>Ga0187893_10001181_pt1 | contig 64629 bp, 47 predicted proteins | sample MA1701074metaG_FD_139574 | JGI IMG/M metagenome (GOLD analysis project Ga0187893, IMG submission 139574) | White microbial mat communities from a basaltic lava cave in the Kipuka Kanohina Cave System on the Island of Hawaii, USA - MA170107-4 metaG ... | reverse complement strand
GAATCCCCATACCGAATGCACCGCGGCTCCGTCCAACAGGTTCTTCCCGGAATGCCCTCCACGTGCCCCGCCTTCAGCGGAGGGCCAGTCTGGAGGGCACTCCGGAAAGAACCCTGTCGTTAGCCGGCTCAATCGAATGCGCACGGTGATCTTCGACCGACCACCATTCACAATCCGATCGGCATCGGATCTCGACTCTCTGCTTGCGGCACGCAAGCGTGGCTGGTCGCGGCGGCGCGTGAGCATTGAACTTGCACTCCCTGGGCTCACGCCGCGTGACCGCTCCCGCTACGAGCGATCACTCTCACGTGCGGCGTCGGCGTGCGGATGCGCGGAGGCCGCCGCGTGCGGGTTCGTCTCGGCGGCCGGGGTCGCGTGCGCCGCTCTTCAAATGACACCGGTGTGGTCTTGCTGGACTGCGGCCATCCAGATCGGGTGGGTTGCCGTCACCTTCGTCGCCGGAGCGGTGATCGGAAAGTTGCTCGGCTTGGCGCTCGCGCGGCGCCGGCTATCTCGGCTGGTTTCCGAACTGCTCGACGTGCCAGGAGGGGTCGCATGAGCTGCCGGTCCACCATCCGCGACGTCATCAAGGGCTGCACGGACTGGGCCAAGGCCACGTCGGACGAGTGTGAGCAGCGCAGGGAGGTGACGACCCGTGAGTGCGTCGAGCGCGCGGAGGAGGACATCGAGCGCTGCGACGAGGAGCGCGAGGAGCGGACGAAGCAGTGCGACGACTGGGAGTGGGTCGACTGTCCGATACCGATCGTCTGTGGAATTGTCGAGGCCTTGGTCGGCTGGGTATGCAACGCCTGGGTTTGGGTGACCCACAAGGTCTGCGTTGTAACGACAGTGATCCCGGCGGGAACGTGCCTCCTTTGGGAGACCATCAAGAACACGGCCTGCCAGGTCGCAATGATCGTCGTGCGCGAGTCCTGCCGATTCGCGGGGGCAATCGTCGAGCTTCTCGTGTGCCCAATCGTCGACCTCGTGAGCCAGCGAATCCTCTGGTCGGACGATGAACCCAAGGCCGCCAGCGTCCCGCGGCTTTCAGCGGACTCGATGAGCATCGCCCGCGTCGAGTCCGAACATTCTTACCGCGACAGCGGCACGCGCTATTTCTTCCGAATCAACGGTGGTGGCGTCGCAGAGGTCAGTACGCTCACCGAGGGGTGGCGGCCGATAGCGCGCCCGCGACGCGGCCCGGAGTCCATCGACTACCGTCGGACCCGCACGCCGTTGCCCGTCCGCGCGCCTCGCTTCGACATGATCGTCGCTGACAGCGGGCGCGTCTTCGTCAAGGAGGAGTCCTACGCGCGATTCTACGTGGCGATGCTCGACCCCATGTTCCGCGGCGCCGGCAACGAGCCGTTCCCGAGCTGCTACTTCAAGCTCGACCCCGAGCAGGGCGAGCCGGATGCCGACAATGCCGACCGGCTCGTGCACCTTGCGGGCGTTCCCGACACTCATCCGGCCACCATCCGGTTCCCGCTTTTCCGCCACGCTCTCCAGATCGACCTCAACGACACGATGGTCGTCAACCTCGACCACAATCCAGAGGTCTGGCACCGGGTCGACGCGCGCCCGCCGAAGGATGGGGGAGACCCGCCGGACGACTCGGGCTTCCCGAAGCCCGAGCCGGTCGTCGGCTACGGCTCGACCCTGACCCGCATTCTCAGGCTCGCGGCCCTCGGCCATGTGACGAAGCTGGGCTACCGCGTCAAGAAAGTCCTGGACATCGGCATCGGCCACCAGCACTGGCACGAGCACCGCCTCTCGATCTACGGCGGCGAGATGGACAGCCTCGATGGCCCCGGCCTGCCGCCCTGCCTCGAAGGCCGCAACGCCTATCGCCTTTTCAATGGCCCGGTCGACGACCAGGGTGGATTCATCGACGGCACGGTCAACTACTACGTGCTCGGCCAGTTCGTGAAGGGCCACTGGACCGACGCCGACACCGTTCCGCCCGACGCGTTTGGCGTCCTTTGGCTCGACGAGCAGGCCGTGCTCTCCGAGCGCTGGCGCCTCCTCGACCCAGCCGACTTCGACTTCGGCGGTTTCAAGAAGATCGTGCCCTCCGCGATCGTCCAGTACCTTGAGGCCGACTTCGACTTTAAGACGATCCGCTTCCACCGCGGCCTCTATTGGGACCCGCTGCGCGCGGGCCACATCACCTCAGCGAGCCGCATGGCCGTCTCCCGCCAGGTTGTCGTCCTCTCAGGCCGCGACCCGAAGACCAACGACTGGGAACTCTACTCGATCAACGGAAGCTTCGGGACCTCCGACCGCACGTGGCGCTGGCGCCGCCTCCCGCTCGCGCCGATCGACGGCCGCATCCCACGCCCCGCCGATTTCGGCCTACGCGAGGACATGACGCTCTTTGTGCGGGAGCCCCGCAAGGACGCCGACCGCGTCTGGTTCCAGCGGTATAGGTCGGCAACGCTCAACCCGCCGCCCGCCGGAGAAGACCTCCGGCTCCCGGTCGACGCCGACACCAACAGTCCGCCGCGGCGCAACTTGGAGCTCCCAAAGCCCGCCAGGCCGATCGAGTTCGAATGGCAGTGGCTCCCCTCCGACGTCTTCGAGTTCTGCCACCGCCGCTTGACCCACTTCGGCTGCTACGAGCCCACTGTCGACGGGCGCTCGCAGTACTACCGCGTCTCGATTCTCGAGGGAGAGGAATACGTCCGCCCCCTCCCTGAATCGACGCGGTACGAGGACGTCCAGGCCCGCCTTTCGATCACCCAGGACTTCATCAACTGGGACTACGTGAACCGCGTCCTGAAAGGGGAGGAGCCCGCCGCCGCGTCCGATCTCCTGCAAAAGCTCCTCGTCCTCGCCAGTTCGATGCCGGGTGCGATCTCCGGCGCATTCTCCGCCGCCGTCCATAAGACGTTCTTCGGAGCCCTCGCCGATCTCAGCGACGTCGAGGCGCTCCAGCAGGTCCTCTGCGAGATCTACAACGAGATACGCGAGGATCCGGACCTCGTTCGCCAGGTCCAGCGCCGCTCCCTGTTCTACCCGAAGTTCCAGCTCGCTCTTCGATTCCGCGAACCGTTGGGCTTCCTTATGACCCACTGGGACAAGCGCGACGACGATCTCCTCCCGTTCGATCTGCCGAAGGACGGCACGCCGGTCGACCTAACCCTCCGCCCACACGGCCTCGCCGGCGCCGTGCCGTCGATCGTGGTCCGCATCCGCGGCCATAAACCCGTCCCCGACATACCGCGCGTCATCGCGGCCGACGTCACCGTGTACCGCGCCACCGCCGGCGCCCCGTCGACGCTGTGCGTCGGGCTCCAACCCGGCCCCGGCGTCGACGTCGACGAGAACATCTGGCGCATCAAGATCGGGTTCGTTCGCCGCGACGCGTCCGGTGCCCCCGCCGCGTTCCAGACGGTGTTCGACCGCTTCCGTCTCTCTGCCGACGACGCATCTTCCGACTCGGACGGCCGCCACGCCTACACTTGGAATCTCTCGTCGGCGGACGCTGAGCGCCTCTCTTCCTGCTGCGATGCGAAGCAATGGCGCCGCCATGGCACGTCAGTCTGGTTCGAGGATGTTGTGGGCCACGTTGGGACGGCGGATTGCGTGGCATTTGCTGTACAGTGAACCGCGGCGCCAGCTAACAACAGCATGCAGCGGACGGCGCTGCGCGCCGCCGCCGATGCTGATCGTTTGACGCCCCCATGCACTCGGTCGGTCACCGACCTACGGACGGCGCCCGTCCGGCGGGTCAGGGCCAAGTGCGACGAGGCGCTCCGAACTCGGAAGCTTGACGCGTTCCAGAACTTCCGAGTAGTCTTCTGAGCATTCTGAATCTGGTCGACCTGCTTAAGCACCCCGAGGGCAAGACGCTGGAGTTCAAGCGTGAACTCTCAGGCCCCGAGGGGCTTCTCAGGACGGTCGTTGCATTCGCGAATACCGCCGGCGGGACGCTGCTGCTCGGAGTGGAGGACAGGACCGGGCACGTGCGCGGTATCACCGACCCGCTCGACCTGGAAGAGCGGCTCGCGAACCTGATCAGCGATCGCGTCGCCCCTCGCCTGGTGCCGGAGATCGAGATCCTGCGCTGGCGGCGCAAGCAGGTCCTGGCGGTGCGGGTGCACCCGAGCCCGGCGCGTCCGCACTACTTGAAGCGCGAAGGACTCGACGGCGGCGTGTACGTGCGCGTGGGCTCCACGAACCGCAGCGCCGATCGCGAGCTTGTCGAGGAACTGCGCCGCTTCGCGCGAAGCGAAGCCTTCGACGAACACCCGATGCCCGGACTCGACTCGGAAGCCCTGGACTTCCGAGCGGCTTCCGAGTCGTTCGAAGGCCGACGCAAGCTCACCCGCCGCGACTTCGAAACCCTGCGCCTTGTAACGGACCACCAGGGGAGAAAGGTGCCGACCGTCGGCGGAATGCTGCTCTTCGGGCGCGACCGCGCTGAGCATTTCCCGGACGCCTGGATCCAAGCGGGACGCTTCGGCGGCCACGACAAGAGCCGGATCGTGGACCGATCGGACATCCGCTCCCACCCCGTCCGCGCGATCGAGGAGGCGGTTGCCTTTGTTGCCAAGCACTCGCTGCACGGGGCCGAGATCGGAGCCGTGCGCCGCCGGGAAACCTGGAACCTGCCGCCGGCGGCCGTGCGCGAGGCGGTGATCAATGCCGTGGCACACGCGGATTACGCGCAGCGCGGCGTCCCCATCCGGATTTCGATCTTCGACGACCGACTCGAAGTCGAGAACCCAGGCCTGTTGCCCTTCGGCCTCACGATCGAGGACCTCCCTCACGGCGTGTCGAAGCTCCGCAACCGCGTCATCGGCCGGGTCTTCCACGCCTTGGGGCTGGTCGAGCAGTGGGGCAGCGGCGTACAGCGGATGACGGCTGCCTGCCGCGAGATGGGGCTTGGTCCCCCCCGCTTCGAGGAGATCGCTGTGCGCTTCCGGGTCACGCTCTTCACCGAGCGCGTCGCACGCCCGGCCCTCGACGCGATCGACCGGGCCATCGTCGACGCGCTGGCAGGCGGCAATGGCATGCTGACAAGCGAGATCGCGAAGGAGATCGGTCTCACCCCGCGCGCCACGCGCACGCGCCTCGCGCGGCTGGTCGACAGCGGTCTACTGCGGGAGATTGGGACCGGTCCGCAGGACCCGAAGCGGCGTTACGTCCTGACCTGACCCTGCCCTCGCCCCCGACCGCCTCGCCGATGCCATCGACGAACGCCGCGCTACCCGTCCTCCGGCTCGCCGCAACCGCACCCGCAACCGCACCCGCACCCAGGCTCGCTCTCTTCGCACCCGCAGGACTTCTCCGACGACCCGCAGCCCTCCGCGCCCTTGTCCCCGCCTCCGCACCCCTCCCCCGGCTCCCCCTTCGCAGGCTCCCCCTCCCCCGGCGCCCCCTCCCCCTCGCCCTCGGGCTTCGCCTCGGCCTTGCGGCGCAGTTCGTCGAGGCTCTTGCGGAGGCTCGCGACCTTGTAGTCGCTGACGAGGAAGATGAAGTTCTCGCGCTTCGCCTGCTCGGGGTTCTCCCAGTGGTTGCCGGCGACGCGGATCGCGTAGTACTCCTCCTCGGTGACCTTCTTCTCCTCCTCCTCGAAACGCTCCTTGACCTTGATCTTCTTGCCGACGGTGATCGTCGCGTCGAACTCCTTGTACTCGGGCTCCTCGGGCTTCTTCTCCTCGGGCTTCTGCTCCTCCGGCTCCTTCGGCTCCTCCGGCTTCTTCTCGATCTTCTTCTTCAGCTTCAGCACGAGCGTGATCTCGGGCTGGTCGAGGCCGTACTCCTTCAGCACCGCCTCGTCCCCGGTGCCGCCGACGACCTCCTCGAACGAGAGGTAGTTGACGCGGCTCTTGATGTCGTCGACGGCGGAGGTGTCCGCCGGGAAGGGCTCCGCCCCCTCGGCCATCGGGCGCGCCTCCCACTTCTCGTCGGCGAGGCGGACGAGCGCGACGTCGAGATCGGAACGGTGGAGCTTGATCTCGATCACCTCGGCGCTGCCGAGGCTCCAGATCTGCGTGTCGAACCAGCGCGAGACGTCGCCGGTGTAGTTCTTCCAGTCCCAGCCGCGCGCGCCGCCGCCGCCGAAGGGGCTCGACGACGCCTCGGGCGCCTTGTCGCGGTCCTTCGTCAGCAGCGTGCGGGTGCGGTAGATCGACTTTTCGTCGTCGCGGCGGATGAAGAAGTGCTCCCACGCCTGCTTCGGGTTCTTGCCGACGCGGAACGCGGCAAGCTGCTTGCTGCCGGCGAAGACCTGCACGAGCCGGCCGTAGGGCTCGCCGGCGAGCGTCTGCTGGATGAGTTCGTCGCTGTCCCCGGCGGGGTTCTCGCGGCGCAGGTTCGCGACGGCGTCGATGAAGTTGCCCGCCTCCTCCGCCTTGACCGGATAGCCCTCGCGCACGCCGGGCAGCTTCAGGCTCCACGCGGAGCCGAGCCGCTCGAAGACGTACTCCTGCCCCTTCCATCCGCCGCTCATCACGATGCGCTCGGCGGACTCCTTGTTGAACTCCGGGAAGAGGCGCGGGGCGGGGCCCGTGCCCGCGAGCGGGTCGGTGCGGTCGAGCAGCAGGTAGAGGCCGCCGGCCGCGGCGACCAGCGCGAGCAGGATCAGATTGGTGCGGCTCATCGTTCTCGGCTCCTAGTCGGTGCGGGAGGTGGGCGCGACGGCGGCGGGGATGCTCGCGGGCCGCGCGCGCATCGCCGCGCGCAGGACCCAGACCGTCGCGCCGGCGAGCAGGACGAAGAGACAGGGCCCGAGGATGTTGCGCCAGCGCCAGCCGTTGCGCCGCGCGGCCTGCGCCTCCTGCGCGCGGTCGCGCTCCGCGAGCGCCTGCTTGATGTCGATCTCGTCCTTGTCGAGCCGCTCCTGGATCGCCATCACCTGCTTGTCGAGGTCGGCGCGGTCGCTGATCGCGCGGTCGGCGTAGCGCTTCGCGCGCAGCGCGATCAGGTCGGGGCTTCCCGCGAGCCAATCGACGAGGTTGAAGGCGAGCAGCGTCGCCTGCTTCGCGGCCTCGCCCCCCTCCTGGAGGCCGACCGCGTCCGAGATGAAGATCGAGTTGCCGAGCACGACCAGTTGCGTCGGCTTGAGGCTCTCCTTGACGACCTCGGGTGCCTTCGGGGCGTCCTTGGCAGGGGCGGGGTCCTTGGGGGGCTCGGGGGGCGTCGGCGCCTCCTCCTCCCCGTCCTCGGGGGCGGGGTCCTTCGTTTCGCCGCCGAGCGACGGCGGCAGCGAGCGGTCGGCGTAGTAGGACTTGAACTTGCCCTCGACCGCGACGACGACGGGGCTCGACACGAAGCTCGACGGCCCGTCGTCGCGCGTCAGCCGCCGGAAGTCGACGCGGCTCGTGTCCTTCCAGCGCCAAGACTCCTCCTCGTGCGACCGGACGAGGACGGTCGCCTTCTTGTCGGTGCCGAGCTTGTCCTCCATGACATCCACCGGGTGAGCCCAGTAGAGGAGGATCTGCTTCAGCGTCTGGATCGCCGGGTTCTCGCGGTCGAAGCTCTGCTCCGCGACGATGAGCGGCCAGAAGTAGTTCGGCACCCGCACGGCGCCGCGCAGGCCCGGCAGGACCTCGCGCTCGACGTCCAACTTGCGCGCCGAGTACCCGTGCATCACGAACTCGTTCGGCATGCTGAGCCCCTGGAAGCGCAGCCACTCGTCGAGGCCGGTCTTGAAGGGCTTCCACATCCAGCTCCCGTCGCCCCACGGGGCGACCTCGATCGTGCCCTGGCTCGCGAAGATCATCACGCGACCGCCCGAGACGAGGTACTGGTCGAGGCGGAAGACCTCGACCTCGCTCATCTCCCTCGGGCGGACGAGCAGCAGCAGCGGCACCTTCGCCGGGTCGAGGTCCTTCTCCTTCAGGTTCACCGACTCGACGTCGAACCCCTCGCCGAGGATCTTGCGCAGCCCCTCGAACTCCGGCTGCGGCCCGCCGCGCTGCGGGTTGAAGGGGTCCTGCTGCGGCTCGCGCGACAGGTAGCCGGCGAGGCCGACCGTCGTGCGGTCGCTGCTGAGGCGCGAGATGCGGGAGCTGATCTCGTACTCGAGCGCGGCGAGCCCCTCGTAGCCCTGCCCGTAGCGGAAGGCGATGTCGAGGACCTCGCTCGCCCGGTCCCGGTAGAGCATCACGATGCCGCCGTAGGCGAGCACGAGCGACCGCTCCGACGCCTTGAAGACCGGGAGCTGGTGCGGCTTGATGCCGTAGTTCTCCGCGTCGCCGCGGTCCTTCTGGCTCGCCTCCGGGTCGTAGCGCTCGACGGTGATCCTGCCGCCGCCCGCGGCCTTGTACTCGGCGAGGATGTCGTAGACCTGCTGCGCGATCGGCGCGTACTGCTCCGGGAGCTTCTCGGTGAAATAGGCGCGGATCGTCAGCGGATCGCGCAGCTCGCGCGCCATGCGCCGGCTCGCGTCGGAGATCGTGAACCGCTGGTCCTCGGTCAGGTCCCAGCGCACGAAGAGGCGGCCGACGATCAGGAAACCGACGCCGACCAGCACGAGGACGAGGACCGTCTGAAGGATGCGGTTCCAGAGGTAGCGTTCGTACTGCTTCGCGATGGCCACGGGCTACCTCCAGCGGCGCAGGTCGATGACCCGCGTGTTCAGGAAAAGGAAGAGGGCGATCATCGAACCGAAGTAGTAGAGGTCGCGCACGTCCACGACGCCGCGGCCGATCGATTCGAAGTGGGTCGTCGGGCTCACGAGGCGGGCGAACGCGCCGAAGGTGCTGCCCGGGTTCAGCTCGGTCAGCACCCAGTCGGAGCCGATCAGCACGAGCGTCAGCAGCACGCTGACTCCGGCGAGGAAGGAGACGATCTGGTCCTGCGTGAACGCGGAGCAGAACATCCCGATCGCGATGCAGGTGCCGCCCATCAGGATCGCTCCGAGGTAGCCCCCCCAGACGGGGCCGGGGTCGAGCGGGCCGAAGCGGGCGACGGTGTAGGGGACGAAACAGGTCAGCAGCACGCAGAGCGAGACGAGCGCGAGCCCGGCCACGAACTTCGCGGTGACGATCTGCCACGTCTCGATCGGCGCCGTCAGCAGGAACTCCATCGTGCCCTGCTTGCGCTCCTCCGCCCACATCCGCATCGTGATGCCGGGGATCACGACCGCGTACGCGAACGGGATCCAGTAGAAGAAGCGGTCCATCGCCGCGATCTCGATCAGGAAGAAGGTGCGGAAGAACTGGAAGGTCACGAAGAAGACGAAGACGAGCAGGAAGGCGTAGGCGATCGGCGACAGGAAGATCTGCCGGATCTCCTTGCGGGCCAGCACGAGAAGGCTACGCACGGGCCACCCCCTCCCCCGCGGCCCCCACCGCCTCCATCGCCCCGGTGAGCGCGCGGAAGGCGCCTTCGAGCGATCCATGGGCCGTCTTCAGCTCCGTCGCGGTCCGGTCGGCGACGATCCGCCCCTGGTGGACCACGACGATGTGGTCGCACATCGCGTCGACCTCTTGCAGGATGTGCGTCGAGAGGATGATCGTCTTGCGCTGCGCGAAGCTGCGGATCAGCGCGCGCACCTCGACGATCTGGTTCGGGTCGAGCCCCGCCGTCGGCTCGTCGAGGATCAGCACGTCGGGGTCGTGAAGGATCGCCTGCGCGAAGCCGACGCGCTGCTTCTGGCCCCGGCTCAGCACGCCGATGGGCCGCTTCCAGAAGCGGTCGAGGTGGCAGATCTCGGCCACCCAGCCGAGCCGCCCCTCGAGGAGGCCGCGCGGCAGGCCGCGCAACCTGCCCGCGAACTGCAGGAACTCGTTGACCTGCATGTCGTAGTAGAGCGGCGTCGTCTCGGGGAGGTAGCCGATCCGGCGGCGCACCTCGACGGAGTGCTCGACGACGTCGAGGCCGCCGATCGTCGCGCTGCCCGACGAGGGGGAGATGAACCCCGTCAGGATCTTCATCGTCGTCGACTTGCCGGCGCCGTTCGGGCCGAGGAAGGCGAGGATCTCCCCTCGCGGCACCTCGAAGGTGACCTCGTCCAGCGCAAGGAAGTCGCCGTACCGTTTCGTCAACCCATCAACACGGATCATGGTCGCTCCTGCCTCTTCGAGCTAGATACGCAGCTTCCCGGCGCGAGCGTGAGCCCAAGCCGGGAAGCAGGAGAATAGTCTGGTGGACCTGGGGAGAGTTGAACTCCCGACCTCTTCATTGCGAACGAAGCGCTCTCCCAACTGAGCTACAGGCCCGGCGAGAAGCCCGGAGTATAGCCCCCGTCCGCAAGAAAAGGCCCAGAGAGAGAGGGAGAGCCGGGGGGTTCGGGGGGGTTCGGGGGGGCGGGCGGCGGCCCTGCGCCGCCCGCCCCCCCCGAGCAAACAAGAAGGTGTGCTGCCAAGCTCGCCCCACAAGCTCCCGCCCACGCAAGTCTGCGATGCACGCGAAGTCCCACCCCCCCCTCCATCCTCCCTCTCCGCCCCATCGCGACAGCCTTGCCACCGCACGCGAAGTCCCGCCCCGGGCTGTCGCCTAGGCCGTGCGCGTGACGCGTACGAGGCGGACGCGGTTGTCTTCGATCCGCAGCACGCGGATCCGGAAGCCCTCGAGCACGACGACATCCTGCTCCCGGGGCACGCGTCCGAGTTCCTCGGCGACGAATCCGCCAACCGTGCGCGACTCCTCGGCGGCGAAGGCGAGGCCGAGGCGCGACTCGAGGTCCTTCACGCTGACGTCGCCGCGCACGACCCAGACGTCCGGCTTGACCTTGTGCACCGGGGGGGTCTCTTCGGTGTCGTGCTCGTCGCGGATCTCGCCGACGAGCTCTTCGAGCACGTCCTCGAGGGTCACGATGCCCTCGGTGCCGCCGTACTCGTCCTTGACGACGGCGAAGTGGATGCCGCTCTGGCGCATCCGCAGCAGCAGCGCTTGCAGCGCCGTCGTCGCGGGGACTCGCAGCGCCTGCCGGGCGCCCGCCCCCGCGGTCCAGCCGGGGCGCTGCTCGTCGGTGATGTTCAGGAAGTCCTTCGCGGCGAGGTATCCGACGTCGCGGTCGGGGGTCTGCTCCATCACGAGGAGCCGGGAGTACCCCTCGGCGCGGAACGCGGCGAGGCAGGCGGCGTAGTCGGCGGTCGCGTCGATCGCGCTGACGTCGACGCGCGGCACGAGCACGTCGGCGACGCGCTTCCACTCGAGGCTCAGCCCGCCGCGCAGCACGCGCTCCATCGTCCCCTCGACCGCGCCGGTCCGGACCCCCTCGCTGACCGCCGAGTGCAGTTCCGCGAGGCCGAAGATGTCGGAACTGCGGCCCACGAGGCGGCCGAGAGGCCGCGTCAGCCAGACGAGCGGGCGCACCGCCGGCGTCAGCAGCACGAGCAGCGCCGAGAGCGGCCGCACCGCGTACCGGGACCAGCCGATCGGGTGGACCGCCGCGATCGCCTTGGGCAGGTACTCGGCGAAGATCACGAGCAGCACGACGGTGACCGGAGTCGCGATCGCGAGGCCGGGACCGGTGCCGAACCGCTCGGCGCACCAGGCGGTCGCGACGCCGGTCGCGAGGGTGTTGACGATGTTGTTCCCGACGAGGATGCCGGCGAGCAGGCGGCGCGGGTTCTCGACCATCGCGAGGATCCGGGCCGCGGTCGCGTCGCCCTGCGACTGGTAGCGCCGCAGCTTCAGGCGGCTCGCCGACAGCATCGCCGTCTCCGACCCGGAGAAGAAGGCGCTCGCGCAGAGGCAGCCGAGAAAGAGCGGCAGGGCGAAGTCCATCGCCCGCCCATTGTGCGCGAGAAGTCCGCCGGAGCGAAGCGGGGGAGCGCCCCGCGCCTCCCGCCGGCCCGGGCGGCCCGCCCTTCCGCGGCGCCCCCGCGGGGGCGCCGCGACCGGCCCGGCGCGCTACTGGTGCGCGCCGAGGAAGGCCATCAGCTTCTCTTTGTAGCGGTCGGACTTCCCGAGCCACTCGAAGCGGCAGCCGATCTCGGTGCCGCCCGCCTCCTCCTGCACGCGGACGACCTCCCCGAGGAAGTAGAGGGGGTCCTCGAAACCGGGGACCGCGATCTCGACGGCGATCTGGTCGCCGAGCTTGGCCTGCGTGGCCGGGCTGACGAATGAGATCCCGCCGAGGCTCACGTTGTTCGTGAACCCGGGGACCTCCCGCCCGAGCGCGCCGCAGATCCCGAACCGCACCTTGAAGGAGCCGGAGAGCCGCGGGAAATCGCGCCGGTCGGCAACGGAGGCTTCTTGACGCTGGGGTTTCACCGGAACGCAGTATCGGACGATCCCCGGGGGACTTGAGCCGCTAGAATCCCCCCGTGGGCGCGGCCCTTCTCCTCCTGCTCCTTCTCGCCGATCCGGCCGCCCCCGAGGCCGAGCTGCGGGCGCTCGAGGCGCTCGCCGCCGGCAGGCCCGCGGAGGCGCTCGCCGCGTTCGAGGCGGCGCTGCGGGCGACCCCGGACAGCGCCGGCAAGGCGCGGCTGCGCGACCTCTACCTGAAGGTCGGCCCGGCCCCCGAGCCCCCCCTCTCTCCGGCCGAGCAGGCCATCGTCGCGCGGCATGTCGCCGAGGAGAGGATCCGCGTCTACACGCTGGCCGCCGACCGCTTCCGCGACAAGGACGAACTGCACGCGAGCATCCTCGTGCGGCGCGCGGTGATCGAACTGCTCGGCCTCGACGCCGGCCGCGCGAAGGAGCAGGAGGAGGAGATCCGCTCGCTGACGCGCAAGCTCACCGAACAGCCCACCGACGCCGACCGCGAACTCGCCGCGCAGGTGCTGAAGGCGAAGCGGGAGGGCAAGGCGGTGCTGAAGGCGGCGGAGAAGCTGCTCGAGCAGCGGCAGTACCGCGCGGTGGTGCGCGTCTGCCAGGAGGTCGGCACCGGGGAGTTCGACCAGGAGGAGAAGAACGCCGCGACCGACCTGCGCCGGCGCACCGAGGAGCGCGCCCTCGCCGACGTGCCGGCCGCGCAGAAGGAGGCCGCGAAGACCGTGCTCGCCGACGAGCGGTTCGACCGCCTCGACGTGAGGCTCTCGCGCCACTTCATCCACCTGGGGCCCAAGGTCTTCGTCGCGGCGCTGCCGCCGCGCGACCTCGCGATGCTCGACCTCGCCTACATCTACCAGTCCGACCTCGCCGCGCAGCCGCTCACCGCCGACGGCATCCGGATCTGCGTCTACTACCAGGAGACCTTCGAGTTCGGCGGCGGGCTGGCCGGCGGCAAGCTGATCCGGATCGGCGACCGCGCGATCCGCCCGCCGATCGCCGGCATGCTCCACTACCACGAACTCGGCCACTGCATCTTCGGGCGCGGCTGGCTCCACCAGGGGTTCACCGAGGGGCTCGCCGACTTCGCCGCCGGGTTCACCCTCGACGCGCTCGGGCAGACCGCCGACGCGCAGCACTTCATCACCTCGTCCCGCGACCAGTTCGTCCGCTACTTCCTCGGCCGCGACGTCCGCTACTTCGACATCCAGCCCTACCGCCCGTCGGCGGGGTTCCTCTTCATGCTGCTCCCGCCCGGCGAGGCGCCCTTCGACTGGACCCCCTACCGGACCGCCTTCCGGCAGATGCGCGACGCGCAGTTCAGCGGCTGGCCCGAGCGCGAGCACCAGATCATGCGCTTCTTCGGCTACCTCGTCGCGCGCCACTACGGGCCGGGCATCTTCGACACGCTGGCCGAGTGGGGCTGGCCCGTCTCGCGCGACGATTTCGCGCGGGTGCCCGCCGAGGCGGAGACGCTTCTGGCGGAGACCCGGCAGGGGCTCCACCTCGCCGCACGGGGAGATCACGGGGGCGCGGGGGCGCTGCTGCGCGGCGTGCTCGAAGCGGAGCCGCAGGGGCCGCTCGCGCCGAGCGCGCTCTACGGGCTGCTGCAAGGGGCCGTCGCGAGCGGCGACCTGCCGCAGGTGGCGGAGCTGAAGCGCCTGCTCGGCATCGTGGACGGGTATCTCGTGCTCGGCCCCTACCACGCGCGGCAGCAGACCGCCTACGTCGTGCTCCCGCCGGAGACGTCGATCGACACGACGCAGCCGGTCCCGTACGGATTCGAGACCGCCCACTGGAAGCCGGCGAAGGTGGAGGGGAGCGGCTTCGTGGACCTGCGGGCGCAGGGCTACGGCTACCCGGAGCACGCCTGCGCGTGCGCGCTCGCCTACGTGCGCAGCGAGACGGAGCAGCCGGCGCGCATCTGGGTCGGCAGCGACGACGGCCACACGCTGCTGCTCAACGGCGAACTGATGGAGAAGCGCGACACGCGGCGGGGCTTCACCTTCGACGACGACTTCGTCGACGTGACGCTGCGCCGCGGCTGGAACCGGGTGCTGCTGAAGGTGCACAACGGCGACGGCGCGTGGGGGTTCCTGCTGCGCATCGTCGGGCGCGACGGGAGGCCGCTGCCGGGGCTCGTGCGAACCGCGGAGGACCACGAGGCGGAGGTCGCCCGCTTCCAGCCGCCCAAGGGCCGCGCGCTGACGGTCGTCGCGGACGAGTTCAAGGGCTTCGCGAGCACGCGCTGGATCCCCGGCGTCGGGAAGTGGGATGCGCGCAACGGGTTCCTCCAGCCGCAGGGGACCGAGAAGCACGGCCTCTGGCAGCGCTTCCTCGTCGACCCGGACAAGCCGAAGGACGGGCCGGCCAACATCCTCTGGCTCCGGTCGCCCGACCTCGCGCGGCTCGACTCGTTCGACCTCGAACTCGTCGTCGCGGGCGGCAAGACGCTCCCGGGGAAGTTCGGCCTCACGATCGACGGCGAGAACGAGAACGACGCGCAGTCGGGCCACACCTTCGTCCTCGACGAGAGCGACGGCAAGCTCCGCTGCCACTGGTACCGCTACGACAAGCTGCTCTACTTGCAGCCGGGCGCCGAGGTGGCGCCGGCCGAGAGCCACAAGCTCTCGCTGCGTCGCAGCGCCCGGAAGTGGTGGCTCTCGGTGGACGGCGTCGCGCTCTTCGAAGCGGTGGACGCCGCCCGCCTGCCGAGCCTCGGCGTCGGCTTGCAGACCTGGGGAAACGGGCCCGCCTTCGACCGGATCAAGCTGACGGCCCACCTGCCCGAGTAGGGGCGCGGCGGGCGGGGCTCAAGCCCCGGCATCCGCGAGGCCGATAGGCGGGCGGAGGGTGCCATGCGCCGGGAGGCGACGTCTCTGCTTTTGATCGGTCTCCTGCTCGCCGCATGCGGCGATCCCGGGACGCGCGACCGCTCGCTGATGGCGAGGGGGGGCGTGCCGATGGACGCGGCGGCGATCGCGGCACTCCGCCGCCCGCCGAAGGCGAATCGGCCGACGACCTCCGTGATCGGGCTCGTGCCGGACCCGCTCGCACCCTACTACCCCGACGACGCCCCCCTCGTACTCCGCTTCGAGGACACGACCGCGCTCCTCCGGGAGGCGATCCCGGAGTTCCGGCAGGTGGCCACGCTGCTCCCCGCGCTCGGCCTTCCGGCCGATCCGATCGATGCCCTGCTGCGCCGTGTGCTGAAGCTCCCGGAGGCGGTCCGGATCGATGCGCAGCGCCCCTTCGCGCTGGTGCCCACGCCGCGCGGCTGGGCCGCGATCCTGCCGAGCCGCAGCCACGAGGAGTCGGAGGGGCGGATGAAGGCGCTCGACGGCGTCTATTGCGTCGCCGGCGAGCCGGCCATCGTCGCCTCCTTCGAGCCGGGCTTCCGGAAGGGGTTCTGTCTCCCGGGCGACCTCAGCGTGGTCATGCAACCGGCGGCGGTGGCGCGCGTGGGCTCCATCCTCAACGCGGCGTCGGGGCCGCAGGGCCCGGACCTGGGCTGGCTCGACGGCTGCCTCGGCCCGCTGCCGAGCGACATCGAGCGCGTGGACTTCGCGCTCCGCGCCGGCCAAGGCGGGCTGCGCGCGGACCTGCGCCTCGCGCCGAACCGCGAGAGTCCGACCGCCTTCTTCCTCGAGAAGATGAAGCCCGCGAGTTCCGACGCGGCGCGCTGGCTGACGTCGAACGGCACGATGTACCTGGAACTGAGCGCGCGGCCCCTCGACTGGGAGGGGCTCTTCCTGAACCTCGCGCGCGACCTGATCCCCGCCTCGAAGCTGGCGCGCTCGAAGGAGCTTTCCACGCTCCGGGCGCTGCTCGCGGCGCTCGGCCGCGACGCCTCCGTGATGCTCGACCTGACCTCCGACGGGCTCGGCACGATCCTCCTCGTCGCCGACATCGACGACCCGGGCTCCACGCAGCGCTACTTCGGCTCCCAGGAGTTCGCCGATCTCCTCGCCCTCGTCGCCGGCCCCGGCGGCCAGCTCGAGTGGAAGCCGGACGCGTTCGAGCGCCACGGCACCGGCGTCGGCGCGATCACCGGCCACGTCAGCCGCACGCGCCTGCAGGAGTGGCGCAACGGCGGGCTCGTCGAATCGACGCTGAGCGTGCTGCTGCGGGGCCCGGTCGTCGGCTATGCGGCGACGGTCTCGGACAAGCTCTGCATCGTGATCGGGCCGAGGGCGCGCCCCGAGGCGGAGCGGTTCATCGACCACCTGCGGAGCGGACGGCCTACGGACAACGATCTCAACCTCGAGGCGGGGACGCTCTTCCCCTACCGCCTCGGCGCCGCCACGATCAATCTCGCGGCGCTCTTCGACGGATGCCGCGAGGCGGCGCCCTACTGGCATCCGCAGGGCCGCGCGCTGAAGGACCTGTCGCTGCGCTGGCGCATGCCGGCGGCGGCGGCGGTCACGATCGAAGGCGGCGCGCTGCGCTGCGCGGTCCGCGTGCGCGCCTCTCAGGTCGCCGAGGCGGCGGCCAAGATCGGCGCCGCCCTCGCCGCGGGGAAGTAGCCCGCCGCAAGCTGGTATCGTGGCGCGCGATGGCATGGCGCGCGCTGCTCCGTTCGTTGCCGCTGCTGCTCGCGGCGTGCGGCGCTGCCGGCACACCGGCCTCCCCCCCGGGCCCCCCCGCCTGGCCCATGGACGGCTTCCTCCGCCTGCTCCCGGAGGGCCCCTCCCTCGTCGCGCGCCTCCCCACCGCGGACGGCGCCTCCGCAGAGCCGCTCGCGCACGCGGCGCTGCTTCGCATGCTCGGCCGCGCGCGCCTCTTCGAAGCGGCGGAGGCTCCCGAGGGGCTCGACCGGGCGCGCGCGCCCGGCTTCGTCCTGCTTGCCGGGGGCGCCTCCGCCCGCTATCTGCCGGCGGCGGACCTAAGCCTGCTCAACCGGTCGCTCGGCGCGCTCGCGACGAGGGTCGCCATCCGCGAGGAGGGGGATTGGGTGGTGCTCGAGGAGGGGGCGGCCGCGCGCGGGAAGGGGGGGGCGGCGCAGGATGCGCTGCCGCCCGGGGATCTCGCGCTGCGCGTCCACCACCACCCGCTGATGCACCTCTTCGCGTCGCCAGGCGACCGGCTGGACCTGGGGCTCGCGCTGGCCGACGGCGGCATCGAGTTCCAAGGACGGTATGTCCCAGGGCCGGAGGGCGACAGCGCGCAGTCGATCCGCGAGGCGGTCGCCGGCATGGCCGGGCTCGTCGATCTCCTTCCGGGAAGCCTCTCGCTGCGGGTCGAGACGGTGCTGCCTCCGCTCGCCCTCGCCTCGTTCGCCGCGCGACGCGTCGCCGTCGCCTGCGGCATCGGCGAAAGGGGGGACCGCGTGCTCCTCGAGCGCCTGCTGCGCGAGGCGCTCTCGGGCATCGACCCCTCCGCCGGCTTCGCGTTCGGGTTCGAGTTCAAGGATGGCGAGGCGACCCTCGTCCTGCTCGGCCTGCTCGGGAGCGGGCCGCCCTCTCCGCTGCTGGCCCAGGTCCGGCAGGGGGCGCGGTGGACGGCGGGGGCGCTCGTCGTGGACCGGAGGGAGGTGGGCGACCTGACGGCGCTCGCGCTCTGGGTCGCCGGGGCGGCGCCGTCGCTGGCCGGCGTGCCCGAGACGGCGTGGCCGCTCGTCGGCGCGCTCTGCGACGAGAGGGGCCTCCCGCTTGCGTACGCGGAGCAGCAGGGGTGGTTCGTCTTCGCCGCCGGCCCGCGGGCCGACACCCTCGCACGGACCGTGCGCCAGCGCCTTGCGGGCGAGACGACGCGGAGCGACGGCGGCAGCGCGCTCCAGGCGGTGCGCGAACGCGGCCACCCGGGCGAGTACCTGTTGGGCGTCGTCTGGGGGGGGCAGGGCGCCGCCGGCCTCGCGCCCGCCGACCGCGCGGCGCTGGCGGAGTGGTTCGGCGCAGGCCCGGGGGCCGCGCCCCCGCACTACGCGGCCGTCGCCGGATTCCGCGACACGACCGGCGTCCGCCTGCTCGGCCGGCTGCTCTATGCGCTGCCTTGAGAGCTTCTCCGACGAACGCCGGACAGGCTCCTAGGTGAACGCCTCCGGATCCTCGTCGATCCGGGCGCTCTGGCGGTAGCGCTGCTCCAGCGTCTCGAAGTGCGGCTGGAAGCGGTCCTCGATGCCGAGCGCGCGCGAGAGCATCGCGTCGTAGATCAGGTAGAGCGCGAGGAAGCAGTCCTCGAAGCGCGCCATGAAGTCGCACGCGGCGATCGGGAAGGGGTAGCGCGGCTCGAAGATCGCGAGCCACTTCTCCGCCGACTCCGTCGCGGTCCGGATCATCCCGTTCAGCGAGAGCAGGCGGGACTCGCTGGGCCCGTCCACGCCGAGGCGGACGAAGGTCAGCAGCGCGTCGATCTGGTCCCGGTAGGCCTCGTAGACCTCCGCGAGGAGGTTTAACTCCTCCATCCGGCCGACGTGGAGTTCGAGGCCGAGCCCGTCGCGGTCGGCGAAGAACGAGAGGTCGAAGTCGGCGACGTGGCGCCCGCGCCCGCTGCTCGACCGCAGGTTCGGGAAGCCGGTGCCGCGCACCTCGTTCGGCTTCAGGCTGTAGAGCGCGCAACGGAGCCGCTCGCCGTCGCCGTCGTTCGTCCGAGGCTCGCGCCCCATCTTCGAGAACGTGAAGGGGTCGGTCTCGAAGAGGTCGCCCACCTCGGCGAGGCATCCGGAGAGCAGCACGCGCAGCTTCGGGTGGATGTGCGTGCGGATGAGGCGGAACCGGAAGTCGAGATCCTCCTCCGTGAAGATGTCCTCGTAGTACTCCGGGAAGATGACGCCCGCGTACTTCTCACCGTCCGCCATGGTGCTGGGGATTCTATCCGCCGCTACCAATTTCGGACAAAGCCGGTGGTCGCTGAAGGGGTGCCGTCGGCGTCGATCCCGACGAGGAAGCGGCGCGTCACGCCGTCGGCGCAGAGGATCGTGCAGCGAATCTCCCCCTCGGCGAGCATGCCATCCTCGGCCAAGGTCAGCATCCAGGGGGCGCGGGGGCCCGGGATCCGCGTTGCCGGCATGCCTTCGACCGCGATCGAGGCCGGCGAGAGCGCCGGCGCGACCTCGACGGTCATCGCGATCCGTGCGCGCATCGGACAGGCGGAGGGGAGCAGCGCGGAGACACGCACGCCCTCCTGCTCGAGGAAGACGTACTCGACCTCCGTCGATGCGCGCGCCTCGCCCGCGTCGAGTTCGGCAGCGCCGCCATAGGGGAAGGCGCAACGGAGTTTCCCCCGCGCCCCCTTCCAAGAGACCGATACCGAGAGGCGGTCGGGAGAGTGCGTGATCTCCGTCAATTGCCCTGCGTCCGCGGCGAGGGCCGCGGTGTAGCCCGCGGTGCCCGGCTCCATGCGCCGGAAGCAGGCGCGGATCGCATCGCCCTCGCGGCAGGCGCCCGCGCGGACCTCGACGCTTGCGCAGGCGCCGAGCAGGAGCAGCGGCGCAAGCCGGTGCATGGCCAGAGTGTAGCGGGTAGACTGCCCCCCGTGCGGTTCGGCGAGTTCTTGCGTCGGCGTGGCATCCTCACGGCGGAGGCGCTGCTCGGTGCGCTCGACCGGCAGCAGCGCCGCCGCCCCTTCCTCGGCCGGCTCGCGGTCGAGAGCGGCGCGCTGACGATCGAGCAGGTGCTCGCGGTGCTCGATCAGCAGATCGACGAGCGGCGCAGCTTCGGCTCGATCGCCGTCGCGAACGGCTTCCTCGACGAGGCCGCCCTCGACCGCCTCCTCGCCACCCAGCGCGCCGCCACCCCGCCGCTCGGCGAGATCCTCGTGAGCCAAGGCGCCCTCGACGCCGCCCGCCTCCAGGACCTGCTGACGCAGTATTTTCGCGGCTTGTCCGAGGTTCGCCCGGACAAGCCGCTTCCGGACTCCTGAACGCGCCCTGCGCGCTCAGGAATCGAAGTACATCGTGAACTCGTGCGGGTGCGGCCGCAGCGCGATCTGGTCGACCTCGTTCTTGCGCTTGTACTCGATCCAGGTCTCGATCAGGTCCATCGAGAAGACGTCGCCGCGCAGCAGGAAGTCGTGGTCCCGCTCCAGCGCGTCGAGGGCCGCGGCGAGGGAGCCCGGCGTGTTCGGGATCTCCTTCAGGATCTCCGGGGGCAGGTCGTAGATGTTCTTGTCCATCGGCTTGCCCGGGTCGATCTTGTTCTGGATGCCGTCCATCGCCGCCATCGTGATCGCGGCGAAGGCGAGGTAGGGGTTCGTCGTCGGGTCGGGGCAGCGGAACTCGAACCGCTTCGCCTTCTCCGAGGGGCTGTAGGTCGGGATGCGGATGCTCGCCGAGCGGTTGCGCGAGCTGTAGGCGAGGTTGACCGGCGCCTCGTAGCCGGGGACGAGGCGCTTGTAGGAGTTCGTCGTCGGGTTCGTGATCGCGAGCACGGCCGGCGCGTGGCGCAGGATGCCGCCGATGGCCCAGAGCGCCTGCTGCGAGAGCCCCGCGTAGAGGTTGCCGAAGAAGAGGTTCGTGCCGCCCTTCCAGAGGCTGAAGTGGCAGTGCATGCCGGAGCCGTTGTCGCCGTAGAGGGGCTTCGGCATGAACGTCGCGGTCTTGCCGTGGCGGCGCGCGACGTTCTTGACGATGTACTTGTAGAGCGTGAGCTGGTCGGCCATCTTCAGCAGCGGGTTGAAGCGCATGTCGATCTCGCACTGGCCCGCCGTCGCGACCTCGTGGTGCTGCGTCTCGACCTCGATGCCCGCCTCGATCATCCGCAGCATCATCTCGCTGCGCAGGTCCATGAGCTGGTCGGTCGGGGGCACCGGGAAGTAGCCCCCCTTCGGCTTGACCTTGTAGCCGAGGTTCGGCTTCTCGTCGTGGCCTTGGGTCCACGCGCCCTCGCGGCTCTCGATGCGGTAGAAGCCGTAGTTCGTGCCGGTGTCGCAGGTGATGCCGTCGAAGACGAAGAACTCCGCCTCCGGGCCGAGGAAGATCGTGTCGGCGATGCCGGTCGAGCGGACGTAGGCCTCGCAGTTGCGCGCGACGTTGCGCGGATCGCGGTTGTAGGGCTCGCGGGTGATGCAGTCGGCGATGTTGCAGTTGAGGACCAGCGTCGGCTCGGCGTAGAACGGATCGACGAAGGCCGTCGCCGGGTCGGGGAACATCAGCATGTCGCTCTGGTCGATCGTCTTCCACCCCCGGATCGAGGAGCCGTCGAAGCCGAAGCCCTCCTCGAAGCTGGCCGGCGTGAGCCGCTGGATGGGGACGCTCGTGTGCTGCCAGGTGCCCAGCAGGTCCACGAAGCGGAGGTCGACGACCTTGACGCCCTTCTCGCGGGCATAGGCGATTACGTCTGCGGGTTTCATCGGGATTCTCTTCTCCTATCTCAATCGCTTGTCGATTCGCTTGGCTTGGGCGCTGCCTAGATGGCATCGGGACCGCGCTCCCCTGTGCGGATGCGGACCACGTCCAATAGATCGGTCACAAACACCTTTCCGAATGCGGCCCCCCCCTCCTCGGTCTCCTGCCCCCCCCGCCGGATCGCCTCGACGGTGGGCGCCACGAAGGTCTCGTTCACGGCGATCTCGAGCTTGAGCTTGGGGGAAAGCTCCGCGCCGGCCGCGGCGCGCACGACGCCCCGGCACTCGGTCACCGTCATCCGGTAGACCTCGACGGCGGCCAACGCGGACACGACCGCGTCGAGCCGTTCCGGGGCGAGCACGGCGGTGACCAGCTTCACGCCATCCATCCTCGCCGCCCGGCGGGACAAGTCCACGTTGAGCGACGTCGGCAATCCGCCGCAATCGCATTCCTATCTCCTTACCTCGTTCCAGCTTACAGCCGGCCACCCCCATAGTCCGGGCCAATGGAGCCATGAATCCCGCGCTCGAAACTGCTAGCATCCAGCCCATGAGGCGCCGGGTCCTGGGCATGATCCTCGCCGGAGGCCGCGGCAACCGGCTCCGGCCCCTGACCGACTACCGCAGCAAGCCCGCCGTCCCGTTCGGCGGGATCTACCGGATCGTCGACTTCGTGCTCTCCAACTTCGTGAACTCCGGGATGCGGTCCATCTACGTGCTGACCCAGTTCAAGAGCCAGTCGCTCAACGAGCACGTCCACCGCGCCTGGGCGGGCACGAACCTGCGGCCCGGGAACTTCATCATCTCGGTGCCGGCCCAGATGCAGACCGCCGGCGAGATCTGGTACGCGGGCACCGCCGACGCGATCTACCAGAACCTGAACCTGATCCGCGAGACGAGGCCGGACCTCGTCTGCATCTTCGGCGGCGACCACATCTACTTCATGGATGTCGCGCAGATGATGCGGGAGCACGTCTCGAACCAGGCGGACGTGACGATCGCCGCGATCCCGGTCCCGGCGGCGGAGGCGTCGCGGTTCGGCGTGATCGGCGCGGGGAGGGACGGCCGCATCGACGCGTTCCACGAGAAGGTGGCCCACCCCCCGACGATGCCGGGGGATCCGAACCGCTGCTACGCGTCGATGGGCAACTACGTGTTCAGCCGGGAGATCCTCGACGCGATGCTCGAGGAGGATGCGAAGGACGCCTCTTCGTCCCACGACTTCGGCAAGGACATCCTGCCGCGCATGGTGGCGGGCGGGCACAGGGTCTTCGCCTACGACTTCGAGACGAACCAGATCCCCGGGCGGCCCGAGGGGTCGAAGAACCTCTACTGGCGCGACGTCGGCACGCTCGAGGCCTACTACGAGGCGAACATGGACCTGAAGGAAGTCGTGCCGAGCCTCAACCTCTACAACCGCGAGTGGCCGATCAACACGATCGGTTCGAGCGCGCCGCCGGCGAAGTTCGTCCACGACACCGAGGGGCGGGTCGGCGAGGCGCGCCACAGCATCGTCGGCCCCGGCAGCATCGTCAGCGGCGCGATGGTGAAGGAGTCGATCGTCGGACGCAACGTCCGCATCCACAGCTTCAGCCAGGTCTCCGGCTCGATCCTCTTCGACGGGGTCACGATCGAGCGCGAGTGCCGGGTGCGCCGGGCCATCATCGACAAGGACGTCGTCCTCGCCCGCGGCACGCGCGTCGGCTTCGACGCCGAGGCCGACCGCGACCGCGGCTGGTTCGTGACCGCGACCGGCATCACCGTCATCCCGAAGAACCCCGTCGTCCGCCCCATCACCACCATGGACCTCTGAGCCCGCACCAAGGGGTTGCCTGACAATCCACAAGTCGTTGTAAGGCATAATGTTAGGGCAGAAGAGGTGCGGCAGTCCTGCCGCACCGCGGCAAGCGTCCTTGGTGGGAGGCTTCCGGCGATGCGGACCGCGGCGCGGCCCGCGGCTTGCACACCCGGCGGAGAGAATGAGACCCATGCGCGTCACGACGCAAATCGTTGCGGGCTACCTGCTCACCGTCGCCGCCGCCGTCGCGCTGGCGGTGCTGGGCCACTTCAACCTCGCGGCCGTGAGAGCCGACGTCGGGGAGGTCGCCCACGAATGGGAGGAGAGCGACCTGCTGATGGCAAGCCTCATCACCTTCGATCGGGCTTCGGACACGCAGGCCTCCCGCGACGAGTTGCATCGGACGCACAACGCGCTGCTCGAGTCGGCACTCGAGGCCCAGGGCGGAGCGACGCGCCACGAGGAGCGCGAGCATGCGCTGCTCCTGCGCCTCGCCGACCTCGCCCTCGAGGCGCAACGCGCGAGCGAGGGCCAGTTCGCCTCCCTCGCCGCGGCGGCTCATGGGATCGTCCTCGAGTTCATGAGCGAGGACCGGGATCGGGTCCCGAGCCGCCTCGACGAAGTCGAGCAGCGCCAGCGGCGCTTGCACAGCCTCAATCTCGCCTCCGGCGTGGCGATCCTGCTCCTGCCGCTGCTCTTCCTCGCCTACCTCCAGACCCGCGTGCTGCGTCCGCTGGGCCGCATCCAGGCGCGCGTCGCCTCCCTCGGAGGCACGGGAGACGTCCCGGTCAAGGGGGAGACTTCGATGCGCCGACTCTCGCTCGCGATCGACGCGATGGCGGACGCCGTCGAAGCGCGGCAGCGGACCCTCCGCCAGGAGGTCGCGACGCGCACGCTGCAACTCCGCCACGCCGACCGGCTGGGCGGCATCGGCCGCATCGCCGCGGCCGTCGCCCACGAGATGAACACGCCTCTCGGCAGCATCGGCCTCTGCCTCGAGGGGATCCGGGAGGGGCTCGGGGAGGGGGAGGTGCCGCGCGACGAGATCCGGCGCTACTGCGACACCGCGGCGGCGCAGATCGAGAGCTGCACCGCGACGACGAGCAAGCTGCTCACCTACGCGCACTTCCGCCCCCGAGCCCCCTCCGATGCCGCCGTCGAGAGGATCGTCGGCGACGCCGCGGACCTCGTCGCAAGCCACCTCCGCCGCCATGCGGTCCGCCTCTCCGTCGAAGGGGACGTCGCCGGGATGCGCGTGCGCGGGGACATCGCGCAACTGCGCCAGGTCCTCGTGAACCTGCTGCTCAACGCGATCGACGCGTCGCCCCGCGGCGGCCTCGTGCGCGTCGAGGGCGCCGCGCGCGGCGACGGCGTCGATCTCGTCGTGACGGACGAGGGCCCCGGCGTGCCGCCGGTAGCGCGCGACGAGATCTTCGACCCCTTCTTCACGACGAAGCGTCCGGGCGAAGGCACCGGGCTCGGCCTCTCCATCGCGCGCGAGATCGTCGAGGCGCACGGCGGCGCGCTGAGCCTCGACTCGAACGGCGATGGCAGGCCCGGCGCCGCCTTCCGCGTGCATCTCCCGGTCGTGCCGGCGGAGGCGCCGTGAAGGGCAGGCCCCGGCTGCTGCTCGTCGACGACGACGACGTCTTCCGCGACACGCTCGCGAAACAGCTCCGGCGCAGCTTCGAGGACGTGCGGACGGCGGGAACGCTGCGCGCCTGCCTGCGGGAGGTCGCCGAGTCGGAGCCGGACGTGGTGCTGCTCGACCTGCACCTGCCGGACGGCGACGGGCTCGAGGTGCTTGCGAAGGTGGCGGGGATCGCCCCGAGCTGCGAGGTCGTCGTCGTGACGGGGTTCGGCACCGTGGACGCGGCCGTCGAGGCGATGCGCCTCGGCGCGTTCGACTTCGTGACCAAGCCGCTCAAGCTCGAGGCGCTCGTGCAGGTCATCGGCCGCGCCGCGGAGAGGCGGGACCTGAGGCGCGAGAACGCGGGGCTCCGCCGGATGCTGCACCGCGAGGCCGAACCCGAGCTTCTCGGCGAAAGCGCGGCGATGCGCGAGGTCCGCGAGCTGGCGGGGCGAGCGGCGGAGTCGGAGGCGCCGGTCCTGATTTCGGGGCCGAGCGGCGTCGGTAAGGAGCTCGTGGCCCGGCTGGTCCACCGGCGCAGCGCGCGCGGCGGCAGGGAGCTGATCTGTGTGAACAGCGCGGCGCTGCACGAGAACCTCCTCGAGAGCGAGCTCTTCGGCCATGAGCGTGGCGCCTTCACCGGCGCGACGGAGCAGCGGCCCGGCCTTCTCGAGGCGGCGCACAGGGGCACGCTCTTCCTCGACGAGATCGGGGAGTTGCCGATGGGGCTTCAGCCCAAGCTGCTGCGGGCGATCCAATTCGGGGAGATCCGCCGCGTCGGCGGCGTCTCTTCGCTCCGCCTCGACGTGCGCTTCCTCGCCGCCACCAACCGCGACCTCGGACAGGCGGTGGCCGCCCAACGGTTCCGCGCGGACCTCTTCTACCGCCTCAACGTGATCGCGATCCGGATCCCGCCGCTCCGGGAGCGGCCCGAGGACATCGAACCGCTCCTCCGACGCGCGATCGTGCGGAGCGGGCTGTCCGGCGAGTTGCGCGAGGAGCACGTTGCCGCGCTGCGCAACTATGCTTGGCCCGGCAACGTCCGCGAGATCGAGAACTTCGTCGAGCGCCTCAAGATCCGCGGCGAGGACGGGCTTCCCGAGGCGGGCGCGCTGCTGGCGCTGCTCGACGGCGCCACGACGCCCGCCGCGCCGCAACCCCTCGTGCGCCCGCTGGCGGAGTTGGAACGGGAGGCGATCGAAGAGGCGCTGCGCCTCAACTCCGACGACCGGGTCGCCGCAGCGGCGATGCTCGGCATCAGCGTCCGCACGCTCTACTACCGGATCGCCTCCTACCGCAAGCAGGTGGGCGAGCCGCCTGCATGATCTGCGCGACGCCTGCAAGGCTTGCGCGGCACGCATGCCGCCGCACTCGTGGTGTCGGAGACTGCCCTCGGTCGGGGAATTGCGTGGGGGAGATGCAGCGACGATGTGCCGCCCGACCCTGCTCGTTCTCGCGCTCGGACTGGTGCTGGGCCTCTGGCGCATCGGCTCGGTCGGCCTGACCGATCCGAGCGAGGGGCGCTACGCCGAGATCGCGCGGGAGATGGCCGATTCCCGCGATTGGCTCGTCCCGAGGCTTTGGGGCGTGGTCCACCTGGAGAAGCCCCCCCTCGCCTACTGGCTGGGAGCGGCCGCGATCCGGATCGGCGGAAGGACCGAGTGGGCGGTGCGCCTCTTCCCGCTGCTCGCGCTGCTCGGTACGGCGATCCTCGCGGCCGGCATCGCGCGGCGCGTCGCCGGGGCGGGCGCCTCCCCGCTCGCGGCGGCGGCGATCATGCTCGCCCCCTACCCGCTCAGCGTAGGCCCGGCGCTGCTGACCGACGTGTTCGTGCTGCTCGGCGTGACGCTCTTCCACCATTCCGCCCTCCGCCACGAACGGAAGGAGTGCCCCTCGGCGGCCAACGTGGCCGCCCTCGGGCTCGCGATCGGTTTCCTCGCGAAGGGACACACGGTATTCCTCTTCACGCTCCTTCCGCTGCTGCTGACCGCCCCCCGCCGGCTGCGATTGCTGCTGCGGCCCGGCCCGCTTCTCTGCTTCCTGCTTCCTGCGGTTCCCTGGTTTGTCGCAATCCAAATGCGCTATCCGGAGTTCCTCTCGACCCACGCGGGCAAACTCGCGGACTTCGTCGCCGAGGGGGAGCAGCACCACCGGGCACCCTTCTACGTCTATGTCGCGACGCTCGCCCTCGGAGTCGCGCCCTTTACGCTGGGGCTCGTCCCGGGCATCCGCGCGATCGCGCCCGCGGAGCGCAGGGTGCTGCTCGCGTGGCTGCTCGTCCCCCTGGCCGTGCTGACGGCGATCCGGAGCCGCTCGTGGACCTACATCCTGCCGTCGGTCCCTCCGCTCGCCGTTCTCGGTGCCGCAGGATACGCCGCGACGGATGCGGCGTATCGCCGGCGGCTGCGCGGAGGGCTCTGCCTGGGGGGCGGCGGCATCGCCCTGCTCGCGACGATCCTCCTGCCGTCGGAGTCGGCGCTCGGGCGGGCCGCCCCGATGGCGCTGCCGCTCGCGATTGCGCTCTGCCTGGGCGGGGCTGCAATCCTCCTCTGGCGCGGGGCTCCACGAGGCGCCACGGCCATCCTGCTCGCATTCGCCGTCGGCGCGGCACTGGTGCAGGCCGCGGCGCACTTCGAAACACCGTTCAAGATCCACCGCCGCCTCGCGGCCCGGATCGCATCCGAACTCGATCCGGGCCGACCGCTCGTCGCGTTCGACGTCGTTCTGCCCTCCCTCGCCTTCTACCTCGACCGCCCGGTCGTCACCGCCGGTCTCCACGGGAGGGTCGGCGCGGAGGCCCGCCTCTGGGGGGCGAGCCCGCTCTACCGGCCCGAGGCGCGCCTCGAGGCGCTATTCCTCATGCGCCCCGCACCCCTGATCGTTCTCCCTCGCGCGGCGCTGGAGCGCGTTGCACCGGACCATTCCCCCGTCCTCGTGGAAGGAGACTGCTGTGTCATCGACGCAATCGGCGGCCCGCCCCGCGCACCCTGAGGGCGCGGACCGCGCGTCCCGCGAAACCGTCAGCTTCATCCTCCCCGCCCACAACGAGGCGGAGTCGCTGCCCATCCTCTTCGAGGAGTTGCGCTCGGCGGCCAAGGCACTGGGCCGCGCATGCGAATTCGTCGTCGTCGACGACGCGTCGGACGACGGGACGGCAGCGTGGCTCGCCGAGGAGGCCTTGCGCGAACCGCGTCTCGTCCTCGTGCGGTTCTCGCGAAACCGCGGGCAGTCCGCGGCGCTGGCGGCGGGGATCCAGGCAAGCCGCGGAGAGATCCTCGTCACGCTCGACGCGGACCTTCAGAACCCCCCGGCCGACGCGATCCCGCTCATCGGCGCGCTCTCGGAGTGCGATCTCGCCTGCGGCGTGCGCGAGCGGCGCAGCGACCGGTGGGCGAAGCGCGCCGGCTCGCGCGTCGCGAACGCCTTCCGGCGCGCGATGCTCGGGGACCGTTTTCGCGACGTCGGCTGCTCGCTCAAGGCGTGGCGCCGCCCGGTGGCGACAAGCCTCCCGAAGTTTCACGGCTTCCACCGCTTCGTGCCGTTGCTCGCGGAGGCGGCAGGCTACCGCGTGACGGAGGTCCCGGTGCGCCACCGCCCGCGCCAGCACGGCGCCACGCACTACGGCAACCTGGGACGCGCGCTGCACGGGCTCCGCGACCTGCTCGGAGTGGCTTGGCTGCTGCGGCGCAACATCTCCGACGCGGAGGTGGCCGCGCCGGCGGTCACGGGACCTCGATGAGCCCCGGCGGCGCGCTCGTCCTCGTCGTGGGGGCCACCGGGCAGGCGCTCTTTGCTTCGCGCATCCTGCTTCAGTGGCGCGCGGCGGAGCGCGCCCGGCGCCCGGTCGTGCCTCCGCGCTACTGGGAGGTCAGCATCGTCGCGGGAGGCCTCGTCCTCCTCTACGGCATCCTCGAGCGCAACCACGTCTACATGCTGGGCGTTCTGCCGGGCTGCGTCGCGAGCGCGCGCAATCTCGCGCTCAAACGGCCCGCCTCCTCGCGCTCGCTGCTGCCTTGGGCGCTGCTGCTCCTCGTGCTCTCCGCGACATCGGTCGCCCTGGCGCCCCGCCGCGGCTCGACTCTCTGGGCCGCCATCGGCCTTGTCGGGGCGCTGCTCTGGTCGGGACGCGTCCTGGCCCAGTGGTGGACGTCGGAGCGTGCGGGGCGATCGACGCTGCCGCTCTCGTTCTGGGCGCTCTCTCTGGCGGGCGGCCTGACGCTGTCGGCCTACGCGGTCGCGCTCCGCGACCCCGTCATGTTGTCGGGGTACGCGCTCGGGTGCGTCCCCTACGTTCGCAACCTCGTGCTGCTGCGGAGGCTTCCCGGACCCGCCCGGTCCATGCCGTCTATGCTGAAGCGTGCATGAGCACCCTCCGGGCGACCGCCACCGCGCTGCCCGCCCACAGCTACGATCAGGCGACCATCCGGGACCATGTGCTGCGCTGGCTCGGCTCGCGCGCCACGGGCTTCGCGCGCGTGCTCGCCACGTTCGAGCGCGGACTCGTGCGGACCCGCGGCAGCGCGGTGCCGATCGAGGAGGTGTTCGCGGACCGGTCCTTCGAGGAGAAGAACCGCGCCTACATGCGCGCCGCGGTGGAGATGGGCGAACGGGCGGTGGTGGCCGCCCTCGACCGCGCGCGCCTCGCGCCTCGTGACATCGACTTCTTCATCTCCGCGAGTTGCACGGGATTCATGATCCCGAGCGTCGATGCCCTGATCGCGCACCGGCTCGGGATGAAGGCCTCCCTCGGACGGCTGCCGATCACCCAGCACGGCTGCGCCGGCGGGGCGGTGGCGCTGCGACAGGCGCACGACCACCTGCTCGCGCATCCGGGGCACCGGGTGCTCGCGCTCGCGGTCGAAGTGCCGTCGGTGACCTTCCAGCGCGAGGACTTCACACCGGAGAACGTCGTCTCCGCGTCGCTGTTCGGGGACGGCGCCGCCGCGGCTGTTCTCGAGACCGAGGGTGCCGACGAGGACGCGCGGATCCTCGGCTGCGACAGCCGGATGTTCCCCGACAGCGCCGACCTGATGGGGTTCGACCTGCGCAACGGCGGCCTCAAGATCGTGCTGAGCAAGCGCGTGCCGGAGGAGATCCGGCGCCACGCGCCGCCGGCGATCGCGGCCTTCCTCGCCGCGATGGGGGCCGACCTCCCGTCGATCCGCCACTTCCTCCTGCATCCGGGCGGTCGCAAGATCATCGAGGGCTTCGAACGCGCCTTCGCCCTCCCTCCGGGCGGACTCGACGCGACGCGCGCGGTGCTCGCGCGCCACGGCAACCTCTCCTCCGCCACGGTCCTCTTCCTGCTCGACGAGCACCTGCGCAACCGCCGCGCGGCCCCGGGAGACCTCGGCCTGCTCGTCGCCTTCGGTCCCGGGTTCGGCTGCGAGTCTCTGCTGTTGCGCTGGGGTCCTGCCCCCCCCCGCTAGGGCAGGCGCACGGATACTTGCATGAGTCCCGCGTTGTGGGCGGCCTCGAGCAGTTCGAGCAGCAGCGGCACCGCAAGGAAGATCAGCGACTCCGCGATGCCGCGCGCGAGCAGGCGCGGATGGAGCGTCAGCTCGGCGCTGTGCCGCCACCCGCGCAGGCGCGGCAGCCAACGCGGCACCTCGGCACGGTAGGCACCGAAAGCCTCGCCATGAACCGACAGGAGGTAACGCTCTTCGCGGGCGACTACGGTGGTGTAGTAGATCATCAGGAGCCCGCCGAGGAGCACGCCGACGACGAGGGAGGCGTGGGATAGGCCGACGCCGACGGCACCAAACAGGTTCGAAAGGTAGAGCGGGTTGCGGACGACCGAGTAGGGGCCGCACCGGGCAAGCCGGTGGCTCTTGCGCCCGCTGATGTGCACCAGGGAGAGGATCCGCCCGCCGACGCAGGCGACCAGCAGCAGGTAGCCCCCCGCGTCGAGCAGCTCGTGAACGAGGCTTTCCGACTTCCAATAGGGTGGGACCATCAGGATCAGCGCGAGCAAGGCTGCGGCAAGCGGCCGGATCAGGTGCGGATGGCCTCCGACGGCCAAAGGCTGCACATCCACTGCAAGTTTTGCGCTTTCCACTGCCATCCTCCTTGGATGGAGCACGCAGCGCAAAACGGAGGCCGGTCCGCCCCCCGCACCCTCGGGTTGCTGCGGGGGGACTCCGCCCCCCGCACCCTCGGGTTGCTGCGGGGGGACTCCGCCCCCCGCACCCCCCGGCGATCCACGTCGTCTCAGGACCAGATCGCGACGGAGGAACCCGTCCAATTCAGGTTCTTGTTGAAATCCACGCCCATCATCTTGCCTCGGGAGAGGCGGACGAGGTTCAGCAGCAGCGTCATCTTCTGCGCCGCGTCCGGACGCACGAACATCATCCGCACCTCGCCCATCACAAGGTTGCCGTCCACCGTGCGCAGCCCCGGGTGGTAGGTGATCTTCTCCTGCAAGACCCAGCCGTCGCGCTGTTCGGGCGGGAGGGCCGCGATGTCCTTGGGCGTCGGGTCGACGTTGACGCCGCCGCCGGCGAACGAGTAGAGCGGCTTCAGCACGTAGTTCGGGAGGTCCTCCGGCGGCGCGTCGATCTCGGAGAGTCGCAGCGTGCGCGGCGCGGCCGGGTGGTCGATGTCGGGCAGCGAGTTCTTCGACCAGGCGTAGTACCACGCCGGGTGGGGCGCCCACTCGACCTCCATCGGCGCGCCGATCTCGTACGGCAGCCGGATCCTCTTGCGCTCGAGCTCGTCGAAGACGACGCGCTGGTAGACGCGGCGTATCGGCAGCTTGCGCCCCTTCTTCCAGCGCCAGAGCGTGTCGCCTTCGCGGATCACCTTCGTCACGCAGACCGGGTCGACGCCGAACCAGCGCTGCGTCGCGGCGAAGTCGGGGTAGGTCTTCTGGCTGTCGGGGTCGATGTCGAGGAGGATGACCTCCTCGGGATCGTGGTCGCCGACGATCGCCTCGCGCAGCAGCGCGAGGGCGCGGTAGCGGTCGAGGCCGGAGAAGAAGAGCTTCCACGTGCGGGCGAGCCCGGGCAGCGTCGGGAGCAGCGTCGCCCATACGTCCGCGAGCGCGATCTGGAAGGCGTAGAGCGACGGGAAGCCCTGCAGCTCGACGAGGCGGGGCTGCAGCGACCCGTCCGCGCCGCGGACGATGGCGAAGTCGATCTGCGCGCATTGCGGCAGCGGCCCACGGGGGCCATCTCGAAGGGGCGCGGGGATCGCGGACTCGGCCTTCCTCAGGTAGGCGGGGTCGGAGAGTTGCGCGAGGATCTCCTCGGCCGCGTCGCCGAACCGGCGCAGCGTCGCCTCGGAGAGGAAGAGCGGCGACTCGGCGACCGGGAAGGGCACCTTGCAGTCGAGGCGCCGGTCGAGGTCCTCGCGCACGCGCCGGTAGAGCTCCGGCGTCCAGGCCTCGTTGAACAGGTCGCGAACCTCGCCCTCCATCGCGACGTCAAACCTCCCCGTTCGTCAGGTAGCGGCCCTTGGCCATGATCTGCTCGCCGTCGAGCCAGACGTCGAAATCGCGACCGACCACGTCGATGTGCGTCGTCGAGGTCCACTTCGCGCCCGTGTGCTCGCTGTAGGGGTGGCCGAACGCGATGTGCACGCCGGGGATCTTCTCGTCCTGCAGCATGTTGCCGATGATGTCCTTCACGGCGAGGTTGGTGCCGAGCGCGTACTCGCCGACGCGGTTGCTGTTCTCGTCCACGGAGGTGTAGGCGCGGAAGTCGGCGAGCGCGGCCGCGTTGTCGCAGGCCAGCTTGACGATGCGGCTCTTCTCGATCGTGATCGTCAGCGGGCACTCGCGCATGTCGCCGTGCTTGGGCGCGAGCCAGTCGCCGAGCACGCCGTCCACGACGAAGAGGCCGTCCACCCGCGCCGGAGACGTGAAGGTCTCGCCGCCGGGCAGGTTCCCCCACTTCGCCGAACTGATGAGCCCCGGCGTCGGGATCCACTTCAGCTCCGGGATGAAGTGCGCGCGGAGGTCGGTGCCGGCCGGCGTCTTGCAGACGATCTCCCGCGCGCGCATCGCCCGCTCGCGAACCCACGAGGTCAGCGCGGCGACGGCGTGGAAGTCGGCGCGCATCCCCTCGACCATGATCCGGCGGCTGATGCCGACCATGTGGCCGTGGCGCATCTGCCGCTCCCCGACGATCGCGGTCAACGCGCGACGCATCGCAAGCTCGCCGGGCAGCGCCCCCGCCGCGAAGATCGAGACCTGCGCGCGCCGGAAGCCCTCGACCACCGGCTGCGGCAGCGCCCGCGACGGCCGCGTGACGTAGTCCTCGATCACGTAGCTCTCGAGCGGCGCGCCGACCGCGCGCACCTGCTCCGCGAGCGCCGCCGCGATCTGCTGCGCGCCGCGGTCGGTGAGCAGCACGACCCGCTCCTCCGGCTTCACCGCAAGGCAGGTCCGGACCGCGTTCCGCGCGCCCGGCACCAGTTCCGGGTCGAAGACCGTGTACGAGAGGTCCGTGGTCACGAGTCGCCCATTGTCGCGGACGGTGCGACTTTTTCCGGAGCCTGGCTCATTACTACCGCTCTGCATAGCCCGCTTTACAGCGCCGCGTTGAAGCCCCCTGGCCCGGCGGTTGACACCTGTCCGCGTCTCTATAGGAGTGCCGAGGCGCAGAAGAGCCGACGCCCCCGGGATGTGGCATCACGTCTACCACCGGGGGATCTCCCGCCGGGCCGTGTTCGAGCGCCCCGCGGACTGGCGCTTCTTCCTGGCGCTGCTTGCTCAGGCGGTCCGGCGCGGGGAGGTCGAGCTTCACGCGTTCTGCCTGCTGACGAACCACTTCCACCTGCTCCTGCGCAGCCTGAACGGCGGACTGTCCGTCGCTATGAAACGCACGCTCAACGCATATGTCCGGTACTTCAATGCGACGCGGGCGCGGGACGGCGCCCTCTTCAGCGGCCGATTCCGCTCGATCGGCGTCCAAACGCGAGCCTACCGCCGGATCCTCGTGCGCTACATCGACGACAACCCGGTCAGCGCGGGGATGGTCCGCGACCCGGAGGAGCACGCGTACGGCAGCGCATACTGGTACGCGCGCGCGCGCCGTCCCGCCTGGCTCAGCCGCGACTGGGTGGAAGAGGAGGTGCGGGCCTACTCATCGCGGGGGAAGTCCCGGGACGGCCCCTACGACCCCTCGGATTACCCCACCTGCTTCCGCCCCAGCCTGTCCGAGGGCATTCGCCGCCTCGTTGCCCGCAGACTGCAGAGCCCCCGCCGCGTAGTAGACAAGCTCGACCTTCTGATCGCCGCCCAACCTCCGGCGCTCCGGCAGTGGTTCGTCGAGCGGGCGACTCTCGCGGACGGCGGCGTGACCCTCCAGGCCTTGGCAACGCCGGAGATGGTGGACTCGGCGCTGGCGGCGGCCGCGCACGCCTGTCGCGCGCGCCAGGCGTACTGGCTCGTGCGACGCTCGCCGACAGCCCGACCCGTGGAGGGCTGGGAGGTGGCGCGGGCGGGCCTTCTCCGCGAGCTGTGCGGGCTCGACTGGTCGGAGTTGCGGGTTCGGCTCGGCGTCGAGTCTTCCACGCTCCAGCGCCGACTCGAGATGCACAGGGACTGCCTGCTGCTCGATCCGCTCTATCTCGAGCGCTGCGGGGCGATCGCCGCGGACATCTTTGCGGTGATGGCGACGGAAGCGTCGTCGTGATGGCGCCCGGCCCCCGGATGGGGGAATCTCCCCAAGAGCGGAACTAATGAGCCTGGCTCAGCCGAGTGGGAGCCCGTGCTCGGTCTCGGCGATCATGTAGTCGACGACGGCATTGAGGTCGCGCGTCTCTTGCCAGACGCGGAGTTGGCGGTCGGCGCCGGTGCCGTTGGCGACGATCTCGCGCAGGTAGCCGAGTTCGCTCCTCACGCCGAGGTCGTCGACGACCTCGTCCACGAACTCGAGGATCTCGGCGATCAGCCGGGGCGTGGGGACCTCCTCCATCTTGCCTAGGTCGATCAGGTAGCCGCCGACGCCCCAGCGCGCGGCGCGCCACTTGTTCTCCATGATCAGCGCGCGCCGGTGGAGCCGGAAGGAGAGGTTCTTCTTGTGCAGGATGTAGCACTTCGCGATCAGCGCCTGGCAGAGCGCCGCGAGCGCGATCGTCTCGTCCACGCGCATCGCCATGTCGCAGCAGCGGAACTCGATCGTCGGGTAGCGCCAGTGCGGACGCAGGTCCCACCAGATCATCTTGCCGTTGTCGATGCTCTTCGTGCGGATCAGGTCGCGCAGGAAGTCCTCGTATTCGGTGAAGCTGCCGAACGCGTCGGGGATCCCGGTGCGAGGGAACTTCTCGAAGACCTTCGTGCGGTAGCTCTTCCAGCCGGTCTCGCGGCCGCACCAGAAGGGAGAGTTGACCGACAGCGCGAGGATGTGCGGCACGAAGTAGCGCGCCATGTTGAAGACGTGGATCAGCGTCTCCTTGTCCTCGAGCCCCACGTGGACGTGCAGCCCGAAGATCACGTTCGCCCGCGCGACGACCTGCAAGTCGTCGAGGATCCGGTTGTAGCGCGGGTTCTCGTTGGTCGCGACGTCGCTCCAATGCGTGCTCGGGTGCGTGCCGCCGGCGGCGATCCGGAGGCCGTGGTGGCGGGCGATGCGAGCGATCGTGGTACGCGTCTCGGTGACCTCGCGTCGCGCCTCGCCGATGTCGGCGCAGATCTTGCTCCCGATCTCGATCACGCTCTGGTGCAGCTCGCGCTGGATCTTCTCGTGCAGCTTCAGCTCGCCCTCCGCGAACATCTGCGAGATGTGGGAGCGGAGCTGCCGCGTCTCCGGGTCGACGACCTGGAACTCCTCTTCGATGCCGAGCGTGAAGTCGGGCAGCCGCATCGGACCCCTAGCGGGCACGCTCCGGCCAGGTCCCCGTCAGCTCGAGCTGGCGCGGCTGCTTCGCGCGCTGGATCAGGAACTCCGCGGCATTCTGGACGATCCAGGCGAAGTTGTCCTCGCCGACGCTGTGGACGTCCGCGTCCGGGCAGGGGTTCGTGAAGTCGATCGCGTAGGGAATCCCCTCCCGCACCGCGAGTTCGACGGTGTTGAAGTCGTAGCCGAGCCCGCGGCAGAGCGCGAGGCAGTCCCGCTCCATCTTCTCGAGCAGCGTCCGGTCGATCGCCGGCGCGTTCCGCACATACCTCTGGTGGTGCGGCGCCTTCGGGTTGTAGCGCATGATGTGGACGCGCTCGCGCCCGAGCACGTAGCAGCGGAAGTACTCGGTGAAGACGATCTCCTCCTGCGCCATCATGCAGAGGTCCTCGCTCCGCTCGTAGGCGGCGAAGAACTCGCCGGGGTCGGCGCAGCGCGAGACGTGCTTCCAGCCGCCGCCGTTGCTCGGCTTCACGTAGATCGGGAACCCCAGGTACTCGAAGACCTCGTCCCACTCGAGCGGGAAGCGCAGGTTGGAGAAGCTGTCCGAGGAGGTGTTCGGCGGGTGGCGCTTGTGCGGCAGCAGCACCGTCCGCGGGACCGCCACGCCGCCCTGGGTCGCGACGAGGTTGCCGAAGTACTTGTCGTCGGCGGAGAACCAGAAGGGGTTGTTGACGATCTGGCAGCCTTGGAAGGCGAACTGCTTCATCATCGTCCGGTAGTAGGGCACCTCGTGGCTGATCCGGTCGAGGATGACGTCGTATCCCGGCGGCCGGTCGGCCCTCAGCGCGCCGACCCGGACCGGCTCGGCCACGACCTTCCCGCCCGCCCGGCGCTTCACCTCGTCCGCCAGCGCCGACGGAAAGCTCCGCTCCATCCCGTAAAGCAGACCGATCTTCTTGGTCATCTTGGCCTCCGGATGGCATCCTAACCGGAAGCGCGGGAGGGGCGATAGGCCCCCCCGCCCCCCCACCATCGCCTCCCGGGAGGAGCCATGGACCGACTCCAGGACAAGTTCCAGTCCCGAATCCTGAGCCGCACCACCGAGTACCTCTGGTTCGGCCGCCAGGGCCGCCCGCTCGTGATGTTTCCCACGAGCGGCGGCCGCTACTGGGAGAACGAGGACCAGGGGCTCGTGCAGACGCTCGGGGACTACGTCGCCGAGGGGCGCTTGCAGGTCTGCTGCATCGACTCCTACAACAGCGAGACGTGGAACAACCAGCGCATCCACCCCGCCGAGCGCGTGCAGCGCCACGACGCCTACGACCGCTTCCTCAGCGAGGAGATGTTTCCGATGGTGGCCGCGCGCGCGGGCCGCGCCGACACCGCGGTCTTCGGCGCGAGCATGGGCGGCTTCCACGCCGTGAACTTCAGCGCGCGCCACCCCGAGCAGGTCAAGCGCTGCATCGCGCTGTCGGGCCTCTTCGACAGCAAGCGCGTGCTCGACGGCCACTGGGACGACCTCTGCTATTTCCACTCGCCGATGGCCTTCGTGCCGAACATGGACGCGGGCTGGACGCGCCGCCTCGCGCAGGTCGAGTGGGTCATCGCGACCGGCGAGCAGGACAGCCTCGTCGAGGAGACGCGCCGCTTCAGCGGCATCCTGCGCGCGAAGGAGATCCCCGTGCACAGCGAAATCTGGCCCGGCGTCTTCGGCCACGACTGGCCCTTCTGGAAGCAGCACCTGCGGCGCTTCCTCCCCTGAATGCACACGGCGCGCTGGGCGGTCATCGCCCTCGTACTTGCCGCGCTCTTCGCGCGCACGCTCGAACGCCGGGGGGGCCCGTCGCCCGCTGCGCGGGCTCGGGGCGCCGAGGGGCGGAGCGGAACGGAGTCCCCCTTGCGAAACGCGGGGGGCGCGGGGGGAGCCGGGGCATTGGCGCTGAAGACGCTCGGACGCTCGCAGATCGGCCTGCGCCGCCTCGGGGCGGAGGTGGGGCAGCCGCCGGTACCGCCCAGCGCGGCGGACTTCCACGCGGCGTTCGAGCCGCACGTCGCCTCCGACGACGAGCGCCTGAAACTCGTCCCGCTCGCCGGCGAACTGGTCGGCAAGGAGGAGGCGCTGCGCCGGCTCGATGCGCTTCCGGAGAGCGGATTGCGGTGGCTACTGCGCCGCACCTACGACGGCGCGAGACTCGAGCCGCACGAGCGCGACCGCCTCGCGAAGAGCCTCGGCTGGTTCGGCGAACTCGCGCTGGTCCACGGCCTCCCGGACGACGACCCCGCCCGGGCGAGGGTCCTCGCCGACGCGCGCAAGTTCGCGTTGACGCTGGGCGGCGTCTCCGTCGCGGCGATCCTCCTCTTCGTCGCGGCGCTCGTGCTCTTCACGGTAGCGTGCCTGCGCCTCGCGCGCGGGCGGATCGTCCCCCGCGACCTGCCGCCGCCCCCGGGCCCCCTGGACATCGCATGGCTGGAAGTGCCGGCGCTGCTGCTGCTCGGCGTCCTTCTCGTCGGCTCGCTCCCCCAGGGCCTCTGGCTGCTCGCGCTCGTGCCGCTCTGGCCGCGGCTGCGGGGCGTGTCGTGGCATGCGTGGCGGGAGGGGCTCGGGCTCTCGGCGGGGAGGGGGGTTCTCGTCGAGGCGGGGGCCGGCGTGGTCGGCTATCTCGCCTGCCTGCCCCTCGTCGCGGCCTCGCTCTTCGTGACGATGGCGCTTGCGCGCTGGACAGGCGGCGAGTTCTCGCACCCCTACGTCGAGGAGGCGCTGCACGGCGGCGACTTCGGGCAGCTGGTCGTCGGCGCCTGCCTCTGGGCGCCGCTCGTCGAGGAGGCGGTCTTCCGCGGCGCGCTCTGGCGCTACGTGCGATCGCGCGCCGGAGTCGCGCTCTCGGCCGCGACGGTCGGCCTCGTCTTCGCGCTCGCCCACCCGCAGGGGCTCGCCGCGCTGCCGACGCTGACCGCCCTCGGCGCCGTCTTCGCGCTGCTCCGCCACTGGCGCGGCACCCTCGCGGCGCCGGTCGCCGCCCACGCCTTCCACAACTCGCTCCTCGTAGGCCTCCTCCACCTCGTGGCGTAGGCCGGTCGCCACTCGTCGAAGCCGCGATCCGCAGGGGGTGGCGGATGCGGCCCATCCCGGGGAGCGGCGCGACGCCTGCTCCCGCAGCGCGTGGGGAGCCTAGCGAACTTGCAGTTCGATCACGCCGCCGGAGGCAAGGCCGGCGTGGGCGCGCCGGGTCCGGCAAGATGCCGCGCCTCCACGACGGACCCTCGAACGAGGGCCCGAATCCGAAGTCCGCCCTGTCGCCCGTCGAGAGGGTCTGCGCACCGCTCCGCCCCCCCGCACCCCCCTGCTTCCCTCGGGGGGACTCTGCGTCGCTGCGCGCCGCTCCGCCCCCCCGCCCCACCCCCGGCATCCCGGTGCGGCCTATGGCATCATGCGCCGCGCATGGCGCCGATCCCGGAGTCGGACCTCTACCTTTTCAACCACGGCGAACTGAAGCGCGCGTGGCGCGTGCTCGGCGCGCACGAAGTCGAAGGCGGCGTCCGCTTCGCGCTCTGGGCGCCCTACGCGCTGCGCGTCAGCGTCGTCGGCGATTTCAACCGGTGGAAGGGGCCGACCAACCCGCTCACGAAGCGCGGCTCGACCGGCATCTGGGAGGGGGTCGTGCCCGGCGCGAAGCGGGGCGACCTCTACAAGTTCGATCTCACCGACAGCAAGGGCAAGCTGCGCCGCAAGGCCGATCCCTTCGGCTTCCGCATGGAGCTTCGGCCGAACACGGCGTCGATGATCTGGCCCGTGGAGGGGTACGCCTGGGGCGATGGCGATTGGATGGGGGCGCGGGGGGAGCGGCTGCCGGCGAGCCAGCCGATGCGCATCTACGAGTTGCATCTCGGCTCGTGGAAGCGCGGGAAGGGCTACCGCGACCTCGCCGTCGAGCTGGTCGAGTACGTCGTCTCGATGGGGTTCACGCACGTCGAGTTCCTGCCTGTCACGGAGCATCCCTACGATGCGTCGTGGGGCTACCAGGTCTGCGGCTACTACGCGGCGACGAGCCGCTGGGGCGCGCCGGAGGAGCTGATGCACCTGGTCGATGCGCTGCATCGCGCGGGCATCGGCGTGCTGATGGACTGGGTGCCGGCGCACTTCCCGAAGGACGACCACGGCCTCGCCCAGTTCGACGGCAGCCACCTCTACGAGCACGAGGATCCGCGGCGCGGCGTCCACCGCGACTGGGACACGCTGATCTTCAACTACGCGCGGCCGGAGGTGAAGAACTTCCTTGTCAGCAACGCGCTCTTCTGGCTCGAGGTCTTCCACTTCGACGGGCTGCGCGTGGACGCCGTCGCGTCGATGCTCTACCGCGACTACTCGCGCGAGCAGGGGGAGTGGGTGCCGAACGAGCTGGGCGGGCGAGAGGACCTCGACGCGATCGCCTTCCTACGCGAGCTGAACGAGACGGTGCACGAGGAGGCGCCCGGCGCGATCATGATCGCGGAGGAGAGCACCGCCTTCCCCGGCGTGACGAAGCCGGTCCACCTCGGCGGCCTCGGCTTCGACTTCAAGTGGAACATGGGGTGGATGCACGACTCGCTGGCGTTCCTCCAGAAGGACCCGATCTACCGCCCCTACCACCACGACCGGCTCACCTTCGCGCTCTACTACGCGTTCCACGAGCGCTACCTGCTGCCGCTCTCCCACGACGAGGTCGTGCACCTGAAGAAGAGCCTGCTCGACAAGATGCCCGGCGACGTCTGGCAGAAGCACGCGACGCTCCGGCTCCTGCACGCGTGGCAGGCGGCCCACCCGGGCAAGTCGCTGCTCTTCATGGGCGGCGAGATCGGCGAGTGGAAGGAGTGGAGCGAGGCGGGCGAGCTCGACTGGCCGGTGCTCGGCGACGCGCGCCACGCCGGGCTGCGGCTGCTCGTCGGCGACCTGAACCGGATGACGAAGGAGCGGCCGAGCCTTCACGAACTCGACCACGACTGGCGCGGCTTCGAGTGGATCGACTTCAGCGACGTGCAGCAGAGCGTCGTCAGCTTCCTGCGATGGAACCGCTCGCGGAAGGACGGCCTGCTCTTCGCGTTCAACTTCACGCCGGTCGTGCGCAGCGGCTACCGCATCGGCGTCAAGCGGAGCGGCGAGTACAAGGAGGTGCTCAACACCGACAGCGCATGCTACGGGGGCTCGGGGGTCGGCAACCTCGGCAATGTCAAGTCGGAGAGGCAGGAGCACCACGGACAGCCCGGCAGCATCGTCGTGACGCTGCCGCCGCTGGCGGCGCTGGCCTTCGAGGTGCCGGCGCCGTAGGCACGAGTGCGACGCAGGGGCGCCCTAATAGTCGTGTCGTAGGACCGCGAGGCGATGGTTCTGGATCTGATGCAGAACGCACTGGATGGGGGCGCGGATGCGCCCTGCGATCTCCGCGACGTCATGCAGCCCGACGACGCCCGATGCGACGTGGGACTTCAGGAGTGCCACGGGAGCAAGGAGTTCGGCTGCAAAGGCGTTGGCCACGGAGTTGCGTCCTGCCACCTGCCGCGAGAACACGAACGCGTAATCCTCGCCCGGTCCGGGGCCGAAGAGGATCGGATAGAGATCCCGCACCTTCGCGAAGCGCTCCCCCATGCCCCTCGAGGAGTCGCAGACGCGGATCGGCCTGTGGCCGGAGCGCCATGCTACGACAGCATCGATCCCCGCGGGTGGTTGGGACTGCGAGAGGCTCGCCCATGCCCCGATCCAGTGCTTCGCCGGCAGCACCTTGTCGCCTCGTATGCCCACTGCGCGCCGGTACGTCTCGGCGGAAGACCAGCCTGCGTGCCAAGGCTCCCCGTTCGCCGCTGGTGTGACACTACGGAGGTCGGCCCAGAGATCGGCCCATCGCGCCGGTGCCCGGTTCGTCTCCTCGCTCTCGTTCCAGAGCGAGGCGGCGAACTCCTCGATCTCGCCAATCGCGCCGAAGCAACCAGGCTCAAGGCAACCCTGGAGAACGGGATTGTCCGCCTGATCGGCGAGCCGGCGCAAGTGCTCGCGCTCCTCGGGGTCCGTGTCCCACCACAAGACGCCAAGCAGCGCGCCGCACCGTTGGGCGGCAAAGTCCGAGTGTCGCGAGTCTCGAACGACGCGCCAATCCTCCGCAAGCTGTCGCGCACGCGCATCGTCGACGGCGTACTCGCGAAGCCGCTGCAGCACCGAGTCGACGAAGAGCGCAAACTCCTGTTCGACCACCGCCGCTGGCAACTGCAGCCGTCCATGCGTGACGAAGCGCACGGGATCGAAGCTGGCACGGTCAGCGTCGCTGTCGGCGTCACTGCGCCACTCGATGTCGAGCCCTTCCTCCTCTCTCGCAGCGACTCTCAGATCCGGAAGTGCCATCCCGTCCCCGGAGTAACGGACGGCATGGACCCGATCCCACTCGTAGCACTGTCCGTCGGGGCCGGTCTCGCCCGGACGCTTGCGCTTGCTGTCGAAGACGTGGGTCCACGAGTGCACCATCCACTCCGCCAGCGGGAGAACCGTCCCGTAGGCAGCGTCTCGTAGGGCGCTCACCCGAAGATCAAACAGGCGCGTAGGCACGTGGTGGCGCCCGTCCTCGGATTGAATGCGCATTTCGAGCCGGCCCCATGTGCACGCCTCGGCCTTCTCCTCCACTCCGGGGGCGTCAAGCGGCTCCCAGCGGAGGATCAGAGGTCTGTCCATAGGGTTCGCCTGACGTGTGAAGGCATGGAATGATGGTGGCGGTCCGGCGCGATCGGGTACGCCTTGTATTCGGCATCGGACCCGCCCGCACTCCAGTTGTGTATTCGCGCCTCCCACGCGATGTCGACCGGGTCGCCCGCACTCCTATGGAACCGCGAACGCCCCCACGCGTACCTCGGCCACGGCCCGCAAGTCGCCCTCGAACAGGTGCCTGCTCGGATCGCCCCCTCGATGGCCAGGCCCAGAACCTCGGCTGCGTGCCCCGGCTCCACGAGCGGAGGGCACTCCGTCTTGTCGCTCAACAGGTGCGGCGCTCCCCAAGGGGACGGATAGCGCTTGTGGTATGGACTTCCACGATATCGAATCGGCATGGGAGGTTCGGACAACTCCGTCGCAGGAAGATACCCTCCGCCTGTGGGCGAGCATAGCCCCTCGGACGATCTGCAGCCGAGGCCAAGCGCTTCTCAACATCCTCCTCAGTCACGACAGCCGCAGCCTCGGGGAGACTCCGCCGTGTTGCTCGTTGTCACCCTTGAGCGACTGGGAGGAGGGCTCGCAGGTGGGCGGGATCTCGAAGAGCAGGAGAAACCGCGCGTTCATCCCCGCGGCGTCTTACCGCCTCGTCGTGATGTCATCGGCCTCGACGGTGTCGCCCTGCGCCTTGAGGAAGCGGTTCGCCGGGATACCAATCCGCCATGACGGGACGCAGGCCAGGTGGCGGGTTAGACTCTCGCAATGAAGACGTCACTCTGCGTCGGGGTCCTGCTTTGTGTCGCGCCCGGCGCGTTCGCCGGGGAGGAGAAGGCGGAGGCGCTGCAGCAGCGCGTCCTCGTCGAACTCTTCACGTCGCACGGCTGAAGCAGCTGCCCCCCCGCCGAGGAGTTCCTCGGCAAGCTCGGCACGGGGGAGTTCCTGAAGACGGGGGTGGTCCTCGCGTGGCACGTTGACTACTGGGACTACCTGGGGTGGAAGGACCCCTTCGGCTCCAAGGCGCACACGGCTCGGCAGAAGCGCCTGCTCGAGGCGAAGAAGATCCGCCAGATGCAGACGCCGCACCTGCTCGTCAACAACACGCCGCCCGCGTCGGGCAAGCACAAGGAGGCTCTCGCCGACGCGGCGCAACGCAAGGCGCGCGTCCGCGTCGACGGCACCGCGACGCTCGTCGCGAAGAAGATCAAGGTCGCGGCGAAGCTGACGAGGATCGACGAGACGCTCGAGTTCGCCCAGGGCTTCGGCGTCGTTCCGGTGCTCTACCGCAAGACGGCGACGACGACCTGCGCGGCGGGCGAGAACAAGGGGGCGACGCTCGTCGAGTACTTCGTCGTGCTCGCGACGCGCGACGCGCTGAAGCCGGGCGGCGACCTGAACGCGGAGTTCGACCTGCCCGCGGGCCTCGCGGCGGGTGACCTCGGCGTTGCGCTGCTCGCCGAGGACGGCCTCGCGATGGAGACGCTCGACTGCGTCGCGCTGCCGGTTTCAGCGGGGCCCTAGCGCCGGGAACTTCGCGCGGCTGATCCTCCCGCTTGCGACATCCACGCGCAGCATGCCCTCCACGTCGAACGCGAGCGTGTACTCCAGCAGTTGGCGCCGGGTTGCGCGGTTGCGCTGACTGCCGGAGGCCTCGCCCGTGTTGAGAGCGATGCGGTCGGGCTCAGCTCAATGCCACGGCACGGGGAAACGCCCCCGGCCCCCGCGCCCCCTCCATTTCGGGCAGTCTCTCCGTCGAATTCATTGAAAATCCATCGGCGTACGATAGAATTTCAATGATGCGTGGCCGAGCTGTGCAACGCGCAGAGGATCGGCGCATGGTCGAGGATCTGTTACGGCAATTCCCCGTGGTGGCACTGCTCGGGACGCGCCAAGTGGGGAAATCCACGCTGGCGCGACAGGTTTTCGAGGATGCCGGTGGCGGCGGGGCGTTCTTCGATCTTGAGGACCCACGCGATGTGGCGGCCCTCGCCGAGCCCATGCTCGCGTTGGAGCCTCTCAAGGGTCTGGTCGTTCTTGACGAGATCCATCGGAGGCCCGACCTCTTCCCCGCGCTGCGGGTCCTCGCCGATCGGCCCGCGCGCCCCGCCCGCTTTCTGGTCCTCGGGAGCGCGTCTGTCAGCCTCCTCCGGCAGTCCGCCGAGTCTCTCGCCGGGCGCATCGCGTTCCACGAGTTGAAGGGCTTCTCCGTCGCCGACGTCGGCGCGCCGAACGCCGAGCGACTCTGGATCCGCGGCGGGTTCCCCTCGTCGTTTCTGGCCGGCAGCGAGAGCGACTCGATCCGCTGGCGCGAGGCGTTCCTGCGATCGTTCCTCGAGCACGACCTGCCGGGCTTCGGCGTGACGATCCCCTCGGCAACCCTCGGGCGGTTCTGGTCGATGCTCGCGCACTGGCACGGGCAGATCTGGAACGGCGCCGAGTTCGCCCGGAGCCTCGCGGTCTCCGAGAGCACCGTCCGGCGCTACCTCGACCTGCTCGACGCGACCTTTGTCGTCGACATCCTGAGACCGTGGCACGCCAACTCGTCCAAGCGGCAGGTGCGATCGCCGAAGGTCTTCATCGCCGACAGCGGGCTGCTCCACGCACTTCTCGGCCTGCAAGCGAAGGAGGACGTGGAGCGGCATCCGAAGCTCGGCGCCTCATGGGAGGGTTTCGCCCTGTCCGCGGTGGTGCGTCGGATCGGCGCCCGCCGCGGCGAAGCCCATTTCTGGGCGACCCACGCCGGCGCGGAGTTGGACCTCCTCGCCGTGCGCGGCCAGAGGAGGCTCGGCTTCGAGTTCAAGCGCACGGCCGCCCCGGTCGCCACGAAATCCATGCACATCGCGATGGCAGACCTCGGGCTGGCCGAACTCGTCGTCGTCCACGCCGGGAGCCACTCCTTCCCGCTGGCCAAGGGGATCCGCGCCGTCGCCCTCCAGCGCATCCTTGACGACATCGCACCCTTGGATTGACGCGAGCGCGGAGTCCGGCCCCCTCTCCCCCTACTCCTGGCGGATCGCGTGGACCTTGCCGGGCGCGAGGGCCTCGACCGCCTGGGTCGCCCCGCCCGGCCAGCGGATTTCCACGCTCTCGACCGCTTCCGCCCCCCCGAGCCCGAAGTGGACCGTCTTCGACGCCTGCCCGAGATAGCCGCCGGCCGCCTGCACCTGGCGCACCAGCGTGCGCCCTCCCGCGGTCACGCGGACGACCGCGCCGACCGCGTCGCGGTTGCAACCCGTCCCTACGAGGCGGAATGCGATCCAGCCGCCGAGGGCGGCGCACCGGTTCCGGTAGAGGAAGGGAGCGTCGTTGAAGTTGTTGACGACAAGGTCCAGCCGACCGTCGCCATCGAGATCGCCGGCCACGGCGCTGCGGGAACTGCGCGTCGCGGGGCGGCCGCCGATGCCCACCGGAAGCGTGTTCCCGCCGGGCAGCGGGTCGAGGCCGAAGGCGGCGGTGCGGTCGGCGAAGGTGCCGTCGCCCTGGTTGTGCAGCAGCGGCGAACGCCAGTAGAAGAAGGGATAGCCCATCCCGCTCGGCACAAACGCATCCTCGAAACCGTCGTTGTCGAAGTCGCCCTCGGCGACCCCCCAGGGCCAGAAGGTCTCGGCGTTCGCCTTGTCCGAGACCTCCTCGAACCTCCCGTCGCCGAGGTTGCGGTAGAGCGCATTGCCGAAGAAGACCGTGTCGTACTTGAGCTTCGTCTTCTCGGCGAAGCTCTTCTCCCGCCGCTTGTCGAACCCGGGCTCCTCCATCAGCCGCCCGAAGAACCCCTTGTACTTGCGCCCCTCCTCGATCTTCGCCGGGTCGTAGTCGCTCGACATCCACATGTCACTGTGCATGTCCACGACGAACAGGTCGATCCGCCCGTCGCCGTCGTAGTCGAACGCCCGCGCGCCGACGGTGCCGAAGGGCGTCTTGCCGAGCACCTGCTGCGTCACATCCTCGAACCGCCCCTGGCCGTCGTTGCGGTAGAGCTGGCTCTTCCCGAACATGTTGCCGACGAAGAGGTCGCTGTCGCCGTCCCCGTCGAAGTCGAAGACGGCCACATCGCCGCCCCATCCGACTCCGCCGAGGCCCGCGCGCGCGGTCGCCTCCTCGAAGGCGCCGTCGCCGTTGTTGCGATAGAAGAGGTTCTGCTCGATCGGGCTGTCGATCAGCTCGAGCAGGCTCCCGGCCCCGATGTAGTACTTCTGCACCGGATCGAGGACGCTCGTCGTCCATCGCGCGGTGTTCGTCACGAAGAGGTCGAGGTACCCGTCGCCGTCCGCGTCGAAGAAGGTCGCCCCCTGCGAGTGGCCCACGTGGCCGACCCCGGCCGCCTTCGTGACGTCGACGAACCTGCCGCCGCCCTCGTTGCGGAAGAGCGCATTGCCGCCGCGGGTCGTCGTCACGAAGAGATCCTGGTCGCCGTCGTTGTCGATGTCGTTCCACGCCCCCGACACCGAGATCCGGTCGGCGAGGCCGATCGGCCCCGACTCCGCCGTCACGTCGGTGAAGGTGCCGTTCCCGTTGTTGCGGTAGAGCGCGTTGCTGCCGAGCTGGTTCAGGAAGTAGATGTCGTCGTCGCCATCCCCGTCCGCATCGCCGAGCAGCACGCCGCAGCCATGGTCGTAGAGGTTGATCTTGAAGTTCTGCCCCTGCTCGTTGGGCAGGAACGACATCCGGAAGCGGATGCCCGCCTTCGCCGCCTCCTCCTCGAAACGGCAGCCCCCCGGCACCGCGTCGCCGGAAGATGCACTCAGCACGAGAAGAAGGAGGATTCCGACGCGCCCACGCATGGTGCATGGTGGGACTCCCTGGGCGCAGCGTCCGTTCCCAAGAGCTGCCGGCAAGAAGGTTGCCGCAAACTAAGATGGCGGAAGAGGGGGGGCGCGGGGGGGGTACCCCCCGAGCCCCCCGTCCTGCATCCTCAGGTGGCGGTCGCACCCGGCGCAGATCTCCAGATTGTGCGTGACGAGCACGAGCGCCGAACCGATGCGCCGGCGCAGGTCGTGCAGCAGCGCCATCACGGCGGCGCCCGTGTGCGAGTCGAGATTCCCGGTCGGCTCGTCCGCGAGCAGCAGCGGCGGCTCGACGACCAGCGCCCGGGCGATCGCGATGCGCTGGCGCTCGCCGCCGCTCAGCACGCGGATGTCGGAGTCGGCCCGGCCCCGGAGCCCCACGAGATCGAGCAAGCGGAGCGCGCGCTCGCGCCGGTCGCGGCGGCCGACCCTCCTCGGCACCAGCGGGATCCCGATGTTCTCCGCGGCGCTCAGCACCGGGATCAGGTTGTGCATCTGGAAGACGAAGCCCACCTTCTCGGCGCGCACGCGCTCCATCGATGCGCGGTCGCGGACGGCGATGCCGTCCACCTCGACCTCGCCCGCGTCGGGCAGGTCCATGCCGCCGAGCATGTTGAGCAGCGTCGACTTGCCCGACCCGGAGGGGCCGGTCAGCGCGACGAACTCGCCGCGGGCGATCGCGAGGCTGACGCCGTCGAGGGCGACGACGCGCCCCTCCTCGAACCTCCGGTGAACGCCGGTCAGCGTCGCGACGGCATCACTCATGGCGCAGCGCCTCGACCGGGCTCAGGTTGGCCGCGCGCAGCGCCGGGTAGAGCGCGGCGAGCAGGCCGACGACGAGGGCGACGAAGAGCCCCTTCGCGAAGGTGGCAACCTCGTAGAGCGCCTGCAAGTACTCCCCCTCGAACCAGCGGATCAGCGCCTCGGTGCCGAGGACGCCGAGGCCGAGGCCGAAGAGGCCGCCGACAAGCGAGAGCAGCACGCCCTCGGCGAGGATCACCCGCAGCACGAGGCCGCGCGGCCAGCCGAGCGCGCGCAGCGTGCCGATCTCGCGGGTGCGCTCGGCGACGCTCATCATCATCGTGTTCAGCACGCCGAGCACGCCGACCACGAGCGCGATCGCGGTGATCAGCGCGATGACCTCGTCGAGGAACTCCATCTGGCTCGTGAACCGCTGGGTGAACTCCCCCGACGGCATCGCGACGAGGTGGGTCAGTTCGCGCCCGATGGCCTCCCTCACCCGGTCGCGGGCCGCCGGCGCCGTGTAGGCGAAGAGCAGCGCGAAGCTGTCCTTCGCGTCGAGTTTCTGCTGCAAGACCTCGCCGTGGACCACGATGCCGCCGTTCTCCCAGGTGATGTCGCTGTCGAAGATCCCGACGACCTCGTACTCCGCGATGCCGAGGTAGGTCACGGGGAAGAGCGGGAAGCGGTCTCCCACCTTCAGTCCGTGGCGCCGCGCGACGAAAGAGCCCGCGAGGATCTCCGATCGCGACCGCGGCATCCTCCCCGCGGAGAGAAGCCCCCGGTACTTCTCCATGATGCGTTCGCCGGGGAGCCGGCCGAAGCAGAGGAGCAACGGGATCGGCTTTCGCCCCTCGCCGAGCCGCGGGCCCATCACGGCCGCGAAGTTGGCCCGGGCGACCGCCTCGACTCCCTCCAGCGCCGCGATGCGGTCGATGTCGGCGGTCGTGACGCGGCTGAACGCGAGGTCGGCGGCGTCGCCGGAGAAGACCGTCAGCGACGCGCCGCTCGCCTCCATGTAGCGGTCGAGGCTCGTCCGCATCCCGCGCGCCACCGAGATCAGCGCGACGATGCCCGCGACGCTGACCGAGACGCCGAGCATCGAGAGGCCGGTCCGCAGCTTGCGCTGGAAGAGGTTGCGCCAGACGTAGCCCAACGGCGGTAGATGCTACGCGCGCCGTTCAGCTTCCCCTTTCGATCGCCCGCAGCGCCGCTCCGGCGGCCTTCGCGTAGCGCGGGAATCGCTCGAGCAGGCGCAGGCGCGGGATCGCCTCGCGCGCCGCGGGGCCGACGGCGCCGAGGGCGCGCGCGGCGTCGACGACGACCTCGGCCTCGCGGTCATCGAGGGCGCGCACGAGATCGCCGACCGCGTCCGCGGCATCGCGGCCGATGGCGCCGAGGCCGATGGCGCCCTTCCTGCGCAACCCCGGAGCGGGATCGACGAGCAGGTCGCGGAAGACCGGAACCGCGGGCTTCCCGATCTTCGCGAGCGCCTCGGTGACTTCATCCTCGAAGACCAGCTTCGGCATCCGGGCCAGCAGGGCGAGGGCGTCCAGCGCGACCGCCCCTTGCCCGCGCAGCATCTCCAGGACGAACATCCGCACCTCGCCCGTGCCCTCTTCGATCAGGCCCGGCGTTGCGCCCGCGCCGTGCTCGACGAGGGCGAGCGTCGCGCGCAGCAGCGGCACGTACTCCGCCGGAAGCGATCCGAACGTCTCGCCCAGCCGAAGCGACGCCTCCCGTGCCGCGGGGCCGATCGAGGCGAGGGCAAGGAGCACGGCGCGGAGGGTGGGCGCATCGAGGTCGCGGTCGAGCATCCGCAGCAGCGCGGGCACCGCCGGCGCCGCCAGCGGCCCGAGCCGCAGCGCCAAGGCGAGGCCGCGCTTGACGTGCGACGGCTCGCGGCTCGAAAGCAGCGCCGGCAGGAACTCCGGCCCCTCCGACGACTCCGCCAGCAGCAGCCGCGCGCCGGGCGAGCCCGCCTCCGCCGCCTCCCGCACCGCGCCTCGCCCCTCCTCGCCGAACCGCCCGATCGCCTTCGACGCGGTCGCCCACGCATCGGGGAAGTCGAGGGCGGCGACGAGGTGGCGCAGCACGCGACCGGTCGCGCTCTTCTGCGCCAGCAGCGCGCCGAGCGCCACCTGCCGCACCCGGGGGTGCGGGTCGCGGCCGACGCACGGGCCGACGAGGTCGATCGCCCGCTCGCCGCAGAGCGAGAGCGCCTGCGCCGCCCGGATCCTCACGCGCGGATCGCGGTCGTAAAGGCGCGCCGACAGGAACGCGATGCCGACATCGCCGCACCGCGCGAGCGCAAGCCCCGCGCGGGTGGTCGCCTGCGGGTCGCGGCTCGCCGTGGCAGCGAAGAGGAAGGGCACCCCCTCCTCGCCGTGCGATTCGAGGATCTGCTGGAGCGTCCCCGGCGCCGCGCCGCCGGCGGCGTAGGCCGCGCCGACGGCGGCGAGGGCCGGGCGCGCGCGCTGTTGCAACCGTTGCAATTCGCGCGCCGCCGAGGCGCGGACCGCCGCGTCGGCGTCTCCGAGCAGCGCCGCGAGCTCCTCGGGCCCGCGGGAGGGGAGCGGCGCGGCCGGGGGCGGGCCCGGCGGCCCGGGCAGGAACGGGGCCGCCGCCGCCGCGACGACGGGCGGCAGGGCCGCACGCCCGCGCAGCAGGCGCAGCGCCGACGCGCGAAGGTCGGGCCCGCCGCTCCGGATCGCCTCGGCGACCGCCTCCTCCCCGCGGGGCCCGAGCGCGAGCAGGTTCTCGATCAGCAGCGGGTCGCGGGGGGCCGCCGTCGCGAGCAGTTCCATCGCCGCCTCCCCGGCTACGGGCCCGAGCGCGAACAGCGCCGCGCGCGCCGCCGCACCGAGCTCCGTCGACCGGAGGCAGGCGACCAGGCGCGGCACCGCCGGCCGCGCCGCCTCGCCGAGGCCGCCGGCGGCGCGGATCGCATCCTCCGCGAGCGCCGGGTCGCCGATCCGGGCGACGATCCACGGCAGGTCCTCGCCCGAGAGCAGCCCCGCCCAATGCAACACTTGCAACGCGAGCCGGGGGTCGACGGAGTTCCCGAGGAGGCGCTCGCGCGCCGGCGCCGCGGCAGCCTGCAAGCGCATCAGCGCCGCCGCCGCGCGCTGGCGAAGCCCCTCGTCCGGCGACTCCACCATCGAGGCGAGCTCGGCGGCCCCCGCACCCCCTCCCGCTTCGGCCTTCGCGACGGCGAGCGCGCGGCGCCGGTTCGGCCCCCCCGCCTCCGCCGGCGGAGGCGCGTGGGCGCCGCCGAGCGCCGAGAGCAGCGCGCGCAGCGCGGGGCGCCGCGTCTCGTGCGTCGCCGGCGACTCGGCGACTTCGAGAAGGTAGGGGGCCGCGGGGGCGGCGGCGGGGCCGAGGCCGCGCAGCGCCTCGATCACCGTGTCGGCCGGGAGGGCGTCATAGAGTTCATCGATGAGTTGCGGCAGCAGCGGTGCGGCCGCGGGGCCGAATCCGCCGACGTGGATCCGGGCCGCGGCGCGGCGACGCGGCTCGTCGGACGAGAGCCAATCGCCGAGCGCGGCGACGACCGCGGCGGGCTTGCGTTGGCGCAGCCCCTTCAGCGCGTTCTCGCCGACCCAGAGGTCGCGGTCGGAGAGCAGCGCCTCAAGCAGGTCGGCCGCCTCCGCGGAGCGGTGCGCGGCGCGCGCGAGGGTCCAGGAGGCGAGCCGGCGCTCGCGGGCGGGTGCGTACGCGAGGCGCTCGGCGACGAGCGCGGCCGGGAAGGGGTCGCGCCGCAGCAGCGCTTCGTAGGCGTGATGGCGCACGTAGGCGTGCGGATGGCCGAGGTGGGGCTCGGGGGCGAGCCCGCCGGAGCGGATCGCGCGGCCGAGCCGCCACCACTCCGCATCGACCGGCCGCGCGTCGGCGCCGGCGAAGCGCTGCGCGCCTCCCTTCACCCACTCGTCCTCCATGGCGAGTTCCGCCAGCAGCGGGTGCGTGCGCCACGCGACCGGGCCGAGCGCGCCCGCCGCCTGGACCGCCTGCACTCGCACGCCGACCTCCTCGTCGTAGAGCGCCTCGATCAACTGCGGCATCCGCGCCGCGGCCCCCTCGCCCTCGCGCGAGAGCGCGACCAGCGCCTGCACGCGGTCGCCGGGGAGGTCGGAGTCGAGACCCTGCGCGGAGGCGAGCGCCACAAGTCCGAGCAGCAGCGTCAGCGCGCGGCACGGCGGGGCCGCGGAAGGGCGCGACGCGCGCTCCGGCGCTCGCCTGCCGGTAGGTGTCAGGGTGGGACTCGGGTAGCCGACCCGGCCGATCATGCCCACGACCGGCTCCCTCGCCCTCCGCCCGGATTTTCCCCGCTCCCTCGCGGGAGGCGGCAGGGGCGCACGCGTCCCGTTCGCGACCTTCGAGCCGATCGCGTCGCTCGACCGTCGCGAGGACCGCCTCACCGCCCGATCTCCGCGAGCGCCGAGGCGGCGGCGCGCCCGACGCGGGGATCGGCCGTAAGCGCGCGGAGCGCCGGCGCGGCCGGCGTCGCCGCGCGACCGATCGCCTTCAGCGCCTCGATCGCCGAGAGGACCGTCCTCTCATCGCCGTCGGACAGCAGCGCCGTCAGCTCGGGGACGGCGAGTTCGGCGGAGGGGCCGAGCAGCCCGAGCCCCCGCAGCGCCTTCGCCCTGAGCCCGGGCTCCGCGAGCGCGGAGATCAGCTCAGGGGCGGCGTCGAGGTCGATCAGCGCGATCGCCTGCTCGTGGATCTCCCGCCACGGCTCGACGGCGAGAAGCGCGGGCATGACGACCTCGCCGAGGTCGCGCAACTCCGAGAGCGCGGAGCGCGCCACATGGTCGGGTTTCCGGTCGAGCAGCGCGACGAGCGAGGGGGCCGCGGGGGCCGCGAGGTCGCCCATGCTCCCGAGCGCCCCGGCGGCGGCGAGCGCGACGCCGGCGTCGCGGTGCCCGAGCACTTGCGTCAGCAGCGGGACCGCCTCGGCGCCGCAGAGGTGCATCACGGAGAGCAACGCCTTCTGCGCGCTCGTGTCGAAGGGCTCCTTGCGCAACGCGTCGAGAAGCGCCGCCCTCCCGGGCGCACCCATGCCCGCGAGCGCGCGCGCCGCGGCGGAGACGACCTCGCCGCCCGGGTCCCCGAGCAGGGGCGCGATGAGATCGACATCGCCGTCGCGAGGCTTGCGGACGACCCCCGCCAGCGCCGCGAGGCGGACGCCCGGGCTCGCGTCGGCGAGCGCCGTGCGCAGCGCGGGGTGGGACCTCGTCGCGAGGGCGCCCGCCGCCGCCGTCCGCGTCGCCGGGTCCGGGTCGGCGAGAAGCCGCTCGAGCACGGGGATCGTGTCGACGTCGCGCAGCGCGCCGGCGAGCGCGGCGCGCAACCTCGAAAGGCCGCGCCCGCGGCTCAGCCGCTCGACGGGCTCCGCGAGCCTCGCCAGGGCCGGGAGGGCGAAGCGGAGATCCTCCGCGGAGGCGCAGGCATCGAGCAGCAGGGGGACCGCGGGCTCGCCGATCGACACCAGCGCACGCTGCGCGGCGATCCTCAGCGTCGGGTCGCCGCCGGAGAGCGCGGAGACGAGGGCGGGCACCGCCGCCTCCCGAGGCCCACCCAGTGCGGCCAGCGCGTGCGCCGCCGCGGCATGGAGGCGGGCGTCGCCGCCTTTGAGCGCCTCGACGAGGGGCGCGACGGCGCCCTCCCCCAACCTCGCGAAGGCGCGGTCGACCTTCAGTTCCTTGTCCTTGCGCTCGATCCGGCGCGCGAGTTCGGCGAGCAGCGCGGGGATCGCCGCGCCTTCCGCGTGGCGCGCCAGCGCCGTCGCCGCCTCGACGCGGAGAGGGTCGGCGTCGCCGGCGAGCATCCTCTCCAGCGGGGCGCGCGAGTCGGGCAGCGCGAGCGGATAGGAGGCCGCGGCGAGGGCGGCCGCGTGCCGCACCCCCTGGTCCGCATCGTAGAGGAGCCGCGTCAGCGTCTCCGGGGAGGCCTTCCGCGCAAGCCGCCACGCCGTTGCGGTCACGAGCCTCCCGTTGGCGCGCACCTGACCGACCAAGGCCTCGACGCCGTCGTCGTCGCGCGTCGGCGCCACCGCGAGGCAGGCGGCGGCCGCCGCGGCGAGGTTGCGGTCCGGGCTCTGCGACAGCGCGCGGAGCGGCGGCAGGAGGTCGAGCCCTTCGAGGTCCGCCCGCGCGAGCGCGCCGAGCAGCGCCGCGTCCGGCGCGCGACGGCACGCGGCGAGGAGCGCCGCGGCGCCGGCGGGGCCGGCCCTCACGAGGAACTCGCGCGCCAAGGGGTCGTGCTCGCCGGGGAGCGCCGCGACCAGCGGGACGAGCGCCGCCGCCTCGGGTCCGAGCCGCAGCCCGATCCGGAGCGCGAAGCCCACCTCCTGCGGATCGCCGCCGGAGAGCAGTCGCGCGAGCGGATCCGCCGCGCCGTCGACCGCCCCCTTGCCGAGCGCGAGTTCCCGCGCGCAGAGGTGGCGGCGCGTCGGATCCTCCGAGGCGAGTCCGCGCACGAGTGCGGGCGCCCCCGCGTCGCCGAGATGCGCGAGGCCGAGGGCGACCTTGTGCAGGACGAAGGGGCTGCCGTGCCCCCACATCGCCTCCAGTTCGGCGGCGGCTCCCGGCCGCCTCGACCGGCTGATCCCGTCGATCGCCCTCCCGCAGAGGATCCAGTCCCCCGGATCGGGCGTCTCGGAAGGGGGAGGGCACTCCCGCGGCTGCCGCTCCTCCGCCTCGCGGATCCACTCGAAGCCGTCGGGCAGCCAAGCGGCCGCCTCGACCGCGCCCCGGCGGACCCGCGCGTCGATGTCGAAGAGCCCCTGCCGGATCGCGTCCGCCGCGGCGCGCGAGCCTCCCGCATGGGCGCGCAGCGCGAGCAGCGCGCGCCAGCGGACGACGGCGTGCGGATGGCGCGTGGCGTCGAGGTAGGCCGCGAGCGCTTCGTCGGGGGAGGCGGACGAGAGCGCGTCCAGCCGCTCCATCGCGGCGACGAGGTCGGAGTCGGCCCGCGCCGTTGCGAGCAGGCAGGGAAACAGCAGCAGCAGCGTCCGAGGGAGCACCTCCCCAATCTAACCCCGTTCGACCGCGCAGCGGGCGACGGGCCGCGACTTCACCCCACCCCGGCGGACGTCCGAAAGAGTGGGGTGGGCGCCCGATCCGATACGACTGGCACTGCGGGACGGTTCGCCTCCTGGCTGGCCATCGTCTCCTGCCTCGGCGTTGTCGCCGCGGGCATGCTCGCGCCTCGACTTGCACCCTTGCTGCCGCTCGTGCTCGCGGGGCTCGCCGCGACCGGGCTGCTCGCGGTGGCACAGGTCGCGCGGCTGCGCCGGCAGGAGAGCCTCGCGCGGCGCGCGCTCGAGGAGCGCCTCGACGCGACGCTGAAGGCGGCGCAGGACCTCGTCTGGGCGGTGGACGGCGACGGGCGCGTCACCTTCGCCGGCGACGCGGCGCGCGAGCTCTTCGGCTGCGAGCCGGACGAGCTCGTCGGCACGCCGCTGCTCGGTGCGACCGACCCGGAGCGGGCCGTGGAGGAGGCGCACTTCCTCGCGCAGCTCAAGCGGGGGGAGACGCCGGCCCCGATCGAGACGACTCGCGTCCGGCCCGACGGCCGCAGGGTGCAGATCCGCGTCGCCGCGTCGCCGCTGCGCGACGGGGACGGCAACGTGCTCGGCGCGGTCGGTACCGCCGCGGAGACGGGTCACCTGCGCGAGATGGAGCGGCGCCTCGTGCAGATGGAACGGATGCACGCGATCGGCGCGCTCGCGGGCGGCGTCGCCCACGACTTCAAGAACCTGCTGACGGTGATCGTCGGGCAGGCGGAGATCGCGAAGAGCCTCAAGGACACGGGGCCCGCGGTCACGCGCAAGCTCGACAGCATCCTCGACACGGCGCACCGCGGCCGCAACCTCGTCGAGCAGATCCTCGTCTTCGCGCGGGACCGGAACGCGCGGCGCGAGGTGCTCGACCTCGGCGCGCTGCTGCGCGGCCTCGAGGAGATGCTGCGCCGGCTGCTCCAGCGGGAGATGACGCTCGAGCTCGCGCTGCCGGAGGACCCGGTGCTCGTCCGCGCCGACCGCGGACAGATCGAGCAGATCGTGATCAATCTGGTCGTGAACGCCCGCGACGCGTCGCCGGACGGCGCTCCGATCCGGGTCACGCTGGCCGCCGGGGAGCTCGGCAGCAAGCGCGTGCGGGACCTCGGCATCCCCGAGGGCAACTGGGCGGTGTTGCAAGTCATCGACAAGGGATGCGGCATGACGCCGGAGGTCCGCGCGCGCATCTTCGAGCCCTTCTTCACGACGAAGGAGAAGGGGAAGGGCACCGGCCTCGGCCTCGCGACCGTCCACGGCTTCGTCCACCAGCACGGCGGCACCGTCAGCGTGCGCAGCGAGCCGGGGCGAGGGACGCGCATGGCCGTGCTGCTGCCGCTGGTGCCCGCCTCCGAGGAGGCGCCGCTACCCGCGGACGCCGAAGCGGTTGCCTGACTCGTAGCGGCGCAGCCCGCGCGCGAAGACGAGCACCATGAGGCCCACCCAGAGCAGCGCCCCCCCCGCGACGGCGAAGAGCGTCCCCCACGAGAACCCGCGCACGAGTTCGACGGGCAGGTAGCTGAAGAACCCCGCCGGGACCACGACGTAGAGGAAGAGCCGGATCGCGCCGTCGAAGACCGTCTTCGGATAGCCGCCGAAGATCACGAGGAAGTCCGAGACCTGCGTCGAGAAGGTCCGCGTGTCGCCGAACCAGAAGGCGAGGCTGTTCGCGATCACCGTCGCCGAGCAGAAGACCGCGCCGCCGCAGACCGACGCGACGATGCCGAGCGGCAGCACGGCGGGCCGCGCGTAGCCGGAGAGGCCGATCAGCACGAACGCCGAGAGGATGTCCCCCCACCCCGACGGGCGGCTGCGGCTGCCGATGCAGGCCCAGAGAGGATGGCGCGGCAGCGCGAGATGGGTGTCGAGATCCCCCTCGGAGACGAGCCGCGAGATCTCGCGCGCGCCGCCGCCGAAGACCACGGCGAGGCCGAAGGCGCCGGCGCAGACGCCGTAGATCGCCGCCATGTCGCCGACGCGCCAGCCGCGCACCTCGCCGACCTTGCCGAAGAAGACCCACCACATCACGAAGAAGATCAGGTTGTTGAGAAGCATGAACGCCACTTGCAACCAGAAGGCGCCGCGCAACGCGATGCTGGCGCGCAGGTTGGTGGCGAGCAGCGCGAGCAGGTACCTACCCACCGTCGACCTCCAGCGCACGCAGCGCCCGGCGGTTGAGCCACCAGACGAAGAGGCCGATCGCCGCCCCCCAGCCGAGCAGACGCAGCAGCGTCGCGGCGAAGAGGGCGCCGTCGAAGCCGAAGACGAGCCGCGCGGGGCCGTACACCATCGCGGAGAAGGGCGTCCACATCGCGATCGTGCGCAGCCAGTCGGGGTAGATGTCGAGCGGGAAGAGCAGCCCGCCGAAGACGAAGAGCAGCTTCTGCACCACCCAGTGGAGCGGCGTCGCCTCGTGCAGCCAGAAGGCGGAGAGGCCGACGGCGCCCTGCACGACGACATGGAGGCAGGCCGACAGGAACGCGAGCGGCACCGCCGCGAGGATCGACAGGGGGTGCGGGGGGAGCCCGCCCGCGAAGAGCCACGCGACGAGGAATCCCATCGTGACGAGCCCGAGGAAGCGCGCCGCCATCTCCCCGAGCCCCTCTGCGATCCTCGTCCCGAGGTAGCTGACCGGCCGCGCGAGGCGCGCCGCCACGTCGCCGCGCCGCACGTCCTCCTCGATGTAGCTCGACACGAACGGCGCCGAGAGCGTGACGAGCTCGGTGATCGCGAGATACCAGAGGAACTGCGCCGGGAGCAGGCCGGCCCTCGGCCCCACCGCGGCCCAGAGGCGCGAGAAGACGAGCAGGATCGTCGCATAGAAGACGAGTCGCGCGATGACGACGCCGCGCGCCGCGAGATGCTGGCGCAGCGAGACGAGCGCGAAGGCGGCGGTCGTGCTCACGCGCTCGCGTAGATCGCCTGGACGATCTCCTCCATCGGCGGGTCCTCGACGGTGAGGTCGCGCAGACGCGACGCCCTCATCGCGGCGGCGACGACCGCCTCGACGGGCGTCTTGTCGCTCTCCACCTCGAAGACGGCGCGGTGCGGCGCATGCTCGACGCGGCGCACGCCGGGCAGGTCGAGGGCGATCGACGCCTCCGCGGTCATCAGCGTGACGCGCTTGCGCCGGATGAACTGGCTGCGCAGGTCGGCGACGGGGCGGTCGAGCAGCAGGCGCCCCTTGTGGATCACGAGCACGCGGTCGCAGACGCGCTCCATGTCGCCGGTGTCGTGCGACGTGAGCAGGACGGTACTGCCGTCGCGCTGCGAGCGCTCGCGCACGAGGTCGCGGATCGTCGCCTTCGCCGTCACGTCGAGGCCGATCGTCGGCTCGTCGAGGAAGAGCACCGAGGGCGCGTGCAGCAGGCTCGCGACGAGTTCGCAGCGCATGCGTTCGCCGAGGCTGAGCTGGCGCACGGGTTTCCGGAGCAGGTCCTCGAGCGCGAACGCCTCGACGAGTTCGCCGCGCCGCTTCACGTAGGTCGCGCGGTCGATCTCGTAGACGTGACGGAGCAGGTCGAAGGTGTCGCTCGCCGGGAGGTGGTACCAGAGCTGGCTGCGCTGGCCGAAGACCGCGCCCATCCGGTAGGCGAGCCGCTTGCGCTCGCGGCAGGGATCGAGTCCGAGCACGCGCGCGGAGCCCGAGGTCGGGTGCAGGATGCCCGAGAGGATCTTGATCGTCGTCGACTTGCCCGCGCCGTTGGGCCCGACGAACGCGACGCGCTCTCCGGGCGCGATCGAGAACGAGAGGTCCTCGACGGCCGTGACGTCGCGCGTGACCGGCGAGAAGAGCTGCCGGACGGCGGCGCGAAGGCCCGGCGCGCGCTCGCGCACGCGGAAGAGCTTTCGCAAGTGCTCGACCTCGATCGATCCGGCCATGGAGAAGGCCTTATAACCGGTCGGCGCCCCCCGCGGTTCGACCGGAATCCGAAACCGTCCGCCCGCAACCTGCGGCTCGCCGGGCGCCGTGCGCGCCGGTTCAGGCTTGCCCGGGGGCGGCACGACTCCTACGCTGTAGCCGAGGAGGACAGTGATGCAGCGGTATGTCATCGCACTCTTGGTGTTCGGGGCATGCAATGGCGGGGAGCCCGCCAAGAAGAACATCGCCTCCACGGTCTCCTCCGGGGAGTCGACGGTGCCGGATACGGACGAGCGCGCGGATCCGATCGTCACCGACGCTCCGCGGGGGCCGGCGAAGCCGGCGGAGCCGGCGGAGCCGGACGCGCAGGAGCCTCCCGCGGTCGTCCGCCCGATCACCGACCTCGTCGGCGGCGACGGCACATTGCGTGGCGACCGTACCCGGCGCGAACTCGGACCGGTGGACGGCGACGGCGACGCGGACGGGCTCACCGACGCGGAGGAGGCGCTGCTCGGCACCGACCCCGCCGACCCGGACACCGACGGCGACGCGCTGCTCGACGGATGGGAGGTCAAGGGGGTGGACGGGACCAACCTCGCGCTGCTTGGGGCCGATCCGCGGCACATGGACGTCTTCCTCGAGATGGACTACATGGAGCGCGCGAGCGCGCAGCACGGCCTCGCGCCCCCCGACAGCGTGCTCGACAACCTCCGGAAGTGCTTCGCGTCCGCGCCGCGCGACAACCCCGACGGCACGACGGGTATCAAGCTCCACCTCGAGCGCGGAAACCTCGTCGACTACGTCGCGGATCTGGATGCGTTCACGTTCTTCCTGCTGAAGGGGAAGCACTTCGACATCGCGAAGCGCGCCCGCACCTTCCATTACATGATCTGGGCGGACAAATGGCAGGCCATCCCGGGCGTGGGCCGGATCAGCGGCCTCTCGATGGCGATCCCCGACTCCGACTTCGTCGTCACGCTCGGCGAGTGGGGCGGCGGCAACGACGACGCCAAGAGCGGCACCTTCCTGCACGAACTCGGCCACAACCTCGGCCTTCGGCACGGCGGCAGCGACGACGTCTGCTACAAGCCCAACCACATCAGCGTGATGAACTACTCCTGGCAGCTCACCGGCCTCCTGTGCGGCGGGAGCTTCGGCCACTGGGACTTCCAGCGGAGCGGGTTGCCGGCGCTCGACGAGGCCGCCCTCGACGAGAACGACGGCATCGGGCTCGGCCTCGCGCCGCCGGACTGCGACACGGCGTGGTTCGACCCGAGCGGGACGCTGCGCCGCCAGCCGGCGGACGGCCCGATCAACTGGAACTGGTCGACGGCCGGAACCCTGGAGGCGAGCGTCTCGGTGGACGTGAACAAGGACGGCGACAAGTCGCTGCTCGCGGAAACGCCGAACGAGTGGGGGTTGCTCCGGTTCGACGGCGGCACGGTCGGCTCGGGTCTCGCTCCGGCCGAACTCGACGCGAGGGCGCGCGCGGTGCCGCAGACGCTTCCGGAGGAGACGCTCAACCACGAAACCTCGCTCAGGATCCGAAAGGACCTCGGGTACAAGTAGGCGGCCCGGCGGACGGCACGATGACCTACCCGACGCCCGGCGCGACGTTCCGCTCCCTCCACGTCGAGCGCGAGGTCGGGGAGGGCGCCTTCGGAAAGGTCTTCCTCGCCTTCGACCCGCTCATCGGGCGCAAGGTCGCGCTGAAGGCGGTGCGCGGGGCGCCGGAGGTGCGCGAGCGCATCCTGCGCGAGGCGCGCCTCGTCGGCCAACTCGTGCATCCCAACATTGTCACGCTCCACCGCGTCCACCCCCCCGAGGGCTCCGAGGTCTGGGGGTTCGAGTTCGAGTTCGTCGAGGGGGGCACGTTGCACGACCTGCTCGCTTCCGGCGCCCCGCCGGCCCCGCGGCAGATGGAACTCGCGCGCGGCATCGCGCGGGGGCTCGCCGCCGCGCACCGCGCGGGGATCGTGCACGGCGACGTCAAGCCGGGCAACGTGCTGCTCGCCGCCGACGGCACGCCGAAGCTCGCCGACTTCGGGCTCGGCCAGCTTCTCGGCGACATCGCCGCCCGCGCGAGCGACAGCGACGTGCCGGCGGGCACGCCGTCGTTCATGGCGCCGGAGACGCTTCTCGGGGAGCCGGTCCGCCCGACAAGCGACGTCTGGAGCCTCGGCGTCGTGCTCTATGCGCTCGCGTGCGGCTGCCGGCCCTTCCACGGCGCCAACCTGCACGCGCTGATGTACGCGATCCAGAACAGCGAGCCTCCCCCCCCGCCCCCCCACGTTCCCGCTCAACTGGCGAACGCCATCCGGGCATGCCTCGGCAAGCGACCCTCCGATCGCCCGCGCGACGCCATGGCCGTGGTGGCGATCCTCGACGGCGACACCGTCGCGCCGGCGCCGCGTCGCGCGCCGCGCTCGCGCCTGCGCGGTCGCGAGCGCGAGGAGGCGACTCTCGGCGAGCGGCTGCGCGCGGCGGCGACGCGCCGCGAGGGCGGTTGCACGCTCGTGACCGGCGAGGCGGGCATCGGCAAGACGGCGCTCGCGACGGAGGTATCCCGTGCGGCGCACGAGCTCGGCCTGCCCTGGGTTGCGGCCGGCGTCTCCGCGATCGAGGGCGTCGTGCGGCCGCTGCTGCGCGCGGTGCGCGGGCACGGCGGCGGCGACCCGCGCCTCGAATCGACGCGCGAGCAGATCGGGCGCATGCTCGAGCGCAGCGAGCGGCTGCGCATCGAGGCGAGCCAGCCCGTGATCGGCACGCTCGAGCGCATGCTCGGCGAGATGCTCGAGCGCTGCGGCCTCTGCCTCGTGCTCGACGACCTGCACGAATGCAACGAGGATGACGTGCGCATCGCGATCCACCTCGCTGGCCGCGTCGCCGCGCAGGGCGCCTTCGTGCTGCTGATCGCGCGCGCCGGCGTGCCCGAGATCGGCTCGCTGCCGTTCGTCGAGTCGATGCCGCTCGAGGCGCTGGCGCGCGAGGAGGGCTACGCGCTGCTCGAGGACCATGCGGGCAAGCCGGTCGCGGCGCGGATCGCGCGCCTCGTCCACGGGAAGGCCGCGGGCAACCCGCGCCACATGCTGGAGCTCTTCCGCCACATGCTCGAGGGCGGGAGCATCCGCGACGAGGGGGAGCAGTTCGTCGAGAGCCAGGGGTTCGAGTCGGCGGACCTCCCGCGCGGCTTCCGCGACATCGTCGCGGGCCGCCTCGGACGCATCTCGGAGGAGGATCGCGACCTGCTCGAGCTGGCCGCCGTCGCCGGCGTCGAGTTCGACGGCGCGGAGCTGGCGGCGGTGGCCGAGCGCCCGCTGCTGCATGTGCTGCGGGAGCTGCAGCGCATCCACCGCCAGCGCGGTCTCGTCGTGCCGCTCGCCCAGGGCTACCGCTTCTCGTCGCCGATCGTCCGCGACGTGATCTACGAGGAGGTCGGCCCCGACCTGCGCCGCGTGCTCCACCGCAAGTTCGCGGAGACGCTTGCCGGGGGGGAGGACGTCGACCCGGAGCGCCTCGCCGTCCACTGGGAATGTTCGGGGGTCCGGGGGCGCTCCGAGCCGCTCTTCCTCGAGGCGGCGATGCGCGCGACGAAGCGGCTGGAGATGCGGCGCTCGATCGAACTCGCAGCGCGCGGGGGCCTCCGTCCGGAGACGCTGCGGCCGGAGGCGGCAGGGGCGAACCGCGATCTCCTGCTCGCGACCGCGGGATTCCACTTCGACATCGGCCGGCGCGAGGAGGCGGAACTCGTGATCCGGGCGCTCGTCGAGGCTGCGCGGGGTTCAGGCGACGAGGCGCTGCGGATGCGAGCCCTCGTGCGCCAGTCGCAGTGGCGCTATCGCTCGGAAGGCGAAGCCGCGGTGGACCTCGAGCTGTTGGAGCGCGCGGGCCGCGAGCTGCCCTCCTGTCTCGAGAAATCGGACGCCGACAATCTGCGCGGCCTGGTGCTCAAGTTCCGTGGAGATCTCGACGGGGCGAGCGCCGCGCTGCACCGTGCGATGGCCTCGCTCCGCGAGGCTCCCAACGAGGGGGTGCGCGCCTCGGTGACCGACCAGCTCGCCTCCGTCGCGCTGCGCCGCGGGGACCTCGCGGAGGCGGAGGAACTCTTCCGCCAGTCGGCGGAGATCTCGCGCCGGTGCGGCCGGATGAGCCACGCGGCGACCAGCGAGGTGAACCGGGCGCTGGCGGCACTGGAGCGCGGCGCCCTCGAAGGGATCGAGACGGAGCTCCGTCGCGCAATCCGTTCGCTCGAGATGGAGGACGCGAAGAACCTGGCCGCGCACGCTCGCCTCATCCTCGCGATGGTGCTGCGCGGCCTCGGGGACATCCCGGAGGCGGCTCGGCTGACCGATCAGGCGGTCGACCGGCATCGGGCGACCAGCTACTGGCTCGGGCTCGGGGACGGGCTGGTGCTGCAGGGCAGCTTCCGCGCGATGGCGGGCGGCTACGCGGAGGCGCTGGCGCCGCTGGCAGAGGCGGAGCAACTCGGAGAGCGGCACGGATTCCTGCAAGTCCGCTGCACCTCCCTCGCGTGGCAGGCGAAGTGCCTGCTCGCCCTCGGCAAGCACGACGAGGCCCGGGAGAAGGCGCGCGCCTGCACCCGCCTGGCACTCTCCACGAGCGACCGGGCGGTCCGTGGGCAAGCGGCCTGCCTCCTCGCCGAGGCCCACCTGATGGGGCTCGGCCCCGTCGACGGCCTCCCCCCGCTGATCGGCGAGGGGGACGCGACCCCGGCCGGCGCGATGGTCGCCGCGGCGCGCGGATGGGGCGGTACGGCCGGCGATGGCCTGCGCGCCGCGGCGCGCCGCCTGAGGGCGCCCGATGTCGGGGACCGGCGCGCCGAGTTCCGCATCCTTGCCGATCTGCTGGAGGTCGAAGCGCTGCGGCGAGAGGGCGCTGCCCCCCAAGCGGCGGACAAGGCGGCCCTCGCCCGCGCCGACGCGCAGCGTCTCGGCCACGCCTGGCTCGATGACAGGCTGCGAGAGCGGAGCTAGGGGAGCTAGCCCCCTCCGGGACCGCCACTGCCCGACGTGCCGTGCGTCAGCTCGGAGGAGCAGAGGGCCCAGAGTGCGTCTGTTTGCAACTCCGAGAGGAGCGGGTTGAGCGATGCATGGGCTGCGGACCATGCGTTGTAGACGCGCGAGCGGTGCATTTCGGTGTCGACTGTGTGCGCGAGGCACCCCTCCGCCTTCGACTTGGCGTCGAGCTTGGCCGCGGCGGTCGCCCAGTCGACGATTTCGTCGAGGCGTAAGCGTGCGGATATCCCTGAGCCCGTCGGGCACTCGACATCGGGCCAGACGCCAAGTCCGGCGGCAGCGGCGAGGCCGCTGCCGGAGGTGCCGTGCGTCAGCTCCGATGCGCAGAGTGCCCAGAGAACCTCCTTCTGTTCGGGGCTCAGCAATTGGTTCTGCGCCGCGTTCGCGGCAGACCACGCCGAGAAGACCCTGCCGCAGTGGACCGGATTGACGCCCGTGTGGGTTGTCCGGCACGCCTGCGCCTTGCTCTTCGCATCGGAGGCCGCCGGCGCCCACCCCTCGATCTGGAGCAGCCGGGCCTCCGCGGTGATCCCGCTTCCCTCCGGGCACTCGACCTTCGGCCAAGAGGCCGTCTGCGTCCCCAGCGGCGGATTGGTCTCCTCCCCGCTGCATGCGGCAAGGACCACTCCCACCAGTACCACGACGAACGGTGCGACTCGTTTCATGGGATACCTCCGATCCGGCGGAAGGGAGGCTAGTACTACAGCGCCAGAAATCACAGCGCCCTCGGGCATTGTCGCGCGGCGGCGAGGTCGACGCCGGCTTCCTCCAGTCGCCTTCGTCTGGTTTTCGTATGCGACTTGCGGGCGACCGCGTT
>Ga0187893_10001180_pt1 | contig 64710 bp, 56 predicted proteins | sample MA1701074metaG_FD_139574 | JGI IMG/M metagenome (GOLD analysis project Ga0187893, IMG submission 139574) | White microbial mat communities from a basaltic lava cave in the Kipuka Kanohina Cave System on the Island of Hawaii, USA - MA170107-4 metaG ... | reverse complement strand
GGTGAATTCTAAGCTTTCGGATAGGATCAAAGAGCGGAAAACGGATATGCCGCGAACTCCCTGGGGCTGGCAGATCACGCCGGATGAGCTCGATTCCTGGATAATCCACGATGAGAAAGATCTGCTGGTCCTCAACAAGCCGCCGCACGTTCTGTGTCACCGCTCCAAGCAGGGTCCTTGGTCTTCGCTGATTGGAGCGTGCCGGGAGCATTTCTCGTTGCCTCGACTGCACATGCCATCGCGCCTGGACCGCGAGACGAGCGGGGTGATCCTGCTATGCAAGGATGCCGCTCTTGCGTCGCGTCTACAGCGCGCCATCGAGGGGCGCCGCGTGCGTAAGACCTACCTCGCTCTGCTCGCCGGAAACATGGCCAAAGAGATGACTGTCGAGCAGCCCATCGCGCGAGCCACAAGCACGGCCGTCCATGTGCGTTCCCATGTCGATCCGGACGGGAAGCCGGCGCAGACACAATTCACGCCAATCCACGCGGCCGGTGGAATCACGCTTGCTCGAGTGCGCGCAGTCACGGGCCGCCTTCACCAGATCCGCGTACACGCGGCATTCGCCGGCTACCCGGTGATAGGCGACAAGGTCTACGGTCCTGATGAAAAGCTCTTCCTCGAATTCCTGCAAAGCGGCTGGACTCCACGTCTGGAATCGATCCTGCACATCGACCACCATGCGTTGCACGCTTCCGAATGGACTTGCGAGGATCGCGGGCGTCCGCTTCATTTCACTGCGCCGATCCCTGCCACCTGGCGGCCATTGTTAGATCGTGCGGAAATTCCGTTTCAACCCTGATCTGGCGCTCTTGAGCGCGAGCGGTGCCATGGTCCCGCTTCGCGCCCGAAATTGTGAGCACTACGACGGGCCCGGCGATATTGCATGCGGATGTTTCGCCAGTGACGGGCGCGAAGCCTGGCAAGACGGGCGAGGTCTTGTTGACTCTGGTCACCCATTCCCGTCGGATGCATTCCAGCAGGTGAATTCGCCACTGGCGGTATTCGTGAACGGACAGCAAGCAGAAGTGAACGCAATCGGTTGGCCAGGACCGTGGATACCTGTTGCGTTGACTTTCGCGTCCCGGATGGGGCCACGGTTGGAATGGCGGGGATTCAATTGAGCGCCGCATGGATTACGGCGGCGCCCGTGAGCATTCCGATCCAGTAGAAACGGCCAACCAGCGTAGCGGTCCGGGTAACCTCGAGAAACCTGGCAGGAATGCCGGGCCTTGAGATCTCGATCTGTACCTACTTCTTAGCGTTGAAGCGAGCTTCCGCCGCTTTCCAGTTCACGACGTTCCACCACGCATTGATGTAGTCGGCGCGGCGATTCTGATAATTGAGGTAATACGCGTGCTCCCATACGTCGATCCCCAACACCGGGAACTTGCCTTCCATCAGCGGTGTGTCTTGATTCGGAGTCGAAGAGATCGACAATCCCGATCCGTCCAACACTAGCCACGCCCATCCACTGCCAAAGCGGCCCATCCCTGCCGCGGCCAATTGTTGCTTGAACGCGTCAAAACTCCCGAACTTCGAGTTGATCGCAGCCGCGAGATTTCCCATGGGCGAACCACCCGCATTGGGACCCATGATGTTCCAGAACAGCGTGTGGTTGGCGTGTCCGCCGCCGTTGTTCCGCACAGGTGTCCGGATCGCTTCTGGAACCGCCGCGCACCCGTTGGCCAGCAAGTCCTCGAGAGATTTCCCGGCCAGCTCCGGCGCCTTCTCCAAAGCGGCATTCAAATTTGTCACATAGGCGCCATGGTGTTTGCCGTGGTGAATCTGCATCGTCGTCGTGTCGATCGACGGATTCAGTGCATCGTGCGGGTAAGGTAGATCTGGAAGCTCGAATGGCATGTTGTTCTCCTTTAATTCTGATTGTCTCCGAGGCAATGCCCTGCGGTCAGGACCGGGCGCGCTCAAAGGCGTCGGCCAGCCGGAACATTGCCCCCTCCTGAAAATGATTGGTCAAGATCTGCATTCCCACCGGTAATCCCGCAGCGGTCGTCCCACAGGGAACGCTCATGCCAGGGATTCCCGCCAGGTCGCAGGTGATGGTGTAAATGTCGCTCAAGTACATCTGCATCGGGTCCTCCAGCTTTTCGCCCAGTTTCCAGGCCGGGAACGGCGACACTGGCGTCACCACGGCGTCCACTTCCTGGAATGCTTTCTGAAAATCCCGCGCTACCAGCGTTCGCACTCTTTGAGCCTTCAAATAATAAGCGTCGTAGTAGCCGTGGCTCAAGACATAGGTTCCCAGCATGATCCGCCGCTTGCATTCGGCGCCGAATCCTTCGCCACGCGTAGACCGGTACATCTCGATCAGTGTCTCGCCCTTTTCGCTGCGCGTGGTGTAGCGTACACCATCGTAGCGAGCGAGGTTCGAGCTGGCTTCAGCCGTACAGATGATGTAATAGCTTGAAATCGCAAACTCAGTGTGCGGCAAGCTTATCTCCCGCACTTCGCAGCCGAGCCCCCGCAATACATCGACTCCCTTCGCGATGAGATCCCCTGTCTCGCTCGCCAGACGGGTGAAGTATTCCCTTGGCAGGCCGATGGTCATCCCGCGCACCTCGCCTGTCATCGCTGTGTTGTAATCCGGCACGGGTGTAAATGCAGAGGTCGCATCCATCTCATCCCGCCCTGATATCACGCCGAGCACGGTGGCTGCATCTCGAACATTCCGGGCGATTGGACCAATATGATCGAGCGAGGACGCAAACGCCACGAGCCCATAGCGAGACACCCGCCCATAGGTCGGAGTTACACCGACCACCCCGCAAAACGACGCCGGCTGCCGGATCGATCCACCGGTATCGGACCCCAAAGATACGACTGCCGTTCCCTGGGCCACTACCGCAGCTGATCCTCCGCTCGACCCCCCTGGAACGCGCTCCAGAGCCATGGGATTCCGTACCGGCCCAAAGGCTGAATTCTCGGTCGACGATCCCATCGCAAACTCATCGCAGTTCGCTTTGCCAATGATCACCCCGCCGGCCCGCTCGATCCGTGCCGTTGCGGTAGCGTCGTAGGGCGCGATGTAGTTGGCCAGCAGCCTGGATCCGCAAGTATTCTGAATCCCTTTTACAAGGATCACGTCCTTCACGGCCACGGGGACGCCGCCCAGCGGTCCCGGATCTTCCCCGCGAGCGATTTTCGCATCGACGGCTTCCGCCGATGCCAGTGCCTTCTCCTCCGAAAAATGGAGATATGCATTCGTCTTTGGGTTTTCAGCCCGGGCGAACTGCAAAGCCGACCGGGTCAATTCCCGGGCGCTGAACTTCCTATCTCTCAGCCCAGTCCGCACTTGATCGATGCTGAGTTTGGAGACGTTCATGAGCGTTCAATCACTCTCGGAACTTTGAAGAACCCCCCGCCTGCATTCGGAGCGCAAGCCAGCGCTTTCTCGTTCGCCAGTGTTGCCCGCTCCTCATCTACCCGCAGCGTCGCCGTCTCTCCGGCCTCGTATAACACTTGCGCCATCGGCGGCACATCCTTTGTTTCCAGCTCGTTGAGCTTATCCATGTGGCTCAAGATCGCATCCATCTCCCGCGCCATTCGGCTCACTTCGTCTTCGCTCAATCGCAAATGCGCCAGATCGGCCACATAGCGTACCTGTTCCTCGGTAATCTTCAAGCGCTTTCCCTCTTGCGTTTCATCCGGTAAATCCTGCTCAAATACGGATCCTCGATTCCATCGGCTTCATCGGCGCCACGCACCACGTGTTGTTCCCGCAGTGGCCCGCGCCTCGGAATCCCCACGCGGAATTCAATCCGCCTGACGGCGTTCTCTCCGGCCGCCTCCCTCATCCGGCGCAGAATATGAGGCTCGAGAGTCTTGAGCTGGCCCTGCCAGATTGCATCCTCCACCTCAACCACCAGCTTACCGGCATATAAACCGGTGGCTCTAGTGCGCGTCGCGATCCGCTTTCCCACCGCACCGGCCCAAGCCGCAACGACTAACTCTGGCGTGCTGACACACTCGGCCGCAAGCTTCGACTGTCCCAATAGCTTCGATACGCGGTCCATAGAGATTGTGTCACAAGAACTACGGGTTGGCGTTTCTGAAGAATTCTTACGGCTGAAGCCGCGTAGTCCACCGCGCCACCAATTGCCATCCACTGCCCCGCTTCACCCAGGTGTGCAACATACTCAGATGATTCTCCGTCTTCTTTCCCTGATTGTTCGTCGCAAACAGGGCCTTACATGTCATCACAGCCGCGTTTCCGAAAACCATCACCTTCGGATCCTTATACTCGATCCGCTCATACCGGGAAGGACCGGTCATGGTGGCCTTGATGTGCTGCTCTTTAGTCTCAGCCATCCCGCTCGAATGGCTGTAGATGATCTCGTCGCCCAATAACTTTTCGAGCGCCGCCTGGTCCCGGTTCATCTGGGCCTGTGACAGTTGATTGGCCGCCGCCAGAACCGCTTTTTCCGCCGCTGCATTTTTATCTGCTGCCATTACTGTGGCTCCCAGGATTAGAAAAGTTGCAAGGATCTTCATGCGCCTAAGCTTACCCTATCCGGCCCGTGTTCGTCTTGTGCGCCGATCGCAGGTAGATGTTTTCCCAAAGCTTGGATGCGGTGATGGGTATTTTCCGGTGTCCCAGTTTACCACTGGCACGTACGATTCATTAGTGTCGAACGTACGCTTTTGCGGCATCCGATGGCACGGCAGGTTGCACGCTCAAACGGCGGAATAGGGGCGCTAATGATGACCCTGCTATGATGTGCGGAGAGCACTTCCGTGCAACCCACCCGATGCTGTCTCCTTATGTGGGTGGTCGTGTGCTCCGCTCTGGCCGAGCAATTGCCCATGGTCGTGTTCTCCGCCCGCGAGGGTCTCAATACCACGTGGATTCCCGGCTGCGAAGGTCTGGCACGCTTCGACGGCAACGGATTTCGCTTCTTCACTCCGGCCGACGGACTGCCGGGGAACTGCGCCTTGGATATCTTCGAGCGCCGGGATGGGACCTACTGGGTGGCCGCGCGGGAACATCTTTGCCTGTTCGACCCACGGCCCAAGCGCCAGCGGTTTCAATGCGAATTTCCGAAGCTTGGCGAAATCCATTCGCTACTGGAAGACGAGCGAGGCCTGTGGTGTGGAACCGAAACCGGTATCTGGCGCCGCCGGGCCGATGGCACAAAGCTGGAATTCGTTCGTGTGATTGAGCCTTCCGCTGGCGCGCGATCGATCGCCGTCCGAAGGTTGCTCAAAGACTCGCGTGGCGACGTGTGGGCTGCTACTTATTCGGGTCTCTATCGATTTCGTCGAAATGGGCGCGTCGATCGCTGGACCCGCGCCGAAGGGCTGGCCGCCGATTTTATCACCGTTATTTCGGAGACTCCGGACGCCATTTGGGCGGGCACACAAACCGAGCTGACACGATTTCGGATTGACCCGAACACAGGGGAAGCCCGGATCGCGGATCGATACAACCGGTCCCACGGGCTTCCCAGCGCCCAAACCTTCGACGTTCACTCCTGGCTCGGTGGAGTGTGGGCCGCTACCCGTCAAGGTCTCGCGCGACAGTTGCCTTCCGGCCGATGGCAGGCCGTGGAAGTGGACCCAAGCGTGCGTACGCTTCCAGTGGAAGCGCTCGCCACCGATGCCGTGGGTAATATGTGGCTAGGCACGGACGGCGGCGGCGCCGCGCGGATTTCGGGTTCCGGATTCTCGAGCTTCTCGGAACGCGACGGCCTTGCCGTGCAGAAGGTATGGACGGTCTTCGAAGATCGGAATGGCGACTTGATGGCCGTTACCAAAGATGAAGACCGGTATTTCTTGAACCGGTTTGACGGCTACCGCTTTCACCCGATCCGGCCAAACATTCCTTTCGACGCCGGATGGGGCTGGAGCTGGTCCCAGATTGTTGTTCACTCCCGGTCCGGCGATTGGTGGCTGGCAACCGACTCGGGGCTTCTCCACTACAAGAGCCGGCTCTCGGCGGCACCGAGCCTGGTGGGTCCGGAGGCCGGGTCTTCGCGCGGGAGCCGTCTTCCGGGTCTTCGAGGACTCCGGTGGCGCGGTCTGGGTGAGCGCCTCTGCCACCGGCAACCATGGCCTCTATCGCCGTGATCCTCGAACGGGCCGGTTCGGGCGCTTTGATGAATCGCACGGCCTTCCCTCTCTCCACCAGAACGCGAATCGTCCCGCCGCATTCGCCGAGGACCGCACCGGCCAGATCTGGATTGGAATGTTGGACGGCGGCCTGGTGCGGTTCCGAAACGGAAGCTTCCAGCAATTCGCGTCCTTGTCCGGTGCGCCCGATCAGGGTGTCCGCGCGCTGCTGGTCGACCGGCAGGGGCGGTTGTGGATCGGATCGAGGAGGCGGGGACTATTGCGGGTCGACGATCCCTCGGCCGCCCAACCAGTGTTCTCCGCCTACACCAAGTCGAGTGGGCTCTCCAGCATCACCAATCTCGCCCTCGCCGAAGATTCGGCAGGCCACATCTATGCCGCCAGTGGCAGCGGCGTCGACCGCATCGATCCCGCGACCGGCCGCATCCGCCGCTTCACGACCGCGGACGGTCTGTTACCTGGGGAGCTCCGAGTCGCCACGCGGGACCCGCACGGCGCGCTCTGGTTTGGCGGCGACCAGGGCTTGCTCAGAATCCAGCCCCGGGAGCATCGCGCTGACCCTCCGGTGGTTCTGGTCTACTCGATTCGTGTCAATGGCCGAAACCGGCCGATCTCCGACTTGGGCGATGCGGAACCTGCCGCGCTGTCACTTTCCGCTTCCGAGCGGCAAGTGCAGGTGGAGTTCGGTGGGTTCCGTCACGATCTGCTTTATCAGACTCTTCTCTCCGGCGTAGATCAGGACTGGACAGCGCCCTCCTCCTCACGAAGCGTCCATTATCTGTCGCTGGCTCCGGGAAGCTACGAGCTCTCGATCCGCGCCATCACCGGTGAGGGCACTTCGAGTTCCCGTCCGGCACGGGTCCGATTCCAGGTCGCGGCGCCGGTTTGGCAGCGTGGGTGGTTTCTGCTCCTCAGCATCACTGCCATTGTCGCGACTGTTTACGCTGCTCACCGCATTCGCGTGGGTCGCCTGCTCGAGATGGAGCGGCTGCGCAGGCGCATCGCCACCGACCTGCACGACGACATCGGCGCCAGCCTTTCGCAGATCGCCATTCTGAGCGAGGTCGCGCGCGAGGGTAGTGCCCGGACGCAGCCGTTCGGCAGCGATCCTCTGGCTCGTATCGGCAGTGTCTCCCGGGAGCTGGTGGATTCGATGAGCGACATTGTGTGGGCTGTGAGCCCGCGCCGAGACCGCCTGACCGACCTGGTTCAGCGCATGCGCCAGTTCGCCGAGGATGTGCTGGTCGCGGGGAGCGTTGATTTTCGGTTCACCGCGCAGAGCGGTGACTTGCCGCTGGACCCGGACGTGCGGCGCGAAGTCTTCCTCATCTTCAAAGAATGTATTCACAACGCCGTCCGTCACTCGTCCTGCCGCCGCGTGGAAGCGGATCTCAGCCTCGAGTCCGGCTGGCTCGTCCTTCGCATCCAGGACGATGGTCATGGCATCGCGAGTGACTCCGCACCGGCTAACGGCGGGCACGGCCTGGCAAGCATGCGGCGCCGGGCCGTCAATCTCGGCGGCAGCCTAGAGGTGACTTTCACGCCCGGCGAGGGAGTCACTTCCAAGCTGCGCGTCCCGCTCGTGCGCCGGCGCTCCTGGCGGTCCGTCAAATCGTTTCTAGCCTCCGGCCTTTCTTAGCGTCGAAGCGGACGACAACCACCGCCAGCCTGTCAGCCCGCCTCTTTGTGCGGGGTACGTCGCACCCTCAATCGGATTACACTTCCTTTAACCATGATTCGCGTCGCCATCATCGAGGACCAAGCCGAGGTGCGCGACGGGCTCGCGCTGCTCATCAACCGCAGCGAAGATTGCCGCTGTACTCATGCCTTCGGCTCGATGGAACAGGCGCTCGATGGAGTCGGAGGTGAGGTCCCCGAAGTGGCCCTGCTGGATATCGGGCTGCCAGGCATGTCCGGCATCGAGGGCGTGCCACGACTGAAGCAACGCTATCCGCAACTACTCGTGTTGATGCTCACTGTCTACGCCCACGACGAGCGGATTTTTCAGGCAATGTTCGCGGGCGCCTGCGGATACCTGCTCAAGAAGACGCCGCCGGAACGGCTCGTCGAGTGCTTGCGCGAGGTGGCGGCTGGTGGAGCACCCATGTCGCCCGAAGTCGCGCGCCGCATCGTCGAGTTGTTTCGCGAGTTCCGCCCGCAGCGACAAGCCACTTGGCACCTCAGCCCGCAGGAGATCCGGTTGCTGAAATTGCTGGGCGATCGACACCACTATAAGACCGCCGCTGGCGAGATGGGGATCAGCGTGCACACCGTGCGCTTTCATCTGCGCAGCATCTATTCGAAGCTCGAGGTGCACTCGAAGTCCGAGGCCGTGGCCAAGGCGCTGAGGGATGGGCTGATCCGCTAACTTATGCCGGCGTACGGCAGCCCCTGCACAAAATGGCGGGCTGACAGGCGCCCGGAGATCGCGTATTCTTCCGGACGGAGTACCCCCGATGCCGTTCCGACTGGCTCTGCTGCTGAGGTTCGGCATGATTGCTTTGGCAGTGTTGGCCGTCGGGGTGGTATTGATCGTTTCACAAGCAAGCGCGGACAAGCAGGACAACCCTCCACTGATCCGGGCGGCTCAGCGAGGGAACCCTTGGATCAATCTTCTCGACGGAAAGCAGTTGTCGTCCGCGACTGTCGGCGGTCTGGGTCGGGGCAAACCGCTGGCTCTGGCTACAGCGGATTTCGACGAGGACGGGATGCCGGATCTGGTCAGTGGTTACGAAACACTGACGGGCGGTGTAGTGGTGCTGCATCGGGGCAACGTAGACGCTGTTTATCCTCGAGTGCGGGGGTCTCATCCGGGTTCTTCTCAGCAGCCGTTTCTGCCGCAGCCTCAGGTGGTTGAGACCCCGGAAGCTCCGCAGTGGCTGGGCACCGGTGATTTTGATGCGGACGGGCACTGGGATCTTGCGCTTGCGGCGCCCGGTAGCCGCACGGTGTGGTTTCTTCCCGGTAATGGCAAGGGGGCATTTCGCGAGGCCGAAGAGATCGCCCTGCCCGGTGTTGTGAGCACGCTGCTGACGGCGGAAGTCAACCGGGCGGATGGCTTGATGGATCTCGTGGTTGGAATCACGGGCGAGGGCCATGACCAGGACAATGCGAAGTTGCTCGTTTTTGAGGGCCCAGAGGGAGCGCGCCGGGCCGAGCCGGAGGTAATTCGATTGCCAGGGCCGGCAACGGCGGTAGCCGTGGGGCATCTGGACGGCGACTTCCAGTTGGATATCGCCGTGGGCGCCGGCAGAGAGCTCGTCATCGTGCGGGGAAGGGATCGCCGGCTATCGCTCGACCGCCCTTGTGGAAGCCACTAACGTTCCCGCAGGAACGATGGTTAAGGTAATAGCCAGTCCTCAATATGGGTATGGCGACAGGGTGATTTCATCCGCCGTGGCAATGACGGGATTGCCGGGGCCGTCCACGCGAGCCACAGCCACCGTCCCCGTGACCCTGCCGCCAACCGGCGTCGGCATCATCAGCGCCCTGATCGACTCCGTGGTTCCAGTGCCGTAATGTCGAGCGTCGGTAGTGGGGTCATGGCGGGCGTGGCAATGAATTTTTCAAGTCCGTACGATGCGGGAGGTGGTTGTAGCGAGGCCGTCGCGAGCGGAGAACACGGTCGTGGGCAGTGGCTCGGCCTGGAGCACATGGCCACACAGACCACGAGGCAGCATCGAATGAGCGGAACGGCACTAATCTCCGCATCATACCTTGAGGAGCGCCGTGAGTGGAGGTCTGGGTGGGGCGGATCCCTCACGAGTGCCGCCACGTCAACGGTAGGCCTCGTCCAGAATTTCAACGACGTGCTGGATGCGCTGATTGTGCCCATGCAGCCGCACTCCGCAAGCGAGCTGGATCATGCAGCCCGGGTTCGCAGTGACAATCACCTCCGCTCCAGTGCGGTTGATACTGGCCATTTTCTTCTCGAGCAGCGCCATGGCCATGTCGTTGTGAAGAATGTTATACACACCGGCCGATCCGCAGCACAGGTCGGCGCCCGCCATTTCCTTGAGGATCACCCCCGGAATCGATTTCAGCAGCTTGCGTGGTGGCGCCTTGACCTTCTGGCCGTGGGCGAGGTGGCAGGAATCCTGATAAGTGATGGTCAAGTTAAGCGGTCGCATCTTCCGGTTCAATTCGATGGAAGCCAGGAACTCATTGACGTCCTTGACCAGCTTTGAAAAGCGGCGCGAAGGCTCCGCGAGACCGGGGTCGTGCTCGAACAACTCGTGGTATTCCTTGAGCGTCGATCCGCAGCCGGCCGCATTCGTTATGATTGCGTCGTAGCCGCCATCGAGCAAGGCATGGATGTTCTGTGCGGCGAGGCCGCGCGCGATGGAGCGGATCCCGGCGTGAACGCTGAGCGCTCCGCAGCAGGTTTGACCGGCGGGGACGTGTACTTCGCAGCCATTCTTTTGGAGCACGCGAACGGTAGCCTCGTTCAGCCGCGCGAAGCTGATGTTAGCAATGCAACCACCCAGGAACGCGACCTTGTAACGGCGCGTTCCGTCGGCGGGGAAAACCTTGCCGTAATGGCGGAAAAAAGTAGGCACTTCGGCCTCAGGGGCGAGCTGGTCGAGCTTGTGAAGGTCGCCGAACAATTTGAGAAGACCGGACGCGCGAATGAGTTTCTTGAGTCCCGTCGCCTGATAGATCCATAAGAGGCCAGCCGCGAGTCGCAACAGGGTGGGGGAGGGAAGGAGAGTTCCAAAGACGAATGAACGAAGAAACCGGATGTAGGACGGACGATCGATCTTGTTTTCGATCTCGGCGCGAGCCGCTTCGACCAGGCGTCCGTACTGCACTCCCGAGGGGCAGGCGGACTCGCATCCCCGGCAAGCAAGGCATAGCTCGATGTGCTCGATGTAGGATGCGGTGATCGGAGCCCCCGAGGCGACCTGGTTCATCTGGTAGATGCGGCCGCGCGGGGAGTCCATTTCGATGCCGAGCTCGCGGTACGTCGGGCAGGCATTGAGACAGAGCCCGCAGTGAACGCAACGGTCGAGGTCCTTCTGTTGGGGCTTGTCGACCGGGAGGATATCAGATGCGGCCATAGAGTCGCCCTCTATTGAGAAGATGGGTCGGATCGAGCATGGATTTCACGCGCTGCATGACGGGAAAATTAGTTCCTTGCGTGGGCCATTGACGGTCCGTGGCGAAGACGGACTCGGAGCGCCACTCGATTACGGCGGGCCATGGATGCGTCTTCATCCATTCGGCAGCCTCGTTCAGCGAGGAAAACGAAGCGTATGCGATTCCATTTCCTCCACGGGCGACAGCGGGGAGTGGAAGCGAGCCCAACACTTCTCCCAGGTCCTGCAGTGCGACCGAGATACGCACCACGACGCTGGCTGCCGCCGGGAATTCGCGGACAGCCGCCCAAAACATTGGCTCGCCGTCTTCTACCAGGACCTCCGCGCCGATCATCTCACGGGCATACCGCTCGATCACCCGCTCGCTTCCGCCGGCCTGGATCGCCAGCGTCCATCCGGTGCGACCAAGTGAGCCGGGGCTTAACAGGTCGATCGCGGCCGGCTGAAGAACGCTAGCGAGTATGCGGTCGCGCTTTTCGATGGCGGGAGCAAGGTCGCGGAACGAGAAAATAAACGTACGCGAAGCAGGAGGTATCGGAAAAAGTTTGAAGTTCACGACGGCGATGGCAGCGAGCGTGCCGAAGGAGCCGATCATGAGCTTCCCCATGTCGAGTCCGGCCACGTTTTTCACCACCATGCCGCCGGACTGAATCAACTTGCCCTCGAGTGTCGCGAACTTCATGCCGATTACGACATCGCGAACCGAGCCGTACAAGCGGCGTCTCGGCCCGGAGGTGTTTGCGGCGAGGACTCCACCGACGGTAGCTTGATCGTAGCAGGGCGGATCAAGGGGAATCATCTGCCGGTTGGCGCGAAGAATCTCCTGCAAGCGAGCCCATGGCATGCCGGCTTCGACGCTGATCGTCAAGTCGTTCGGCTCGTATTGCAGGAGACGATCGAGCGCTGCCGTGGAGATGGAAACGTCGGCGGAAGAAATCGGTCCGCCCATACGCGATTTGGACCCGTTGCCTTCCAGATGAATTGTTTGATTCTGTTGCGAGGCTTGTTTCAGCGCTTGGGCTAGATGTTGGGGCGAAGTAGGGGCAATCCTGCTCATTTATAGGAGATCACCAGGCGTTGCGGGCTCATGGGAATGTCGAGCATTTCGGAGCTGGAATATCCGGCATTGGCGAACATCCTTTGATACTCCGCGAATGTGTAAGCGTCTCCATCGGCGACCGATCCGAGCATCATCATGCTGAACGACGCTGCGATGGGCGGAGATACGCGGTCTGGATTGGGAATGAATTCAAGCGTCACCGCACGCCCGCCTGGGCGCAACGCATCGAGCCCTTTGCGCATGAATCTCTCGCAGGCGGGCGGATCGAAGTGGTGGAAGAAGTTTGTGAACAGGACAAGGTCGTAGCCCGAGCCATAATCAACGTCGAACGCGCTGCCGGGCATTAGATGGTAACGGTCCGTTACGCCCGCGACCTTGGCATGCTCTTCTGCGACGGCGAGGACCGCCTTCCAATCGCAGGCATGGATTTGAGCATTGGGGTTGCGGCGCCCGATCGTGATACCGAACATGCCATGTCCGGCGGCGATGTCGAGGACCTTCCATGGTTCGCCCTTAGCCGCACCCGTGACTTCTGCGATGAACTCAGCCGAAGGCATGATCATCGGAACCATGGCCCGTGCGAAACGTTGCCACACAGGATGGTCGGGATCCATGGTCCCCTGCGCCGAGAGTAAAGTGCCGCCTTTGCGGACCACATCGCCGAAGTTGTCGAAGCTGGAGGTGATGTGGGGATGCAAAAGAAAATCGATGACACCACCCATATAGGCCGGTGAGTGGCGATTCAGGAAGATGGCGGAATCCTGCGTGAGGGCGTATTGATCTCCGGACTTGGAGAGGAATCCATGAATGGTGAGGTAATCGCAAAGGACCCGCATTCCTTTGGGCGAGCCATTGACTTTCGCTCCAATGGCAACGGGGTTGGTTGCACCTTCGGCAATAGCGGTAAAGAGACACAGCTCGATAGCTGCCTTGATCGCGGCTGTTGTTTGGTAGGCGCTCATCGCCTGGAACAAGCGTTCCGGTGAAGGAGGTGCGGAGGCGTGCGCGGCCATGACTTTTTATCTAAGCATAGAGGCCGATCGTTTTGCTGGCTGAGGATTGATAGACCGATGGCGCTAGTGGATAAGACTCAGCAGCTCTGTGATTGGCATTCAGCGTGCACACACTTCCATCGTAACGCTGAGGACTAATATGTCCCGGCGCTCAGATCCACGGTACGGAGGTGGAGACCTATGTACAAGAAACTAGCCTTGTTGTTTGGCGCGGTGTTCTTCCTGGTGGGACTGATGGGATTCGTCCCCAACACGCTGGTTGGTCCGGCCGGATTCTTCGAAACCAACACCGCACACAATTTTGTTCACTTGCTGTTCGGCATCTTGCTGGCGGCATGTGGCATGACGGACGAAAAGACGGCATCCTTGGCGCTCGTGATATCCGGAGCAATGTATCTGCTGGTCGGAATGGCGGGCATGGTTGCCACGGGGAACGCCCATGGCGCGATGCTTTTCGACACGATCCACGTGAATCGTGCGGACAATTGGTTGCACCTATTGTTGGGCGTAATACTGGTTGGGGCAGGCACGGCACGGAAATGGATGGCAGTGTCTGGCGGATCAAGACCCGAATTCCGGTTACCCTGATCGGGGCTTGCGCAAGTCTTCCGCCCACAACCCGCGCTCGTTTGATACCATGCCACCAGGACATGCGCCGCGTTCTTCTTGCGTTCCTGATAGCGCTCCCTCTTTCTGCCCAATTCGAGTTCTTTGAATCGCGCATACGGCCCGCCCTGGCTGCACACTGCTATTCCTGCCACGATGAAAAGACGGCGACGAGCGGATTGCGGCTGGACCGCAAGACAGGCATGGAACGCGGAGGGTCGCGCGGTACGGCTTTGATAGCAGGCAATCCTGAGGCAAGCCTTATTTTGCGCGCCCTCTCTTATAAAGATCCGACGCTGAAGATGCCTCCGGCCGGGAGGCTGGCCGACACCGTAATCGAAGATTTTCGTGAATGGATTCGGCACGGCGCCGAGGATCCGCGCGTGGAATCGGCCACGTTGGCTCCGCAGGCCGAAATCGATTGGGAGAAGGCTCGCCGGCACTGGTCGTTCCGGCCCATTCAGCCAACGCAGCCGCCAACAGTGAAAAAAGCAGGCTGGGTGCGGTCGGCGATGGATGCTTTCATCTTCTCTCGGTTGGAAACGGAAGGACTGGCGCCCGCGGCGCCCGCAAGCAAGGCGAGCCTACTCCGTCGAGTGACCTTTGACCTGACCGGGCTGCCGCCGACGCCGGACGAACTTGAGTCCTTTCTGAAAGATCGCTCGGCAAACCCATTCGAGAAAGTAGTAGACCGGTTGTTACAATCGCCCCACTTTGGAGAACGCTGGGCAAGGCATTGGTTCGATCTGGTCCGCTTCGCTGAGACCAACGGACACGAGTTCGACTTTTATAAGTACGAAGCCTGGCGGTACCGCGACTACGTGATCCGTGCATTCAACCAGGATCTGCCCTATGACCGCTTCGTCATGGAGCATATCGCGGGCGATCTGTTGCAAGCTGGCGCTCAACGTCTCTCCCCGGATGGCAATTCCCGAGACACGATCCTCGGCAGCGGCTTTTTGGGTCTCGGGGAAGAGCGGAATGGCGCCACAGACCTCGAGGAAGTTCGGACCGAGATACGCGATTCCCGGATCGATGTATTTGGAAAGACTTTCCTAGGGCTGACGCTGGCCTGCGCGCGCTGTCACGATCACAAGTTCGATCCAATCACAACGGCCGACTACTATGGGCTCGGCGGCATCTTCGACAGCACGCGTACGACTCTAGCGTCAATCGCATCGCCCGATGTACTGCGGCGCACGGAGAGCCTTCTCTCGGTGCAATCACAGCCGCCGCTTCCCGAGGTGGATTCCGTTGAACTACGGCCTGGTGATGAGTTGGCGGCGCTCGAGTGGTTCTACCGGTCCGGATCCGCGTTCGCGCGCGATGTGCATGGTAGGCTCGATTCCTCCCGCGGGGTCTCCGATCAGCTTACCGGCATCATGATTTCACGCAGCTTTGTTCCGACCAAGCGTTATATTCACGTGCGCGTGGCGGGGACGAAGTTCACTCCGGTACGCGAGGAGCCCTCGCTTTTGGCGGTGACCATCTTCGCTCCGGGCCGCTATCCCAAGGGCGTCGCAGGCAACGGCGACCGAACCCTACGCTGGAAGACGATCACTCTGAAAGAAGAAATCAACCAGGTTTGCCACCTCGAGATCGCAGACCGGATGCGCGACGGCCATCTCGCCGTGGATGCCATCGTGTTCTCCAATCTGAAAGAACCGCCGCCGGCGCCTGCTCAATCCTTGCCACCGTTGACGGGCTCGCAGGCAGCGTTTCCGGAAGAACAGTTTGGGCGCATTTCTTATGAAGACGTGAGCCGCAATATGCGCGTTCACATTCGTGGCAGCCATCACAATCTGGGGCCGGAAGTACCTCGCCGCTTCCTCGAGATCCTGGATGATCACGATCCGGTGACCTATCAGAACGGAAGCGGCAGGCTGGCTCTGGCGCGGGCATTGACGTCTTCATCCAATCCGCTGCTGGCGCGGGTTTTTGTGAATCGCGCTTGGAAGCACTTGTTCGGCGAAGGATTGGTGAGAACTGTAGATAACTTTGGACGAACAGGCGAGCGGCCGACGCATCCTGAACTGCTCGATTTTATTGCGCGCGAGTTCATGGAAAATGGATGGTCTGTCAAGGCGCTTCTCAAACGGCTGCTGATCAGCTCTACTTATCAAACGAGCAGCACGGTTTCACGAGAGGCTGCCCAATCGGATCCGCTGAATCGGTTGTTATCCCACATGCCCGCGCGGCGGCTGGATGCGGAGTCGATTCGCGATGCCATACTTGCCGTGAGTGGTTCACTCGATCGCACCGTTCATGGACCCAGCATTCGCCCGCATATTAGTCCCTTCCAGGATGGCCGTGGAAAGCCGCCTTCCGGCCCTCTGGATGGCAACGGCCGTCGCAGTATCTACCTCGAAGTCCGCAGGAATTTTCTGACACCCTTGCTCACGGCGTTCGACTCGCCGCTGCCAACCACTACGGTTGGGCGCCGCTCGATCTCGACGGTTCCAGCACAAGCCCTCTCGCTGATGAACAATGAGTTCGTCGCGGAACAGGCGGGACTGTGGGCTAAGAGGATCGAGCAGCAGTATTCCGATCCCCGGCGCCGTCTGGAGGCGATGTTTGTGGCCGCGTTCGCTCGTCTGCCCGAGCCAGGCGAGCGTGACCGGATCGAAACATTTCTGCACGACAATGGTTCCTGGAACGAACTCGCCCACGTACTGCTGAACACCAAGGAATTTTTGTTTCTGCAATAACACTATGGCGACCCGACGAGATTTTTTCAAGATCGCGCTGGCCGCGCTGCAGGCTGAATACACGCAAGCGGCCGCCAGTCGCACGGTGGATCCGCTCGCGGTCCGTCAACCTCACTTCGCGTCACGCGCGAGATCGGTGATCTTCCTGTTCATGGATGGCGGCGTTTCTCACGTCGACAGCTTCGATCCCAAACCTCGGCTCCAGAAAGAGAGCGGGCAGCCACTCCCGATGGCGCGACCGAAACTTGTGCGCGCGGACAGTTCGATCCTGCTGGGCTCGCCATTCGAGTTCCAACACTACGGTCAGTCCGGCGCGAGCGTTTCGAGCTTGTTTCCGCACGTCGGTGGCTGCGTCGATGACCTGTGTATTATCCGCTCAATGGTAGCCGACCATTCCGAACACACGGCCGCCAACTACTTCATGCACTCGGGCTCTGGGTTGCAGGGCCGCCCATCGATGGGCGCCTGGATCGCTTATGGTCTCGGCAGTTCGTCCCGCAATCTGCCTGGTTATATCGTTCTCGATACCGGGATGATCCCGCCTGGGGGGCTCGATATTTTTGGTAGCGGATTTCTACCGGCGAGCTATCAGGGATCACTATTCCGTAATTCCCGGAACCCTATTGCCGACATCACACCTCGCGAATCATCCACCACACGGCAGCGCGCCAAGCTCGATCTGCTGCGGCATCTTGACGGGAGAACGTTGGACCGCTACGGCTCCGTTTCCGAGATGCAGGCGGCCGTAGCCAACTATGAGCTTGCGTTTCGGATGCAGGCAGCCGTACCCGAACTGGCGGATCTCTCGGGGGAGTCCGAGATCACGCGGAAGATGTACGGGTTGGATGACAAAGACACAGAGGAGTTCGGCCGGTCCTGTTTACTGGCACGACGTTTGGTAGAGCGCGGAGTCCGCTTTGTGGAATTGCTCTCACCCATGCGCGAGGGCGTGGATCGATGGGATCAGCACGCCAATATTAAGCACGGCCACCCGCTCAATGCCAAGGCGACGGACAAACCAATCGCGGCTTTGCTCAAGGATCTGAAGACCAGAGGACTGTTGGACGAGACACTCGTGATTTGGAGCGGCGAGTTTGGCCGCACACCAACGGCGCAGGGAGCCGCCGATCGCGTGGGGCGCGACCATCATCCTTATGCCTTCACCTGCTGGCTTGCTGGAGGAGGCGTGAAGCCAGGCCTCACTTATGGCGCAACGGACGAATATGGCTTCTACGTAGCCGAGAATCGCGTCCACGTGCACGACCTGCATGCAACAGTTCTTCACCTGCTTGGCATTGATCACACACGTCTCACCTTCCCATTCTCCGGCCGCGAGGTTCGGCTGACGGACGTTCACGGCAATATTGTGCGGCCGATCCTTGCATAGCGCAGCCTGATCGGTCCGGTTATCCATGAGCGAGCGGATCAACTTCGACGGCGCTCTGAAGGAGTTCTTCGAGCGCCGCCGTCCGAGCCTGTTGATGGACTTAACCGGAGGTGTCGCGGTCAAGGAATCCGTCAATGTAGAACTGCCTGAAGTGCGCGACCGAAAAGTAGATTTGGTCCTGAGACTGGCTGATGACTCGCTCCTCCACCTCGAGTTCCAGAGCAGCAACCGAAGCGACATGGCCCCTGCGAATGGCGGAATACTACCTTCTTCTGTTCGGACGATACAAACGTCCGATCCGACAGGTGGTTCTCTATGTGGGGTATCCGCGCATGCGCATGGATAGCGTGCTCGATCACGCGCCGATGCGGTTTTCCTTTACATTGAAGGACATTCGGGATTGGCCAGCGGATTCGTTGCTGCAAAGCAACCGGTTCGCCGACCAAGTCTTGGCGATCCTCGGGGGTACATCGAGTGGACGCGACCTGGTGCGGCAGATTCTCGGGCGGCTCGGCGGCATGAAGCCGCCAGAACGTAATCTGGCCATATCGTATCTGGCAACGCTGTCAGGGTTGCATCGATTTGGGACAATACTAAAGCAGGAGGCAGAGCGTATGGAAGTCCTCATTGATTGGAAGAAGAACCCGATCTTGCGTGGTATCCACGAAGAGGGCCTCGAAGAGGGACGGGAAGAGGGGCTCGAAAAAGGGCTTGAGAAAGGACTCCAAAAAGGGCGGGAGGAGGGTTTGCGCATCGCGCTTCGAACTACTCTGTCCTCGGCTTTTGGCGATTTGCCACGCTGGGCGGAACAGAAAGTAGATCGGGGCACTCCGAAGCAACTCACCGCGTGGCTTGCGAAAGTTCCTGCCGCAAAGCGGATCGAGGACGTCATCCGCGCCCGCTAGGGCCACTCGCTGGTATCATTGTCCTGGAACAATTCGGACTTGACGTACCAACCCGCCTTCAATATCCAGCTTGGCCGCGCTTCCCGACACGAGGAGGTACGTATACCGCTCGAAGTCCCCGGTGATTTTCGAGTATGGTTCGCCCAGCTTGCGGATCACATCATCCCGACCCGTCCCAATGGTGACGTCTTTCAACAGCTCATCGGCGACTTTCCGTGCCGGCTGCTCGGGCGCGGCAGCCACGGAAATGTACGGATCCGGGATTGTCGAAGGCGCAACCTTACTCGAACTGTTCCGGGAGCTAACCAGGTTCGGCCGACGTCCATCCGCTCTTGCTTTCCGGCCTTCGGTGACCACTGCCTCGTGCCTGGTCAAAGAATTCTGCCGGTCCACTTCAGGATCACCTGACGACCGTCCCTCCCGCACTGACCGCTGCTTGTAAGCGTCCATCCTGGCTCGATGTTCTGCCAGCGTTGCATCGAATTCGGCTATCAGGCCGCTTGGAATCGTGACGTCCTTCTCCTGGCTGCAGACAAGCTTGCCGTCGAGACAGGCGTAGTAGACGCCATTAGTCTTCGAGAACACGTCATCTGGTTGTCCTTTGCAGTCTTTGGATGCAAGGTGGATGTGGACCTTGGGACCCAAAGCGGATATCGATCCTAAGTCGATGCCCTCAAAGTTGGTTTGGGCCTTTACCGGCGAAGGCAATTTCGCCTGTGCTGCTGCCAGGGTGGTAACAACGATTCCGATCGGTAGTCCCCGAAGTATCAGGTTCATATTTCCAGCTTAAGGGCGGGCTTGGCCAGCGACAAGCAACTCAGTCGAAACGGCCCACGCTTCTAAGGGTTCCTATGCCCAGTCGCTTCACAGGTAATCCGACTGGCCGATTGCGCTTCTGTTATACTTGGGCCAAACCCAGTTCACGAAGCGGGAGGGTGCATGCACCTGAAGAGGTTTTTAGCATTCATAGGCTTGGCGAGCTTGATTTGCCTGGCGGGTGCGGCGGCTGAATCAGCGAAGAAGGATTTCACCGCGGCACAGAAGCGGCTATGGTCGCTGCAGTCGCTGTCGAAGCCGGCAATTCCTGGAGTGAACAATCGGACCTGGGTCGCAAATGAAATTGACGCGTTCGTTCTCGCCCGGCTCGAAGAGAAGGGACTCATGCCGAACCCTCCCGCCGACAAGATTACGTTGCTCCGCCGTGCGAGCCTCGTCGTGACCGGACTGCCACCCACGCCCGAGGAAGTACAGGATTTCATTAGCGATTCGTCTCCGCGGGCCTGGGAGAAAGTAGTCGACCGGTTGCTTGCCTCTAAACACTACGGAGAACGTTGGGCCCGGCACTGGCTGGATGTCGCCCGTTACGCCGATTCAGAGGGATTTAAGGCCGACGAAACGCGGCCCAATATCTGGCGCTACCGCGATTATGTGATCCAGTCGTTTAACAACGACAAGCCTTATAACCGATTCGTCGAAGAGCAGATCGCCGGCGATGAAATGTTCCCCGGCAACGTCGATGCCGTGGTCGCTACCGGCTTCAATCGACACTTCCCGGATGAAAGCAACGCCGCCAACATCATGCAGAGACGCCAGGAATTGCTGAACGATGTCACCGATGTCGTGGGGAGCGCGATGCTGGGTCTGACGGTCGGTTGCGCCCGCTGCCACGATCACAAGTTCGATCCGATTCTGCATAAGGATTATTACCGGCTCCAGGCTTTTTTCGCCAACCTTCGCATCGAAGACGAAATTGTCCTCGACACACCAGAACGGCGCGCGAATCATCAGTACCAGTTGAAACTCTGGGAAGAGAAAACGGCTGAGATCCGCGAGCAGATCGATGCTGTCATCAAACCCGCCTATGACGCGCATTACAAAGCGCGGCTGAGCCGGTTTCCGGAAGAGATCCAGGAAGTGATCACGATGGATTCGTCGAAGAGGTCGCCCTTCCAGTGGCAGATGTTCCACAAGGCCAAGACGCAAGTGACCTTTTCAGAGGACGAGATCGCAGCCTTGCTCAGAGGCGCTAACCGGGAACGATACCAGACGCTCAAGAAACAACTGGCGAAGTTCGATCACTGGAAGCCTGAGCCGCTGGCTGTAGCGCAAGGAATGGTCGACGCCAGCGCGGAGGCCCCCAAGACCCACGTCCTCTCGGGCGGCGCCTATAATTCGCCAATGGAGGAAGTACGGCCCGGATTCTTGACAATTCTGGATGCCTCGGATGCCCAAATTGCACCGGCTGGCGATAAAGGGACCACCGGGCGTCGGACTGCGTTGGCAAAGTGGCTCACCGATCCTTCGAATCCTCTTACTGATCGCGTGATTACGAACCGCATCTGGCATTATCATTTTGGCCGCGGAATCGCTGGCACTCCCAATGATTTCGGGATCATGGGTGAGCGTCCTACGCATCGGGAGTTGCTCGACTGGCTCGCCGCCACTTTCCGCGAGGATGGCTACAGCATGAAGAAGGTGCACCAAAGGATTTTGATGTCGAACACGTGGCGGCAGTCGTCGGCGCATCGCGAGGATGCTGCGAGCGTAGATCCCGACAACAAGTCGCTCTGGCGCTTTAACCGCCGGCGGCTCGAAGGCGAAATCATCCGCGACTCGATCCTATCCGTTACAGGCCTGCTGAACCCGAAGATGGGCGGTCCCGGGGTGTTCCCGCCGATGCCTCCGGGTATGACTACGCGCGGTGGCTGGAGAAAGGAAGACGACCTGGGCGAGACCCGCCGGCGTAGCGTTTATACGTTCGTGCGCCGCAACACACGCTATCCGATGTTTGAAGCTTTCGACATGCCCGATACGCATGAAAGCTGCGGCCGTCGCAACAATACCGTATCGTCTACACAGGCGCTCGAACTTCTGAACAATGAACTTGTTCTCGACTGGTCGAGAGGACTGGCCAAGCGAGTCTTGAACGACAGCGGCCTGCCCCCGGAAGCCAAGGTAGAGCGGGCTTTCCGGCTGGTGTATTCGCGCTCCCCGAATGACGAGGAGGTGAAGTCGTCCGTGCGCTTCCTGGAAAGGCATTCGCAACTGACTGCTAGCGCCGAAACGGCTTTCGTGGATCTGTGCCACATGCTGCTCAACTCGAACGAGTTCGTGTACCTGAACTAGGAGAGATGGCGATGCTTGAGAAGCTTGGTCATCACTGGCGCGTCCGTAGCCGCCGCGAGTTCTTCGCGCAAGCCGGCAGCGGACTGGCAGGCATCGCCCTGGCTAGCCTGCTCGGTGAGGAGAAGGCCCAGGCCGGCTCCAAGGATTTGCTCGCCCCGCGCAAGCCGCACTACGAGGCCAAAGCGAAGTCCGTCATCTGGCTGTTCATGGAAGGCGGACCCAGCCACATCGATTTGTTTGACCCGAAGCCAAAGCTGAACGAGCTGAACGGTCAACCTATGCCGGCTTCCTTTGGCAAGCCAATCACCGCTATGGGAACCGCCAGCAACACGTTGATGGGCTCTCCGCGGCATTGGAAACAGCATGGTAAGAGTGGACTCTGGGTCTCGAACTGGTATCCACACATCGCCCAGCATGTCGACGATATCGCCGTGCTGCGGTCGTGCTGGGCGAATGGTCTCAATCACGTCGGATCTGTGTGCCAGATGAACACCGGCGACATTCTCGCTGGCCGTCCATCCATGGGCGCATGGGTGACTTACGGACTCGGCAGCGGGAACCGGAACCTTCCGGCATTTGTGACTCTGCTGGATGACCGTGAGCCGGTGGGTGGTCCGAAGAACTGGAGCTCGGGATTCCTGCCAGCCAGCTTCCAGGGTACGCAGTTCCGTCAAGGCGACACGCCGATTCTCCACTTGAAATCGCCCAAGGGCGTCAGCAACGAGCAGCAGCGCAGCAAGCTCGATTACCTTCGGGAACTGAACGAGCGCTGGGCCAAAGATAAGCTGGAGGACACCGAGCTCGATGCACGCATCCAGAGTTATGAGCTCGCTTTCAAGATGCAGGCGGAAGCTCCCGAAGCAATCGATATCGCTCGCGAAACTGAGGCGACCAAAGACTTGTACGGCCTCAACGATCCGGATACACAACCCTTCGGCTTGAACTGCCTGTTAGCTCGTAGGCTCGTGGAACGCGGCGTGCGTTTTGTCGAGTTATACTGCGGTTCGGGCTCAGGCTGGGATGCGCACGCCAACATTGAAGCGAACCACTCCAAATGGTGCAAAGCGTCCGATAAGCCCGTCTCGGGGCTCCTGACAGACTTGAAGCAGCGCGGAATGCTGGATGACACTTTAGTTGTCTGGGGCGGAGAGTTCGGCCGCACGCCGTTCAATGAGAAAGGCAACGGCCGTGACCATAACCCATGGGGGTTCACGATGTGGTTTGCCGGTGGTGGAGTGAAGGGCGGCCAGGCGATCGGCGCCACGGACGAGATCGGTCTCCGAGCTGTCGAAAAACCTTCCCACGTCCACGATATCCACGCTTCCATTTTGCACCTGCTCGGGCTCGACCACATCCGCCTGACTTACATGCACAATGGGCGTGCGGAACGGCCGACGATTGTGGGTGGAACCCTAATCAAAGACTTGTGGGTCTGACCCGTGACGCAGACTCTCTCCACGAAGCACAGCCAGGAACGCTTCGTTCCGCCAAGGACGGAGCGGTTCTCCGCAGGAGGCGGCATGCCGCCCCGCCAGGGGCTTGTGTCTGTCGCGCCGGTTTGGACCGGTACAATATCCTGATGAATCGGCGTCAGTTCCTGGCGACCCCACTCGCAGTCGCATCACAGCCCGTACTCTCCAAACCCAACGTCCTGTTCCTATCGGTCGACGACATGAATGACTGGGTTGGCTGCCTCAACGGCTATCCGCGTGTGCAGACACCCAACATCGACCGGCTGGCCAGGCGCGGCGTGCTGTTCTCCAATGCTCACTGCGCGTCGCCCTTGTGCAACCCCTCCCGAACCGCCCTGCTCACGGGCCTGCGCGCTTCAACGACAGGAATCTACAACAATGAACAGTACTGGCGTCCCGCGCTGCCGAACGTGCAGACGCTGCCGATGTATTTTCGCAAACAGGGGTATCACGTCGCCGGCGCAGGCAAAGTCTTTCATCACGTAGCTGGATTCAACCCGCCCGACCAGTGGGATCATTTCCAGCTTCAAGCGTTCGACGACCCGTGGTACCGGCGCCTCGAGTGGTATCCGTGGGTCCGGAAGATTCCCAATCCGCCGGGTCATCCGTTTAACGGGCTTCCGAATTTCCAGGGCGAGTTCGATTGGGGTGTGATCCCCAATCGCGCCGAAGCCGAGTACGGCGACATGCGCGCGGTCGACTATGCGAAACAGTTTCTCGCCAGGCGGCAGCAGAATCCGTTCTTCCTGGCCATCGGTTTGTGGCATCCGCACATCCCGATGTTTGCGCCGCAGAAATACTTCGACCTTTATCCAAAAGATAAGCTGAAGCTGCCGGAGTCGCCGTCCGATGATCTCGACGACGTCCCCGCTGTGGGAAGGGAGTTTGCGGCCTTCCGTCGCGAGGAGCACGAGCGCATCGTGAGAGAAGGGAAGTGGCGCGACGCGGTTCAGGCATATTTGGCTTGCATCACCTTCGCGGACGCAATGATCGGCAAGCTCCTGGACGCTCTGGATACCAGCGCCTACGCGCGGAACACGATCATCGTATTCTGGTCCGACAACGGCTGGCACCTAGGGGAGAAGCAGCATTGGCACAAATCGACTTTGTGGCAGCGATCGACCCACGTGCCGCTGATCTTTTCCGGTCCTGGCGCCACGGCCATTGGGAAACCCCGCAAACAGCCTGTCAGCCTTTTGGACATCTATCCGACGCTCGTGGAGATGTGCGGACTGCCGCGGAATGAGTCGAACGAAGGCAAGAGCCTTGCGCCGCTTTTGAAGGACCCCGCCGCGAAAAGCGAAGCCGCAGTCATCACTTACCTTCCCAACAATCACGCTGTTCGCACCGAACAATGGCGCTACATCCGATATCGCGATGGTGGAGAGGAATTGTACGACCAACACAAGGACCCAGACGAGTTCCGCAACCTGGCGGGCGATCCGAAATACACATCGCTCAAACAGGATCTGGCTCGCTGGATGCCGAAGTCGAGCGTGGCGCCGGTGCCGGACCGTAACCACTTCGACTTCGATTTCGCCACTTATACGTACAACCGTAAATAAAGGACACGCATGCGAATCCTCTTCATTCTTTTGAGCTTTGCTCTTTTGACCGCTGAAGTCGACGACTGGCCGCGTTGGCGCGGACCTTCGGAGAACGGTGTTGCCCGAGGCGATGTACCGACCGAATTCAGCGATACCAAGCACGTTGCCTGGAAGGTAAATATCCCTGGCCGCGGCCATTCCTCCCCGGTAATCTGGGGTGACAAGCTGTTCCTGACGACTGCGGTGCCTATCGGAACACCTGCTGTTTCCGAACAGGCTGCTCCTGCGGGCGAGCGCAAGCGGGGAGGCGGGGGCGCCGGCGGCGGGTCCGGAGCAGGGGTCGAAAACAAGTTTGCTCTGATGTGCCTGGACCGCAACACCGGCAAGGTGCTATGGGAGCGAGTCGCCAAAACTGCCACACCGCACGAAGGCTATCATCAGCGCTATGGCAGCTTTGCCTCGAATTCGCCGGTCACCGACGGCAAGCTGGTGTATGCCTTCTTCGGTTCGCGCGGCATTTACGCTTACGACTTGAATGGGAATCTCAAATGGCAGAAAGATTTCCGCCCGATGAAGATGCGTCTCCAGTTCGGCGAGGGAACCGCAGCCGTTCTGCACGACGATACACTGATCCTGGGCTTCGATCAAGAAGAGGACTCTTATGTCCTTACCTTGGACAAGACCACCGGCAAAGAGTTATGGCGTATGGCACGCGACGAGCCTAGCGCTTGGGCTGCACCGCTGGTGGTGAGTGTTAACGGAAACAAACAGGTGATCGTCAGCGCGACCAACAAGGTCCGCAGCTACGACTTTAAGACGGGTAAAGTAATCTGGGAGGCAGCCGGGCTGGGAAGCAATGTGATCCCTGCGCCAGTAACGCAGAATGGCATTGTCTATGTGATGAGCGGTCACCGGAGTCCGAACCTGATGGCGATCAAGCTGGGTAAGGAGGGGGACCTCACCGGCTCCGATTCGATTCTCTGGCAGAACCAGCGCGGCAACCCTTATTCGTCGTCACCGGTTCTACATGACAACAAGCTTTACATGGTGACCGATAACGGGATGGTTTCATGTCTGAACGCAACCACGGGAGAACCGTACTACATTCAACAGCGCCTCCCCAAAGCGTACAACTTCAAAGCGTCGCCGGTGGCGGTTAACGGGAAGTTATATCTGTCAACTGAAAACGACGACGTGGTGGTGTTGAAGATGGGTGAGAAGTTCGAGGTGCTGGCCACTAATACCTTTCCGAACCAGATGTTCATCGCTAGTCCGGCGGTAGCGGGCGGAAGCCTTTATCTGCGCAGCCAAAACACGCTGTATTGCATACGGCAGTAGGTTTTTTGAATCGCAAGCTGGAGGCTTGCGCCACACGATCAGGCTAAGATGGTTGTCGGATGGCGGCCCCTCCAACACCACCGCGCATCGACGAACTCGGTGATCGCCCATTTTCCTTTTACCCGCCCATCATCAACATCGATCACAACGAGTGGCGGTTCCAACAGGCAACCTGGTCCGAAATCCTGGTGAAAAACGTGAAGAGTGAGGAGGAAATCTGGATCCCTCGGACCTATGTGGGCGAGATTTCGAAGATCGACGAGCCGGTCATGATCGTGGGCCTGAAGCGCGAGATCGAATTCAAAGGTGGTTCGGTCTGGCCCCACGAACGCAGGATTCTCGCGATGCCGGCGAATCCGGTGGTGGTCTCCGGCCAACGTGGAAAGGAGCCGCCAAGGGTATCGACTGTCGACCATCTGCGCCTCGATGCCGGTGCCGAATCCGGCATAGGGAAGATGATCGCGATTGCCCTGGCGGTTGGCCTAGTGACATGCGTGCTCATCATAGGCTTCTTTCAGCGACGCAGCCGTGTGGAATCCGTGGAGTATCGTGGCGTACTGCAAGCTGATCTCGGGTTCACTGGCAAAAGCGACTACTACGATGTCGTGCGGAGACTCGGCCCGCCCGACGCCGACCGCTGGAAGTCGGAGACGGGTGAGCGGCAGTATCGAGCTCTGGTGTATGAGAAGAAGGACCTCGTGGTGATCCTGATGGGCGCCGACCGTAACTCAACGTACTATGTCGGCACCAAAGACAGCAAGTGGAGGACCGTCCATTCCGTGGAGCTGCCAGGAGGGCGAAATACGGACTCCATCTTGAGGTCGATTGGACGGTTTTAGCTTTTCCGGCGCTACAATTGGGTTAGTGTGCGGATTACGATCTCCAAAGAGAACTATCTGAAGGCGATTGCGGAAGCGCAGGCAGAAGGGGAGCCAGTCATTGCCGCGACGCTGGCGCGTTGGCTTGAGGTTTCCGCGCCGGCGGTGACGATGGCCATCCGGCGGCTGAAGCGGGACGGGATGATCGCCGTCGACAAAGAAGGGCACATCAGTCTGACTGCCGATGGCCGCAGGATTGCCGATCGCGTTCTGCACCGCCACCATCTGATCGAGCGCATGTTGGTGGAGATCTTCGGGATGGAGTGGTTTAAGGTCCACGATGAAGCCGAGCGTCTGGAACACGCCGTCAGCGAGGATTTCGAGCGGCTGCTCGAGGCCAAGCTCGGCACAGGTTTAGCTTGCCCTCACGGCAACGACGCTGAGATCGATTCTCCGGACGAGCGGCGGCAGCGCGGTTGGAGAACGCTCGACGAGGTTGGTCCCGACAAGACGGTGACAGTAGTGAGCGTCTACGAACGCGACCGCAAGTTGCTCGAATTCCTGGATGCGCTGGCGATCCAACCGGGTACCCGCCTGGAAACCGTGGGAGCCAACTACGACGACACGATCGCGTTTCGCGTTGGCGGCAAGCCTCTGCAGTTGGGCCGGGGCGCCGCGCAGCGTGTCTGGGTAAAGGAAGAAGTCGTCCCCGTTCTTTGGCCCCCATTTTGATCCCGTTTTAGACTTGATACACTGGCACGGAATGGCCACGTTGCGTCTGCTGGCGGCCTGTTTCGCGCTCTATTATCCGTTGCATTGGCTGGCAAACACGCTACCGGAGGTCCTCGGTGGATTGGTGCGCACCGCCCTGGGAGGTGAACTACAGCGCTGGTATGTGAGTCAGTGGGGCGCCACTCTTCGCGTGGACGGAGGACCGCCTCAATTCTGGTTCGACTTAGTCATCGGGGGCGCATTCGTCTGGATCGCTCGGAGCACCGGCTGGATTGGGTCGACTGCGCTCGCAGTGCTTGCCCTTACGCTCGGCCGCAAATGGGGGCTCATGCTGATGCGTCAGGGCTGGCCACCGGCCTGGATGCCTGTGGCGGGCGAGATTTTGGCGATTTTTCTGGCTGTGTTGGCCGTTTGGTGGATGCGGGTAGGGATTTGGCGGCCGGCTGCCGCGCTGTGTGTTCCGGCTGCTGTGATGCCAATGGTGCTGTTCAGCCGGAGCTCTCCCTTCCAATTCCTGTTCATAGAATGGCTTCCTGTTCTTGCCGCGACGACCGTGACCGCGCTCGCGCACAGGCCCATCGAATTGCCGAGAGTGAGATGGCTAACGGCAGTAGTAGGGCTCACGGTTGCGGCTGGTTTGGCCTTGGGGACCCGAGAAGTGGAGAAGGTCGTGGAGGAACGGGATCGCGCGCAGACGGCTGCAGTACTGTCCGGCCTGCGGAAACCGAGTCCTGACTTGCCGTATGAAAAGCAGTTCTTTCAAAGGGGAGTCTGCTTCACCGCTGAAGCGGGCGTCGGATATCATTCGCAGCAAGCGCGCAACATGCTCGCAAAGCTCCCGGCATATGGTGTGAACGCGATCGCGCTGGTCCCATACGGATTCAGCCGGTCTAGTCCAATAACAATTCGACCCGCCGGCCGGGGCAGTTGGGAGAGCGACGAAGGTGTCGAGATTCTCGCGGCGCTGGCGCACAGCCAGGAACTGAAAGTGCTCTTGAAGCCACATGTGTGGCGGGTGACCGAGGACAGGCTTCAGACGGCTGAGGCGCGGGCGCAGTGGTTCCGGCAGTACGCTTCGTTCATTGAGCACTATGCCCGGTTGGCTTCCCGGACGCACGCTGACCTGTTCGCGGTTGGTACGGAATTCGGCTGGCTGGCACAATACGAGAAGGAGTGGCGCGACATCATCGCGCGCGTGAGGGCTCTATACAAAGGTCCGATGACCTACTGCGCGACGCAAGGGCCGGAGTTCGAGACGATCCAGTTTTGGGACGCGCTCGACTACATCGGTCTCGACAACTATTACCCATTGCCGGATGACTATTCGGCGGCGGATGTGGTGCGTAAAGTCGAGCAGGTCCACAAAAAGTATGGAAAGCCGGTCGTATTTACTGAGGCGGGTTTTTCAGCGGTGATCAACGCGCATCGCGCGCCCTGGGAGGACGAAACCAGCAAGCCGCTGTCTCTGGAGACACAAGTCCGGGCGTACGAGGCCCTGTTGCACGCCTTTTACGACAAGCCGTGGTTTCATGGAGTGTACTGGTGGAAGGTTGGCACGAACGGTTATGGCGGGCCGGAGAACAACTCGATGACGCCGTGGCGGAAGCCGGCGATGGAGGTGGTCAAGCGGTACTACACGAGCGGGAGGAGGTAGGAAGCATCACGCCTCCCATGGATTCAACACCGCAACCTGCACATTCGTAAAGTCGACGGCATTGCGGGAGACCACGATGAGGTTGTGGTGGAGAGCTGTCGCCGCCAGCAAGCCATCTACGATTGGAAGTGGCCTGCCTCTGTGTCTTGCTTGCGCCGCAAGCACACCCCAACGATCTGCCACGGGCGCGTCGATCGCCAGGATCCTACTCGAGAACCGGGTCTGCAGGTCAACTTCCAGCCAGGTTTCCAGATGTGTACGCCGCTTCCCGTGGGGAAGACTAACCAGGCCTTTGCGGATTTCTCCTATTGTGAGAACACTGAGGTGCAGCAAATGTTCATCTGTAGCGTCGAGCCACTCCAGGACGCGTGGCTCGGGCTTCAACCGTACCAGCTCGGAAATGCAATTCGTATCTAGGAGGAAGCCGCTCATGATTCGCCGCTCATAAATTCAATGTCGCGCCCAGTGTCCTTGTCTCTCTCGAAATCCAGTTCCAAGCCGACTAGCGGAGACTCGCGAAAGAACTGCACGAGATTCTTAGGCTGGCGAGATCGAATCACAAGTTGATCGAATTGCTCAACTGGCATCATGACAACACCGTCTTTGCCTTGGCGCGTGATGAGCTGGGGTCCTTCGGTCCGCGCCAGACGGAAGACCTCGCTGAAGCGAGCCTTGGCTGTTTGAAGTTGCCAACCAGATCCCGCAATCCGCAGGTTTTGTGTCTTAACCGGATTCCCTTGCCGTCGAGGATTCGTTGAGGCTCTGGGCATTACTTCCTATTGAACTAGTCTGACTAGTTATAGCGTACAGAATGAAGCGACTCCGTGTCAATCGGTCGTCAAGAAACCGAAGGGCCAAGGGATCCAATTGCTAGACTAATCGTGCACAGACGAATCCATGTTCGAGCTTCGCTTCACCTGCCAGCCCGGCTGCACTAAATGTTGCGACGTAGAGGGATTTGTTTATCTCACCGAAGACGACCTGCTCAAAGCGGCGCAGTATCTTGGCATCACTGCTAAGGCATTCGAGAAGCGATACGTGGTTCGCACCCGTCATCAGATGCGGTTGCGGAAACCGCCCGGCAAACAATGCCATTTCCTAGAAGAGAATGGCTGCGCGATCCATCCGGCCAAGCCGACCCAGTGCCGGTTGTTCCCGTTCTGGCCCGAGCATGTTGCGAACCGGAGGGAATGGGAGAAGCTCGGCAAGCGGTGTCCGGGGATCGGGAAGGGGGACTTGATCCAGATCGGCACCGCGGTCGAGACGGCCTATGAGATGCGAACGGCCTATCCGTCGCAGTACCGCGACCGGTAGTCGTGGCATCCTAACAAGTTGGATCACACACACGAAACGACCGTTGCGATCGTGGGCGCTGGTCCCACGGGACTCGCCTGCGGGATCGAGCTGAAGCGGCGCGGCATCGCTAATACTCTGTTCGACAAGGGCTGCGTAGTGAATTCGCTCTATCACTACCCGCCGAATATGGTATTTTTCACGACGCCCGAATTGCTCGAGATCGGCGATATCCCGATGACGGCGATCGGCGAAAAACCCGTTCGTGCCGAGGCGTTGAAGTACTACCGTCGAGTGGCGGATTACTTCAAGTTGGACATCCGCCAATACGAACATGCCTCTCACGTTTCAGGGGCGGACGGGAATTTCGTGGTGCATTCAAAGGATCGACTGGGTTGTGTGCACGCCACGCGAGCCCGCAAAGTGATTCTGGCAACGGGCTACTATGACAAACCCAATCTCTTGGGCATTCCCGGCGAGAATCTGCCCAAGGTCATCCACTACTACAAAGAGCCGCATCCATACTTCAACCACGACGTCGCTGTCATCGGAGGGAAGAATTCGGCGGCGATCGCTGCTCTGGAGCTGTTTTGGACCGGAGCCCGGGTAACCCTGATTCACCGGCGCGCGGCGCTGTCGGATTCGATCAAGTACTGGATCCGCCCGAATATCGAGAATCGAATCAAGAACGGCGAGGTGAAGGCCTACCTCGGGTCAACTGTAAAGGAAATCCGGCAGGATACGATCGTGGTGGCAACGCCCAATGGCGAGGAAGAGATCCGGAATGATTTCGTGTTTGCGATGACGGGTTACAGTCCGGACACGGAGTTCCTCGCCGCGCATGGGATCACGTTCGATCCGGAAACGCGGCGGCCGTACACGGATGCGGTGACGCTCGAGTCGGCGCGCTCGGGAATGTATCTTGCTGGCGTACTGGTCGCGGGAATGCACACCAATGAGATCTTCATCGAGAATGGGCGATTTCACGGACGTCAGATCGCCGAGGCGATCGCGCAACAACTAAATCATTGAGTCTTGTGGGACAGTCCCTCAGTCTGTGGCGGTCTCTCAGGCCGCCCTTGGCCGGGGGCCGGCAGTGCCCAATAGCGATCTCCGAGCCAGGATGGCTCGCGATAGATGGCGGCGTTTACGGGCATCGGAACGCCCGCGCTTTCCGGAACGAGAACCTTCTGCTTCACCACTCTCAACTTGACCGGCGCCAGAGGCGCGCTCGAAGGTGGCGTGGGCGTTGCTGGCGATTCGGCGCCTCTCGGTTCGTCCAGTTGCTGCCGTTCGCGATCCAGGCGGGCCTGCTCGGCGACGAGGACGGCCCTGACAACACGCTCCGACACACCGTTCTTAGCGAAGTAGACCAAGCCTTCCACGGAAGTGTCGAAGCGGATATCCTGGCGTGTGATGAGATCCATGAGGAAGCGGTCGTTATAGCCGGCCCTCGCTAGCCGGACAATCCCTTCGTTGGACAACACTTGCCGTGGCCACCCTGAGGGCAACGATTCGGCGGCCGGGAGAGGAGCGCACGCGAGAGCGAAGAGAAACATTGTGGACGAAATCCCGGTTCTCATGGTGGATTGGCCTCGGTCCTCATATCGGAGGAGGCGGAGGAAGTTTGAATCTTTTGATGCGTGAACCGATATGAAGTATTGTCATGGTGAGGTTTGCCTTCCTCTGCATCACGACCGCGGTCGCGGCGCCTTTCGATATACAGCCGGCGCGCCTGCCCGTGGGGGTTATGGGCAAGCCATACACCGGCGGCCCCTTGCAGGCGATGGGAGGTGGGATGTGCCCGCGAAACTTCGTTACGGTCGAAGTGGTTGGTGGGCAGCTTCCCGCCGGTTTACGGCTGACAAGGGCGGGGTATTTTGAGGGCGCTCCCCAGGAGCCGGGCGTGTCGAGTTTCCTGGTTCGGGCGAGGAACGATTGCGGATGGTCGGATCAGGAGTTTCGGATCGAGGTGGCCGGAGCGCCGCTGCTGTTGGCGAATCCGTCAGAGCTGCACTACCGCGTGGTCGAAGGAGAAGCGTTGCGGGATCCGATATTGGTTCGGGTATCGGGCACACAGCGGGGACAGGCGTACACGGTGGAGATGTCGGCCAGCGTTTGGCTGCATGCGCGGCCACGCGGGGGGAATCTGCCTGGGATGGGTTCCGCGTTTGACGCGGACGTGATTGAGTTGAAACTGGACACCGCGAGTCTGTACCCATCGGTGCACCGCGGATGGATCCGGCTGTCCGCGTGGCGTTCTCCGGACGTGGTGACGGTCCCGGTGAGAGTGACTATCCTGGGACGGCCGATTGAGATGAAGCCGGTTCCGATTTCTCATCGAGTCGATCCTCATCCCATACCGGCCATCGTAGTTCCGCCATCGCCGGCCCGCCAAGCTGCGCCGGCGCCGGAATCACACGCCCACGCCACGGCGAAGGCCGCGGCGCCCGCAAAACCGGCGCCAACGTCCAAGACGGGCCGGCTGTCGCGATCGGCGGCGTTCAAGAGCCGGTTCTTACCCACCAAGACGAATACGCCGTCGGCGACGCCACAAGCTAAGCCGGAGGGTGCGAAACCGTCGCCCGTTGGCAAGCCGGTGGCCGATGCCCACGGAGTCAAGCCAGCCGCCGGGGATTCAAAGGCTGGCCACGGGACTCCAAAGCAGGAGGCTAAAGCGGAACACGGTACACCAAAACAGGAGCCGAAGAGTGCGCCTGCCGCTCCGAAGCCTGCCGCTGGGAAGCAAGAGGGCAAAGGGGCTGCGCCCGCCAAGCATTAGTCGCCAGCCTTCACCGTGATAGCGTAAGAAGGGGAGTAACCTGCCGCCGATGAGTGCGGAACCGAGCGCCGCGGTTCGCGTTGAGAATCTATCCAAGACTTATTGGTCTGCTGCCGGCGCGGTGCCGGTCTTTACAGAACTGACGCTCACCCTGTCGGCAGGCGAGCGAGTGGCGGTGGTAGGGGCGTCTGGATCCGGTAAGTCGACCCTGCTGCATTTACTGGGCGCATTGGACCGGCCTTCGAGCGGGACGGTCTATTTTGGCGATCAGGATATCTTCCGTTTGGACGACCGCGCGCTCGCCGATTTTCGAAACCGGGCGATCGGATTCGTATGGCAGATGAACTCGTTGCTGCCTGAGTTCACGGCGCTCGAGAACACAGCCATGCCGTTGTTGATCCGCGGTATAGGAAGCGAGGACGCCAGAGGCCAGGCGCGGGAGCGGCTGGACGAAGTCGGGCTCGGACATCGGATCCACCACCGGGCTGGCGAATTGAGTGGAGGAGAGCAGCAGAGGGTAGCATTAGCGCGGGCGCTGGTGGGACGGCCCCAGGTGCTGTTGGCCGATGAGCCGACCGGAAATCTCGACTACAGGACTGGCCAGGCAGTTGCCGATCTATTAAGTGAGCTTCATCGGCATCATTTGTTAACCAGTGTGATTGTCACCCACAATCTTGCATTCGCGCAAAGCTGCGATCGCGTCTTACAATTAGAAGAGGGGAGATTAGACGGCAGGATTTATGTTTGAACGCTATACAGAAAAAGCCCGCCGGGTGATTTTTTTTGCCCGGTACGAAGCGAGCCAGTTCGGAAGTCCTTACATCGAAACGGAGCATCTCCTGCTGGGGCTGTTGCGGGAAGATAAGGCGCTGGCGAACCGGTTCCTGCGATCGCAGGCGGCGCTCGAATCGATCCGCAAGCAGATCGAGTCTCACACCACGATGCGGGACAAAGTCTCCACATCGGTCGACTTGCCGCTGTCGCACGAGTGCAAGCGGGTGCTGGCGTATGCGGCTGAGGAAGCCGAACGGCTGAGTCATAAGCACATCGGGACGGAGCATTTATTGCTTGGATTGTTGCGCGAGGAGAAATGCTTTGCGGCCGAGATCCTGCACGAACGGGGCTTGCGGCTGAGCCAGGTCCGCGAGGACATCGCGCGAGCGAGCTCAGAGAAGATGTCATCCAACCGCCCTAAAGAGAGCTCGCTGTTGAACGAGTTTTCGCGCGATCTGACGCAGGCCGCGGTCGACGGGATTCTGGATCCGTTGATCGGGCGTGACAACGAGCTGGATCGTGTGATTCAGATCCTGTGCCGGCGAACCAAGAACAACCCCGTCTTGATCGGCGAGCCGGGAGTGGGCAAGACGGCGATCGTCGAAGGGCTGGCGCAGAAAATCGCGGACGGAGACGTGCCCAGTTTTCTGGCGGACAAACGGATTCTGGCGCTGGACTTGTCGCTGATCGTGGCCGGCACGAAGTATCGCGGGCAGTTTGAAGAGCGGCTGAAGACGATCATGAAAGAGCTGATGGAGAATCAGAACGCGGTTATCTTCATCGACGAGCTGCACACGTTGGTTGGGGCGGGATCGGCGGAAGGGTCGCTGGACGCGGCGAATATTTTGAAGCCGGCGCTTTCCCGCGGCGAGATCCAGTGCATTGGCGCGACTACCCCGGGCGAGTACCGGAAATCCATCGAGAAAGACCGGTCGCTCGAGCGCAGGTTTCAGGCGGTCAAGGTGCCGCCACCGGTAGAGGGAGACGCTGTCAAGATTCTGTTTGGAATCAAGGAGCGGTACGAGAAGTTCCATGCCGTGGCGTACACCGACGATTCCATCGAGACGGCCGTATTTGCCTCCAACCGCTTTATTCCGGACCGGTTCCTGCCGGATAAAGCGATCGACCTGATCGACGAGGCCGGGGCGCGCGTAAAGCTTCGTCAGACGACCCTGCCCTCCGAGATTGCCGACATTCAGAAACGCATCAAATTCATCGTGCATCGGATGGAAAACGCGATTGCCAACCACGAGTTCGAGAAGGCGCGATTCTACTCCGATGAAGAGCGCAAAGAGCGGGAGAATCTGCGGCTGTTGCGCGACAAATACAATCTGGACGATACCTCAACCGGCGTCGTCACCAAGGATGACATCGAGGACGTCGTCGCGCGGTGGACCGGCGTTCCGATGACGGCGATCCGGGAGGAGGAAGTTTCCAAGCTCCTGCGGATCGAAGAAGAGCTCCATAAGCGAGTGATCAGCCAGGAGAAGGCAATTTCCGCCCTGGCGCGGGCGATCCGGCGTTCGCGCGCGGGACTGAAGTCGCCCAAGCGCCCGTCCGGCTCGTTCCTGTTCCTGGGGCCCACCGGTGTCGGGAAGACCGAAGTCGCCAGGGCGCTGGCAGAGTTTCTATTTGGGAGCGAGAAATCGCTCATCCGGTTTGATATGTCGGAGTTCATGGAGAAGCATTCGGTCTCGAAGCTGATCGGCTCACCTCCGGGTTACGTGGGATATGAAGAGGGCGGACAGTTGACCGAGCGAGTGAAGCGGGCGCCGTATTCGGTCATCCTGCTGGATGAGATCGAGAAGGCGCATCCGGACGTATACAACATTCTGCTGCAGGTGTTTGAAGACGGCCAGCTCACCGATGGTTTGGGCAACACCGTGGACTTCAAGAACACCATCATCATCATGACCTCGAACCTGGGTGCGCGGCATCTGGAAAAGAAGGCCACGATCGGATTTTCAGCGCCGTCCAACACCGGGCTCCCGCCAAAAATTGAGGATATGGTGATGCAGGAGGTGAAGAAGGCGTTCAACCCGGAATTCCTGAATCGCCTGGATGAAGTGATCCTGTTCACGTCGCTCAACGACGAGGATCTGCTGAAGATCATCCTTCTGCTATCGGAGCAGATCAACCAGAATCTGGTGGCCAAGCAGATTCGCGTCACTTTAACCGAGGACGCGGCCAAGTACATTTTGGAAAAGACGTGCGCTGACCGTAGTTACGGAGCGCGGCCTTTGCGGCGGGCGTTGCAAAAGTATGTTGAGGACCCGTTGTCGGAAGCCCTGATCCAAGGTTTGCTGCCGCGACCGGGTGAGTTGGAGATCTACCTCGGTGACGGTGGAATCTATTGGAGGGCGCTCAGCCGGGAAAGCGAAGAAGAGGCCACGGTGGGAGCGGGAAGTTCCGAGGTTTCCCAGGGCCAGCCACTCTACATTTTCTGATACAGTTTGTTCAGGTCCCCCTTTACGGACTGAGAGGATAAGGACATGGCGGCCCCCGACGCCCAACCTTTACTGATCCGGATCAAGGAACTGGAGGCGGAGCTGGACCGATTCCGCAAATCGGAACAGTTTCTGCAGGCCAGCGAATCGAATCTGCATCTGTTTGCGCGAAGCCTTGCTCACGATTTTAATAACCTATTGGCCGGCATTCTTGGGCATTCATCGCTGATTGCATCCACTCGGGAGGCTCCCGGCGAAGTCCTCGAATCGGCCGTAGTGATCCACAAAGCGGCCGAACGGGCGGCGGAATTGGCTTCGCAGATGCTCTATTTCACGCGGGGCGGTCTTGGGCGGATCCTGCCATTCGACATGCATGAAATCGTGCTGGAAATCTACGAGCTCTTGCACCGGACGATCGACCCGGAGATCGCGCTGCGGCTGCGGCTGGACGCTGAAAGACCGACAGTCCTGGGAGATCCCGGCCAGATCCACCAGATGCTGCTGAACCTGACGCTGAATGCGCGGGATGCCATGCCGAACGGCGGAGAGATCTGCATTCAGACCGCTTTCGACCAGGAAGACGGATTGGTGCTTTCGGTGAGCGACACCGGAACAGGGATTTCCAAGGAGATTCGCGACAGGGTGTTCCAGCCGTTCTTTACCACCAAGCCGGCGGAGAGGGGAACCGGTATGGGCCTGGCGATCGTGCAGCGTATCGTCCAGAATCACGGGGGAAGGATCGATCTGGAAACGAAGGTTGGGCGGGGAACAACGTTCAGGATCCATCTGCCTCATGCCGGCGCCCGTGTCGAGTTTGCTGGCGGTGGTCACGGCAGAGTAGCTTCGTTATAGGAGTAATGACAGAATTTAGTATCTTCTGGCTGCGCGTGGCCGTGGCGCTCTACGCTGTCGGCCTGCTGCACGCAACGTTCACGGTGCTCCGCCGTCACCCGGCGTTTTTCAAACCTGCGCTGGCCGCATTCTGCTCCGGTGTGATCTTGCATAGCGTTTCAATCGTCGAGCGATGGATCGCGGTGGGGCGCCTGCCGGCGGACAATTTCTTCGAGTCGGTTTCCCTGTGCGCGTATCTGGTGGCTGTTTTCTTCCTGTTCGTGTACTGGCGCCATCAATTCGCGTCGCTGGGCGTGATCGTGTTTCCGCTGGTCTTTCTGATGGCTCTGTTGGGTTCGACGGAAGTTCCCGTACCGTCCTGGACCAATCCGCGCGTCCGCGATGCCTGGTTGCTGTTGCATGTTGCGCTCGTGCTGCTCGGATACGCGGCGCTATTGCTCACGGCGCTGGCATCGTTGTTCTACTTGATCCGCGAGCGGCAGTTGAAGAAGAAAACGTCCGGCGGGTTGTTTGAGAAATTGCCGCCGCTGGGAACGCTGGATCACCTGATCAGCTTCAGTATGGGCCTCGGGTTTGTGCTTCTGACGCTGGGCACAATTGCGGGCAGCACCTGGGCGTTCATTGAATCCGGCACTCGCTGGATCGGGGACGGCAAAGTGGCCATTTCGATTCTTACTTGGGGACTATGCCTGCTGATGGTGTTCCTGCGAACGTCGGCCGGATGGCGCGGACGCAAGACGGCTCTGCTGTCGCTCGTGGTGTTAGGGTGCTCGGCTCTCACGTGGGCCGCGCACATCGGATTGCGCCCGGCGCTCGTGAAGTAGCGGCCGTGACATATCGATGAAGCTTTCTGTCACAGGTTTGAATCACACTACGGCGCCGGTCGAGGTGCGCGAGAAACTGGCGTTTCAAGCAGCTGCATTGCCGGCCGTGTTGGCGGAGCTGAAGCAGACTCCGGGGGTGCAGGAGAGTGTAATTCTTTCGACGTGCAACCGCGTCGAAATTGCCGTGACTGCGGACGACGATCTGGATCCCCAGGTTGCGATAGCGGAATTCCTGGCGCGGGTGCGCGGCGTGGAAGCACACTGGGTGAGCCAGTTTCTCTATCACTACGACGACGAGGCGGCGATCCGGCACCTGTTCCGCGTGGCGGCGAGCCTGGATTCAATGGTGGTGGGAGAGCCGCAGATTCTGGGCCAGTTCAAGCAGGCCTACGAAGCGGCGAAGTCGACCGGCGCGGTGAGCGGGTTTCTGGATTCGGTGCTGACGCGAGCGTTCAGCGTGGCCAAGCGGGTGCGCACCGAGACGGAGATAGGCCAGAGCGCGGTGTCGGTGAGCTACGCGGCGGTTGAGCTGGCGAAGGATATCTTCGGCTCGTTGAAAGGGCGAAAGGTGCTGCTCGTGGGAGCGGGGAAGATGTCTGAGCTGGCGGCGCGCCACCTGGAGCGCGCCGGAGTGGGCGAGATTCTGGTCACCAACCGGTCGGCGGAACGGTCGCGCGCGATGGCGGATCTTTTCCGCGGACGGATCGTGCAGTACGGGGATTTCTTGGAGTCGCTGCCGGAAATCGATGTCGTGATCACCTCGAGTGGAGCGCCGCATTATCTGCTGCGCAAGGACGGCATGCGGCGCGTGCTGGAAGCCCGTAAAAACCGGCCGATGTTCCTGATTGACATCGCCGTACCGCGCAATATCGAGCCCGCCGTGAACGAGCTCGAAAATGTGTTTCTTTACGATATCGACGACTTGCAGAGGGTAGTGCAGACGAACCGGCGAGGCCGCGCCAATGAGGCGGAGCAAGCGGAGCGGATCGTGGCGGATGAAGTGGAGCGGATGGTATCGCGGCTGCGGGCGCGGGAGATGAGTCCCATGATTGTCTCGCTGCAGCAGCAGTTGGAGAGCATCCGGCAGGCGGAAGTCGGCCGTTTCCGATCGAGGCTCGGGCCATTGAACGCCCAGCAGGAAGAAGCCTTGGAGACGTTGACGCGTGGGATTATAAACAAAATCGCCCACGGACCGATCGCGGAGTTGCGGCGGCATGCAGGGAGTCCGGGAGGTCATCATCTGGTGGACGTGATCCGGCGAGTGTTCCGGATAAGTGAATGAGATGCTGACGATCGGATCTCGTGGTTCGCAACTGGCTTTGTGGCAGTCCAGGTGGGTCGCCTCGCGGCTGGATTCTCTGGGCAATCGTACGCGCCTGGAAGTTATCAAGACGACTGGTGACACGATCGCAGACGTCGCGCTGTCGAAAGTGGGCACCAAAGGGATGTTCACCAAAGAGCTGGAAGAGGCCCTGTTTGCAGGCGCCATCGATCTGGCGGTGCACAGCTTGAAGGATCTGCCGGCGGAGTTGCCCCAAGGCCTCGCTCTCGCGGCGGTTCCGGGGCGGGAAGACGCCCGCGACGCGCTGGTCGGGCGGCGGCTGGAGGAATTGAAGCGCGGCGCCCGGGTGGGAACGAGTTCGCTCCGCCGGGCGGCGCAGCTTCGCGCCATACGGCCGGATCTGGTGGTGGAATCCGTGCGAGGGAATCTGGATACGCGGCTGCGAAAGCTCGACCAAGGGCAATACGATGCGATCCTGCTGGCGGCGGCGGGATTGCGGAGGCTGGGCTGGGCGGACCGGATCGCGGAGTTGTTGCCGGAAGAAATGATGTGCCCGGCCGTCGGACAGGGAGCCCTGGCGGTGGAGACGCGAATGTCGCCAGATCGCGCGCACGGTATCTGCTCGAGTCTGGAAGATCCGGCGGCGCGCACCGCAGTAACGGCGGAGCGGGCCTTGTTGGCCGCGCTTGGCGGAGGATGTCAGGTTCCGATCGGAGCGCACGCGAAGTTGGAGAACGGACACCTGCGTTTGCAAGCGGTAGTCTGCGCGCCGGACGGCAGCCGGGTGATCCGGCGTCAAGCGCAAGGCGCTGAGTCCGATGCGGAACGGATCGGGACATCACTGGCTCAAGAGCTGTTGGGCGCCGGAGGGCGTGAAATTCTCGCGGCGGTATACGGAGCCGCATGAGTAAGGTCTATCTGGTGGGGGCTGGTCCCGGCGATCCGGAGTTGATTACGGTGAAGGGCCGCCGGGTGCTGGGTCTCGCCGACGCCGTCTTATACGATCATTTAGCCAACGAGGATCTGCTCGATCTTGCCCCTGCACGCGCGGAGCGGATTTATGTAGGAAAGAAGAAATCCGACCATGCCTTTGCGCAGGAAGAAATTACGCGGATGATGATCGAGCGGGCGCGTGTCGGTAAGACGGTAGTGCGGCTCAAGGGCGGGGATCCATTCATCTTTGGCCGGGGCGGCGAGGAAGTAGAGGCACTGGAGGAAGCTGGGGTTGCGTTTGAGGTTGTGCCTGGTGTGACGGCGCCGCTCGGGATCGCCGCCTATAGTGGAGTGCCGCTGACGCATCGCGAGCATACGTCGGTCGTGACGATGTTGACCGGCCACGACCCGCAACAAATCGACTGGAACAAGGTGAGTGGATCGGAGACGCTGGTGATCTATATGGGCCTGACCCATATTGGCGAGATCGTCGAGCGTTTGATTGCCTGCGGGCGCTCTCCATCCACACCCGCGATCGCAGTGCGGTGGGGCACCCGGCCGGAGCAGGAAACCGTCGCGGCATCCCTGAGCGAGCTGGCCGGGGCCGTCGCCAAAGTAGGCTTGAAGCCGCCCGCCACCGTGATCATCGGGGATGTGGTCGGTTTGCGGACCAAGCTGAATTGGTATGAAAGACTACCCTTGTTTGGGCAGCGAATCGTTGTGACGCGGGCGCGGGAACAGGCGGGCGAGTTGTCGTCGCGGCTCCGGGCGCTCGGAGCGGCAGTGGTCGAGTGCCCGGCGATCGCGATTGTACCGGCTTCGGACTATGGACCACTCGACGCGGCCATCGCCCGGCTGGCGGATTATGACTGGCTCGTCTTCACGAGTGTGAACGGAGTCCGGTACTTTCTGGAGCGGTTGGACTGCTCGGCTGGGGATTGGCGTTCGCTGCGGGCGCGAATCTGCGCGATCGGCCCTGGTACGCGTGTGGCCATAGAGCGTTTGCATTTGAAAGTGGACTTGATGCCTCGAGAGTATGTAGCCGAGTCATTGGTAGAGGCTTTCGCCGTGGAGGATCTCACAGGAAAGCGGGTATTGCTGCCCCGTGCAGCAGTTGCGCGCGATGTGATTCCTTTGGAACTGGAAAAACGCGGCGCGGCAGTGGACGTCGTGGAAGCGTATCGCACCGAACTTCCGGAGTTCGCGCATGAGTACGCCCGCGAAGCGTTCTCGGCGAAACCGGATTGGATAACTCTGACGAGTGCGTCCACGGCTAGGAACCTGCTAGCCATCGCTGGACGGCAAGTGTTGGAAGGGGTGAAGGTAGCCTCGATCGGTCCGGTGACATCGGAGGCTGCACGAAGAATCGGGTTGGCCGTAACTGTTGAGGCGAGGGAGTATACCGTGGACGGCCTGGTCGCCGCGGTTCTGGGGGGTGGGCTTTAGCCGCGGCGACTTCAGCCCCGGTGATACCCCTACTGTCCACCTTCACTGGTTGCGCGCGAAGAGGACTTGACCTCCAGAAACTCGATCCAACTGGTCATCATTTCCTCCTCGCTGCGGTCGCCCCAGCGGATGACTTGTTTAGGATCTGGATTGGCGCGATTATTGGGGCTGTTATCGTAGTGCGCGGTCACGATCATCCGGCTGCCCTTCTCCACGAATACCGGATCCCGCAACCGGTAAACCAATTGCCAGTTGAAGTCGTAGCGTGGAACTTTCAATAGAGTTTCGCGCTTGCCGGAAGGACGGATCAGCTCGTAGGTGATGTCTTTCCCGCGATAGTGCATGTGTGGCGTGAAGGAGAGAAGGAGTTTATCCGCATCGAAGGTATAGCATCGACGGACTTCGTGATTCGCCGAACCGGCGGGAATCTGCATGAAGAAGTTGCGTAAGTCCATCCGGCGCAGGACCCGCTCCGGAGGACCGGAGGCGAGAAAGAGTCCTACGCTCGTCCGGTCTCTGTGCCCTTTTTCCGAAGTCAGCGCGTAATGAATCACGAACTCGAGCTTCGACCCCGGCGGAATCCATTTCGCCGACCCTTGCGGAAATACGTCCGGCTGGCGGCCGGGGAGAAAGGCAGCTAGACCGCCCTCCTGAAAGCCTGTCAGGAAGGGCAGGTTCGGGAGGTCCCCGGCGCAGGCATCGTTGACCACTGGAGCGTCCTGACGGATACGGCTCAGCTTTCCGTCTACCACCAGGTACTGTTTCAGGCTCGGCATGTTCTTGGTTGAGGCGGCTTCCATCTTGGTCAACTCGGGCTGCACCAGAAGGACGTGAACGTGATGGACTACCTGCCGGTTCCCCGGCTTGATCTCGGCCGCCCGGATCCACTTTCCTTCCGTGAAATGAGTGGGAACGATGAAATGCTCGTAGGCGTCTTCGCCAGGTGTTACCAGATGGTCCTCTCCTATATCGACGACGATGTCCGGTTGGCCCAACTGCCATCCTTCAGTGAAGACGGGGGCCTTAGGCAGGTCCTTTGGATCTCCTTCCGGCGCTCCGGAGTCGGCCCAGACCTTCACCGTTTCCAACTCCTGCGCCGACAGGCGTGCGTCGTTGGCGAAATGACCATATCGTTCATCGGCGAACCACGGTGGCATCTTCCTGGACAGCACCGCCTGCCGGATCGATTTCGCCCACGGCCGTGCCGAACTATAGTCGAGCAGCGACATTGGAGCAATGTCCTTCGGCCGGTGGCAGCCTACGCAGTGTTTGAAAAAGATGGGTGCTACGTCCTTGCTGAATGTGGGCGCTGCTGGAGACGCAAGAGCCGCCAGTAAAGGGAGGAAGAAAACTCGGGGTTGCATGGCCGTGCTCAACCAGAGAATATCATGCCGTTAGGACGAATGGATGACGGCCCTGAAGACCAGCAACGAAGAAAGGCCGGAAGCCATAAGCTCCCGGCCTTCTGTTGCTTGTTTGTGTGCGATGCCGCGGGATTAAGCCAGGCGATGATTAGCCCTGGCTGGCAGCCTTGGACATCGAAACCGAGATCTTGCTGAAAACCGTGCTGATCGAGGAAGCGACGCCAGGCATAATTGCACCAGCGGCGACAGCCACGAAGCCGGCCATCAAAGCATATTCAATGAGGTCCTGACCTCGGGTGTCTTTCCAGATCCGCAATTTCCAAACCAGATTGGTAAGTCTCTTCATGTCTCTTATCTCTCCTCTTCCGCTCGACCGGATTTGTTGTCTACTGTTTCAGCGTAATATCGGCCCGTCTCGGGATGAATTGGGTGAAGCCCTTAAGCGTCAATGCGAATCTACTTATCCCCGCCTACATAACTTACTCCCGCTTCCGTTCCAGCGCCTCAAAAAGCATCGTCATGTTAGGGGGAAAGCTGCTGGTTAACCCTCCAGCAACGCGGGAGAGAATTCCTCGAAAAGCACTCCATCCCATTCCTTGAGGAAGACGAAAAGTCCTTAACCCAGCTCATGCGGATCAACCGTTACGAAAACTCTGCCCGCCGTATCTCCAGACACACGGTTATGTGTTGCATTTCTCCTCTTGCTTACCGAGGGCGGACGTGATAGGCTGACCTCGGTAACCGAGGAATAATACATGAGCAAACCAATGCAGCGGTATGACCAAGATCAGGGCAGGTGTCTGTCGCGACGACAGCACAGGCCCGATGGAGGTCGTGTCCGGCCCGGTCGGCAAAGAGCGCGTCTATTTTCGGGCACCGCCGGCGCTGCGCCTTGACGGCGAAATGCGGGCATCCTGAACTGGTTCGAGACTGGTGCCGATATCGACCCGGTTCTGAAGGCAGGGCTGGCGCATCTCTGGTTCGTCACCATCCACCCATTTGAGGACGGCAACGGCCGTGTCGCGCGCGCGATTGCCGACATGGCTCTGGCGCGCTCAGAAAACAGCCCGCAACGCTTCTACAGCCTGTCGGCGCAGATTCGTCAGGAGCGTAATGCGTATTACGACATCCTTGAAGAGACGCAGAACGGCACAATGGACATTACGCAATGGATGGAATGGTTCTTAGGGTGTCTGGGCCGCGCCATCGACGGGGCACAGACCACCCTCCGTTCCGTCCTCGCGAAAGCACGCTTTTGGGACGCTGTCGCCGGCGTTGCGATCAACCAGCGCCAGCGCCTCGTCCTGAATCGTCTGCTCGACGGCTTCGAGGGCAAACTGACGACATCGAAATACGCGAAGCTAGCGAAGAGCTCCCAGGATACGGCTCTCCGTGATATTCTGCCGCTCGTCGAACGCGGTATTCTCGTTCGCAATCCGGAAGGGGGACGGAGCACAAGCTATGCGATTAGGTCGACCGAAACATGAGTTTCCACCATGTTTGATCTCCATAACCTCGGCTGGCGTTTCATTCTGAACTACGGATGCCCTCTTTTCAAATGTTCGGACAAGGGACGGGAGGAGCCCCCACCTCCACCCTTGGAGGTTTATAAAGGTAGGCCAGGGATGACAGTTCAACAGAGAGCAAACTGCTACAGAAAAAAAGCAGTGCTGAATCGGAAACAGGCGCGGCAGCGTGCGCTACGGGAGCTACTGGAGACGTATTTCGATGGATCGATTGAAGTTTTGGGGCCGTATCTGCGAGGAGAGGCGGGGATGGTTGGGGTGCGGTCCGACGGGGAAGGGGAGGCCATCGACATCTCGTCTCCGTAGGGGTCCGTGGTATACTCTGCGCAGAAAGGGTGTCTATGGTGTGTCAGTCCAATGAACCGACTCGATTCACCACGTGTGCACCAGGCATCATCGCCACTCGCAAGGAGTGCAACTCATGAAAGGTTTTTCGTATCTTCTCCGGCCTGTGCTCGTATTTGCCGCGCTGTTGATCCTGCTTGCGCCAGCTCCGGCCCAGGAAGTCAGCGCCAGCCTTACCGGTGTGGTCTCCGACCCATCCGGCGCCGTGGTGGCCAATGCCACGATAACCGCCCGCGACACCACTCGCGGAACGCCCTGGACCACCTCGACCAATGCGGAGGGCATCTATTTCTTCCCGCGCCTCCCGGCGAGCAACTATGAGCTGACCATCGAAGCGTCCGGCTTCAAGGCCGTAAAGCGAGCCGACCTGCTGCTGGAGGTCAACCAGCGGGCGCGCATCAACGTCACGCTCGAGGTCGGCGCCGTCACCGAATCGGTGAACGTCACCGGCGAGGCAGCGTTGCTGCAAACCGATACCACCATCGTCGGCGCGACCCTCACGGCCAACAACCTCTCGAATGCTCCCATCCGGAGCCGCAACTACATCGCACTCACCCTGCTGGCGCCCGGAGTCACCACCACAAACCCTGCCGGCTTCCTCAACGATCAGCGCACCACCGGAGGCGGACGCCCCTACGTAAACGGCAACCGGAAAGAGGCCAACAACTTCCTGCTCGACGGCATCGACAACAACCAGGTCTCGGACAACCTCACCTCCTACCAGCCAAACCTGGACGCCATCTCGGAAGTCAAAATGATCACCAATAACGCCTCGGCGGAGTTCGGAAACTTCCAGGGCGGCATCGTCAACGTGACTATCAAGTCCGGCACCAACCAGATGCACGGTTCCTGGTTTCACTTCTTCCGCAACGAAAAGCTGAATGCCAACGCCTGGTCGCGCAACTGGACCCTGGGTCCGGACGGAAAATCCTTGCCGCGCGGATTCTCGCGCTACAACTCGTTCGGCGGCACTTTCGGCGGCCCGGTCTACATTCCCGGAGTGATCAACGGAAAGGACAGGCTGTTTTTCTTCATCGACTACATGGGGGTGCGCCGGCCCACGCCTCCGACCATCGGCACGCCGACGGTAATGGCGGTCCCGTTCCGCAACGGCGACTTCTCGATGCTGCTGAACCCTGCCTCGCATCCTGATCTCGCCGGCCGCCAGCCGACACAGCTCTACAATCCGTTCTCGCTCAATGCCCAGGGACAGCGTCTGCCGTTCCCCGACAACCGGATTCCGCTGAGCATGCAGAGCCCGGTGGCGCGCAACCTGTTCGCCGATCAGACGCTTTACCCGCTGCCCATCAATAACAACTTGCGACAGAACTACGTCGCCTCGTCCTCGAGCCGGTTGAACCTGGATCAGGGCGACGCCAGGATCGACGCCAAGCCGACGAGCAAGGACGACGTCTCCTTCCGCTACGCGCGCAGCATCCAGGCCCTCCCGGGGTTCAACACCTTCCCGCTGTCGTTCGACACCTTCAACGACTCGCCGTTCCGGGCAGGCGTGCTCAACTGGACGCGCGTTATCGGCCCGACGATGGTGAACGAAGCCCGCTTCGGCGCCAATCGCATCACCCTGCATAACGGCGGCCTGGACAAGGGCTACCCGGACCTTAATCAGAAGCTCGGCATTCAGGGCGTGAACAGCACCGGTCTCCTGGCGATTAACTTCCCCGGCGGTTTCACCGGAGGGATCGGCAGCTCGAACATCGGCACCCAGCAATTGTTCGCCAATACCACGTTCCACTACGCCGACAATCTGACCATAATCAAGGGCCGTCACAGCATGAAGACCGGTCTGAACATCCTGCGCCAGCGAATGAACACCTTCTACGCGGGCAACAACGGGCGAATTGGATTTATGGAATTCAACGGCCAGTACACGGCAACCAGTTCGGCTGCTGTCGGCTGGCACGACACCGATTTCTTCCTCGGTCTGCCGTCAAGGCTGGGCCGCGGCCTCACCAGCGGAACCTGGGGTCACCGGAAGACCATCTGGGGTTTCTATTTCCAGGATGATTACCGTGTGACCAACACGCTGACGCTGAACCTTGGCCTGCGGTGGGAATACCATACGCCGCTGGTGGAGGTGAAGGACCGGCAGTCGAACTTCGAGCCGTACTCGGGCAAACTGCTGCTGGCTGGCCAAGGCGGCAACAGCCGCGCGCTTTACGAGCCGTTCAAGAAGGACTTCCAGCCGCGCGTAGGCTTCGCCTGGCAGCCCCAGTTCCTGGCCCGCTTCGTGCTCCGAGGCGCCTATACCATCTCGTCGTTCATGGAGGGCACGGGCACCAACCTGCGCCTGCCCCTGAACCCGCCTTTCAACTTCGAGTACGAGGCGGTTTATAACCAGCCCCAGTTCAACCTGCCGCCTTCGAACGCCAGCGACGGGCTCACCGCGCTGCGCCCCGCCGATCCGTATCGCGGCGCCAACATCCGGTTGTGGGATCCGTTCGTCCGACCGGCCAATACACAGCAGTGGAACCTCACCGTAGAGCGCCAGTTCGGGGAGATGGTGGGCACGGTCGGTTACGTCGGCCAGCACGGCACACATTTAGTGGTGCCGATGCCCTACTTCCAGCGCATCCTTACCGGGGTAAATGTGTTGCCCAACGGCAACCGACAGGTGGTGACCATTCCCAGCCCCTATCTGAGCGGCAACCCGGACCTGGCCACCATCGCCCAGATATCCGGCACGGGCACGGGCGCCAACCAGCAGTATCATTCGCTGCAAGCAACGCTGCGTAAACGCATGGCGCGCGGTCTTGAGTTCCAGGCGGCCTACACCTGGTCTCATGGCATGAGCGATGCCATTGGCTACTACGGAGAGGGCGGGCAGTCGGCCTCCCAGTCGGCCTACTGGCAGAACCTCTACGACCAGCGCGCCGAGTGGGGCCCCACCTATTTCGACGCGCGGCACATGTTCACGCTGTCCCACGTATGGGACGTTCCGGTCGGAAAAGGCCGAGCGTTCGGCTCCGGAATGAATCGCATCGTGAACGGATTCGTGGGTAACTGGCAGCTTTCTGGAATCCTGACGCTGCGGAGCGGCTTTCCGCTGACGATCCAAGGCGCGAACAACTCAGGCACCAACTCGCGAGGAGCGCGGGCCAGCGTCGTGGACGGTGCCTCCGGCCACAAGACGCTCGGCCAGGTGGGCCTGCGGTCGAAGTGGTTCGATACCTCTACGTACCGCAACACGCTGGCCGGCGAGTTCGGCAGCGTCGGCATCGGCACTGAGGAGGGTCCGGGTCTGGCCACCTACGACCTCTCCATCCAGAAGGAGTTTCCGATTCGGGAGAGAGTGCGACTGGAATTGCGCGGTGAGCTGTTCAACCTGACGAATACGCCGCAGTTCAGCTCGCCGAACCGTTCGGTCACCGCCACCAATTTTGGCGAGCTGGCCGGTGCGCAGGGGGAGCGGCAGGGACAGATTGCGCTCCGGTTGACCTTCTAAACGTCAATGCCCCCGCTGGAGTAGCTCTCTACGGAGCTGCTCCAGCCTGAAACTGCACGGCGTCGATGCCTTCCTTCCGTGCGGCGTTGAGATACGCTGCCACGTCGTCGGTGAAGAAGCACTCCTCCGGCCGGCAGCCGGCGTGGCGGGATCGCCGGCCTTCAAAGAAAGGATCACTCTTATGTCAACCATCCTCCAAATCCGTGCCAATCAGCAAAACGCACTGCAGTCCACGCGCCCGCGCACCGATCCGGCTCACCACACGCCGGCTTCTGCAACGCTCTGACGAGATCCTGTGAATTTCGGGAAAGCGTGTCGGCGTAGGCGACCTTTCCAAGCCGGTTAATCAGGACCGTGCCGCTAGAGGTAATCCCGAGTTTCTTCGCCGCGTTCCCGTCGGGATCGATCGCTACTGGCACCGTGTACGCCTCTCTGTCGATGCTAGGCTGCTCTCGCTGGCGCTGGACATAGATTGCTGTCAGGCCACTGCCCTTGAGCGACCGATATGTCATTTCCAGGAAGGGAAGCTTGTCATCCCTCGTTCGCGCTGAACTCAGGAAGAACCACGTTTCCCCGCAAACCTGCGGCGGTGATCGCTTGTCCGTCCATACTCTTCAACTCGAAATCCGGGACGTCCTTGCCTATGAACGGGGACCTCGGCCCGAACGATAGACGCTCCACTGCACGGCATCTTCCGGTGCCGTGAAACGAAACAATGTCTCGTCCCCGGGTTGGCCGACGGTAGCTTTGGGGAAGGAAACTGTGGTGACGCTCTCCGATGGCATCGACCTGCCAGCTTCCCTGATCGTCCGCCTATAGTTCATCTTGAGTACCAGGTTCCGGCTTGTATCGATCCAGTAGGTTATGGGCGACTGCTGACTCTGGTCGTCAGTTGACTCGCGGTCGGCCTCGATCACCTGGCACACCACCGGGCCCGAGGCAAGTTCCAGAGTTTCCTGGCGCAGGAGTTGGACTGTCTTCACTCGATAGTCGGCAATCTGGAGCTGACTGAGCCCGGGGGCGTGGCTGACGGGCCAGTTGCTGCGGCTCTTGCTGTATTCGTTGCCCTCCGGGTCGTATGCCCAATTGAACTGCCCGTCGAAGATGTACAAGATCCCGGATGAAAGCTTCTCCTCGCGATATTTGCCGCCGACGCCCGCAATCCGCGCTCGCAGTTCCGTCTGGTGGGGCAGCCCGCCTAAGTCCTCACGGACTTCAACCTTCTCGAAATCGTACGTTGTCTTGGGCAGGGTGGCATATCTTGCCGCAACCCTTTTTAGGATTTCGAGCGGATCCTGAGCTGCGGTGAACGGAGAGAGTAGAAGAAGAATGGCAAGCGAGTTGGCGGCTTTTCGCATGGGAGGCTCCAGATATCGTGCTTTCTGACGTGGCTGGTTCCTACCGGGTTACCGCTTTGGCCCAGACGCGTCTACTCCACCAAGCCGAACGTCCTCACCGAACAGGACGTAAGTCCGGCGATTGACGCAGGGACGGCCCTCATGCGAATCAACCGTTACGAAAACTCCGCCCGCCGCGCCTTCCACAAATCCCTCGACCAGCTCCGCAGGCCCCAGACACAGCGCCAAAAGGAGAACGCCGAGTTGAGCAATGCGCTCGACGAGATGCTCTTAAGGGAGCTCGACAAAGCGAAGCCAAAACGAACAAGTCCAACAATATCATCAGAGGAACTGATCCACGACGCCACCAACCTCAAGTCCGCGATGGAAAACGTCCTCAACGCTCTTCCCGAGGAGGTCCGCGACGTCGTCCGCCGGTGCGAAGACTCCTCGAAGGAGTATCCAATAGTTGATTGAGCCAGTCGCGCGTTCCTCCAAGCAGATATCATAAGAGTTTCCCCTTCCTTCCTCATGCTCGACCGGATCACTGTGCACGGAGCCCGCCAGCACAACCTAAAAAACATCGACGTCGAGATCCCCCGCAACACGCTGACCGTGATTACCGGCTTGAGTGGATCCGGCAAGTCGTCTCTGGCCTTCGATACCATCTACGCTGAAGGGCAGCGGCGGTATGTCGAGACCCTTTCTCCCTACGCCCGCCAGTTTCTCGACCAGATGGAGCGCCCCGAGGTCGATTCGATCGACGGTCTCAGTCCCGCGATTTCGATCGAGCAGAAAACGACCAACCGGTCTCCGCGATCGACAGTCGGAACAATCACTGAGATCTACGACTATCTACGGGTCCTCTACGCCTCGGTCGGAGTGCCTCATTGTCCCGATTGCGGCTTCGAGATCCGGCCGCAGTCGACACAGCAAATCGTCGAGCACATTACCTCCCTGCGGCAGGACGACCGCATCATGATCCTCGCTCCTGTCGTCCGCGGACGGAAGGGTGAATACAAGAAGGATCTGGAGAGGCTTGCGAAGCAGGGCTTTGTCCGCGCGCGGATCGATGGTGAGTTGCGTTCGCTCGATGAGGAGATCGTGCTGGATAAGCGGCGAAACCACACCATCGAAGTTGTGATCGATCGCCTGGTCGTCAAAACCGGAATGGCCGAACGATTGGAAGCCTCCATCGAGACAGCAGCTAAGCTCGCCAACGGGCTCGTGACCGTGGCCGTTGTCAACGGCGAGGAGCGGCTGTACTCACAGAAGCTGGCCTGTCCGGAGTGCGGAGCCAGCGTACCGCAGCTCGAGCCGCGGTCGTTCTCGTTCAACAGCCCCTTCGGAGCTTGCGAAGCCTGCAACGGGTTGGGTAGCAAGTGGAATTTCGACGCAACCAAAGTCTTGATCGATCCCGGGCGGCCCCTGCTCGACGGCGGGTTGACCTCGAGCGCCACGGGCGTTCTCGTCTCGAGTGCTCTCCAAGCCTTCGCGGAGCGGAACAGGATCAAGATCGAGAAACCATTTGAGGAGCTTCCCGCCAAGATTCAGAAGATACTGCTCGAAGGCGGCGATGGATTCCCCGGCGTGCTCGCCCTGATGGATCGAATGTTCGAGCACGCCAGCGAAGGATATCGCGATTGGCTGATGGAGTATATGTCGCCGTCGGAGTGCCAGTCTTGTCACGGTAGACGGCTGAAGCCTTCGAGCCTCGCAGTGCGGGTGAAAGGCACACCGATCGGGGATTTCACCAGCGTTGGGCTCGATCGCGCCCGTGAAGCCGCTCAGAGTTGGAAGCTCGACGAGCGGGAAGCGCAGATCGCCGGCCGCGTGGTGGAGGAGATTACAGACCGGTTGCACTTCCTCTGCTCAGTGGGGCTCGAGTATCTTACCTTGTCCCGTTCGGCCGCCACACTCTCCGGTGGCGAGGCGCAGCGCATCCGGCTCGCCACCCAGATCGGGTCGCGGCTGCGGGGCGTGCTGTATGTCCTCGATGAGCCTTCCATCGGGTTGCACCCGCGCGACAATGGTCGCCTGATCACTACGCTCGGCCGCCTGCGCGACCTCGGTAACACCGTGCTTGTGGTGGAGCACGACGAAGAAACTATCGATCGTGCTGACTACGTGATCGACCTCGGTCCGGGCGCGGGCCGCTTGGGCGGAGAACTCGTGGCTGCTGGCCCGCCATCTGTGATCCGCGATCACGCCGGCTCCCTTACCGGAGAATATCTTTCAGGCAAGCGAGAGATCGCGATACCCAGGTACAGGCGTCATGGCAACGGCGAGAACCTCGTTGTGCGCGGGGCGCGCGAGCACAACCTGAAGAACATCGACGTCGAGTTCCCGCTGGGCATGCTGATTGCCGTCACCGGCGTTTCCGGCAGCGGCAAGTCGACGCTCGTCCACGACATTCTTTATCGTGCGCTTTCGCAGGTCGTGTACGGATCGAGGCGTACTGCGGGCGCCTTCACGAAGATTGATGGTCTCGATCACGTCGACAAGGTGATCGAGATCGACCAGTCGCCCATCGGCCGTACTCCTCGTTCGAATCCAGCAACTTACACCGGCGCCTTCACGCCGATCCGCGACCTGTACGCAATGCTGCCGGAGTCGCGCGAGCGCGGCTACAAACCCGGGCGGTTCAGCTTCAACGTCAAGGGCGGGCGGTGCGAAGCCTGCCAGGGCGACGGCTTGATGCGCATCGAGATGAACTTCCTGCCGGACGTTTACGTAACCTGCGATCTCTGCCGCGGCCGGCGCTACAACCACGAGACTCTGCAGGTGAAGTACAAGGGCAAGTCGATCGCGGACCTGCTCGAAACAACCGTGGAAGAAGCCACGCCGCTGCTCGAGAACATTCCGCCCATTCACGCCAAGCTGAAGACATTGGTCGATGTGGGGTTGGGGTACATTCACCTGGGGCAGTCCTCCACTACGCTCTCGGGCGGCGAGGCGCAGCGGATCAAGCTGGCGCGCGAGCTGAGCCGGCGGCAGACTGGCCGCACCTTCTACATTCTCGACGAGCCCACCACCGGTCTCCACTTCGATGATGTGTCGAAACTGCTCGACGTGCTACAAAGGCTGGTGGAGTTGGGCAACACAGTTCTGGTAATCGAGCATCATCTGGACGTGATCAAAACCGCGGACTGGGTGATCGATCTGGGTCCTGAGGGAGGGGAGAAGGGAGGACAGGTGGTGGCTACCGGGACGCCCGAGCAGGTACTGCGCAACCGCCGGAGCCACACGGGCAGAGCGCTCGAAAGAGTCCTCGCGAAAGGAAAAGCGGTTGAGTAAATATAAGGTCGCGCCGCTCGATCTGAGCAGGCTCAAGACCGTTTCTCTCCAGGCGCGTGGGGGCAAAGTGCGCGTCGAGCATTTCGCTGCACCCGCGCGAAACGGGATGACGGCCAAGCAATGGCTCGATGGTCTGCCGAAGTTGCTCGCCGCCGATAGTCTGCGAAGCGTGGCGGAGGCATTGATCGAAGCCCGCCGTCGCCGGCGCGGAATTCTGTGGGGACTCGGTGGGCATGTGATCAAGTGCGGCCTTGCTCCCGTTCTGCTGGACCTGATGCGACGCGGCTATGCCACGGGATTCGCGATGAATGGAGCCGCTGCGATTCACGATCTCGAGATCGCGCTGGTGGGTCATACCAGTGAGGATGTGGAAGCAGTGCTGCCCGACGGCTCGTTTGGATCGGCCGAGGAAACCGGCCGCGAGTTGAATAACGCACTGCGGCAGGGAGCCGCGCAGAATCTGGGTGCGGGCGAATCCGTGAGCCGCATGCTCGCGGCGCAAGCCGATCCAGGGTTCGCGCCATTTAGCCTCTTGTGCGGAGCCTGGAGCGTAGGCGTTCCGGTGACTGTGCACATCGCAGTCGGCACTGACACGCCGCACGCGCACCCGCGCGCGGATGGAGCCGCCATCGGCCAAGCCACGCTCACCGATTTCCGGCTGTTCTGCTCGATGCTGCGGACCATCGATGAAGGGGGCGTCTATGTCAACCTCGGTTCGGCGGTGATGATGCCGGAGGTGTTCCTGAAGGCGGTGTCGGCAGTGCGCAACCTCGGTCATCCCTTGGCAGGATTCACGACAGCCAACTTCGACTTCCTGCAACACTACCGGCCCCGCGTTAACGTCGTCGAGCGCCCGCACGCAAAGGCCCGAGGGAAAGGCCATTCGATCACCGGCCATCACGAAATCATGATTCCGCTGTTGGCAGCGATCCTCGCGGACCGGGAGGACTGAGCCCCATCGTGGAAATCCAGGAGCCGTCCGGCGCCCAGCGCGCAGAAAGCCACCCGACTTATCCGTTCTGGGGCTATAAGGATATGGCCATTTTCTTGGGTGCGGTCATCCCTGCCTTCCTCGCCTCACAAGGCCTCGTTTTGCTACTGCGTCAGGTTTCGGCGCCGAGCCGCGCCGTGGAAGCGCTGGCGGGGCAGTTCCTCCTATACGGGATGCTGTTCTACTTCCTCGTCGCTCTGTTTCGCGTCCGCCACGGGCGTGACTTTTGGGAATCGATGTCATGGAGGGCGAGCGAGCGAGGTGTTGCCGCGAGCCTTGCCTGGGGCCCGCCGCTGGCGATCGCCGTGCTCGCCGCTTCAGCGTTCCTCAGAACACCGAACGTTGAGAATCCAATTCAGAAGCTGCTGGAAGGATGGTTTTCCATCTTATTGGTGGGAGTGTTCGCTACTACCGCCGCGCCCCTGTGCGAAGAGCTGTTGTTTCGCGGGTTTATCATGCCATTGCTGTGCCGTAGTCTCGGCGCGGTGCCCGGCATGGTGATCACCGCTGCGGCGTTCGCAGTCATGCATGGGCCAATGTATTCGTGGTCGTGGAGACACATCGCCCTGATCGGTCTGGCTGGTTTGGCTTTTGGCTGGATTCGTTACAGGACCGGCTCGACGGCCGCCGCCACGGCCATCCACGCTAGCTATAACCTGACATTTTTCCTGACGTTCGTAATTGTGGAAGGAGGCAAGATCGAATGGTAGAGACCATTCAATGGACGGACGCGGGCGTAGTCATGATTGATCAGACCCGTCTGCCGCTCCACACCGTCTATGTCACCTGCAGAGATTACTGGGAAGTGGCCGAAGCCATTCGCAACATGGTGATTCGGGGCGCGCCCGCGATCGGCGTGGCTGCGGCGATGGGAGTCGCGATCGGTATCCGCGACGGCCATGACCTCGAGACCGTCTGCTCGACTCTCGCCCTCACTCGGCCCACCGCGGTCAACCTGTTCTGGGCGATCGATCGCATGAAGGCGCTGTATTCGAGGCTTCAGGCTAAGCCGATCGAGGAAGTCCGCGACGCTCTGGTGGCGGAAGCGAAGTTGATCAAGCAGGAGGACATCGAAATCAATCGCGCCATGGGACGTCACGGAGCGGATCTCGTCCCGGATGGAAAGACGGTGCTGACCCATTGCAACGCGGGCGCTCTCGCCACGGCGGGTTACGGAACGGCGCTCGGAGTGATCCGTGCCGCGGTGGAAGCGGGTAAGAAGATTGATGTATTCGCCGATGAGACCCGTCCGTTTCTGCAAGGGGCGCGGCTCACAGCCTGGGAGCTGCAGCAGGATGGAATTCCCACGACGATCATCACCGACAATATGGCCGGGCACTTCCTCCGCTCAGGCCGTATCGGTTGCGTGGTGGTAGGCGCCGATCGCATTGCGGCGAACGGCGACGTCGCCAACAAGGTCGGGACCTATTCGGTGGCCGTGCTGGCGAAGGAGAACAACGTTCCTTTCTACGTCGCGGCTCCAGTCTCTACCTTCGACTTGACTCTTGCCTCGGGAGACCAGATTCCGATTGAACAGCGGGCTTCCAAGGAGGTCACGGAGGTATTCGGCGTGCAAGTAGCCCCGGATGGCATCGCGGTGGAGAACCCGGCCTTCGATGTGACCCCGGCGCGATACGTCACGGCGATCATCACCGAGCGCGGTGTGGCGCGCGCTCCCTACGAGGAGTCACTGTTGAAATTGACGTGGCGCACGCTTTAGCGTGCAGCGGCGAGTTTCAACTCGCCGGCGACAATAATGTAGGAGAAAGTGATGAACGAAGTACGGACGCGGTTCGCTCCCAGCCCGACAGGGTTGCTTCACATTGGCGGCGTGAGGACGGCTCTCTTTCAGATCTTGTTCGCTCACCATCATGGTGGCCGCGCTCTCCTACGAATCGACGACACGGATCGCGAGCGGTTGGTCCCGGGCGCAATCCGGTCACTGATCGAGGACTTGCGGTGGGTTGGCCTGCACTTCGACGAAGGACCCTCCTTTGAGGAGATCCTTCAAGCCGATCCCGCTCTATCCGAAGTGAAAGATGACGTGAAGGGGATCGGAGGCTCAGCCGGACCCTACGTTCAGAGTCTGCGCGTTGCCCGTTACCGGGAAATTGCGGAGCAGTTGATTCACGGCGGCTTTGCATACCGCTGTGACTGCACGGCCGAGCGATTGCAGCAGGAGCGTGACGAACAGACGATGCGCAAGCAAGCCGTCGGCTACTCCGGTTACTGCCGCGATCGGCATGTGCCTCCGGGCATCCCGCACGTGGTTCGTTTCAGGATTCCGGAGGATCGCCCGATCGAGCTTGCCGATGCCGTAAAAGGCGAAGTCCGATGGGAACAAATCATCCTTCGCGACCCGGTATTACTCAAGAGCGATGGTTTCCCCACTTACCACTTGGCTACCGTTGCGGACGACCACGATATGAAGATCTCGCATGTTCTCCGCGCGGACGAGTGGCTTTCCACGGCGCCCCTCCATTTGCTTCTCTACGAGGCCCTTGGCTGGGACAAACCGGTTTTTGGGCACCTTCCCCCTGTTCTTGGAACGGACGGGAAGAAACTCTCTAAGCGGCACGGAGCGACTTTTCTGGCTTCTTTCCGCGAGGCTGGCTATCTCCCGGAAGCAATCCTGAATTTCATCTCGCTCATCGGCTGGTCTCCTGGTGAGGGGGAAGAACGGGAGATCTTTTCCCTGGACGAACTCGTCAGCCGGTTCACTCTGGATCGCGTGAACAACGCTGGCGGCGTGTTCTCATACGACAAGCTGAAATGGATGAACGGCGTCTACATCCGCAGCCTGACGGCGGAGGATCTGACAGCGCGTCTGCGGCCGTTTCTGATTGGATCCGGTCTCGAGGTCGACGATGAAAAGTTGAGCCGCATCATTCCACATATCCAGCCGCGGCTCGATCTGCTGCCGGATGTCATTCCGCTGGTGGAGTTTCTGTTCAAGGATCAGATCGAGCGCGATTTGAGCGGAATGCTGAAGAAAGGCATGGATGCACCGAAGGCGCGCGAGATCTGCGCCAGAGCGGCGGAGGCGCTCGCTGGTCTCGCCAGCTTCGACGCCGCTTCCATCGAGGGCGCCTTGCGGCAAACGGCGGAGGAGTCCGGCGTTCCTGGCGGCTCGGTGTTCACAGTGATCCGCATCGCTATTACAGGCAAGAGAGTGACGCCGCCGCTGTTCGAGTCGATCTTCGCCCTCGGACAGTCCCAATCGGTACAAAGATTGAAGGAGACCGCCAGCCTGCTCGACCTATAATTTCTGCGACTTCTCGATCTTCGCCCAGGTGTCGCGCAACTGTACCGTCCGATTGAAAACCAGCCTTTCCGGCGTCGAATCTCTATCCACGCAGAAGTAACCGACCCGCTCGAACTGGTATCGGCTGCCAGGAGGCGCTCCGTGGACGCTCGGTTCTATCTTGGCCGAAGGCCGCAGCTCGAGCGAGTTCGGATTCAGAGAAGCGGTAAAATCCTCCGCCGCGTCTTCGTCACTGGCCTTCTCGAGGAATAGACTCTCATACAGACGCGCCTCAAAATCCAGTGCATGCGCCGCTGAGACCCAATGGATCGTCGATTTCACTTTGCGGCCATCTGGTGCGTTGCCGCCGCGGGTGGCAGGATCATAGGTGCAGTGGATCTCGATAATCTCACCGCTCCTCTCGTCCTTTACAACCCTGGTACAGGCTACGAAATAGGCGTATCGTAATCGGACTTCACGCCCCGGGGAAAGCCGGTAGTATTGCTTCGGCGGGTCCTCCCGGAAGTCATCCCGCTCGATATACAGGACCTTCGAGAAGGGCACCTTCCGGTTCCCCATGGCCGGGTCCTCCGGGTTGTTGACGGCTTCCATTTCTTCGACGAGATTTTCTGGATAATTGTCAATCACTACTTTGAGTGGCTCCAGCACCGCCATAACGCGCGCGGCCCGCTTGTTGAGATCCTCCCGCAAATAATGCTCGAGCCGGGAAAACTCGATGATGCCGTTCGTCTTTGACACTCCGATGCTGGCGCAGAAAGCGCGGATTGCTTCCGGGGTATACCCGCGACGCCGGAATCCGCATAACGTCGGCATTCGCGGGTCGTCCCATCCTGAGACGTAACCCTTCTGTACCAGTGTCAACAGCTTTCGCTTACTCAACACAGTGTTGGTCAGGAACAGCCTGTCAAACTCGATTTGTGTCGGGTGATAGATCCCGAGGTTCTCGACATACCAGTCGTACAACGGCCGATGATCTTCAAACTCAAGCGTGCAAATGGAATGTGTGATTCCCTCAATCGAATCGCTCTCTCCGTGCGTGAAGTCGTACATCGGATAGATGCACCACTTGTCGCCCGTGCGGTGGTGCTCGGCGTGCAGGATCCGGTACATGACCGGATCACGCATGTTGAAGTTCGGCGACGCCATGTCGATCTTCGTTCTCAGCGTTCGCGAGCCATCCGGAAACTCGCCTGCCCGCATACGTTCGAACAGCGCCAGATTCTCTTCTACCGAACGGTTACGGAACGGGCTCTCTCTGCCGGGCACGGTCGGTGTCCCACGGTATTCCCGAATCTGTTCGGCTGTGAGGTCACAAACGTATGCTTGCCCCTGCCGGATCAATTGAACCGCCCACTGATAGAGCTGGTCGAAGTAATCGGAAGCGTAGAACAGCCTGTCCTCCCAATCGAACCCCAGCCAACGGACGTCTTCAATGATCGACTCCACATACTCCGTCTCCTCCTTAGACGGATTGGTGTCATCGAACCGAAGGTTGCATTTTCCTCCGAATTCAAGCGCCAGCCCGAAGTTCAAACAGATCGACTTGGCATGGCCGATGTGCAGGTAGCCGTTCGGCTCGGGGGGAAACCGCGTGTGGACTCTCCCGCCATATCTCGCACTTTGGTTGTCCTGAATAATAATGTCGCGTACAAAATTGGAGGGCCTCGCTGCCTGTTCCTCGGCTACGGCCGCGCTCTCTTTCAAACCATCGGTAGGCATGAATTTTCAGTATAGCTGTGGGTTGGTCTAACCTATAGAATATGCGTCTAGTGACCGTACTCTTCGCGCTCACTTCCTTTGCCGCCGAACCCACTGTCGATCTGTCAGCCTCCGACAAGATCAAGCAAGGTCATTCCCGCCATGGGGAATCGTTTGACACCGGACCTCGCTCACGCCCGTGGGAGATGAAGGACATCGGCCGGGCCCATTTTCCCATCACCGCCAAGAACCCGGAGGTTCAGAAGTGGTTCGACCAGGGCAACGCCCTTCTTCACTCCTTTTGGGACTTTGAAGCCGAGCGCACCTTCCGCTGGTGCCTGAAACTCGAGCCCGAAAACGCGATGGCCTACTGGGGATTGGCGCGCGCCACCAGCGGCGATCGATCCAAGCAGTTCATCCGGGAAGCAGTCAAGCGCAAGAATTCTGTCTCGGAGCGCGAGCGCCTGTACATCGACGCTCTCGCGGCGCGAATCGTCGCCGACCCTCTGCGTGACCGGGGAGACGACTACCGCGACCGGAACGCCAAGTACAAACGGATCCTCGAATCCATCAGCGTCAAGTTTCCCGGCGACATGGAGGCGCGATCGCTGCTCGCCTTGGCCAACATGGGCGATTCGCGTTACGGTACCGAGCAAATCGTGCGGGAGGTCCTCGCCAAGCAGCCCGATCACCCCGGCGCGCATCACTACCGCATTCACAACTGGAACTACCACGAACCTGAGCAGGCGCTCGAAAGCTGCCGCCGCTATGGGGACATCGCAACCGGAATCGGCCACGCGCGGCACATGCCTGGTCATGTCTACGCCACGGTCGGGATGTGGCATGAGGCAGCGATCAGCATGGACTCGGCAACACGCGTTGAAAAGCAATACATGACCGACCGCCTCACGTTCCCGTTCAACAACTGGAACTATGGGCATAACCGGAACTACTTGAACTACATCCTCGAGCAATTGGGCATGGCGGAAGCGGCTGTATTCGGCGCGCGACAGATGATCGATGCGCCTCTCGATCCCAAAGGAAACGCCGAGAATGGCTACAGTACGCACTCGCAGGGGATCGCTTCGATGATCCGGACACTGGTGAAGTTCGAGCGGTGGCGCGAGCTTCTCGACACGCGAACCATCCCCTGGCGCGACATTTTCCTCGATAAGATGAATCGCGCTTATGCCGAAGCGCGCGCGCATTTTGCGCTGGGCGATCTGGAGAAAGCCGAAAAGTCCATCGAACGCCATACGGGACTCGCAAAGGATCTCGAGAAGAACAAACAGTTCGAGCGCAGCCATAAGATCCAGGCAACCGAGCTGAAGGCTCGGCTGGCATTCGCGAAGGGCGAGTCTCTGCAAGGCCTGCAGCTCCTATCTGACGCCGCGGAGCGTCAGTTCGAGCAACAAAAGGGTGACAATGATCCTCCCACCTATCCCGAGGTTCTGTTCAACGCCTTGGGCCGTGAGTACCTGGTGTCCAAGAGTCCCGCGCTGGCTGTGAAGTCGTTCGTGAAGGCGTTGGAGTTGACCAGGAATGACTGGTTCGCGCTCGCCGGCCTGGTCGAGGCATATACAGCTACCGGCGAAAAGATCAAAGCGGAAGATGCCATGGCCCGCCTGCTGCACGTCACCTCCGATGCCGACAAAGGACTGAAGCCTCTCGAACGTGCCAGGTCAACCGGCGTCCACGCGCCACCGCGCGACTCCTCGCCCGGTCCGCAGCGCAACTACAAAGCGATGAACATGGATCAGTTCGGGCCTGCCGTGTGGGAACCGTACGCGGCGCCGGGGCTTGACGTCGTGGACCATGAAGGAAAGCGCGTTTCGCTTGGAGATTACAAAGACAAGAACGTCATTCTGGTGTTCTATCTAGGTAAGGAATGCCTGCATTGCCTGAACCAGTTGCGCTCGATCGACAAGAAGAAGGACGACTGGCAGCGGCTCGACACCGTGGTGCTCGCGGTGAGCAGCAACAAACCGGAAGACAACGCTGGCGCGCTCAAGACGATTAACACATCGTTCGCGCGTATTCTGTCGGATACTGGTTTCGAAAATGCCCGGCGCTTTGCTTCTTACGACGATTTCGAAGAGATGGAGATCCACTCCACGATCCTGATCGACAAGAAAGGCCGCGTGCACTGGGGACACTCAGGCGGCGCGCCGTTTGAGGATATGGCGTTCCTGGTGAAGCAAGTCGAACGGATGAACAAGGGGCGCTAAAGTGTTCCGGCGTCGTGGCATGCGCATAGCGCACGTCCCTTAGCGCCGCCGTCCGCGCTCCCAATAGTCGTCACGCCGATCCGTGTCGTAACGCCGGTCATTGCCGTAGCGCCGATCGTTGTCGTAGTGCCGATCGTTGTTGTAGGGGTCGTAATAGCGCCCATCGTTCCGCCAATACAGACGAAAGTGATGCTCCTCGCCGCCGCCTCTGTGGTCTAGAATCCGCACCCATGCGCGATATCCATTGCGCCGGCTCGGCGCCTCCATCAACTGGACACGCCCGCGGCCGTCTATGCCTCGAAAGCGAAAATCCGTCAGCCCCGGACCCGGCATTGGAGCCGTGCATTCGGTTCCGGCATCATAAGGTCTCCGTCCATGTATGTTCTGGAACATCATCCTTCCCCCTTGTACAAAGACGTTTACTTCGTCATCGACCCAAACGCGTACCGAGCACCAACCTTCCCTCGCTCTCGGATCATACCCGCGCGCTGCTCTCGGAACTACCGTCAGATGGTCGGCCAGCACAGGAGCCGCCATCAACATCGCCGTGATGATCGTGGTTTTCATGGCTCATCTCCTGGCAAGCTGGATGCGATTAGCATCGTTCCCGTTTCATCGCGGTAGAATAATTACCGCTTACCTGCCTGACATGAAAGGTGCTTCATGAATCTGCACGACCGCCGTCAATTCCTAGCGCTGTTTCCGCTAATGCGCAGGAAGCGGAACAGGTGATTCCGTTCCTCGATACAAAGCCCTTCAGTCCCGAGCGTCCCACGCTGCCTTGGGACCAGACCACTTCGTGGCTCACTCCGACCGAGCATTTGTTTCGAGTCGGCCATTACGGCTTCCCTGAAGTGGATGCATCCAAGTGCTCGCTTTCGATCGGCGGCCTCGTCGGTCATCCCCGGTCCTTCACGCTCGACGATCGCGCCGGGCGTCGCCACGATGTGGCCAAGTGGAAGTTTCTGCATTGCCGGTTCCTTCAGATCATCCTGACCGCAAGTAATAGCGACGTCCGGTATTATGGCAAGGCGCATCTGTCAATGAGCGACCTTCTTGCGTGCGGCCTCCAGGGCTACTGTATAGAGCGGTTTGCGCTTCAGGGAATCATTCAATTCGAGGACGCGCTCGATCAGCGGCAGAGCCGCGGCGCCACGCCCCTGGCCGGCTAGGCTCAGTCCCAGATTGGCCGTTGCGTCGATAAGCCGAAGGTCGTTGGGGGCCGGATCGGGCCCGAGCGTTTCAATCGCCTCGCGCGCCAGAGCTTCACATTCCTCGAATCGTTGCAACAGGCAGGCAGCGTTGAGGGCGCTGGACAGGCTGGTCCAAAGCAGCGGGCTGCCTCGAGTAGGCATCAGCCGGCGCATGTCCGCAAGGGCCTGCCGTGAGTGATCGTACGCTTCTTCGAGCCGCCCGGCGCCCAACAGGCTCTGGGCCCAGATGGCATGCTGATTGATCGTTTGCGGAGTAGAGGCCCCATTCAACCGCAAGGTAACCTCGTAAGCTTCCCGCTGCGCCTTTTCGTCCTCGCTGAAGCGTCCCATGAAGCGGTTGACCCTCCCAAAACTTTGGAGGCTCAACAACAGGAGATCGCTCCGCAATGGATGGGAGCGAATGATGGAAACAGCCTCACTCAGCATCGCGTGAGCATTCTGATACTGTCGATCGACATTGATGTAGGATTCGCCCATTTTTTGCAGGCAAAGCGCCAGAGCAGAGGACGGAACCTGCTTCGGGTGGCGGCGTGCGAGCGCCAGCCCCTGTTCGAAGTACTCGCGGTGAATGGGATCGGAAGGGCGGATGTATAACAGCGTGGTCGCGGCCTCGTGGAGTACGCCGACAGATTGCAGGGATGTGAACCGGCTACGATGGCTTTTCCAAAGGCCCAGTGCAGCCAAAGCTTCCGTCCACGCCTGACTATGCTGGTTCATCGCGTAGGAGACATAGGACAGCCTGGCGGTAGCGGCCGCCTCGCGCGGAACATCTTCGGCTTTCCGCGCATGATCGACTGCCCGTGTGAGGAGATGACGCGCCTGCGGGATCGCTCCCTGCCAGAGTAATCCTCCGCCGAGCACGTAATCCACATCCGCCGCCACCGCGGGATCGGCGCCGAGCAAAGGAATGACGCGTTTTTCAGCCAGATCGAGCAATTCCCGCACGGTCAGGTCGTGGTGCGAACTGGAGTCCTTAATAGGAATCTCGAAGATTTCGGTGAGGAATCGATTCGCCGCCCGGGCGCGTTCGGCCTCGCGTTGAGCGATGTGTGCCTGACGGACGGAAAACAGGGCCGCGCCGGCCAATCCGACAACGAACGCGGCGGCCGCGGCGACGGCACGCGCGTGACGGCGGATCGCTCGCTCGCAGCGATACGTCCAGTTGTGACGGCGCGCCAGCACGGGCCGCTGCTCCTTGTACCGGCGCAGATCCTCAGTGAAGCTCGCGACCGAGGGATAGCGGAGAGACGGATCGTGGGCCAGCGCTTTGCGCAGGATACTGCCGAGGTCGTCTCGCAGCCGCTTTCGCAGTTGAGCGGCCGTGGTCGATCGTGCTTCGGCCACGTGATCGTCGGGCAGAGTCTCCGGGCGCAAGGGGTGTGTCTCGCGGTGAGCACGGTCCAGGCTGCTCACAAACGACCCTGCTCCTCCGAAAGGATCGCCGCCGGCCAGCAGTTTGAACAATACGATTCCCAGCGAAAAAACATCGGCCGTCGTCGCCGCCGGTTCGCCGCGCAACTGCTCGGGACTCGCATAGCCGGGCGTCAGGGCCGCCATTCCGGTAATCGTCGCGTCATCGGCAAGGAGCTTCGAGGTTCCGAAGTCCAACAGCTTAACCATGCCCTCGCGATTCACCAGAATATTGGAGGGCTTCAGATCGCGGTGCACCACCAGATTCCGGTGCGCGGCATCCACCGCGTCGAGCACCTGCTCGAACAGGACCAGGCGCGCCTCGACCTTCAGCTTGAGACGGTCGCAATAAAGATCGAGCGGCTCGCCGTCGACGAACTCCAT
>Ga0187893_10001178_pt1 | contig 64743 bp, 81 predicted proteins | sample MA1701074metaG_FD_139574 | JGI IMG/M metagenome (GOLD analysis project Ga0187893, IMG submission 139574) | White microbial mat communities from a basaltic lava cave in the Kipuka Kanohina Cave System on the Island of Hawaii, USA - MA170107-4 metaG ... | reverse complement strand
TATCGATATGCGCCCATTTCACGCCCTCGTGGACGAAGAACTCGATAAACGCCGCCGCCGTGGATGCGCCGCCATAGCGGGTCTTCCCGAGATTTCTGAGATCCGCAACTTCTGACTTTGTCGCTTCCGAGAACGCTTCGCCGAGAGGCAGCCTCCAGACCTTTTCCCCGGAATCCACAGCGGTCTGCTCGATCTGACCGCGCAATTCATCGTCGTTACTAAACAGGCCGGCGGTATCCAGCCCGAGAGCGCCGACACAGGCCCCGGTAAGCGTGGCAAGGTCGATCATTCTCCTGGGCTTGTAGGTCTGTTGAACGTATTCAACAACGTCGCAGAGAACGAGCCTGCCTTCGGCGTCGGTATTGATAACCTCGACGGTCTTGCCGTTCATGGTCTTGACGATATCGCCCGGCTTCAGCGCCCTATCGGACGGCATGTTCTCGGCAAGGCCTACAGCGCCGACGACCTTGACCTTCGCCCCGCGGCGCGCAAGCGCGAGCATTTCGCCAAAGACGGCGGCGCTGCCGCCCATGTCGAACTTCATGTCTTCCATGCCTTCGCCTGGCTTGAGCGAAATGCCGCCCGTGTCGAACGTGACACCCTTGCCCGCAAGCGCAAGTTCGATTTCCGTTTCCTGTCCGCCAGTGCCGTCATATTCCATGACGACGAGGCGCGGGGGCTTGGCGCTGCCCTTGCCTACCGCGAGGATAGCGTTCATGCCCAGTTTGGCCATATCCTTCTCATCAAGAATAGTGACCTTGACGCCGAGCGGCTCCAGCTTTTCCTTGATGTGTTGCGCATAGCTTTCCGGATAGATGACATTACCAGGTTCATTGGCAACATCCGCCGCGGCGAAAGTTCCTTCCGCCACCGCCCGCATGGGGGCGAATTTCTCCATCGCTTCCGCCGTTCTGTAAGTGGCGATCGTCAGGCGGTTCAATTTTGGCGGGGAATCCGGTTCAGGGGTTTTATATTTGTCGAAGCTATAGCTACCCAACAGCGCGCCATTGGCAAGATGCGCCGCGTTCTCTTCCGGGTGTATATCATGACCTGTTGGCTCCATGAGCACTTCCGCGCTTTCATACCCCATATCCTTCAGGGCTTTTATCATCGAGCCGCCCAGCGAGCGCCATGCGGAAGCATCCAGCACCTCAGGTTTGCCCGCGCCGAGCAGGACAATTTTTTTATAGCCGCCCGCGATGCTGGGGGTGATGACCATGGTCTGGCCCTTTTTGCCCGTGAATTTGGGATCATCCGCTATGGCGCGGGAAATGAGGCCTTGCCACGCCTCATCCTTCGCTGTCGCCTTGACGCCGAGTTTTCCTTCATCGAAAACGGTCACGACAAGAACATCCGAGTTCCGAGGCACGGCAAAAGCGGAGGTAAATTTGACATCGATCATGGTAATAAATTCTCCCTGTGAATTAAGGGAGCATTCATAGCAGGATTATATGAAACAAGTCAATAGTATGGAAAACTAGGCCGCTTCTCTGGCCGTTTTTATATGCCGCGCCAGCGCAAACAGCACCTTGTCGATCCCCTCGCCGGAAACGGCGGAAATCAAATGGACGTCCTTTTTCTTCGTCGCCTTTTTAAAGGATTTAAGCTGGTCCTCCGCCAGTTCCTGCCCCAGCGCGTCGCACTTGTTAAGCGCGATAATCTCGGGCTTGTCGGTTATACCCTGTCCGTATTCCTTCAGTTCCTTGCGGATCGTTTTATAAACGCCGGGCAGGTCGTCCGCCGTGATGTCTATAAGATGCAGCAGGACGGAAGTGCGCTCGACATGGCCGAGGAAACGGTCGCCCAGCCCCTTGCCCTCATGCGCCCCCTCGATCAGTCCCGGAATGTCCGCCAGCACGAAATCCGTATCGCCCGCTTTCACAATGCCAAGATTGGGATGAAGCGTGGTGAAAGGGTAATCCGCGATTTTCGGTTTCGCCCGCGACGTCGCCGCGAGGAACGTCGACTTGCCCGCATTGGGTAATCCCACAACCCCCGCATCCGCGATCAGTTTGAGGCGCAGCCAGACGGCGCGCTCTTCCCCCGGCCATCCCGGCGTTGATTTGCGCGGGGCCTGGTTGGTCGCGCTTTTATAATGGGCATTGCCGAACCCGCCGTCGCCGCCCTTGAGGAACGTGACCCGCTCACCCGGCGTCATCATGTCGGCCAGCACAGTCTCTTTGTCTTCATCCAGTATCTGTGTGCCGGTGGGAACCTTGATGATGCAATCCTCGCCGCCCGCGCCGCTGCGGTCGCGTCCCATGCCGGGCAGGCCGCTCTGCGCCTTGAAATGCTGCTGGTAACGAAAATCGATCAGCGTGTTCAGCGCCGCGACGCACTCGAAAATGACATCGCCGCCCTTGCCGCCGTTCCCGCCGTTGGGCCCGCCGAACTCGACGAACTTCTCCCGCCGGAAACTGACGCACCCGGGGCCGCCGTTTCCGCTCTGAAGATATATTTTCGCCTGGTCCAAAAACTTCATGACACTATCCAAAACAAAAGGGGAAAGACCCGCTTTCCCCTTCATTCCATTATTATTTATCCTGCTAACCGAGTTGAAATGTGGATCTTTCTCCCGTTAACAGTTTCACTTTCCATCCTTCCCATTCGGAAGGAACTTGCGAACTATCGCCATCATATTCTTCGGGATCGACCAGCACTTCCAATGTTTTGGAGCCGTCGGCGAGCATACTGACGCTATGCAATCCCTTAAGTCCTTTCTCTTCCAAATTCTGAAAGAGACGCAGAGTCATTCTGGATAAATCGCTCATTTTTCCCCACTTGAAAATAAGGCAGTCTTATTCCGCCGCCTGCGCCGCGTCGTTCGCCGGAACGATATTGACCGTCTGCCGCCCGCGGTTGCCCGTGGAGAAACGGACCTCGCCGTTGACCAGCGCGAAGATCGTGTGATCCTTGCCGAGGCCGACATTGGTGCCGGGATGAAACTTCGTGCCGCGCTGGCGGACGATGATGTTGCCTGCCGTGGCGTATTGCCCGCCGAAAATTTTCACGCCGAGACGGCGGCCATCTGAATCGCGTCCGTTACGGGAGCTGCCGCCTGCTTTTTTATGTGCCATCTTACTTACTCCTTTTTCTCGTCATCCCGGCGAAAGCCGGGATCTTCTGAATTACGCTGCTTTGACGTCGGTGATCTGCAGAATGGTCTGGTGCTGCCTGTGGCCGTTCTTGCGGCGATAGTTCTGGCGGCGCTTTTTCTTGAATATGATGATCTTTTCGTTCCTCATATGCTCAAGCACCTTGGCCGTGACCTTGGCTTTCTTGCCGCCTTCGCCGTACAGAACCTCGCAATCGACCGTGTCGCCTGCTTTGGCTTCCAGCTTCTCAACCTTGATTTTGTCATCCTTGGCGACTTTATACTGCTTGCCGCCGGTGCGAATTACTGCGAACATCTTTTTTTACCTATTTCTTTCCGGATTTTGGAATGGAGATATAGACACAGAACGACCGTTCTGTCAACAAAATGTAGGGCGCCGTCCCCCGGCGTCAAGCGCTGGAAATGCACGAAGAGGCAAAAACCGAAAGAAGGCCGTATGTCGCCATATTCGGCGACAACGAAAAGCAGGAGGCGGCGAAGGCCGTCTGGTCGCTCCTGTCCGGCCACGACCTCAAGCTCATCAGCGTTAACACAGCCAGAGAACTGGAGGAAATAGCTCCGGACGCCGTCCTGATCCTGATCGTCGTCAGGGGGGTAAACGATAAAAATAATGAACTGGCGCAAAGGTTTCTGCGCGATCCCCGGGTCGTGGCGGACGTCGTGGCGCTGAGCGGGGAGCCGGACGTCCACGCAAGGGTCAAAATCCTCTCTTCCGGCTATGACGCCATCTTCAGGATGGATTTTCTCGAATACGGCGAGTTTCCGGATTTCAAAACCGTGCTGCTGAACAAGGTCGAAAAGGGCTTTATCAGCCTCGAAAACAGGATCCAGCAGGAAGAATACGCGCGCTTTAAAGCCGCGCTGGCCGCAAGCTCCGACGCCTTTATCGTATTCGACGATCACCGGCGGCTGTTCTTCGTCAGCGAGCACTACCGCAAAGCCTATCCGCTATGCGGCGGGCGGCTGGCGCGGGGCATGACCGTCATGGAAGCCTTTGAAATGTGCAGCGCGGAGCAGGGGGTAACGGAAGGCGACCTGCGCTATTCAATCCTGCAGGCGTTCTGGAACAGGCTGGAAGGGGAGATAGAATTTGAAACCGCCGATAGCCGCATCTGGCATATCAGGGCAAAAAAACTGCCGGGCGGGCAGGGATATATCGTCACGACGACCGATGTGACCAAATACCGCAGCCAGCAGGAGGAACTTGAGAAAAAGTCCGCCGATCTTGCGAAAGCGCTGGAAAAAGAGCAGGAAGCGGGCGCCATCCAGAAACAGTTCATCAACATGATTTCCCATGAATTCAGGACGCCGCTAAGCATCATCGACGGCAACGCCCAGATACTTTACAAACGCGCGGACAGCCTCGATCAGAATACTATCCGCAAGCGCTGCCGGACCATGCGCAACGCCGTTTCCCGGCTGATTGCCATGATGGAAGGGGTGCTGTCGTCCAGCATGCTGAGGACGGGGGATCTGACGCTTACCCCCGAACCCGTCGACTTGAAAGGGCTTATGAACGAGCTCTGCGAGGAGCATGCCGACCTGAATCCTGACCATAAAATAATATGCGACACAGCCGGCCTGCCCGATCAATGCCACCTGGATCGGAAACTGATCACTATCGTGCTGGGCAACCTGCTGTCCAACGCCGTCAAATTCACGGGCAAAAACCCTCAAATCAGGGTCAGGGGCTGGCAGGAAAAAGACCGGATTATCGTTGAATTTCAGGATAATGGCATAGGAATCTCCGCGAATGAAATCCCGCGGATATTCGACCGCTATTACCGCGCCTCGACATCCAGCGGCATCCCCGGCACCGACATCGGCCTGAACCTCGCTAAACACCTGATAGATTTGCATAATGGTAAAATAAGCGTTCAAAGTGACAAAGGCAAAGGCTCGAAATTTGTAATTTCCTTACCGATAAGTTATAAAGAGGATAGGTAATATGGAAAACAATACAAGTGTATGCTATGAGCGCCGCCCCGACCACACCCCTGCGCAAGACCATCCTTGTCATAGATGACGAGGACTCCCTCCGTGAGCTTCTGGAAGACGAATTGACCGCTATAGGCTACAAAGTGGCTACCGCCAGGAACGGCGCGGAAGGCCTTGAAAAACTGCAAAGCATTCAGCCCGACCTTATAATCTGCGACAGGGCGATGCCCGCCATGACAGGTTACGAATTGCTGGAACGCCTTCGGGCCGTCTACCCCCAGTACCGCCATGTCCCCTTCATCTTCCTGACCGCCATGACCAACCGGCAGGACAAGGTGGCGGTGGAGCCCTTCAAGCCCGCCGCTTATCTCGAAAAACCGCTCGATTTCGATGTCCTTGCCGCGACGATAGAGAACGCGCTCGCCGATGCTGCGTAGCGTTAAGCTCCCCGGTTGACTCCCTCAAAATATAAAAGTTGACTCCCTCAAAATATAAAATAAGCTGTTTCCCTGAAAACAAATAAAAAAGTTACAGGGAGGTTACTATGGCAAAATCGACCGCCGTTTCCGATGAAGAACGCACAGCGCTGGAAGTGGGCACAGTAGGATGGGAAGCATCCTTCGTGAACGGAAATCCCGACTGGAAAGATTTACGGCGCATTTCCCGGATAGGCGGCTTGACGGCTGAGGAACAGGCCTTCCTCGATAGCCCGGTCGAACAGCTTTGCGCCCTGATGAATGACTGGGAAATGTGGGAAAGCGAAGAGCGGATGCTCTCGGACGAAGCCATGTACTTTATTAAAGCCAATGGCTTCTGCGGCCTTGTCATCCCGAAAGAACATGGCGGGCTCGGTTTTTCCGAACAGGCTCATTCCCGGATTATCCAGAAATTATCGAGCCGCAGTTTCGCGGGCGCGATTGTTCCCATGGTTCTCAATTCCCTCGGCGCGGGGCAGATGATCCTGCATGACGGCACCGACGAGCAGAAAAAACATTACCTGCCGAAAATCGCGAAAGGGGAGTACATCACCTGCTTCGGAGCAACCGAACCGAACGCGGGCTCCGACCTGTTCGGCGGCATGAAGACCACAGGCATCGTCAAACGGGACACCCCCGGCGGCGAGCCCTATATCCACATAGAAAATATCGACAAGCGTTTCATCACGCTGGCGCCGATCGCCGATATCCTGCCAATCGCCTATATCCTGAAAGACCCCGATAATATTCTGGGACGCAACAAAGAAAACATCGGCATGACGATTTCCCTGATCCATAAAGGCCACGAGGGATTGATCGCCGGCAACCGCTTGCGCCCCAACGGCGTTCCGTTCTCTAACGGCACAATCCGCGGCAATGTGAAACTGTCCCTCGACAGCGTTATCGGCGGCATCGAAAAAGCCGGAGAACACCAGCGCATTCTTCAGGAACGCCTCGCCGCCGGACGCGGCATATCGCTGCCGAGCGTTTCCACCGCCGCTGTCAAACAGGCTGCTTATGTAGCCGGCGCATTCGCGGGAACGCGCGTGCAATTTGGCCGTACATTAAAAGAAATAGAGTTGCTCGAAGAACCTCTGGCAAAAATGGCGGGCATGGCCTATCTGGCCGAAGCCGTAAGCGGAATTGCGGCCAAAACCGTGGACGATGGCGGCATGCCGACGGTTTCATCGGCAATCGCAAAAAACCATCTTGTCGCCATGATGGAAGAAACATTGATGGATGCCTCAAGGGTTCTTTGCGGCAAAGGTGTCATAGAAGGGCCGGGCAACCCGATCAATCGCGCTTTGCCCGGAATTCCGATCGCCAACGCCGTTGAAGGAGCTTTTTACCTTACCAAGGCGCTGATTATCGGCGTACAGGGAAATATGCGCTCGCACAAACACGCGCGGCATATTTTCAATGCGCTGGAAACCGGAAACAAGATGAGTTTGATGCGTCATGCATCCGCAATGCTGGGCGATACGGCATACAGCTACCTCAAAGCGGCGCTGCCCGGCATCGTCCATAGCGGCGGTTATGGGGACGTCGATCCCCAAAACCGGCATTTCTACCGTCACATAAACCGGCTGAGCAAAGCCTATCAGATGGTCGCCAACGTAACGATCATGGATCTGCAAAAAGGACTTATGGCGCGCGGCCGCACCGCCGGTCGTCTCGGCGACGCCATGAGCTACATGTACATGGCGGCCTGCGTGTTGACGGAATTTGAAACGCGGGGACGCCCGAAGGAAGAGCGCGATCTGCTCGAATGGTCGGTGCGTTACTGCCTGCATAAAACCGAAGAGGCATTGGACCAATTCCTTAAAAACTATCCGCAACGCAAAAGCTTAAAAACAGTCGTTGACGGCGTCGATGAAAAATTTACCAAACCGAACCGCCTGATGGGCGCATTCATGCGCGCTTCCGTCTTTCCTTTCTATCAGATTGGCGCGCGCAACTGGAAACCCGATGACTTCCTCGAACACCGCGTGGCGCAGTCCATAGCGCGGCCGGGCAGAATTCGCGAAGTTGTTACCAAAAATATCTACAAGCCAAAAGATCCGCGCACGGAAATCATGGCGGCTCTGGACGATGCACTGGTAAAATGGACGGACGCTTCCCGCATAGTAAGTCAGGCCATGAAAGAGCGGCGCGAGTTGACTGCTGATGAACAGGATATTCTGAAAGAAGCGCAAAAAGCGCAGGCCAGAGTAGTCGCCGTCGACGAATTCGCGCCGGATGCGAAAACGTTGGTCAGGCCGGCTCTGGGCTAGGAACGCTTTACAGCGTAATCCGCACGACGAATGTGCCCTGATAGGTGCCGAGCGCGTCGTTCGCGTCAAAGAAAATTCTGGCACCCACGGAAAATGTGCCGGTATCCGCCGGGTTTGTAACCTTGATCCCCGTAATGACGGCATTGCCTTTGTTCAGCGTCGCCGTTATGCCCGTCATGCCTGACTTAGCGGCAAACCTCATCGACTTGAGCGTAATCTCCTTGCTAGGAACGCCGCCGCCGGCATTTTTCAATATGATCGAGGAGGCCTTGAAAGTTGGGATGGTCAGCGTGAAAGGGACGCTTTGCGGAACTTTCAGCATCGCCGTTCCCGCCGTCCCCCCCGCGATTGTCTCGCCGTTTGCAATTGATGCTGTGCCTCCCGGTCCGATAAGAAACGAACCGTTACCCCGGATGGCGAATGACCTGAAGTTCAGCTTGAAATTAAGGCTCGGGTCGACGGCCAGCGGGTTAATGATTTTCGCGGTGACATTCATCGTATCGTTAGCCGTTGCCTGGGCTAACGCATTACCAGTTATAAATAAATTTGGCACGAACAGGCTCAATGCGACAAGTGTCGCCGCCGTCTTGCTACCTTGCAGAGTCATAAAACGGTTCCTTCTGGATCCAAAAACTTTACACCAATTCCGGATGCTTATCCACAGATCTCAAGTGGATACTCAAAAAAATTCCGGCCATTTACAGAAAAATAAGTCTGTGATTTCTGTATGAAAATTAATTGCCGAAAAAAACTATTGAAAACCCATAGAGTTCCCTCAGGGACGAAACGGCCGGCCGCTCGTTGGCGGGCGCTACTCGTTGGCCGCTGATGCGGTATTGCTGTCCGCGATGACTTTCTTCACCAGCACCTTGTCGATCCGGAACCCGTCCATGTCGACGACTTCAAACTGGAACCCCTGGTAAGCGAAAGAGTCGCCGGTCTTGGGCAGCGCATGATAATGATTGAGAATGAATCCCGCGAGCGTATGAAAACCTGTTTCTTTCGGCCTTCCGCGCATGCCGATTTCCTCGTAAACCCGCTCGATCAGAACGCTGCCGTCCATCAGCCACGATCCGTCCGCGCGCTCGCGGATTTCCGCAGCCATTTCCCCTTGCCGCCCCAACTCACCGGTCACGGCGGCAAAAAGATCGATCAGCGTGACGATTCCTTCGAACGCGCCGTGCTCGTCGATGATGATCGCAACGTGCGTCGGCGATGAGCGCAGATGCTCCATGACCTTAAGCGCATTCGTATTGTCCGGAAAAACCGTGACCTCGGTGATGATTTTTTTCAGGTCGAAATCGCCGCCGAAAAGCAGCGTGGTCAGAATGTCCTTCGTCTGGACGACCCCAAGAACATGATGCTCGTCGTCATGCGGCCGCACCGGAAAGCGGGAGTAGGGATATTGGGTAAGCGCCTTCTTGACCTGCTCGGCCGTCGCGTCGCAATCGAACGAAAGGACATTGGTCCGCGGCACCATGAAAGCGCGCACCGGCTTGTCTGCGAGCAGCATGATCCCGGTCAGGATCTCGCTCTCCCTTTCCGCGAATACGCCGTAATCGGCTCCCTCCGCGATCATGGCTTTAACTTCTTCCTGCGTCACCGTGGATTCCGGCTTGTCTCCCGCCCGCAGCAGCCAGAGCAAAAACGCGGACGAGCGATGAAGCAGCCACACCGCGGGCCACGCAATTTTTGAAAGCGCATTGATAAGCGGCGCGACGAACAGCGCATACTTCTCTGGCTTTCTCAGCGCAAGTTCCTTGGGCACAAGCTCGCCAACAATAAGCGTCATATAAGTGACGATGATGACGATAAACCCGAAAGAAATAATTTCGGCATGGTCTTTCGCAATCCCCATATCGGCGAGATAATCGGTCAGATTATCGCCCATCTTCGCGCCACTGATCGCCCCGGCAAGAACGCCGATCAGCGTCATTCCGACCTGCACGGTAGGCAAAAACCGGCTCGTGTCCTCCGCCAGCGCCAGCGCCTGCAGCGCCGCCTTGTTCCCTTCCTCGGCGAGCCTGCGCAGATGCACCTTTTTAGAAGAAACGATCGCCAGCTCCGACATGGCGAAAACGCCGTTCAGGACGATCAGGGCAAGGATAATGGTGATCTCGAAATAGGGCATCAGGGTGACTTTAAACTCTGAAGAAAGATATAGAAAGGGGTAATTTAGTTCGCTGGCTTAAAGATTTCATGCGTTTTTTGAGCCGGATAACCGCTATAATCGGCTCATTATTTAGTATATATTGAGCCGAATAAATGATATAATCGGCTCATGAAGTATAATTGGCAACACCCGGACTGGCCCGGATTTACCTATGAATTGAAAGGGGTCTGCGAAAAAACCCTTTTTGCCTTCGCGGAACGGGTTGGCCGTGTCGGCGGCCTTCTTGAAGGGCTTTCCGAAAAAGCCCAGATGGAAACCGTTATCGAGATGATGGTTTCCGAAGCCGTCAAAACGTCCGAGATCGAGGGCGAATATATCAGCCGCAGGGATGTCATGTCCTCCATTCATAACAACCTGGGCCTGGCGATCCCCAAAGAACAGGTCAACGATAAAAGGGCCGAAGGCGCCGCGGCGCTCATGATCGCAGTTCGTAATCATTACGCCGAACCTTTAAGCGAAGAAATGCTCTTTTACTGGCACGAAACGCTGATGCGGGGAAGTAAAGGGATAAAAAAAGGCGCATGGCGTAGCCATGAAGAACCAATGCAGATTATTTCCGGCCCTGTCGGGAAGGAAAAAGTCCACTTTGAAGCGCCGCCTTCAAAGCAAGTGCCAAAAGAAATGAAGGCGTTTATCAAGTGGTTTAATGATACTGCGCCGGGAGGCAAAAAGGAAATCGACAAGCCGCCCGTGCGCTCTGCGCTGGCCCATGTGTATTTTGAGAGTATTCACCCTTTCGAGGATGGCAACGGGCGCATTGGCCGCGCCATATCCGAAAAAGCTTTATCGCAGGGTGTGGGAAGGCCGATCCTGCTGAGTTTATCGGCAGCTATCGAAGCGAAGAGAAATGTCTATTATAACGCGCTTAATGCCGCCCAATACACGAATGATGCCACAGACTGGATCGAATATTTTGTCCAGACCTGTCTGGACGCGCAAATTCAGGCGGAAGAGAAAATAAGCTTTACCTGGAAAAAGGTCAGGCTATTCGATCGCTTCAGGGATCGAATGAACGAGCGGCAGCTAAAAGTCGTGAACCGGATGCTGGAAGAAGGGCCGCATGGCTTCAAAGGCGGCATGAGCGCAAAAAAGTACATGACGATCGCAAAAACCTCCAAGGCGACAGCGACAAGGGATTTACAGGAGCTTGTTACGCTAGGCGTTCTTCTACCGGAAGGCGGCGGACGTAGTACAAGGTATAATGTCAATCTTTAGAAGATTGTTTCTATAAGGTACGGTCGTGAATTTGTCTCCGTAATAAGCTCGGGAATGAAATAGCAGAACGTCAGAAAGAATGCCTTTTCTAGTTATCGGGTTCATTCTTCTTTTCATTTTTAAACGTAGGGTCGGAAATTCTGGAAACGCGCTCCAGTTTAAATCCGCGCTTTTTGGAAGGGCCAGGTTTTGTACGAGTTTTAATGACCGTATGCCCGCCTATATATGATCCCTTTTTGCTCATTCCTGCCTTTTATTTATTTTGTGAAACATAAGCCAGCCGAACTACAATCCTAGCGAAAGCTGGCGGAGCGGAGCGTAAAAAAAGCAGACTTTTTCTCCACTTAACTGCTTGATATTGCTTAATTCTTGAGGTAATGCCAAGAAATTTTATCGGAAAATCGAGCTATTTTTTTTGCGATATTGCATTCACGCTGAATGCAAGCGACTCTTTTTGGGTGATTTGCATGGCAGGAAAACATGATTGAACGAACGCCGCCGGGCAAGATGACAACGGAAGAACGTCTTGGTGAAATTGCACGGCTCCTTATGAGAGCTTGTGCGCGATTGCATGAGAAAGCAAAGGCAGAGAAGAAAAGCCTGAGCCATTATTTGACTACGCAACAGAAAGAAAAAGAGAGAAATTCTTATTTATAAACCGCTTTTTCGGAACCCATTGTCCAAGAAGGGTAACAGTACAGTCGATAAGTATAAACCAATGACCATCACAATATTCTCATTACCGTCACTTGTCTCATATGCATGCAGGAAAATCATGCTGGAGCCGAGTATAAAAATATCTGAGCAGATAGCTCGTATAAAACTGTTTTGGTCTTCAAAATCCAATTCATCCCAACCCACATTCCCTTCATGCATGTCCCATTCCGAGGCATAGCTGATAAATGTTCTGGACTCATTTTGATCGTTCATGCTTCTTTCCCAAATTCTAGTAGGGGTCAGCAACCGATTGCGTAAGAACGCTTTTCAACGATTGCTAACATCAAAAATCAATTATCAGAATTTCTGATTTTCACCCTACCACGGAGACCGGGTTCGAATCCACGCTGTAAACGCTTGAATTGACTCAGGAAAAAACAGTCACGGATCAAATGGCGGATGGGGTGAGATTCGAACTCACGGGAACCTCGCGGCTCCGCCGGTTTTCAAGACCGGTGCATTCAACCACTCTGCCACCCATCCACGCATTGCTGGTTTATAAGCGCAAAGCCCATTCCGTTCAAATTTCTTTTTGTTTTCATATTACCGATAGGGGTTCCGAAGCTCCGGTATGGACAGCGCAAGCAGCCGCGCTTTATAGTTCCCCCATGTTCTTCACCGCCTCCAAAATCATCTGGGGAATCCTCTCCCCTCTGAACCTGGTCTTTCTGGTTTTGCTTTGCGGCGCCGTCATGTCCATATTTTCAAAAGCGCTTGGCCGTTCGCTCATGGCCCTCGGCCTGTTCCTGTTCGTCGCCTTCGGTATCTTCCCCCTCGGCCAGAACATGCTGGCCTTTCTGGAAAAGCAGCATGAGCGCCCCGCCGCCATGCCCGAAAGAGTGCATGGCATCGTCGTCCTCGGCGGCTCGTTCATGACGCATATCTCCGAAGTGCGCGGCGTCACGGCGATTAATGAAACGGGGGAGCGGATAATCGACGGTCTGACCCTTGCAAAGCGTTACCCCGACGCGATCCTCGTCTTCAGCGGCGGCAACGGACGCCTGCTCGGCGGCGACAGGACGGAAGCCGAGGACGCCGAACTGTTTCTGCGGGAAACAGGCCTGACCGCCGAAAACGTCCTTTATGAGGATCAGTCCCGCAACACCTGGGAAAATATAAAATTCACCCGCAACCTGCTGATGCCCCAGCCCGATGAAACATGGATACTGGTGACTTCCGCCTACCACATGCCGCGCGCGATGCGGGTGGCGAAGGCATTGGGCTGGACCATGATCCCGTACCCCACCGACTACCGCACGCCGGGTTACGGCGGCTGGCTGCCGCGGGATTTCGACATGCTCGGAAATTTCTACGACCTGCATGTTGCAATGCATGAATATATCGGCCTTGCCGCCTACCAGCTCAGCAAAAAAATCTCCTTGCGTTAACGGCTTGCTTGTTTACGATAACGGGCATGAGAGGTTTTAAAAATTCATCCCTTGCCCTGATGTTTGCGATTGTCGCAACTCTTTCGACTTCTGCCTTTGCCGCTCCTGCCGTACCCTTCGACCAGTGGCTGACCGGCCTGCGGCAGGAAGCGCTCTCGCAGGGGATATCCCCGGACCTCGTCAACCGCGCCCTCACAGGCCTGCAGCCCATCCCGAAGATTGTTCAACTCGATAAGGTGCAGCCCGAATTCAAACAAAGCTTCGCCGACTACCATTCGACCCGCGTCAACCGTGAGCGCATCGAAAAAGGGCAGCGGATGCTGGTGCAGCACTGGGACGAACTGCAAAGAATTTCCCAACGCTACGGCGTCGCCCCGCAATATATTGTCGCGCTGTGGGGAATGGAAACCAATTACGGCGGCTTTACCGGCGGCTATAAAGTTATCGACGCGCTCGCAACTCTCGCCTGGAACGGACGCGACGGCACAAGCCCCAAACGCGCGAAATATTTCAGGGACGAGCTTCTGACCGCTCTCAAGATTATCGACCAGGGCCACATCAGCCTTGAAAACATGAAAGGCTCCTGGGCCGGCGCGATGGGGCAAGTGCAGTTCATGCCGTCCAGCTTCCAGAAACTCGCGCAGGACGGCAACGGCGATGGCCGCAAGGACATCTGGAACAATCTCTCGGACGCCTTCGCCTCCGCCGCCAACTACCTCGCGCGGAACGGCTGGAAGGATGACCAGCGATGGGGGCGGCGTGTGCAGCTCCCGGCGGGTTTTACAACCGCCAATCTTGGCCAGCAAAAATCGCTTTCGGAATGGAGAGCATTGGGCGTCAAACAGTCCGACGGCGCGCCCATAACGGCGGTGCCGGGCATGACCGGGTCCATCGTCGCGCCCGACGGCCTGAAAGGCCCCGCCTTTCTGGTCTATAACAATTTCAAGGTCATCAAAAGCTGGAACAACTCCGACAAGTTCGCGCTTTCCGTCGGCCTTCTCGCGGACGCCATCGCCGCCGCCGCGCCGTCGAACAGCCAATAGAGACACATGAAACGGATCTGGTATTTATTCGCACTTATGTTCGTTTTGTCCGGCTGCGCGCAGGTCGAACTCGCCTCCCACCTCGGCAAGCAGGTGGCGCCGCCGCCGCAAACGCAAGGCACCTTCAAAGTCGGCAATCCCTACAAGATAGAAGGGCAGCGCTATTTCCCCAAAGAAAGCTACGACCTCACGGAAACCGGCATAGCCTCCTGGTACGGCAAGGAATTCCACGGCAAAAAAACCGCCAACGGCGAAACTTTCGACAAGGGCGAACTGACCGCCGCGCACCGCACACTGCAAATGCCCTCACTGGTGCGCGTCACCAATCTTTATAATGGCCGCTCTCTCATCGTCCGCGTCAATGACCGAGGCCCCTACAAGAAGGGCAGGGTGATGGACGTGTCCGAGCGCGCCGCCGAACTTCTGGGCTTCAGGGGCGCAGGCACCGCCAAGGTCAAGCTGGAAGTCCTGAAGCAGGAAAGCCTCCAGATCGCGATGGCCGCCAAAAGCGGCAAAAGCACCAGGGGCTACGAACTGGCTCTGAACACAGGCGGCGTCATGCCCGCGCCTCCCGCCCCGGCCATGGCTTTTGCCCCTGTTCCAGCCTCGGCGGGCGCCGCGCTGCCACCGCTCGAAAACGTTTCCAGCGAAACGCTGGTTGCCATGGCTCCCGTCCCCGGCCACACGCGCAACGGCGAATTTTATCCCGACCCGGTCGTAAGCAACCTGCCGGTATCCCGCACAGACATTTTCGTACAGGCGGGATCCTTCACCGTCGCCGACAACGCCTACCGCCTGAGCGCGAAACTCCAGCCCCTTGCGAGAACCGACGTTTACCCCGCCATCGTGAAAGGCCAGCAATTTTACCGTGTACGCGTCGGCCCCATCGCCAGCGTCGAACAGGCCGACGCGCTACTCGCCCGCGTCCTCGCCTCGGGCAGCCAGAACGCCATAATTATTGTCGAATAGGCCAGAATCCCCTTGCCTCGCGCGGCGGGAACCTTAAACTGGGCCGTGCCGACTAAGACTAAAATAACAACGTCACCCCCGTGGTGAGCCTGCCTCTTCGGCAGGCGAACATTAACGACGGGGTTCCATATGTCAGCGCGCAAGGGCGCGCTGTCTTTGTGGATCCCCGCCGATAAGCGCACCTTTGGTGCGCTGCGGGGATGACGTAAAATTGGATTAATCCGCAGCCATGGAGCATCTTATGCTGAGAATTTTCATTCAGCTCGCGGCGATTGCCGTTTTCATATTCTCTGCCCCGGCCTATGCCGCCGGCAAAGCCGAAACCGGCAGCACAACCGCCAAACAGGCGATAATGCTCGATTACGATACGGGCATGGTGATATTTGAAAAAGCGGCGGATGAACGCATGCCGACCTCCTCGATGAGCAAGGTCATCACGATGTACATGGTCTTCGAAGCGCTGAAAAACGGCAAACTCTCGCTCGAAGCCATGTTGCCGGTAAGCGAAAAGGCATGGCGTATGGGCGGCTCCAAAATGTTCGTCAAGGTGGGGGACCAGGTAAAGGTCGAGGATCTCGTCCGCGGCGTCGTCATCCAGTCCGGCAACGACGCGACCATCGTTCTCGCCGAAGGCCTTGCCGGTTCGGAAATGGCGTTTGCCGACGCCATGAATGTCAAGGCGAAAGAACTCGGAATGACCAACAGCCATTTCATGAACGCAAGCGGCTGGCCCGATCCCGAGCATTATTCGACCGCGCGGGACCTTGCAACGCTTTCAATGAGGACGATCCGCGACTTCCCGGATTACTACCATTATTACAAGGAACCGGAATTCACCTTCAATGCCATCAAGCAGCGAAATCGCAACCCGCTTCTTTACCGCAATATCGGCGCGGACGGCATCAAGACCGGCCACACCGAAGCGGGCGGCTACGGCCTGATGGGCTCCGGAACGAATGGCGCCCGTCGGGTCATTCTTGTTGTCAACGGCCTCCCTGATGACAAGGCCCGGGCGGAAGAAAGTGCGCGCCTGCTGGAATGGGGCCTTAAATCCTTTATCAATGTAAGCCTGTTCAAAGGCGGAACAGTCGTTGATAAGGCCCCGATCGTCATGGGCAAGACCGAGCACGTTCCGCTGATCGTTGAGAAGGACCTCACGGTCACAATCCCCTTTGCCGTTAAAAACGATCTCAAGGTTCAGGTGCAGTACGACACGCCCCTGCTGGCCCCGGTATTCAAGGGACAAAAAGTCGGCAAACTCAAAATCGAGATCCCCCGCGTCACGACACTGGAAGTGCCGCTCATTGCGGCTGAAAACGTCAGCCCTCTCGGCATCTTCGCCGGAACTTTCGCCAAGGCAAAACTGATGCTCGGCGGCGAGAGCAGGATAAAATGAACTCTGGCGGGTTCTTCATAACGCTGGAAGGAGGGGAGGGCGCGGGAAAAAGCACGCAGATAAAACTCCTCGCCGAGGCGCTACGCAAGGAAGGCCACGAAGTCATCGTCACCCGCGAGCCGGGCGGAACCCCCGAAGCTGAAAAAATAAGAAATCTTCTCGTCCAGCGCGACGGCGGCAAATGGACGCCGATGGCGGAAATCCTGTTGTTCTTCGCCGCCCGCAACATGCATGTCGAAACCCTGATCCGGCCCGCCCTCGCCGAAGGAAAGATCGTCATCTCCGACCGCTTCACCGATTCAACGAGGGCCTATCAGAGCTACGGCCACGGCATGGAACCGGACCTGATTGAAAGCTTTGTCCAGCTTTCTCTCGGCGGGTTCGAGCCGGACCTGACCTTCATCCTCGATCTCGACGTTAAAACCGGCCTTGCCCGCGCCGGCAAAAGACTGACCGGCGAAAGTTCCGGCGAAGACCGTTTCGAGCGCCTCGATGCCGCCTTTCACGAACGGCTCCGCAAAGGCTACCTCGAAATCGCGGAACAAAACCCCGAACGATGCGTTGTCGTTAACGCTGCACAATCAGTTGAGAAAGTTTCAGAAGAAATTAAAAGCGCAACTTTACAAAAATTAAGCACGCCATCCCCGCGCAGGCGGGGATCCGGCAAGGCCTGAGTGAACCGATGTTCGACGATTTCGACGACGAATTGCTGGATGAAGATGACGAGGTCTCCGCGTCGAAAGGCGAGGGGCTTCAACCCCCGCGCCTGATGTCCGATTGCCTCGGCCATGAAGCGGTCGAAAAAAATCTGCTCGAACTCGCCGAAAGCGGGCGCATGCCGCATGCCCTCATTTTTGCGGGGCCTCAGGGCATCGGCAAGGCGACGATGGCCTTTCGCCTCGCCCGCTACCTGCTCAAAAAAGGCAGGGAGGATGAAAGCGCGGGCGGCGGCCTGTTCGGCGAAACGCTCCCCAAAACAGTACCGGAAAATTTCCATGTTGCGCCCGACGACCCCGTCTTCCGTCAGGTCGCCTCCGGCGGCCACCCCGGCCTGATTACCGTCGAGCGCCTGTACGATGAAAAGAACGACCGCCTGAAAGCCACTGTTGAAGTCGACGAAGCGCGCCGCATCACCCCCTTCATGCGTATGACCGCTTCGCAGGATAGCTGGCGGATTGTCATCGTCGACGACGCCGACACGATGAATCGCAACGCCCAGAACGCGATCCTCAAAATCCTGGAAGAACCTCCCGCCAACGCAATCCTCATTCTCGTTGCGCACAGGATCGGCGCGATGCTGCCGACGATCCGCTCCCGCTGCCGCGTTATCGACTTCACAACCCCCGACCGTAAAAACTTCGCCTCCATCGTCGGCCGCGATCACGGCAACCTGCCGGAACGCGAAATGAACCTTCTTTACGATATCTCCTGCGGCAGCATCGGGCAGGCGGTGCGCCTGTGCAATGAAGGCGCACTGGAAACCATAGAAAAAGTCATGGCCCTGCTGCACGGCTGGCCCCGCTGGCAATGGTCGCGGATCCACATGCTGGCCGAAACCATGGGCCGCAAGGGCGGGGAAGACGGCCTGCGCAGCTTTCAGGACGTCTTTCTCTGGATCGTCAACAGCCTGCTGCGCGCGAAGGCGCGGGGCGAAGCGCTGAAAGGCCCGCTGGCCAACGAAGCGGCGCAAAAGCTGCTCAGCCATTACACCCTGAACGAGTGGACAGAAATAGCTGGCCACCTTGCGGAGCATTTTGATACAGTGACCACCGCCAGCCTTGACCGCCGCCATGCGGTGCTTGGCGCGTTTTCTGTTTTTGAGGCGAGGGAGGCCGCATAGTGGCTGAGAAGAAAACTTACTACATAACGACCCCCATATATTACGTGAACGACAAGCCGCATCTCGGCCACACGTACACGACGGTCGCCTGCGACGTGCTGGCGCGCTTCAAGCGGCTTGACGGCTTCGACGTCAAATTCCTGACTGGCACCGACGAACATGGCCAGAAAGTCCATCAGGCCGCCGAAAAAGCGGGCGTCGACACGCAGAAATTCACCGACGAGGTTTCCAAAAATTTCCGCGATCTCGGCCCGCTGATGAATTACTCCAACGACGAATTCATCCGCACCACCGAACCCCGCCACAAAAAAGCCGCGCAGGAACTGTGGAAAGCCATCGAAGCGAACGGCGACATTTATCAGGACAAATACGCCGGCTGGTACGCCGTGCGCGATGAGGCTTTTTACAACGAAGATGAACTAAAGGAAGAGGGCGGTAAAAAAATCGCCCCCTCCGGCGCCGAATGCGTCTGGATGGAAGAGGAAAGCTTCTTCTTCCGCCTGTCCGCATGGCAGGACAAATTGCTGGAATTCTACGCAAGGCATCCCGATTTCATCCTCCCGGAAAGCCGCCGTAACGAAGTAATAAGTTTCGTCAAAGGCGGCCTGCATGATCTCTCGATCAGCCGCACGACTTTCGACTGGGGTGTTCCCGTTCCCGGCCACGACAAACATGTCATGTATGTCTGGATCGACGCGCTGACCAACTACATCACCGCCGTCGGCTATCCCGGCACGAACGACGCGCAATACAAAAAATTCTGGCCCGCCGACCTGCACATGGTGGGCAAGGATATCCTGCGCTTCCACGCCGTTTACTGGCCCGCCTTTTTAATGTCCGCCGGGCTGGAGCCGCCCAAACGCATCTTCGCCCACGGCTGGTGGACCATCGAGGGGCAGAAAATGTCCAAATCCCTCGGCAACGTCATCGCCCCCGCCGATCTCGTCGAACGCTACGGTCTCGACCAGTCGCGCTACTTCATGCTGCGCGAAGTCCCTTTCGGCAACGACGGCAATTTCTGTCATGATAGCGCCGTCAACCGCATCAACGCCGATCTCGCGAATGGCCTCGGCAATCTTGTGCAACGCACGCTCTCGATGATCCACAAAAATTGCGGTGAAAAAATCCCTGCGCCCGGCCCATTCACCGCCGAAGACAAAGTCCTGTTAGAGAACGCGCAAACAAGAATGCTCGCCTCCGTGCGCCTTGCGCTCGACGAACAGAAATTCCACAAGGCGCTCGACGATATCATGAAGCTTACCTACGACGCGAACGCCTATATCGACCATCAGGCGCCGTGGACTCTGAAGAAAGAAAACCCCGACCGTATGCAGACGGTTCTCTACGTCCTCGCCGAAACCATCCGCTGCCTCGCACTCATCATGCTGCCGGTAACGCCGGACAGCGCCTCGAAAATGCTGGATCAACTCTCGATCGCTTCAGATAACAGAAATTTTGAATTCCTTTCTCCCTCTCACGCATTGAAAGGCGGAACCGCGATCCCCAAACCGGAAGGCGTCTTCCCGCGCATCGTGGAGGAAGAAAAACAGAAAGCGGCGGTCTGATATGTACATCGACTCCCACTGCCACCTGATCCACAAACGCCTGCTCCCCCTCGGCGGCCCGGAGCAGATCGTAAAGAACGCGGAAAAAGCCGGCATCGAAGGCATGCTCACGATCTGCTGCGACATCGAGCATGAATTCCCGCTTGTACTCGCCCTCGCGCAGAAATACGACAATGTCTGGTGCACGATAGGCACACACCCTCACGACGCCGGCGTCGAAGAAGAAAAATCCTTCACGCAGGAAAAAATCGTCGAACTCGCAAAATCCGATTCAAAAATCATCGGCATCGGCGAAAGCGGTCTCGACTACTACTACAAAAATTCCTCCCCTGAATACCAGCAGGAAAGCTTCCGCAAACATATCCGCGCCTGTATCGAAGCCGGCCTCCCCCTCGTCGTCCACGCTCGCGACGCTGACGACGACCTGATCCGTATTCTAAGAGAAGAGGGGCAGGGAAGCGGCCTGAAAGGCGTCATGCACTGCTTCAGCTCCAGCCGCAAGCTGGGCGAGGAGGCGCTCGATTTCGGTTTTTACATCTCGTTCTCCGGCATCGTCACCTTCAGAAATTCCGAAGAACTGAGAGATTTTGCCAAAGACGTCCCACTGGACAGAATTCTGGTTGAAACCGACGCGCCGTTCCTTTCCCCCGAACCGCACCGCGGCCAGATCAACGAACCGGCATTGATGATTCATACCGGCAAACTGCTTGCCGAACTTCACGAAGTTCCGGAAGAAACTCTGGCCCGTCATACAAAAGACAATTTCTTCACCCTCTTCGACAAGGCAGGCCGCCATGAACGGTGAATTCATCCTCGCGGGTTGCAGCGTATCTTCCGGCGTCCCCGCCATCGGCAACGATTGGGGCGATTGCGATCCCGCCGAGCCGAAAAACCGCCGCGACCGCCCCTGCGCCGTCATGCGCACGCAATCGACGACCGTCATAATCGACACCGGCCCCGACTTCCGCAAGCAAATGAACGACCTCAACATCGCCGCCGTCGACGCCGTCCTCTACACCCACGCCCACAGTGACCATATCCAGGGCATCGACGAACTCCGCATCATCCGCAACCGCACCGGAAAACTGGTGGATGTCTACAGCAACGAAGAAACCATGAATACGCTGCAAACGCGCTTTGACTATATGTTCATGGACAAAACCCACTACCGCAAGGCGCTGGCCGCGCACGTCATAAGCAACGATATTCTCGGCAAGCCGCTGAGAATAGGGGACATAGAAGCGATCCCCTTCTATCAGGATCACGGCGATTGCGATTGCATCGGCTACCGCTTCGGCAATCTCGGCTATTCCGCCGACATGCTGCATATCGGCGAGGAGGGCATCGAAACCCTGAAAGGGATCGACATCTGGGTCGCCGACGGCGCGGGCCATTACATCGAGGATCACAAAACCCACGCGCCGCTGAGCCGCCTTTACAAACTGAACGAAACCATCGGCGCGCCGAAAGTCTATGTCACAGGCCTGTCGAAATTCATGGATTACCGCGCGCTGAAAAACGAGTTGCCCGAAGGCTTCGAGCCCTCTTACGACGGTCTGACTCTGCCGGTCAAACTTTGATTACTGCGCCGGCTTCCCGATATCCTTGAGCGCTCCCATCGCTCCCGCATGCTTCTTATTCGCCGCCTTTTCATACCAGTACTTCGCCGTCTCAAGATTTTTCGCGGTCCCGGTGCCGCCCTCATACATGGTGCCAAGATTATACTGCGCCTCCGCATGCCCTTTTTCCGCGGCCGTCTGCCACATCTTCATGGCCGCGGCATAATCCTTTTCCGTCCCCGCGCCCTGGTAATGCATCATGCCGAGCGCAAACATGCAGTTCAGGTCGCCTGCCTTGGCGCCGCCGGAAAAATACTCAAACGCCTTTTTTGAATCCTGCGCAACGCCTTCATCGCCGTTAAAATATATGGTCCCGATCTGATAAAATGAATCCTTGTGCCCCTGCGCCGCCGCCTTCTTGAAAAAGTCGATAGCCAGCGGAACGTTTTTCTGCGTGCCGCGGCCCTTGTGATACAAAATGCCCAGCCCGTGCTGGGCATCGGGATAGTTGGATTCAGCCGCCGTATGCCAGTAATCGAAAGCCTGATCGTAATCTGTATCTACCCCGTCACCCGAATAAAATTTCATCCCTTCGGAAAACCACATATCCGGGTTTTTGGCTTTCCCGTTCTGCCCCATTTCCTGAAGAAGTTCGGTCTTCTTTTTTTCTCTTACTTTGTCTTCGATACTGGGCGGTGGCTTGCCGGCTCCTTTGTATGATTTGACAGGAAACCCTTCAGCGGTTATATCCTTCGCGGAGAAAGCCGGGTACGCAAAAAATACGGAGACCCATAAGATCGCCGCTATCAATGTCCTTCCAGGTTTTCCCATTTCTATCTCCAGTATATTTTTTATTGTTGTGAAGCCGGCGCGATATCCTTCAGCGCCGCGATAGCTCCTGCATGATTGTTTCCAGCCGCCTTCGCGTACCATTGCCTTGCAATTTCAACATTCTTCTCGACGCCCAGACCGCTCTCATACATTGTGGCAAGATTATACTGCGCCTCTGCATTCCCTTTTTCCGCGGCCATCTGCCATACCTTCATTGCCGCGGCATAATCCTTTTCCGTGCCCGCCCCCTGATAATGCATCATGCCAAGCGCAAACATGCAGTTCACATCGCCCGCCGCCGCCGTGTGCCAGTAATCGAAAGCCTGGAAATAATCCGTGGCGACGCCGTCTCCGGTATAGTATTTCAGTCCCTCGGCAAACCACATATCGGGGTTTTTGGCTTTCCCGTCTTCTCTCATTTCCTGAAGGAGCACGTCCTTTTTTTCCACCCTCAGATTGTCATGCGGGTTGTTGGGATCGTACGTTCCCTTGTATTTTTTGACCGGTTTCCCGGTGGCCTGCGCATCCGTCGCGGGCGCTGCTGAAAACGCGAAGGACAAGGCCACGCAAACAGCCGCGATCATGAATGTGTTTTTAGTTTTATTCATCCGTTCCCCCGGCATGTAATGCTGCAAACTGGATCAGTGAGCGGCGGGCGCTATATCTCTCAGAGCCGCAACAGCTCCTGCGTGTTTATTCTCGGCCGCCTTGGCATACCATTGTCTTGCGACATCGACGTTCTTTTCCACGCCCTGGCCGTTTTCATACATCGTAGCGATATTGAACTGCGCCTCCGCATTGCCTTTATCCGCGCATTTTTTCCACGCCTGCATCGCCGCCGGGTAATTACGCTCCGTGCCTTCGCCGTTGAAATAAAGCATGCCGAGCGCGTATAGCGAGCCTATATCGTTCTTTTTGGCTCCTTCGCTGAAATACTCGAACGCCTTTTTTGAATCCTGCTTGATCCCCTGACCGTTGAAATGCATGGTGCCGAGCTGGTAATAGGACTGGACGTATCCCTGCGCTGCGGCTGCTTCAAAAAATCTGACCGCCAGTTGCGGCTCTTCCTGAATACCCCGGCCATGCAGGTACAGAATTCCGACGCCATGCTGCGCATCGGGAAAACCGACTTCCGCCGCCCTGATCCAGTAATCGAAGGCCATGGAATAATCGATGGTTACGCCGCGCCCGTAATAGTATTTCTCGCCCTGGATAAACCATTTTTCAGCATCAATATTTTGTTGTTCATGCTGCATCTTCTGCAGGAATTTATACATATCGTCGGTTTGAAAAGCCGTTTCCGGCTTGAGAGCTGTATCAGGAGCAAGCAGCGGTCTTGCCAGATATTTATTGTTTTTATGCTGCGCGGACGCTGGAAATGAAAATGTCAAAAGAAAACCCGCGGCGCAGACAAGCGCCGTATTCCTTCCCGTGTTTCCTATGTTCCTAACCACCATAGTACTCCTTGTACCAGGCGATAAAGCGGGGGACTCCCTGTTGTATGGCCGTCTTGGGAACGAAACCCGTAACGGCGGTCGTCTCGGTTATATCGGCGTAGGTCTCGCGCACGTCTCCAGCTTGCATGGCCTGCGGGTCGATATCCGCTTTCTTGCCCAGTTCTGTTTCCATTATAGCAATGAAATCCAGTAGATACTCGCTTTTTGTGTTGCCCAGATTTAAAATCCTGTGAAAATCCTTTGATTCCAAACTCTTAGGGGGAGCGTCCAAAGTCTGCAAAACCCCCTCCGCAACATCATCGATATATGTAAAATCACGTCTCATCGCGCCGCCGTTGAAAACCGGCACTTTTGCGCCTTCGCTGATCGCCTTGGCAAATATGATCGGCGCCATGTCCGGACGGCCCCACGGCCCGTAAACCGTGAAGAACCGCAGGCCTGTCTGCGGCAGGCTGTAAAGATGCGCGTAACTCTGGCTCATCAGCTCGCCGCTGCGCTTGGTGGCCGCATAAAGCGATACGGGACTGTCCACGGGATCCTTGACCGAAAACGGCAGCTTGGTATTGCCGCCGTAAACCGACGATGAACTCGCATAAACAAGATGCTGAAACCCGTCGGTATGACGGCACATTTCCAGCACCGTAACATGGCCCATGCAATTGCTGGCGACGTAGGCATAAGGATCAAGCAGCGAATAGCGAACGCCGGCCTGCGCGGCAAGATGAATAACGCGTCTGAACGGCCCCGGATCGCGCCACAGGGACTCCATGCCGGCGCGGTCTGAAATATCCTGTTTGATAAACACAAAATTTTTGAAGTCCGCCAGTTGCCGCAACCGCGCTTCCTTTAGCCCAACATCGTAATAATCATTCATGTTGTCGATGCCGGCGACGTGTTCGCCGCGCTGGAGAAGGCGAAGCGCCGTGTGGAAGCCGATAAACCCGGCGGCTCCTGTGACAAGAACAGGATCTTTCATTTCATTTTTTCCTTGTGGGCCGGATCCGAAGAATCCGGATCGCAGCGGCGAAACACCAGACATTGTAATGATTTTTGCGGTTTGTATGGAAGTCCTTAATGAAGCATATGAAATTCCATAATATACACAATCGCATTTTCATAAGGACAAAAAGCAAAGGCATAGGCCGGTGAAGGAAGGAGAGCCGCGCCGATCAGGACGCACCCGGTTATCTTCTGTAAAATTTTACTGTATGTTAACCGGGCTTCGCCTTCGGTGCGCCAACTGGAGAGATCGAGCAGGGCAATGGCGGGGTCGATGCCAGCGATTTTTGCGAGATGGAGCATCGTATCATCTTCCGGTAAAACGCCACGCGCTCTGTAAAAACCAACAGCACCTATACCCTTGCCGAGCAGCAAGCTTAATTTCCTGTCAGATGTACAGCCAGAGCGCTCTAAAGCGCGATCCAGATAAAAATTGATGTCCCGTTCCATAATCAGCTTATAGCTTAAGTTATTTACAACCGTCAAACTTTCAGCTTAAGCTGTCAGTTACCAAAGGGGTCGATTCTATCCCTGATTTTTCCACAGGATCGCCCCCAGAATGAAAGAGGCACCCAAATGTTGATTTTTTATACCTTACCAGCTTCCCCACGAACAGTTTTCGGCAGACATTGCTCTGCTGAAGGTAGACCGCCGAGCATCATCGGCGGAATCAACTAGCCTCTGAGCGGGATGGGTGTCAACAGCCCATCCCGCAACCGGTTTAAAAGCTGCTCTGTCTTAATCGACGGGCTGGCAGAAATTTTTTTGTGCGAAGGAGAGAAAATGGCCGAGCGAAAAAAATGGAGACGGTGCGAAGAAGACACCGAAAAAACGGCCTCCGTCGACAACGATAAAGACGGCGCGCGCTTTATAAAATTCACGCCGTGCGGCGTGACGTCCTACCACCGCGAAGACATCCGGCATCGCTACTGCGCTTACTGCAACGTCTATGTGGTGGAGCCGACATGAAAGCCGGAATTGATGAAAGCGGCTTTCTGGTCATCACTGCCGAGACGGCCGAGGAAGCTTATGCGCTCGGCCACTGGACGGGCCGCTCGATCATCTCGATTCCGTACGGCGGGCCTACATCGCTGAGCAGCCAGTTTTTCAGGGTCGAAACCAGAATCGAAAATCAATTGCCGCACTGGCTTGATAGCGGCTTACAGGATTTTTCGGGAGGCAACGCGAAAGAGGAGAAGAGCGACTGAGTAACCTGCCGGGAGGCGTCCGCTTCCCGGTTTTTTAAAATCAAAAACGGTGTGAGCCGCTGCTTTAGCTAGCAAGTGGCAGCGCCTTTTTTTTATCAGAGGAGAACTAGAAATGCGTGATTTTAACACACCGGAATATTGGGCCGCCGTTAAAGCGGGCAAAATTTCCTGGGAACAGGTAGAGGCCGACGAAGCCGATTACGAAGCGCGGCGAAGCAGGGCGCTTGCGACAAGCGGGCGCTATTCCGCAAGGAGCATGATCGCCGACGAGCTCGCCCGGTGGCCTATACCGGAGGCGACAGAGGCGTATTGCCCGGAACTGTCCGCGTGGGTGACGGAGAACAGGAACATTTACGGGGCCACAGAGAAGGTTCTCAAAAAGCTGGCCGAGTACATCTATCAGCGCGACCGGGAGCGCCGCGAGGCCGACGTCACGAAAAGCTATCTGGCAAACGCGACCGGTTTTTGCGAGCGCGCCGTCCAGTACGCGCTGCGGCAACTGGAACGCTTCGGCCTCATCGAAACCAGCGTCGTAAGAGAAAATGGCTGGGTGGTAGGCCTTCGCATCAAACTGCTTAACAAAGCACTGCCGCGCCATCATCACGCGCGTTGGCCGCAGCACGTTCGCCCGCCGGTGTTTGTTTCTCTGTTCCGCTTTCACGTACAGGAGATAGACCGGAATATAGAGAAAAAACTGGTCGCTGAATCCCGCAGGACTCTAGGGGAGCAACCAGAATCCTACAAACAGCATTCCATTTATAATATAGAGCCGGTGCGGGTTTGGGCCCAGCGGTGCATGAACGGAGCGTGGAAGGCCTACAGAGATAGCCTGCCGTTATTCGACGCGCAAGGACTATCTCCGCCGCTGCCCTCATGAGCGGTCAAATTTTCGGCCTAAAACGGCAAAATTCGAGAGTGTGGATAGGCCGAAGTTGCTCGGCAGGGCGGAGCGTGTGGCGGAGCCTGAGAACTATGAAAACTTTTGTGCGCGTGGAGAGAAAATGTTTTTCAAATATCGCGAATTTATTCTGGTCATGCTGTTTTTTCTGCTCTGCTTTTTAGCGGCTATTTTCAGCGATATGGAGCATACGCAGGAATGCGTTGTCATTGCCGGAGTGATAAATCTCGGCTGTTTTTAGCGGTAAATTTACCGGCTCGCGAAAATTTACCGGCTAAATTTTGCCGCTAAATTAGCCGGTAAAATCGCGTTTAGCGGCTAATTTTACCGGCAAAATGCAACGCGCCGTATCGTCTTTTTTAATCCTTGAAATGCATAATGTTTATAGCGTCTTACCGCATAAAAGCGGTGTTCGCGGTTCGCGTTTTTTTCGTCATTAGCCGGTAAAAGAGGCGGTAAAATTTAAATATGCGGTCAAGGATGTCGAAAGAAGAGTTTCATGGGCTGCTGCAAAAGCACGGCCTGACGCAAACCGAGGCGCTTACTTTGATTTTTCAGCGGACGAACGTGCCGCTGAATCTCGGCAATATCCAGACCCATATGGAACGGTGCGGCTCTATGTCCGCGCCGTACACCGTGGCTTTCAGGCTGCTTTTTAGGGAACTGGATAATGACGGAGCCGCTCGATCAGGAACATGAGGCGAAAGCCGATATAATCGCCCGCCCGGAAGTGACCGGCGAGCCGGTGCATGCCGGTAAAATAGCGGCAAAAGAGCCGGTAAACGCGCCCGACGCCGCGCCCGATCATATCGACATTTCAGCCGGTAAAATGATCTCGAAGGCGGTTGACGATCTCAAAATCCTCTTCGGCATGGAAAGCGACAGGGACTTCCAGTTGCTGCTCAGCGAAATGTTAGGCGGCATTTTTAGCGGCATCCGCGTCATGGGCAACCGGCCCTGGATTCGCTTTGCCGTTGCCGGCGGCGCTATCGCTTTTTCATTTTTACCGGCTATTTACCGGCACTCCACAGCAAAAGAGGCGGCTGATGCCGGTAAACAGGATGAAAAACAATGATCTCCATTTATACGGCTGTAGCGGTGTTGCTGTGCCTCTCGTGGCTGCTCTCCATGGCTCTAGCCTTTTCACTTGGCCGGGAAGCGGAGCGCCGCGCTTTCCGCTTCTGGGTTGCGGGTATTGGCACCTGCTTGAAATCTTTTTTGGACAGGGAGGGGAAAACTGATGGTTCCGGGAATGCCGATTAACGGGAATGACAACAGCGCCGCGCCGGTCGCCGCGGCGAAGGGCAGGGGCGGCATTTGGGGGGTCGCCGCGGTCGCCGCGGTTGGCGCCATGCTGGCGGCCGTGCTGGCCCTGAAAAAGCCGGTTGCCGAAAAGCAGGAAGATGAGAACACCGCGCCGGTGGTCAAGGCGGCGGAAGAAGAGCGCAAAAAACTGATGCGCGAAATGGCAAAAAAAGGCGCGGCAAAATCCGCCGAGGTGCGCAGGAAAAAGAAAGCCGAGCAGGAAAAAGCCGAAGCCGTAACTGAAAATGAATCCGCCCAGGAAGAGGGGGCCGCTTAAATGGAACCGCTGCTTGCAATCTGGATCGTGATTATAATTTTTTTGTGCTTTGTCGATATTTAAATGATCCCGCAATTCCGGCATAAGTGCAGCTACGGCTACACCGGCACCGGCAAGACCACAGTGGCGAAGGAACGCGCCGGTTTTTATCTCCGCTATAAACAGCCGGTTTTTGTTTTTCCCGGCAACGGAGACACAACGTGGCCGCGTGGCGTCCGCTATATCTGGACGCCGGAGGAGCTGGAAGACGCCTTGCGCGATCCTGAAAACTACGGCGCTTTTATATTTTTAGACGAGGGCGCGAATCTTTACGACGAAGTGACCCGGAAAAATCATCCCATCGTCAACGGGCTTTTCATGCGCGGGCGGCACCTCGGCTATACCGTCTGGATTCTCACGCAATACGTCACTTCCATCCCGCGCAAGGTGCGCGTTAACTGCACGGAGCGTTATCTGTTCGCGACGGCTGATGAAGACGACGCGAAAATGATCTGGGGCGACTGTAACAGAATTTCCGTCGACGGCGTCCCGCTCTGGCAGGCGATCATGGCCTTGCAAAAATTCGAGTATTTCCGCTACGTCCATCCCGGCCAGATTACACGGCACGTCACGCGGCCCTGAGAACTTCGCCATTTTTGCGCTTTTAGTTCGTCATGGCGCGGCCAGCCGCCATGAAACGATGGGGATATAACGGAAATTTTGGAAATTTTTTGGAGATCCTCACAATGGCGAAAAAATCAACAAAAGCGGCTTTTAAACGAGTGCTGGAAATGGCGATAGCCTTCGGCATCGGATCGGTGTTCGTTGTGCCGATGGTGCTTTTCATCAAAAACAAACTTGGAATCTAGGGAGGTAAACCATGTCATTCGGCTTCCGCCCTCAGTACAAGACGCGCCTTTATTACGAAGCAGGTAAAACCGACGTTTATTTCCTGCCGCGCGGCAACCTCTTCTCCGCGATCAATCTGCTTTTAATGCTTGAGGTCAACGTCGTTTCGAGCGACAGCAGCAATGCGCCTGACTTTCAAATCTGGAACGCTATCGAGCGGATGGAACTTATTCAGGACAGCAGGAAAGCGATCTGGTCGCTCTCCGGCCAGGCGGCGGCTCTGCTTTTCGGCAAAACGCGCGGCGCGGGCGTTGCCGCTTACGCGAACGCCGCGATTGCCGGGACAACGGCGAATAACGTGCAAGGCCAGATGTATCTGTCATGCAAGTCGTATCCGCTCGATGCTCCGAAGCCGTGGGACTTCCTGATCGATACGCGGGCGCACCAGTACGAACTTAAAATTAAATGGCGCGATTTGACGGTTGCCGGGACGCTCTTTGGCACTATCGGCTCCAGCATCACGCTGACCGCTTCCGAAAACTACATGGAAGTCGAACTTGACGCGCTGCTGCCGATGAAAAACCCAGCCGACGGCAAGGATGATGCTTACGCTCGGGGGACGCCGCCGGTTGTCGGCTATATCGAAAACAAACAGGCGATCACGGCCAGCAACACGAAGTTTCAGGTCGATCTCGCCGAATTCCAGAAATACCGCAACCTGATTATTTATGCGACTCACGTGGTAAACACGGCGCAGGAAGTGGGCGAGAGCGACATCTTGCAGAACAACATCAAAATTTACGACACGCAGGGCGTTTTCTATGTCGATGAGCTGGCCAGCATGGTCAAGGCCAAAACCTCGCGCAAGTGGGGGCAGGGATCGAGCCTTAACGCGGGCGTCTATGACATCGAATTTACGGCCTTCGGCTCGGCCTTCGATGCGCTCCAGTCGAACAACATCGTGAACCTGTTCATGGATTTGGACGTCGTAAAGCAGAGCAACAACACCTATCTGCGCACAATTCAGGTGACGCAGGAAGCGCAGGGGATGCCCGGCTAACGGCTCCCTGCTCGAAATTGCAAGGGGCAGTTTATGGAAGGACTTACTAACACTCTGAGCGTTCTGGGCGGCTTCGCGGGGCAAATCGCGGGCGCTGCTGCCACGTACATTAATGCGCAGGACGCGGCGGATATAGCCATCGCGCAGCAGGCCACCAAGCAAAAAGAGCTGGATTACCTCTATCAGCAGGAAAAGAAAGCGACCGTGCAGGCGGCAGCGGAAGGCGCGCGCAGCGTCGTCAATAACGAAACCGTAAAACAGATTGCCATCTGGACGCTGACCACCATCGCGGGCGGCGTGCTTGTCGGCGTGGTCATGAAAATGGCGGGGCTGAGTAAGTGAAATGTCATGGATGGGAGATAGCTGGGGAGGAACAAGCACAGTGGATCCTCTGAGCCTTTTAAGCGCGGTCGGCCCCTTGCTCGGCGCGGTTGGCAGCAAGCCCGGAGACATTAACGTCTCGCAGAGCGCAAGCAACACGACGGCGCTTTCGATTTCCAACATTATCTCGAATCAGTCTCCCGGAACCATTGACGCACCACTGAGCGGAAATTCGGCTCAGGGCGCGGCGGGCAGCGGCGCGGGCTCCGCGCCGCCCCTCACGCCTACGCCTCTCCAATACCCGGATATGGGCTATGGCGAGGCCAGCTACAGCGCTCCGGCTGCGGCCGTCCCGGAAGGGATTCCGAAAGTCGCGTTTATGGCCGGAGCCGTCGCCCTGGCTGGCGGCGTATATCTGATCTTTTTCAGGAAAAAGAGGTGAGGCATGGGGCCGATACTCGCAGGGCTTGGAAGGGTTGTGGTGCCGCTGGCTTTTTCCGGCGCGGCGTTTTTTACCTCTCTGGGATTTTTCAATGCTAGCCGCAAGCCCGCCGATCCGGCGCAGTTGGTCGGACATTACGCCATGATTTTAGCGGGAATGTTCCTTCTCTATAAACTGGCAAAAGAGGTGCTGAAATGATGGCGGCGATCTCTTGGGTTTCAGTTGCGGGGCTTTACGGCTACTGGTTCCAGCAATGGATGGACAAAAAAACAAAGACGCTTCGGATAGTTGTAAACGTTGTTCCAACTGAAAAATTACCGCTGTGGTATAAGCTTTTTTATGCCGTGATTTATGGCTCGGCGCTGCTTATAGCCCTCGATCTTGCGCGGGAGGCGTTCCGCTAATGGGGCTTTTCAGTTCTCTTTTCGGCGGCGGAAGCAAAACGACGGTCACGCAGTACAGCGCCAATAACACAAGCGTAAACCTCGAAAACGAAATCCTAAATTATATCGATCTGGAAGCGCTGGCGAGCGCCGTCAGCGCGATGGGCCTTACGGTGCAGGGCGCAATCGACGCAACAGGGCAGGGCGTGCAAAGCGCCATAACCGCCACTTCCGAGCAGACTCAGGCTTTGATTTCAACCTTGGGAACCGCTCAGATATTGACGCAGGCGGCGGATGCAAAGGCGCGCATCGAGCAGAATGAAATTTTAAATAGAGGCTTCGAGCTTGCGAAAATATCGGCGCTTGCGGGCGGGGCGTATCTGATCTGGAGGAAGCTATGAGAGAACAGTCTGGCATCCGCAAGACGTATCGAATCGATTTGACGGCCGCAAGGGACGGCGTCCTTGTGAAAGGCGCTGGCCGATATATCAAGGTTGCGAACGCGACAGACGCGAGCGCGGAAATCAGCATTTCGGTAGGGCAGAACATCGAAAGCGCCTATATGGCCCTGAAAAAAAACGGCAGCATCACGGAGCGGCAGGGCTTCACGGAATTTTATATAACGAACACGGCGCAGGCCTCGAAAGTAATCACGCTGATTTTATCCGAAGGGCCGGAAGATTTCGACGTTGACAATCCCGCCCTCACGGTCGACTCGGTCGGCAGCATTGATGCACCGATAGAAATCGAGTTGCCGGACACGGTAACGAGCGGCGAAGATCTTGCTATTACCGGGGCAGCCGCACACGCGCAGCTTATAGCGGCGAACGCGGATCGAAAATATGCCGTGATATGCAACGTGGGAGCGAATACCGCACGTCTTGGCTCGGCACCGACAAATACAAAGGGCATTCTTTTGGCGGCGGGTGCAACCATCGCGCTTGACGGCACGATGGAATGGCGGGCCTTCTCGCAGTCCGGCACGACTTTATCAAGGACGGAGTTCACAAAGTCATGAGGTTTGTAGACAACGCCTTTGCGCTTTTAAATCGCCTGAACACATGGAATGTCGATCAGCGGATTGCAACAGGCATGAAGCTTTTTCTGCATTCTGCCAGCAATTTATATATTTTTGTCACGGACTCGACCACTTTAAAATTCGTAGCCAATGCCCATTCTTGGTTTACCTCGGCGAGTGCCCTTCTCGGCACAATGACTTCGACTACCGGGTTAACCATGAATGCACTCCCAGTCGATGCATCCGATTTCAAGAAAAACGGACGGCTTGTTTATGGTGCGGCTGTTGTTTTAAATTATAACGGCAGCACGAACACGATAAATAAATCCTTCGGCGTGAGTTCCGTCACGGACAATGGAACAGGAACCTTTACCATTAATTTTTCGACTGCATTTGCAGACGCAAATTATATTGCTCTGGCTGTGTCCTCAAATTCAGCGACAGATACCACGGAAGCGTCTGCGGCAATTGTTGACCGTGCGACCGGCAGCGCGCGCATAGACGTAGAAGACAGTTCTGCATCAAACATAGATGCGCCGATTAATGATGTGGCTATATGGGGAGTATAGATGACCAGCAAGCGCATTGTTTGTGATGATGGAAACGGCGGAGTTTGGGTTGTTATACCTGCTCCGGAATATATTTCGCAGCTTATGGCGGGCGGCATGACTGAAGCGCAGGCCGTCGCGGCCGTCGCGGCGAAAGACGTTCCGGTCGGGAAGCAATTCGAGATAATCGATAAGGCCGCGATGCCTCAGAATAAAGAAAATCGCGATTTATGGACGCTCTCCGGCAAGACGGTAGAGGAGCAATCATGATCCGGTTTTTTTTAATGTCCGCGATGGGATTTCTCGGATTCGGTGTTTACCGGCAGGCCGAAAAAACCTATGGGCCTTTTCAGCTATACGGCCCGCCTACGCAGTCCAGTATCGAAGCCGCCGCTCTATCCCGCGCAAAGGAAGACCTCACCATGCACGAAGGGCGGCGCAATGACGTGTATTACGACACGCAGGGATATTTAACAGTAGGAATCGGCCATAAGGTCACTTCGCAGGACAATCTCCGCGCGGGCCAGAAAATCAGCGATGCGCAAATAGAAGACTTTTTTGAGCAGGACGTGCAAAAGGCGTTCGCCGCGGCGAAGGGGCAGGCGAATGAACTGGGCAAATATGATGCCGACCTGATCGCAGCTCTCACCGGCGTAAATTTCCAGCTTGGCACCGGCTGGCGCAGCAAATTCAAGAACACATGGGAAGACCTTAAAAAAGGGAACGCGGCGTCCGCGATTAACCGGCTGCGGCAATCCGAATGGATGAAGCAGACGCCTATCCGCGTCGCCGCTTTTATCGATGCATTGGGGGAGGCCTTCGGATGATGGAAACAGTTTTTCAGCTAATCGTTGCTTTGCAGATCGCCAACATCACGGCGACTTTTGGCGTCCTCTTTCGCATGGGAAGCCATAGCGAGAGGCTGAAAAATCTCGAACGTGTAATTTTTAAAGGAGAAAACATATGATGCAGAAAGTCTTGAATCGGGCTTCCGAGCCCTCTACTTACGCGGGCCTTGCCGGGATCGTCTCCGGCCTTGGCATGATTTTCGACATTAACGAGGCCGAGCCGATCGTCCAGGCGGCGGGGCATGCCGCCGAAGCGGTGCTTGCCACCGGAAATCCCGCGATGGGCATTGCAACGCTGCTCTTCGGCCTGCTGGGCGTCTTCATGCCGGAAAGGAAAAGCGATGGCAAAGCGAAAAGGTGATTCCACGCGCCACGGCAACGGGCGCTTTAAAAAACTCAAAGGCCGGAAAAATCCAGCCGCCGTTAAAGCTGGCAAGAAAGGCCACCGCATAAGCTGTAAATGCCGATAGTTTCTACCTCCCGCACACACCAGACTTGACCGCTTCGGCGGTCATTTTTTTGATTTTCCAATTCTTTGTATCAAATTATTTAAATTCAGCCTGGCTCGATCGGCGGCCGCGCCGGCGCAGCTCGCCGGCTTTCAAAAAACACCATAAAAATCGATACATTCTTATCATCGAAAAATAACGATTTTTTGGATTAAAGAAAAAATTCAATTTTCCAATTTAAGGACAAAAATTATCTATTTTAAAAACCGCTGATCTCTGCGGTTTTTCACGATATTGTGAACCTGCTGCCGTGAAAGCTTATAGTTTTTCGCAAGCTGCGGGATCTTCCAGCCCGCGTCATGCTTCACTAAAATTTGCGCGTTGCGGTTTTCACGGCGCTTTCTTTTTGCCCAGCACTGGACGCGCTGCGCAATATGCCTCGCGATATGCGGCTCGACAGCGAGGCGCTGCTGCACGATCTGAATCCGCGTCTCAATATCGAGGTGCAGGCTGTCAGGATCGTAAAATTGCTTCGCGAGAGAGTTCACGTTTTTACGCCATGCATCCGCGCGTTGCCGTTCGGCCAGCAGCTTCTCCAGTTGCGAGATTTTAAAATCGCAGTCCTGTTTTATATCCGTGAGCCAGCCGATGACCTGTTCGATTTCAGGCGTAGGCGTGTCACGCGCAATGTAGAAGCTGATGCCGCAGTTGATGCGGGCCGTGCCGGAGGTCATGAGGGAAAGCCGTCAAACAGTTGGATACGCTACTATTTAACAGGTTGTCATTCGCGGATGAAAAAACAGTAAAGCCAACACAGACGTATGTTTTTCCATCTATGCCAATTACCATAATATACATTATCACATTTTCTTTTGTTCCCGCAGCCGGGATTTTATGGCCTGAATCCGTGCTCTCTTTGCCAGTCCCTCGCCATCAATTCCGTTTGCTCCGGCCTCATCGGCGCTGTAACTGAAATCAAGCGCGGCATCATATTCCGAAGCTTCCGCGTTGAGCAGGAGATGAGGTGGGCACCAGGAAGGCGCGTTACGCGAACCGCAAATCGCTTTGGTAGTTTCATAGTCCAGAATTGTGACTGTGATGGGAAGCCCCACCGATGCCCGTGAATCCGCCCGCGCGGCAGGCATAAAACCGAAAAAACAGCACAAATACAGCATCGAGAGCAACCGCATAAGGTCCGCCCCTTTCCCCAAAAAGCCCACTTGTATTTACGCGCTGCCAACTATTAAATGGCGGACACGTTCCCCAAATCGCGGTAACTCTGTAAATTGACTGCTATATCTCTAGCAAAACATAATACGGTTGAAAAGATGACAAATGACGATGCGACGAAAGCCTTGCTGGCATTGATGGAACGCCTCCGCGACCCGCAAAATGGCTGTCCCTGGGACATTGAACAGGACTTCAAGACCATCGCCCCTTATACGATCGAGGAAGCCTACGAAGTCGCCGACGCCATCGAGCGCGGCGACATGCAGGATTTCAAGGATGAGCTCGGCGATCTCCTGTTTCAGGTTATCTTCCAGACGCAAATAGCTAAAGAAAAAGGACTTTTCACTTTTGAAGACGTCGCCCGCCACGTCACGCAAAAGATGATCTACCGCCACCCCCATGTGTTCGGCGATGAGAAAGCCGCCGGGGCGAAGGACGTCGAAGGCCGCATCTGGGAAGAACGCAAGGCGGGCGAAGCCAAAAAACAGGCGCTCGAAAGTATTCTCGACGACGTTCCGCTCGGATTACCCGCCGTGCTCCGCGCCCAGAAACTGCAAAAACGCGCGGCCCGCGTCGGTTTCGAATGGCCCGAGACAATCAACGTCCTCGATAAATTGGAAGAAGAAATCAAGGAGTTGCGCGAATCAATTAATCAAAAAGATCAAAAAGGAATCCACGAAGAAACCGGCGATCTGCTTTTCTGCGTCATCAATTTCGGGCGCATGCTGGGTGTCGACTGTGAAACGTCGTTAAGAGACATTAATTACAAATTTGAACGCCGTTTCAAAGGCATAGAAAAAGACCTTAAAGCCAGAAATATAGACATCAATGACGCAACGCTGGAGCAAATGGAACAACTCTGGCAGGAGCAAAAACTAAAAGAACGGAAGTCGGCCGCATGATTATAAAAGTTTTAAAACGCAAAGTACGCAATGTAACGCAAAGTTTTTTATAGTGAGAACTTACTTTGCGCGACTTTGCGTACTTTGCGTTTTAAATCTTAGAGCCGCTTGATAAGCGAACTCGTATCCATTCTGCCGCAGCCATTCTTTTGCAGATCCCTGTAATACTCAAGAATTTTCTCCGTCATTTCCAGCCGCGCCCCATTGACTTCACCTTCCTCAAGCGCAATCTGAAGGTCCTTAACCATCCAGTTGACTGCAAATCCAAAATCGAAACTGTCTTTAACCATTGTCGGCCCGCGGTTGTCCATCTGCCATGACTGCGCCGCGCCCTTGCCGATGACCGCCAGAACCTGTTCCATATCAAGCCCCGCCTTCATCCCGAACGAGAGCCCTTCCGATAACCCCTGCAAAGTGCCCGCGATGCAGATCTGGTTCACCGCCTTGGTCAGTTGCCCTGCGCCCGCCGGCCCCATAAGCCGTATTTCCTTTGCGTAACAGGCCCTAAGAAGGGGTTCTGCAACCAAAAATGCAGCTTCATCCCCGCCCGCCATGACCGTCAGTTGCCCCCTTTCCGCTCCCGCCTGCCCGCCGGATACCGGCGCATCGAGAAACGCGCACCCCCTGCCCTCGAACAGCCCATGCATTTCCCGCGCAATCGCCGGGGATACTGTCGTGTGGCCGTCTTGCTCCCCCGATACTGTGTCAGCCACCGCTCGGCCTTGTCCGCCGTCCGGTTATAAACCGTCACCTCCGCGCCCGATTTCCGCGCAAGATGACCCGCCATCGGATACCCCATGACGCCGAGGCCAATGAATGAAATTTTATTGATTCTTTTCAAGGCTCTATTCCATGTCTTTGAAGAAATTGATGAGGAATCAAATCCCTGATTTCCTGCCACAGCCGCGCGCTGGCGGCGGCAATGACGCCGCCCTTCGTATCGCCGGGCCGGTAAGGAGTGCCATCCCACTTCCTGACATACCCTCCGGCTTCCTCCACCATGAACGCCCCGGCGAAGTGATCCCACGGCTTGATATAACCGTAAAGCGCAAAGGCCGCATCGCCACGCGCCACATGCAGATATTCATGCCCGGCGCAACGCAAGGTTTTTGTAGTAATGTTCGACACGTTGCTCATGATCTTGTAACCGGCATAGCCCCTGCCTGTATCGAGCCGCGCGCCGGAATCGACCTGCAATCTTTTCCCGTCCAGAAAAGCGCCCATCCCCTTTTCCGCAAACGCCATGCTGTCATTCACCGCGTCATAGATCCACGACATTCTCACCTCGCCGCCCTCTACCAACGCGACCATGATGCAGAAATTATCGCTGCCGCTGATGAAGTTACTGGTGCCGTCGATGGGATCGATCACCCATACGGTTTTCGCGGGATCTTTAAGAAGTTCTGGAATCCGCGGATCGTTTTCCGTCGCCTCTTCCCCCACCACGACAGACCCCGGCAGCAACGCCGTCAGCGTACGTGTCAGGAACTCCTCCGATTCACGATCTGCGACAGTCACCTCGTTATGCGGATTGCCTTCCTTGAAGGTCTTATGCTCCGCCAGCAGCTTCCCGCGCCATGGCAAAACATGCTTCCGCGCGCATTCGCGCAGCAGATCGGAAACTTTGCCGGGATCAAGGCTCGCTGTCATGAATTCGTTTTTCATTTCCTACAAGGGCTCATATGAAAACCGGCCCGTAAACCGGCCGATATTCGCTTGGTCGATTTCCACCTCGACCTTTAAATAACCGTCATCGTCGGTGCTCCCGGTTACATTGGCATTTTGATGAAGCCATGCCAAGGCCTTGCCGTCGGAAACCGGGATCCTGAATAAAGCTGTTTTCTTGCCCGCGGCCAGCCGTCCGTCGATGGCCGCAAGCAATTCCTCCGTCCCCTCCCCCGTCAGCGCCGAAATGGCGAACGCGTTTTCCGCGAACTTCGCCTTGCGGGCGGCGTCCTGCCGGTCGGCGGGCGGCAAGGCATCCGTTTTATTCCAGACCTCGATAATGCGCTCATCCTGCGCGTAATCGATGTCCAGCTCGTCCAGAACCTCGATTACCCCGGCCTTCTGCGCCTCATGATCCGGCCGTGAAATATCCCGCACATGCAAAATGACATCAGCATACTGAAGCTGCTCCAGCGTCGCGCGGAACGCCGCGATCAGCCCCGTCGGCAGGTCCGCGATAAACCCGACCGTATCCGCAAAGATAACCTCCTGCCCGCTTTCCAGCTCCAGTTTTCGCATGGTCGGATCGAGCGTTGCGAACAACAGGTCCTCCGCGAAAACCTTCGCCCCGGTCAGCTTGTTGAACAGCGTCGATTTCCCCGCGTTCGTATAGCCGACGAGCGCGATGATGGGAAACGGCGTCCGCTCCCGGCTGCGCCGCTGCAAATCGCGGCTTTTGCGCACCTGCTCAAGGTCTTTTTTAAGCCGCGCAATCCGGTCGCTGATAAGCCGGCGGTCCATCTCGATCTGGGTTTCCCCAGGCCCCCCCGTCTTGCCAAGCCCGCCACGCTGCCGCTCAAGGTGAGTCCACGACCGCACCAGCCGCGAGCGCTGGTACTCAAGCGCCGCCAGTTCAACCTGTATGCGTCCTTCCTTCGTCTGCGCGCGCTGGCCGAAAATTTCAAGGATAAGTCCGGTCCGGTCGATGACCTTGGCCTTCCATTCCTTTTCGAGGTTCCTTTGCTGAATGGGCGTCAGGTTGTGATTGACGATAACAACGTCAGGTTTCATATAGGCGACGGTTCCGGCGATCTCTTCCCTGTTGCCCTTGCCGAGCAGGTAGCCCGGCGCGGCCCGTTTGATCCGCGCCGTTTTCGTCCCGATCACATCGAGATAAATAGCCTCCGCAAGCCCGATCGCCTCCTCCAGCTTGTCCTCCATGGACGGCTCAAAGTCGGCCTTCTGCCTTTTCTCCAGCTCCGGATGAACGATGTAAGCGGTGCCGGAACCATGCTGTCCCGGCGCCTTGTCGTCCGCGGGAGGAGGTTTCGCCATTCTGTTTAGGAGGATTTGCCTTCGCCGGCTTCCTCGGGATCGTACAGCTGCAGCGGGCCGCCCGGCATGATCGTGGAAATGGCATGCTTGTAGACAAGCTGCACCGAAGCGTCGCGGCGCAGCAGCATGCTGAAATTGTCAAACCATGTGACAATGCCCTGGAGTTTCACACCGTTAACCAGAAACACAGTGACCGTCATTTTTTCTTTGCGGATTTTGTTCAGAAACACGTCCTGAACATTTTGGGTCTTCTCTGTCATCTTACCGTCCTCAGTTATGTAATTTATTTTTTCAATTTATTGGGTTCTTTTATACCTGCATAGGACAAGATTCAACTCTTTTTACAAAAGCTTTCAGTGCCCGCAAAACTATGTGATTAGATTTTATGAAAAAAGAAGGGGATCAAATTAATATCCAGAATACGACTGTGGTCATACTCCAGCGCCATCTTGCCGAACCACGGCGAAAACGGCATCAGGGCAATAAGCAGGTAAACATAGTAAATCTGGTCCTCGGCCAAAAACTTGGCCAGCCCCAGATAAAAAATCGGCACCAGCAGGCACACAATAACCCCGTGTGTCAGGCTCCAGTGGAATGTCACCCGCTGCGGCTCGTCCTTCCAGGGACTGGGCTGGATTTCCGGCCCTGCCTTCAGGGATATGGATCTGCAGAAATCAACCAGATTCACGACTAATACGTCAATCGTCAGGAAGGCAAAACAGGCGATAAAGACAGGGAAAAGCTGGAACCTGAAACTCTCGCTAAGCAAACCCAGAATGCTGAAAGCAATCCCGAATCCAAGGGTTGCGACTATACCCGACCCGAAAGAGGACAAGGCCCTCCTCATGTCGAACATACCCCGGTACTTCTCCCGGTATTGATTTACATCCACATTCACACGCAACTTAATTACCCACAATTTTAGATAAATTGCTTATATGTAAATTATAGGCACCTTCCGTGGAAAATTGCCAGTTTATTCTGGATGGCTAGGCAATCATCGAATACAAACAAGGGGTTATACCGTTCGGCCAGATGCTCGTTATTGTGGTTATGTCTTACCAGAATCGCTGCACACCCCGCAGCCTGCGCAGTTTGCATATCGGTTTCCGAATCGCCCACATACCAGACATGGCTCCCCGGCTCGATGCCGCATTGCCTGAGCGCCAGCAACAGCGGGTCCGCCGCCGGCTTGTCCTTCTCCGCAAAACCCGCCCCGATGGAAACCCGGCTCAGGTGCCCCCACCCCAGATGGTCGATCTCCCGCAATAAAAACTCATGCCGCTTGTTGCTTACAATGCCGACGGCAATCTCCCTGCTGCCGAGATATTCGAGCAATTGCAGCGAATCCGGCAGCACATGAAGATTTTCAAGATGATTGGCCTCCATGACGGCGCGCAGGACGGCAAGCGCCTCCTCCGCCCTCTCTTTGTATAACGGCCCGTACAGCTCGCGGGAAGAATAGCGGACAAAATGTTTGAACTCTTCCACGCTCCACGCTTCGAGTCCAAGATGGCCGCGTACATGATTATGCGCTTTCAGCAGCCACGGCAGCGTATCGACAAGCGTCCCGTCCCAGTCGAAGAATACCGCCTGCGGAGTTGCGCCGTTCATGCCGTCCATGTCACCTGCTCCCCGCGCAACCCCGCGACATAAGCCCGGTATTCCTCATACAACCGCAGCGTCACCTTGCCCGGCTTTCCGTCGCCGATTTTATGACCGTCGATCTCGACGACCGGCGTGACAAGGGCCGTCGCGGCGGAAACAAAAGCCTCGGCGGCTTCGTAAACTTCTTCAGGCCGGAAGCTGCGCTCCTCGATCCTGATCTGAAGCTCCCGCCCGATTTTATCGAGCGCCGTGCGCGTAACCCCTCGCAGGATGTCCGTTGTCGCCTTGCGCGTCACCAGCACACCCTCGCGCGTCACGATCCACGCGTTGCTCGAAGACCCTTCCGTAATAAAACCCTGGTCATCGACCATCCACGCCTCATTCGCCCCCTGCTCGACCGCCTTCTGCTTCGCAAGCACCTGCGGCAGCAGCGCGACCGTTTTAATATCGCGCCGTTTCCAGCGCATGTCGGGAACCGTCACCGCCTTGATCCCCGTTTTAATTTTAGGATTGTCATCGAACCGGAACGGCCGCGTCGTAATCACCAGTGACTGTCTGACATTCTTCGGAAAAGGAAATTCGCGCTTCGCCGCTCCCCGCGTCACCTGCATATAAACGATCGCATTTTGCAGCCTGTTACGCCGGAGCAGTTCACGGACGATAAGCTGAATGGCTTCCCGCTGCATCGGCATACCCATGCCGAGTTCGCGGAGCGAACGCTCCAGCCTTTCGTAATGTCCCCGCTCATCCGCCAGATTCCCGTGGATGCAGGCGATAACTTCATAAACCCCGTCGGCAAATTGAAATCCGCGATCCTCGATATGAACGGCGGCATCCTCGTGAGGCAGATAAGCGCCATTGACGAAAGCATAACGCGGCATGTCCACTTGATCCTTTTCCACTTAGAGGCATCCCTCCACCGGTGTCATCCCGGCGAAAGCCGGGATCTGGTTGGAATACGCTCTGAATTTACTCGATCCCTGCTTTCGCAGGGATGACACTTAAAACAAATCCACCTGCACAGTAAACAGCCGCTCGACTTCACGCGCCTGTCCCGCCTTGGCCAGCACGATAATGTGATCGCCGGGAATGATTTTAAGTTCCGGCGAAGGCATAAGCACCTCGTCCCTGCGCACAACCGCACCGATAACGACTTCATCCGGCAGGTCGACCTCGCCCAGCGTTGCGTTGGCAATGGCCGCGGTGTCGGAAACTTCCGCCTCGATAACTTCCGCGACGTTATCGCGCAGCGTATGCACCGCCTTTACCCGTCCCCGGCGCACATGCTTCATAATGGTCGAAACAGTCGAAGCGCGCGGCGAAACCACCGCGTCGATACCGAGCGGCGTCACGAGCATCCGGTATGTCGGCTTGTTAATGAGCGTAATCACGCGCTCGCAGCCATATTGCTTGGCGAGCAGCGAGGCAAGGATATTCGTTTCATCGTCGTTCGTGATGGCGATCAGCGTTTCCGTTTCCTCGATATTGGCTTCCTCCAGCGTCTCCTGCTGCAGTCCGTCGCCATGAATGATGGTGACGTTCTGAAGTTCCTCGCTCAAAATCTGCGCCCTCTTCTCGCTGTATTCGATCATCTTGAGATGCACATTCTGTTCGCGCAGGATCAGCCTTGCGAGATAAAGCCCGATATTGCCGCCGCCGAGAATGCACACATGCCGCGCCGTCTTTTCTTCATGCCCGAACGCGGCCATTGCCCGCTGGAGGTGTTCCGCGTCAGTGAAAAAATAAACTTCGTCATGTGGAAACAATTGCTCGTCCGGATCGGGAATCATGATCTTGTTGCCGCGCAGGATGAGCGCGATCGCTATCGGCAAATCCGGGAACAGCACATTAAGCTGCCTGATCTGCGTATGGATGACGGGGCATATCTCCTTGCAGATAACGCCCGCAAGATGCACTCTGCCGCCCGCAAGCGAAAATACGTTCGTCGTGCCGGGAATGCTGAGCCGCTCGTTGATGGCGCGGGCAAGTTCCACCTCCGGCGAAATGATCGCGTCGATGGGCATATGCGCCCGGCTGAATAAATTGGCCCAGACGGCGTCGAGATAGGATTGCGCCCTCACGCGCGCGATCTTTTTGGGAACATTGAACAGAGAATGCGCGACCTGGCAGGCGACCATGTTGACTTCATCGATATGCGTGACGGCAAGGATCAGGTCGCATTCCTCCGCTCCCGCCTGCTTGAGAACATCCGGATGAGATGCGTGGCCCACAATGCCGTTCACATCCAGTTCGCTGTTGATTTCAGCAATCAGCAGAGGATTGGTGTCGATGACGGTGACGTCGTTTTCTTCGCGCGCAAGATAGGCTGCGATACTGTATCCCACCTGCCCCGCGCCGCATATGATGACTCGCATGGCGTCTAGGCCCTTTCGCGCTTGTCTTCGGCAATGTCCCGATCGCCGGAATCGTTATGTTTGGATAACTCCTGAATGCCGAGCTGCTTCAGCTTGCGATGCAGGGCCGAGCGCTCCATGCCGACGAACTCCGCCGTCTTGGAAATATTGCCGCCGAACCGTTTGATCTGCGCGAACAGATAAGTGCGCTCGAATTCCTCGCGCGCTTCGCGCAGCGGCAGCGATACAAGATCCGCGGCCTTGACGCTTTTCTTGGAGTTATCCTGCGCGGGCGTCGTGATTTCCGGCGGCAACTGGTGCGGCCTGACGATATCCTCGTTTGCGGTGCAGCCCATGATGATGCACCACTCCACGACATTACGCAGTTGCCTCACATTGCCCGGCCAGTCGTAAGCCTGCATCGTCGCAATAGCCGCTGGATCGAACCGGCAGGGTGTGCGCCCCGTCTGCTCGGCATACACCGCGCTGAAATAATCCGCGAGCGCGCCGATATCCTGCACCCTGTCTCGCAGCGGCGGCATTTCAATGGGAACCACGCTCAGCCTGTAATAAAGGTCCTGCCGGAAATCGCCGCTGTCCATGCACTTCTTCAGGTCGCGGTTGGTCGAAGCAAGAATGCGCACATCCGCCTCGATTTCCTGCTGTCCTCCGGTCCTCTGGAATCTCTGTTCCTGAAGCACCCGCACGATCTTGCCCTGGGTTTCAAGCGGCATGTCCGCGACTTCATCGAGCAGCAGCGTGCCGCCATTGGCCTGCTCCAGCACGCCGATCATCCCCGGTTCGCCCATCACGCCGTTCTCCGAACCGAACAATTCGATCTCAAGCCGCTCCGGCCGCATGATCGCGCAATTCAGCACCATGAACGGCCGGTTCGCCCGCAACGACTGGCGGTGAATGAAACGGGCGGCAAGATCCTTGCCGGTCCCCGGCTCGCCCGTCACCAGCACCCGGCTGTTCGTCTGCGCAACACGCGTCAATGTCTGCTGAAGCGCCGTCATCGCCGCCGAATTCCCGATCAGTTCGGACGGCCCCTGGATTTTAGTGCGCAGCGAAGCATTTTCCCTGCGCAGCTTGGAAGTCTCAAGCGCCCGCTCGATCATCAGAAACAGCCTGTCGGACTTGAACGGCTTCTCGATAAAATCGTAAGCGCCCTGCTTGATCGCGCTGACCGCCGTCTCAATCGTGCCGTGGCCGCTTATCATCAGGACCGGGATATGCGGATGCTCCTTCTTGACGGTTTCAAGTATGCGAAGCCCGTCATCCTTGCTGCCCTGCAGCCAGATATCGAGGACGATAAGATCGGGTATCTGGGCCCCGATCAGCCTGTACGCCGTTTCATCGTTCGCCGCCGTGCGGGTCTTGTAACCCTCATCCTCCAGCAGCCCCTGTATCAGGGCCCGGATATCGGACTCATCGTCAATGATCAGAATATCGGCGGTCATTAAATTCTCTTTACCCTCTTGCGCTCTGCAGCGCATCCCCCTTGTTGACGATCACGCGCGGAACGATGAGCGACACAGTCGCCCCGCCCATATCGTGCCAGCCCTTGATCTCGCGCAGCCAGTCCGGCGCCCCCAGAATGATGCGCCCCTTATGGTCTTCCATGATCTTCTTGACGATGGCAAGCCCCAGCCCGGTGCCCTTTTCCTTATGCGTGACATAAGGCTCCGTCAAACTCGCCGGATCTTCGTTTTTGGGAAGGCCGAGGCCGTTATCCATGACGCAGATCACGATCTCGTTCGTCTTCTCGCGCACCGTCAGCAGGATATCGATATGCCCCAGCTTCGCCTTGCCGGATAATTTTTTCTGCTTTTCAATCCGCCCTTCTATGGAATCGATGGCGTTCTGGATGATGTTCGTCATCGCCTGCCGGATCTGCTGCGAGTCGACATAGGCGTACAGCGGCTGCCGCGCCCCGTTCATTCCCGCCATATTGAAGACGATATCCTGATGCGCCTGCTGTTGCAGGATCAGCATATCTCTCAAATGTGTCGTCAGGTTCTCGGTATTCATCACCGGCTCCGGCATGCGCGCGAACGCCGAAAACTCGTTGACCATGCGGCCGATATCCCCGACATGGTGGATGATCGTGTCGGTGCATTTCGAGAAAGTTTCCGGATCGACGCTGATCTGCGCGAGATATTTCCGGCGCAGCCTCTCCGCCGAAAGTTGGATGGGCGTCAGCGGATTTTTGATCTCGTGCGCGATGCGGCGGGCGACATCGGCCCACGCCGCCTTGCGCTGCGCCGACTGAAGCTCCGTGATATCGTCGAACGTAATGACCGCGTCCTTGTCCCCGTCGCCGCTCGTTTCAACGGCGATGCGCATCAGCAGCGTGCGCTTGTTGTCGTTTGAAAGTTTGTAAGGCACTTCCGCCTGCGTGATCTTGTCCGGCTTCTCATACGCCTGCTTCAATAAATTCCTGAGTTCCGGAATGATGTCGCAGACATCCCTGCCGACGATATCCCGCTCCTCGATTTCAAACAGGTTCGATGCCGGCGAATTCGCAAGCGTCACTTGTCCCGTTTCATTGACTCCCAGGATCCCGGATGAAACCCCCGCCAGCACCGTCTCGGTAAAACGCCGCCTGTGGTCGAGCTGCCGGTTCGCCGCGACAAGCTCGTCGCGCTGCTCCTGGATCTGGCTGGTCATGCGGTTGAACGCGCGGGCAAGAACGTCGAACTCGTCCTGCCGGTCGAATTCGGGAACCCGCGCCGTCAGATCGCCGCCGCGAACCCGGTCGGTCGCGGAAATCAGCGCGCTGATCGGCACGACAAGCTGGCGCGAAAACACCAGTCCGAACCACACCGCCGCCAGCAGCAGCAGCAACGCGACGACAAAAAAGATCATCGTGAATGTCAGCAGCAGCTTGGAGCGTTGTTGTTCCAGGAATTCATATGACTGCACGGCCTGTCGCGTGTCGTCGAGATAACTGAGCACCACCGGGTCGACCATCCTCCCCACGAACAGATAGGCTTCCGGCAGATTATTGAGCCGCACAAGCGCCCTGACCCTGTCATCGCTCTCGCCCGTCATGACGACGACGTTTCCTTCGCCGGCGTTGAGCAGCGCATCGTCCGGCAGGCTCTCAAACGCAAGCGAAAACGTCAGCCCCGAACTTGCCATCACCCGTCCGCTTTTATCGAATACCAGCGTCTCGGACAGGTTCCGCAGCAGCGACTGCGTCTGCATCACTTTTCCAAAAGCCTCGGGATTGGCCAGCAGGAACGAGGCCTGCCGGTCAAGGTCGTTCGCCATCGCGAGCGTATCCGCCTTGATGACCTGCTGGTGCTCGGCAAGATACGCTTCCGCGACCGCCTGCGATTTGTTGACCGCGGTGCTGACCTGCTCGCTGAACCAGCTCTGGATGCCGTAATGCAGGAACAAAGCGGAGAAGACCGTCATGATAATCGCCGGCGTGGCCGCCAGAAGGCTGAAGATAAACACAAGACGTACATGCAGACGCGATCCCGCGATCCCCCGCTTGCGCCCGCTCCAGAGCCCGACGATGCGCTTCGCGACCAGCGTGATAAGCAGCATAAGAATGATAAGGTCCGCGTTCAGCAGCCAGATCACCGTATGCGGATCATCGCCAAAAGGCGGCGTCGCCGTCAGCGCCGCGTAAGTCGCAAAGCCGCTGATAAGCCCGCAAACGATCAGCAACAGCGCAAGGCGGTTGCCGAGCGCGCTGCCGCCCGTCAGCAGGCGCAGCGGCCTGGGCCTTTTGTAAAAGCCGTTCATATTGCCCGCAAGGGTGCTCAAGAATTTCTCTCCTTTGGAAATCAGCGGAGAAAGAAGTTTCCCGGAATCAGGTCTGGCTCTTTTTGTACGATCTTTTCCCAACGATGCAAACCTATAGATTCTATTGACTTATCTGTTTACAATGCATATCCACAGCTTTTACGAGCGCACCGCAAAATAGTAGACTATGGAAATTTCTGCAAGCCCTAAAGACAACATTTCCTTCTATGCCGTGATCGCTGCCGCTGGAAGCGGCGAGCGGCTGGGCGGCAGCGTGCCAAAACAGTACCAGAGAATATCCGGAAAAGCGATCCTCCGCCATACGCTGGAGGTTTTCCTGTCCTGTCCGGGCCTGCGGGAGCTTTGCGTGGTCATCGATCCGAAGCATCGCGCCCTCTATGACGAGGCGGTAAGCGGTCTGTCCCTGCCCGAACCAGTCGCCGGTGGAAAACAAAGAAAAGATAGTGTTTACAACGGACTAAATTATTTTTCTCATGTGAATAAAGAGGAAATAATCCTGTTCCACGACGCCGCCCGCCCTCTGGTCGCCGCCCGGGAAATCGAGGCCGTCGCCACTGCCGCTCACGAAAAAGGGGCCGCCACCCTCGCCGCCCCGGTGACGGATACCCAGAAATACGCCTCCGGCGCCTATGTCGAACGCAAAGACCTATGGGCCATCCAGACCCCGCAGGGCTTCCGCCATAGCCTCATCCGGCAGGCCCACGAAGCCGCGAATGACGGAACCGAATATACCGACGACACCGCATTGCTGGCATCCCTCGGCCACCGGGCCGAACTGGTTGCGGGCTCCCGCGCCAACATCAAGATCACAACGCAGGACGACATGGACTTCGCCCGCCGGCTGATGGAAGCAGGCGCCTTCGAGACACGTACAGGCTTCGGTTATGACGTACACGCTTTCACGGAAGGCGGCAATGTCAGGCTCTGCGGCGTCGACATTCCCCACACAAAAAGTCTCGCGGGCCACTCCGACGCCGATGTCGGCCTGCATGCGATCACGGATGCGCTGCTCGGCGCCATCGGCGAAGCGGATATCGGCCAGCACTTCCCCCCCTCCGACCCGCAATGGAAAGACAAGGACAGCGCGATCTTCCTGCAACGCGCCGTCGAACTCGTCGGCAAAAAACAGGGCCGCATCGTCAATCTCGATCTCACGCTGATCTGCGAGGAACCCAAAATCGGCCCCCACCGCGAAAAGATGCAGCGCCGTGTTGCGCAAATCTGCGGCATCGCGCCCGGCCGCGTCGGCATCAAGGCGACCACCACCGAAAAACTCGGCTTCACCGGCCGCGGCGAAGGCATCGCCGCGCAGGCTGTGGCGACGGTCCGCCTGCCTGAAAGCGGCTTCCATGTTTGATACAAGACTGATCGAAAAACTCGACCTGAAAAACCCGTACGTATGGCTCGCGACATGGTTCGGCTGCGGCCTCATCAAGCACGCGCCCGGCACATGGGGCACGCTCGGCGCGCTGCCTTTCGCCGTGCTGATGCTTTATTACGGCGGCTGGGCGCAGCTTCTCTGCGCGGGGCTTATCGTCGGCTATTTTAGTTACAAATCAATCCGCCAGTTTGAAAATATGACCGGCGAGCATGACGCGGGCGCCATCGTCGTCGACGAGGTTCTCGGCATCTGGCTCGCGCTGCTCTCGATCCCGCTCAGCGTCGGCGGCGTGGTATCGGCTTTCCTGCTGTTCCGCTTTTTCGACATACTCAAACCCTGGCCCGTTTCAAAATTCGACGAAATACCCGGCCCTGTGGGCGTCATAGCCGACGACCTCGCCGCCGCAGTTTATGCCATCCTGTGCCTGTGGGGGATGCATCATGCAGGCTTTATTTGATGAACTGAAAAAACGCGGCCTGAAAATGGCGACCGCCGAATCCTGCACCGGCGGCATGATCGCGAAAACAATCACCGACCTCCCCGGCTCCTCCGCCATTTTCGAGCGCGGCTTCATCACCTACAGCAACCGCTCCAAGACCGAGCTTCTTGCCGTCCCCCCGGAACTGCTGGACAAACACGGCGCCGTCAGCGCCGAAGTGGCGAGGGCGATGGCAACCGGCGCCCTCGAACACAGCGACGCCGATATCGCCGTTTCCTGCACCGGCATCGCCGGCCCCGACGGCGGCACAAAAGACAAACCCGTCGGCCTCGTCTATATCGGCCTCGCCGGCAAAATGATAAAAGGCGCGAAAAGTTTTGAACATAGCTTCAAAGGCGACCGTGACGCCGTAAGAACGCAAACGGTGGAGGCCGCCTTGCAACACGTACTGAATGAACTGAAATGAATTACAAAGACAAAATCACCTTCGTCTCGGGCTCCGATCACAACTACTTCCCGATGCTACTCGAATGGATCCACTCCATCCGCTCCTTCCCGCAAAGCAGGGGAATGGATATCTGCATCCTCGACGCGGGGCTAAAGCCCGAGCAGGTCGAGCAGCTTCGTCCCCTTGTCGCCAAAATCCACAAACCCGACTGGCCCTGCCCCATCCCCGACAGCAAAATCCGCGGGCGCGAATATCTCAAATCCTGCGTCTGCCGCCCGTTCATCAATGAATATTTTCCCGGCTACGACGTTTATTTCTGGATGGATGCCGACACATGGGTGCAGAACTGGAGCAGCATCGACCTGTTCCTGCAAGGCGCGGACCGGCGGAAAATAACGCTGACCGCGCAGGTTGACCGGAGTTATCCACGTCAGCTGCGGGTCAAATGGCTCGGTCGCTGGCCCTGGAAAGTGCGCGGCTTTTATTTCTCAAACGCGGTAAAAGCCTTCGGATTCCAGAAGGCGAAAGAACTGCTCCCTTACTACGTCCTGCTCGCCGGCGCCTTCGCCTTGCACGCCGAAGCGCCGCACTGGAAACGCTGGCAGGAACTGGTCAGGCAGGCCGTCGCCAAAGGCAAGGTTTTCACGGCGGAGCAACTGACGCTCGGCATACTGTGCTATCTCGAAGGCTTCTCTTGCGAAGTCCTCCCCGCCTGGTGCCACTGGCTGTGCCAGTTCAAACCGCTGTGGAATGAAGAAACAGGAAAGTTCGTCGAACCCTTCCTCCCCCACCACGAACTCGGCATCCTGCACCTGTCCGGCTACGATGAAATGCGCCTCGACCGTTCGCTGACAACCGACTTCCAGACCCCCGAAGGAAAAACCGTGAGCCTGTCCTACCGCTATCCAGCCTTTGACGGCGAAGGAACCAATCCCGCCTCCACCCCTGTGTCATCCCTGCGAAAGCAGGGATCTGGTTAGTCCCAACTCGATCCCTCTCAACAAAAAAACAGGGCAAGGAAACAATTAGTTTTTGCTCGCATTGGCACCCTTTGGGTCTTTATAAAAATCCTTGACATAGCCGTCACATATATTTTTCATGATCGGTCCACGTATCAATGTCTTCTCTGCTTTATCGTCAAATTTTGCTTTGAGTTTCTGCGCATCGGCAGCAACTCCCATACCCTGCCACATCTTAAGACCCGGCGAACCCGGTGTATTGCTTTGCTTTTCCAATGCGCATAACCAGCCATAGGCTACAGCCTGATCCGCCTCGCCGCCTTCATCATTGACGCCTTTCAAATATGCCTTCGCCATCTCGTACTGTGCCACGACATGACCCTGTTTAGCGGCTTGGTAAAACCAATGCGTTGACTTTTCAGCGCTTGGTTCAACCATTTTCCCTTGAAGATATACAACCCCTAAAATAAATTGCGTTTCTATATCGCCAGATGCGGCAAACAATCGGCAAGAATCTAAAAATTTTGTGTAATCAATATTCGCCGTATCATCTGTCTTAGACTGCTTGATTCCTGTCCGGCAGTTCTGATGCTCTTGTTCGAGAAGCTGGATTGCAGATTCCGAACCCAGTTCTGCTGCTTTGCCAAACATCTCGCCAGCTTTTTCAATACCTTCTCCCTTTTGGAAATTCATACCCTGTGAAAAGTATGAATCACCATCTTCCTGAGCATGGCCAGAAAAACTAAGACTTAAAACAAACAGAGAAATAATGATAAATCTCATAAGATCACTCCTTGCTATCGTATAATTTGCGAGCCCTCTCCTCAAAAGCCTCAACCATCTTCTTCACAGCCTTCTCAAAAAAAACTCCCATAAGGTTCTGAAAAAACTTATTCCTGAACTCAAAATCCACATAAAAATCTATCGTACACCCCCCGTCCTCCTCCGGCAGAAACCGCCAGTGGTTCGACAGATACTTCATCGGCCCCGACAAATATTCGACATGGACATGATCCGGTCGCAGCGCCGTGACTTTCGAGGTGAATTGCTCACGCACCATTTTATAGCCGATGACAAGGTCGGCGTAGAAAACATTGCCCTCGCGCTTCGTGATCCGGCTCGCCCGGCACCACGGCAAAAACTGCGGATATTTATCGACCGCCGCGACCAGGTCGAAAAGCTGCTCCGGCGTATAGGGAAGTTTTCTTCTTTCGGCGTGGGTCGGCATGAAAAACCTTCGCAGGGGAACGGTTTTCAAAGCATATCGGTTGGTTAACATGACTGCAATAAGGAGGACGCCATGTCCTATGAAAACAAAAGCGACCTGCCCGCCAGCGTCAAAGACCACCTCCCGGCCCACGCGCAGGATATCTACATGAAATCCTTCAACAGCGCATGGAAACAATACAAAGACCCGGAAAAACGCCGCGGCGATACCTCACGCGAGGAAACCGCCCACGCCGTCGCCTGGTCAGCCGTCAAAAACGAATACGAAAAAAGCGGCGATCAATGGGTGAAGAAAAAAGCCGGGAAAGAGAGGCAAAGATGAGAGGCGCACTGCTATGGATTGTGGGAGTACCGCTCCCGATTATTATACTGCTCTATCTGTTCAACGTGCTATAAACGCTTCGCGCGCCGCGCGCAGCCGCTCGAAATCGTCCCCCGCATGATAGCTTGACCGGGTCAGCGGCGACGCTGACACCATCAGGAATCCCTTCGCCCGCGCCATTTTCTCAAGCTGCGCGAATTCATCCGGAGTCCAGAACCGGTCCACCGGCGCATGCTTCGCGGTAGGCTGCAAATATTGACCCACCGTAAGAAAATCGACATCGGCGGCGCGCAGATCGTCCATCACCTGCCCGACCTCCTCTTTCGTTTCGCCAAGCCCGACCATCATCCCCGACTTGGTGAACTGCGTCGGATCGATTTCCTTGACCCGCTGCAACAATCTCAACGAACGGAAATACCGCGCCCCCGGCCTGATCGTCGGATAAAGCCGCGGCACGGTCTCAAGATTGTGGTTGAACACATCGGGCTTCGCGCGGATCACGCGGTCGATCGCCTCCATGTCGCCATGAAAATCGCCGGGCAGAATCTCAATCGTCGTCCCCGGCGACTTGAACCGGATCGCGCCTATGGTTTTCTCAAAATGCTCCGCCCCGCCATCGGCAAGGTCATCGCGATCCACGGAAGTCACTACAACGTGTTTAAGCCCCATCTGCCCGACGGCGACCCCGACGCGCAACGGCTCCATCCGGTCCAGTTCGTTCGGCTTGCCGGTGGCCACATTGCAGAACGCGCAGGCTCGGGTGCAGACCTCGCCCATAATCATAAAAGTCGCGTGCTTCTTCTCCCAGCACTCGCCGATATTGGGGCACCCCGCCTCTTCGCAGACCGTGTTCAGCTTCGCCTTGTGAACGATATCGCGTGTTTCGTGATAAACCTTCCCCTGCGGCGCGCGGACGCGGATCCACTCCGGCTTCTTCCCCATCGGCCGGTCGGGGTTTTTCTGCTTTTCCGGATGGCGCTTCGCCTTGTCCAGCAATTCGGGATTATAGGTCATGGATGCACCTTAAATGACCGGGCGCGCTTTCGTCAAAACCTTTATAATTTAAGGGAAGACAGGGTGCCGTCGTCGGGAGGGTCTTTATCCTCATCGTCGTCGTGCCGTTCATCGTCATGATGATCGCTGACCTTGTCCTTTTTCCCGGTCAAAACCAGGTATTCGTCCCGGATGATTTTCTTGTATTGCCTGATGACTTCTTCGACATCGATGCCGAGTTCGTCCCCCACGCTATACATAATATCCTTGACAGTGGACCGCACCACAAAGAAAAGCAGCGCCGCGAGCGTGACGATAATCCCCATCAGAACGGCATAGACGATCCCTTCTCCGGATGTTCCCCCCACAGTCCTCAGCGGGTTGCTAACCGGAAAAAGAACGAACAGCAAACCCAGCCACGACAATACGAACGCCGTGGCAAGAAAGACGACATAGGGCCTGCCCCTGTCTTTCTTTTTCTTGCTAGTTTTCTTCTTCTGATCGTCGGCCATCAAGAATCTGCCAGTTAAAATAATAGTATAGCAGAAATAACCCTGACTTAAAAATGTATAGCCTTCCCGTAAGCCGACAGCACGCTCTCATGCATCATCTCGGATAGCGTCGGATGCGGGAAAACCGTATGCATAAGCTCGGCTTCCGTGGTTTCCAGCGTCTTGGCGATCCCGAAGCCCTGGATCATTTCGGTTACTTCCGCCCCGATCATATGCGCGCCCAACAGCTCGCCCGTCTTGGCGTCGAACACCGTCTTGACCATCCCCTCGGTTTCCCCCATGGCGATGGCCTTGCCGTTGCCGATAAAGGGAAACTTCCCGACCTTGACCTGATGCCCCTTTTCTTTCGCCGCCTTTTCGGTCAGGCCGACGGATGCGACCTGCGGCATGCAATAAGTGCAGCCCGGAATATTTGTTTTCTCAAGCGGGTGCACATCGTTCATGCCCTTGATCCGCTCGACGCAGATAACCCCTTCATGGCTCGCCTTGTGCGCAAGCCACGGCGGCCCGGTGACATCGCCGATGGCGAACACGCCCGGCTCCTCGGTCTGAAGCCATTCGTTGGTGACTATATGCCCGCGCTCCACCTTCACCCTGATCTTCTCAAGCCCCAGATTTTCAGTGTTCCCGGTAATCCCGACCGCCATGATGACGCGCTCGACCGTGATCTTCTCGGTCTTGCCGCCAACCTCGACATGCGCCGTCACCTCGTTGCTGCCCTTATCAAGCTTCACGACCTTCGCCCCGGTAATAATTTTCATGCCCTGCTTCTCGAACTGCTTGCGGGCGAACGCGGAAATCTCCTCATCCTCAACGGGCAAAATGCGGTCCATGACTTCGACGACGGTAACAGCCGCGCCCATATTGCGGTAAAAACTCGCAAACTCGATGCCGATAGCGCCCGAACCAACCACCAGCAGCGACTTCGGCAGCGCCTCCGGCACCATCGCTTCCTTGTACGTCCACACCAGCTTGCCGTCCGGCTCCAGCCCCGGCAGCGTCCGCGCCCGCGCCCCGGTCGCAAGAATGATATGCGGCGCGGAAAGGACGATTTCCTTCCCCCCCGCCTGCGGGGGGGATTGAGGGGGGGAGACTCTCAGCTTCCCCTTGCCTTCCAGTTTGCCAAAGCCGTTAAACACCGTAACCTTGTTCTTCTTCAGCAAATGCTGAACCCCGCCCGACAGTTGCTTCGCGACGCCCCGCGAACGCTGGATTATTTTTTTAAAATCGAACTCCACCCCGCTGACTTTAAACCCGAAATCCTCCGCATGCTGGAACAGGTGGTGTATCTCGCTGCATCGTAAAAGCGCCTTCGTCGGGATGCATCCCCAGTTCAGGCAGATGCCGCCCAGATGCTGCCCCTCGACAAGCGCCGTCTTCATGCCAAGCTGCGCCGCGCGTATCGCCGCGACATACCCGCCTGGCCCGCCGCCCACCACGATGATATCGAATTGTTGTTCGCTCATATTTTCCTCGTCATCCCGGCGAAAGCCGGGATCTTCACAGGTTATTTACAAAGCCTTGTCACCGGGTCTTTTTCCGCGCACCGTTCCGGCACGGGATAACCCCCCACTTCATCCGCGGGATTGGAAGCGGGCGCAGAATGATTGCCGCCGTGAAGGCCGAAATCGCTCTCGCTGCACCCTGCCGTCATTAAAATCAAAACAAAAAGCAAAATCCGCATGCCGCAGATTTATCACGATTTTCAGGAAAAAACAGCCCTAAAGATTAAGATAAAACGCAAGAACGGCTTGCTCGCAGACCTTTACCGCGTGACAAACCCGCAAAAGGTTTTCAGGGGACTGGGAAGCATACTCGCCCTGAGGCATTCCTCCGGTGTATCTGCCGGAAAACTGTAGATATTCATTGGCCAGAAACCTGTCGCCGCTGAAAAGACTGACCACGGTAAAATCGCGCGCCAGCCGCTCCCGGCAGGCAGCATCGTTGAAAAGCGAAATAATGCTGGCCGAGGGAAACAGTTCACGCAACCCGTCCCGGACGCCGTTTCCGTCACTGATATCCGGAAGGTACGTCATCAGGTCGGTGCCTGCCAGAAGCGTAGCAAGAAACGGATCCCGCGCCAGCCGGTTATTTGGAATGCTCATGTCTTAAACCTTTTAAATATACGCCAGCCCGCTTAAGTCTTTGACAGCCGGAAACCGAAATCATAGAATATTATGGTAAGATAGGAAAGAAAAAAAATGGATAGAATTGAATTGAGCGACCGCATCAGCGCCGATCCGCACCTGATCGAGCTATTCAAGACCGCCGCGCTGGCTATGGAAGAAAGAAGCCACAACTGGCCCATCCCGGTATCCGATCCCGTTCCCGGCCTAATTTCAGTAGCCGAAGCGCGGCGAATATCCAGTTCCGCCTCGGTTCTCATGGCTGTCTGCGAAGACCTGACGGACAGAGGCATCCATGCCGCCACCCCGCAGGACATCCGGCAAAGCCTGATGCGCCAATTGAATTCCTGAAATGATTCAAAGAGGAGGTGCAAGGTTCAAGTTACAAGATGTCTTGAACCTTGAAACTGGAAACTTCAGATCTCAAATCAGCATACTGACCGGGTTCTCGATAAACTGCTTCAGAATCTGCAAATACTCCGCCCCCACCGCCCCGTCCACCGCGCGGTGATCGACGGACAGCGTACAGCTCATGAATGTGCCGATCCTGATTTCTTTTCCGTCGACATAAGGCTTCTGCTCCCCCGCCCCCACGGCGAGAATGCAGGCCTGCGGCGGGTTTATGATCGCCCCGAACTCCTTGATCCCATACATGCCGAGATTGGAAACCGTGAACGTGCCGCCCTGAAACTCCTCCGGCTTGAGCTTGTTATCGCGCGCGCGCCCCGCCAGGTCCTTCACCTCTTCAGAAATCTGCCGCAGCCCCTTGTTCTCCGCCTGCCTGACGATCGGCGTAATCAACCCGTTCGGCGTTGACACCGCGACGGAAATATCGGCGCTGTGATATTGCAGGATCGCTTCATCCGTCCATGACACGTTCGCCTTCGGATACGCCTTCAGCGCATTGGCGCACGCCTTGATGACGAAATCGTTGACCGAAAGCTTGTAAGCCCCCTTCGCCTGCTCGTTGATCTGGCTCCGCGCCTCGAGCAGGGCGTCGATCCGGTATTCGACCGTAAGATAAAAATGCGGCACCGTCTGCTTGGATTCCAGCAACCGCTTCGCGGTGATCTTCTTGATATTGTTGTTCGGTATCTCCGTGTAGGCCATGCCAAGCTGATTGACCATCTGCTTCGCATCGACCGGCGCCGGCGGCATTTTCGCGGGCGCCTGCCGCGGAGCCGCTACAGCCTTGCCGTTTTCAACATCGCTCATCACAACGCGCCCATGCGGCCCGCTGCCCTGCACCGCCGAAAGATCGATCCCCTTCTGCCCCGCGATCCTGCGGGCCAGCGGAGAAGCAAACACTCTTTTTTCTGATATCGTCATTTCAAATCACCCGTAAAAAATCCTATTGCGTCTCGCACAGCTGCTCAAGCAGTGTCTGCCCTTCGAGAAGTGCGGAAAATTCAAAAAACGCCTTGTTCCGCAAATCCGTCTTCCCGTAAAGCATAAGATCCAGATCTCCCACTATCGCTTTCGCCTGTCTCTGGTATTTCCCGAAATATTCATACAGGCAATTCCGCGCCCGCTCCGACGCCGCCCATGCGATGTACGCATCCTCCGGCGTCTTCGCAAGCAGGGAGTACTGATAGCCTAGCGCCAGATCCATGATCAGGTCGCGCAGCATCGGTTTGTCCCGCGCCCGCAATATCGCGTATTGCTCGGCATCGTCCCAAAGCCCGTTGCCGTTGCCGTCGTAACCCAGTTCCTTGGTCGGCATCCATTGCAGCGGCCTTTGTTCTTCCCCGGCCGCCATCGCGGGGCAACAGAAAACCGCCGCGGCCAGAACCGCGATCCCGACCCCCGTCCGGAAAAAATTACTTCCGGTAACAAACCTCTTTCGCGGCATGAACGATTTCCTCTATCTGCGGCAAGGCGAGCTTTTCAAGATTGGCGGCATAAGGCAGCGGCACGTCGGCGGCGCACACGCGCCTGACCGGCGCGTCAAGATAATCGAACGCATGCTCCATGCAAAGCGCCGCGATCTCCGAACCGATCCCCGCGAACGGCCAGCTTTCCTCGACGCTGACAATCCGGTTGGTTTTCTTCACGCTCTCGATAATCGTGTAACGGTCGAGCGGCCTGATCGTGCGCAGGTTGATGACCTCGGCGCTGATCCCCTGCTCTTCGAGTTTCTTCGCCGCCTCAAGCGACTTCCCGACCATGATCGAATAGGCGACGATGGTGACGTCGCTCCCCTCGCGCTCGATCTTCGCGCGGCCTAGCGGAATGACGAATTCCTCATCCGTCGGCACAGAAAAGCTCTGGCCGTAAAGAATTTCGTTCTCTAAAAATACGACCGGGTTCGGATCGCGGATCGCGGCTTTCAGCAAACCCTTCGCATCCGCCGCCGACCACGGCGCAACCACTTTCAGCCCCGGTATATGCGCATACCACGACGCATAACACTGGCTGTGCTGCGCCCCCACCCGCGCCGCCGCGCCGTTCGGCCCGCGGAAAACGATGGGGCAGCCCATCTGCCCGCCCGCCATGTAAAGCGTCTTGCCGGCGGAATTGACGATATGGTCGATAGCCTGCATCGCGAAGTTCATGGTCATAAATTCAATAATGGGCTTCAGTCCATTAAACGCGGCGCCCACGCCCAACCCTGCGAAGCCATGCTCGGTAATCGGCGTATCGACCACGCGCTTCGCGCCGAATTCATCCAGCAGCCCTTGTGTAACTTTATAAGCCCCCTGATACTCGGCGACCTCTTCGCCCATCACAAACACGGTTTCATCCGCCCGCATTTCCTCCGCCATCGCGTCGCGCAGCGCTTCCCGCACCGTCATTTCCTGCGTTGTCTTGGCAAACAGCGCCTCATTGAACGGCGGCGGCTCCAGCACCTGCCCCTGCGCGTAAAGAATGTCGCGGTTCTGGATTGCTTTGCCTTCCGGCTGAGAAACCTTTCCTGATGCGGGCGCAGCGGCCATGGGGAGAGACTCCCCCCCGTCGCTCGGCTCCTCCCCCCCCGCTCGCGGGGGGGCTAGGGGGGGAGCCACTCCACCATCACCAATATCTCCTTCCGACTCACCTTCCTCCAGCAACACCGCAATCGGCGTATTCACCGCCACGCCCTGCGCGCCTTCCTCGATCAATATCTTCCCGATCACGCCCTCATCGACCGCCTCGACCTCCATCGTCGCCTTGTCGGTCTCGATCTCCGCGATCACATCCCCGGCCTTGACCTTGTCCCCCGGCTTCTTGTGCCACTTCGCAAGGTTCCCTTCCGTCATCGTCGGCGACAACGCCGGCATTAAAATTTGAATAGGCATTTCATTTTTCTCTCTTCCGTCATCCCTCTTATTCCGTCATCCCGGCGAAAGCCGGGATCTTTTAAATTCTCGTACTCGGCCTTCCGAAGATCCCGGCTTCCGCCGGGATGACGACTAAAAAACTTCGCCCCTTCGCGTCTTCGCGTTAAACCCTTATTCTCTTCTTCGCAGCCTTCGTGAATTCTTCACTACTTCGTGTTAAGCCTTATTCTTCCACCGGTTTCAAAATATCCGTCCACAATTCCTCCGCCGCCGGCTCCGGCGACTCCTGCGCGAACTGCGCCGCGTCGTTGACGACGTCCTTGATGTCTTTCTCAATGGCCCTGATCTGCTCTTCCTCGATCCGCGACTCGTCCATCATCTTGCGGATAATCAGCAGAGGGTCGTGCTCGTCCTTGTACTTCGCGACTTCCTCTTTCGTGCGGTATTTCGCGGGATCGGACATCGAGTGCCCGCGGTAACGGTACGTCATCATCTCAAGGATGTAAGGCCCGCTCCCCCCGCGCACGTAATCGATCGCCTGCCGCGCGGCGTCGCGCACGGCGAACACATTCATCCCGTCCACCTGTTCGCCCGGAATGCCGTAGCCCTCGCCGCGGCGGTAAAGCTTCCCGGCGGCATGACGCTCCGCGCTCGTGCCCATGCCATACTTGTTGTTCTCGATGATGTAGAGGGCAGGCAGCTTCCACAGCGCCGCCATGTTGTAACTCTCCGCGACCTGCCCCTGGTTCGCCGCCCCGTCGCCCATATAGGTGACGGCGACGCCGCCATCGCCCTTGTATTTGTGCCCGAACGCAAGCCCCGTCCCGATGGCCACCTGCGCCCCGACGATGCCGTGCCCGCCGTAAAAATTCTTCTCGCGGCTGAACATGTGCATCGATCCGCCCTTGCCGCGCGAATAACCCCCGCGCCGCCCGGTCAGCTCCGCCATGACGCCCTTCGGGTCCATGCCGCAGGCCAGCATATGCCCGTGATCGCGGTAAGCCGTCACGATGCTGTCATGATCTTCCTGCACCGCCTGGATGCCGGTGACGACCGCCTCCTGCCCGATATAAAGATGACAAAACCCGCCGATCAGCCCCATGCCGTAAAGCTGCCCCGCCTTTTCCTCGAACCGGCGGATCAGCAGCATGTCCCGATAGAATTTTTTCATCTCCTCGGGGCTGGGCTGCGGCGCGCTGTTGCTGTTTGAAACAGACTTAAGCTGCGGCTTTTTCTTTTCGTTGTCAGATTTCTTCGAGGCCACCGGCATCTCCTGAAAAGTCCTTATTTTGCCTTGATCTTGATCCTTAAGCACTACACCATTTTATGACCAGACTCCAGCCCAAATTCCCCCCAAACTGCTTTCCCCGCGAAAGCGGGGATCTGGGGGTTTACGGTGTCAAAGTCTAATTCAGGATAATTTCTTCATCGGAGCGGTAAAGCCCAAGCACATACCGCGCCCGCTCTTCCAGCAGGTCCCGGTCCAGCGAGCCCGGCCGCAGCCTGACCACCCTCTGCTCCAGCGCTGCCCGCTCCCCGTTAAGCCCGTCATAAGTCGCGGAAACCTTGGTAATCTGCCGCTCAAGGCTCATCAGCCGGATATAACTCCGCTCCCCCAGCAGCGCATGGTAAGAGAAATAGCAGAGTAGGCAGAACCCCATGATGGCAAGCCAGTTCTGACGGATGACGTAGCGTTGTGCGATAAGCTTTTTCATACCCCCATAGAATCACACCCGATTCGCCGAATCAAGCAGAAAAATACAACAGAGTCAGAGACTTATATGAGAACAAGACTCGAACATCCGCGCTAAGGGATTCAAACGATTCACATTTTTAGAAACTTTTTTTCTGCTTTCCCCTCAACCTGTCCGCCGTAGCCTTGGCGAAGGCGGAAAGCGGGGACCTGCCGCAACCGGATTCCCTAAGTTCACGAACGAAGAGGAATGCCATCTTGATTCAGGGCGCGTGTGATATAAGAATACCGGTACGATATAATCATCAGGGGCCACTTCGATGCAGATATTTCCGCGCAAAAAACGGCTTCTAATAATTCTGTGTCTTCTGCTCTTTTTACAAGTGTGGTTCTGTTTTTGGTTTATTAAGCAAAACGCGGGTCACGTCTACGACGCTGCCATCGACAATCAACAGACAAGTGACTAAAGAATTCTTCCATCCGCCGGCTCGACCTTCTCGAAAACCCTCTCCCGCGCCGCCTCCCATATCCGCTCAACCGGCGTATCGAACACAAGCACGGGATCATACTCGATCACATCCCAGCCCCCGCGCGCGATCTCGTAATTAAGCTGCAACGGCCCCCACCCGGCATAGCCGTAAATCTTCCGCGCGAATCCTTCCGCCTCCGCGCTGGCGAAAACGATCCCCCCGCTTTCATCGCGGCTCATGAAAACCGCCCGCTCCTTCGCCAGCGGCCCGCCCAGAAAATCCCCGCCCTCCCGCGGGACGTTCACGGAATAACCGCCTGCGCTGAACACATTATGCCCGGCGATATAAACGACGCTGCGGTAAAACGGCCCCGGCGGAACTTTTGATGTCGCGACCAGCAACTTCCCGCTATGCCCGGAATAAAGCCCGGTCAGCGACGGAAGCACGATGAAAAACGCCGCGATCAGCAGATAGATCCTTGCCAGATGCGGCGTTGGCTTCATCGCTGGTTAAGCCGCCTTCTTCTTGTCTTTCTTCTTCGCGGCGGGCTGCACCCTCATAAATCCCGCGCCCGAATATTTCGCCTGCGGCCCCAGCTCTTCCTCGATCCGCAGCAGTTGATTGTACTTCGCCGTCCGGTCGGAGCGCGACAGCGATCCCGTCTTGATCTGCCCCGCGTTGGTCGCGACGGCAATATCGGCAATCGTCGCGTCCTCCGTCTCGCCGGAGCGGTGCGAGAGCACCACGCCGAACCCCGCCTTTTGCGCCATCTGCACAGCTTCAAGCGTTTCGCTCAGCGTGCCGATCTGGTTGACCTTCACAAGGATCGCGTTCGCCGCCTTCTCGTCGATCCCGCGCGCGAGCCGCTTCGGGTTGGTGACGAACAGATCGTCGCCGACAAGCTGGATCTTGCCGCCGAGCGCGGCGGTCAGGTTCTTCCACCCTTCCCAGTCGTCCTCGGCCATGCCGTCCTCAATGGAAATAATGGGATAATCGCGGCACAGAGATTCATAATATTCAACCATTCCATCGGAACTGAGAGTCTTGCCCTCGCCCTCCATATGGTATTTTCCGTTCTTGAAAAATTCGGTCGATGCCGCGTCCAGCGCCAGCATGACGTTCTCGCCCGGAATATATCCCGCCGACGCGATCGCCTTCATGATGAAATCGAGCGCCTCGCGCGATGAATTGACCGCGGGCGCGAACCCGCCCTCATCGCCCACGTTCGTATTGAATCCCGCGTCCGATAATTCTTTCTTCAGCGCATGGAATATCTCCGACCCGCAGCGCAGCGCCTCCGCGAAAGTCGGCGCGCCCACCGGCATCACCATGAATTCCTGGATATCGACCGGGTTGTCAGCGTGCGCCCCGCCGTTGATGATGTTCATCATCGGCGTCGGCAGCAAATGCGCGTAAGTCCCGCCCAGATATCGATAAAGCGATTGCCCCATCTCGTCCGCCATCGCCTTCGCCACGGCGAGCGATATGCCGAGAATGGCGTTCGCGCCGAACCTGCTCTTGTTCTCCGTGCCGTCGAGCGCGATCATCGTGCGGTCGATATGCATCTGCTCCGCCGCCTCAAGCCCGGACAGCGCCTCGAACAGGTCGGTATTCACGAACTCGGCCGCCTTCAGGACGCCCTTGCCGTTATACTGCCCCTTCGTCCCGTCGCGCAGCTCCACCGCCTCGTGCTTGCCTGTCGAAGCCCCCGACGGCACCGCGGCCCGCCCGAACGCCCCGCTCTCCAGCACGACATCCACTTCCACCGTGGGATTGCCCCGGCTGTCCAATACCTGCCGCCCGATAATGTCTACGATTGCGCTCATTTTATCTCTCCTTAATTTTTAAACCGCCACGACGCCACGATCGCCACGGGACTTTGTGTGAATTAACCTTTTGATGCCATACTTCATCAACGATACATTGAAATTTAATAGCAAACCCAGTTCTATTCCTGAAAGCTTAAGATAAGTCAGTAATTGCGCATCGTAAACAGGTATAAGCTTGTCGACGCTTTTTAATTCCACAATAACAACATTATTAACGATGAGATCGGCTTTAAAGCCTGTATCCAGACATTTGTTCATGAATTTGACTGAAAAGGGTTTTTGTATCTCAACGTTAAATCCCCAATCCGTTAATAAATCCGCCATGCAAACTTCATATATTCTTTCAAGTAAGCCCGGTCCAAGCTCACTATGAACCACAAATGCCGCATCCAGAATTTTTTCCGCAACCTTGTCCTGATACTGCGATGGTTCGATTAGGCTCATAACCCGTGGCGTCCTTGGCGTCGTGGCGGTTAAAATCATTTAATAGTTATTAAATCCATTGATTTAACCAAATCGTCAACCGCCTTCGCCTGCCTCAAAAACTCTTCGAGTTTCGCAAACGGCAGCGCCGAAGGCCCGTCGCATTTCGCCTTGTCGGGATCGTCGTAAGCCTCGATGAATATCCCCGCGATCCCTATCGCCAGCACCGCCCGCGTGAGATCCGGCACAAGCGCCCGCCGCCCTCCCGAAGCCTCGCTCCCCGGCAGCCGCATCTGCGACGCATGAACCGTATCGCAAATGATCGGCACGTTACCCGTCACTTCTTTCATCACCCCGAACGCCATCGGGTCGACGACAAGATTGTCGTAGCCGAAACAATGCCCGCGCTCGCAGATGATGATTTGATCGTTCCCGCACTCCTTGAACTTATCGACGATATGCCCGATCTGGTACGGCGACATGAATTGCGGCTTCTTGATATTGATGACCGCTCCTGTCTTCGCCATCGCCTCGACAAGGTCCGTCTGCCGCGCGAGAAACGCCGGAAGCTGGATCACATCGGCGACATCGGCGACCGGCTGGCACTGCTCCTTCTCATGGACATCGGTAATGATCGGCACGTCGAACGTATCCTTGACCTTGCGGAAAATCCGCAGCCCCTCCTCCAGCCCCGCCCCGCGGTAGCTGTTGATGCTCGACCGGTTCGCCTTGTCGAAGCTCGCCTTGAAGATATAGGGAATGCCCAGCTTGTCGGTGATCGTCTTATAGACCTCAACGGCGCGAAGCGTAATCGCCTCGTCCTCCAGCACATTCAGCCCCCCGAAAAGGACAAACGGCTTGTCGTTGGCGATTTCGATCTTCCCGACTTTTACAATTTTCATGGAATAAACGCCCCGGCCCTGATTTATACGAGCCGGCTCTGCGCCACCGCCGCGTTGATGAACGAAACGAACAGCGGGTGCGGCGCGAACGGCTTGGATTTCAGTTCAGGGTGATACTGCACCCCGATAAACCACGGATGATTGTCATACTCGACAATCTCGGGCAGCAGGCCGTCCGGCGACATGCCGGAGAATATCAGCCCGTTTTTCTCCAGCACCTCGCGGAAATTGATGTTCACCTCATAACGGTGCCGGTGCCGCTCGCTGATTTCCTGCGCGCCGTAAATTTCGGCAACCTTGCTGCCCTTCTTGAGAACCGCGGGATACGCGCCAAGCCGCATCG
>Ga0187893_10001176_pt1 | contig 64824 bp, 44 predicted proteins | sample MA1701074metaG_FD_139574 | JGI IMG/M metagenome (GOLD analysis project Ga0187893, IMG submission 139574) | White microbial mat communities from a basaltic lava cave in the Kipuka Kanohina Cave System on the Island of Hawaii, USA - MA170107-4 metaG ... | reverse complement strand
GCCCGGTGGGGGGGGGGCGGGGGGGGGGGGGGGGGGGCCGCGGGCGGGGGGGGGGGGGGCCCAAAACGGGGGAGGGGCCCCGGCCGGGGGCGAAGGGGGGGGGGGGGGGGGGGGGGAGGCGCAGCCGGCCAGAATGAAGAGAAAAGCGCCCAGGGCGCGCGACGCCCCTTCCATCCGTCCCCCCCTTCCGACCCGGGCCCCGCCGGGCGCTACTTCATCCTGGATTTTATCTCGTCCTCGTACTTCTGCAAGTTGGCGATCACTTTCTCGATCAGGCCCAGCCTCCGCTCGATGGCGGCCGGATCGGACGCCTTGTCCTTGTTCACCGTGTAGGTCTCCCGGGCCTGGGTCAGGTAGCCGATCGCGACCTCCTTCTTGGCCAGCAGGGTCTTGAGCTGCTCGGCGTCCAGGGACGGGGAGGCGAGGCCGTCCGCGATCTGCCGCGCCAAGCCCGCCCCCTCGATCACGGCCTTCCCGGCCTCGGCGAGGACGACGTCGACCGTCTTTTCCTTGGGCTTCTCGGGCTCGGGCTTGGGCGGATCGGGCTTCGGGGCCTCCGGCTTCTCGGGCTCCGGTTTCGGCTTTTCCGGCTCCGGTTTCGGCTTCTCGGGCTCCGGTTTCGGCTTTTCCGGCTCCGGTTTCGGCTTCTCGGGCTCGGGTTTCGGCTTCTCCGGCTCCGGCTTCTTCGCCATGAGCTCGGGCTTCGATCCCGTCTCGTCGCCGAAGGCCGTGACCTCGACGGTCGTCCGGGTCTCCCCGGAGATCATGACCCGCTTCAGGACGAAGCCCGGCACCTCCCCCGCGACCCAGAGGGCGCCCTGGACGGCCGCCTCCCCCCGCTTCCCCTCGCTGAAGAGGGTCACGCAGCGGACGGCTCGGCCGCCCACCTGGAGCGTCTCCTCGCCGACCTCGTTCACCGAGTCGCTGAACTCGGCGCCCTCGGTCTTCAGGGCCGCCAGGCCCGCCGTCGGGCCTCCCTTGGCCATCCAGGTCCGCACGCCCGCGGTCTCGAGGACGACCGAGTCGACCTCGTCGGTCCCGACCTTGACCTTCTCCTCTCGCAGGGCCTTGGTCTCGCCGGCCGAGAGGGGGATCACCTGGTCCGTCGCGGAGACCTTGCCGTCGGGGCCGAGGGTCTCCACCCGGACGGCGACCCCGTCCTCCTTCACTTCGACGATCGTGGTGTCGGCGACGATCTCCGTCTTCGTCTCGCCGGCGGCGACGACGGTCTTCGTCCGGATCCACGCCCCGGCCTTGAAGGCGCCCCAGGGGTGGGGGAGCTTGGGGACCGCGATGGCCGCGGGGGCCGGCTCGGGCTTGGGTTTCTCGGGCTCGGGCTTGGGCTTTTCCGGCTCCGGCCTGGGGGTCTCGGGCTTGGAGGGGGGCGGGGCGTCCCCGGCCAGGCGGCTGCCCAGGCGGCCGCGGAGCTGGCGGATCTGGACCATGCAGGAGCCCGCGTCGCGGGCCTGGTCGTTGATCTTCTCGTCCTCGAGGAGGACGTCCTGGTACTTGTCGCGCTCGAGCTTGAGGCAGATCTCGACGTATTTGACGACGGCGGGGTCCTTGGCCGCCTCCTCGAACTCCGCGGGCACCTCGCCGCCGAGCAGGAATTCGGTGGCGCGCATCTTCTTCTCGTCGCCCTGGACGCCCTTGAAGGCCTCCTCGGCCTCGCCGAGGAGCGTGTTGTAATGCTTGATCCAGGCGGCCTGCTGGGAGAAGAGGTCCTGGCAGTCGGAGATCTTGGGCTGGATCTTGTCCAGGATCTCGTGGAGCTCGGCGGCGAGCTCGGGCGGGACGTCGATCTTCTTCTGGTCGCACTCCTCGATCTTCCGGCGGACCGCCAGGAGCGCGCTCTTCTGGTTCTGGAGGAGGCCGCAGGTCTGGTCGAACCCGACGAGGTTGGGATGCCGGGGCTTCTCGGCCGCGACCGCGGTTTCGCCCTTGAAGAGGCCGAACTTCTGGAGCAGCTTCACCCAGACGTTCCGGCCCTTCGTGTCCTTGACGAAGAAGCCGGCGGTGACGATGCCGGGGATGCCGAGGAAGACGACGAGGATGAGGACCATCTTGACGGCGGCCCCCAGCCTGCTCGGGGGTTTGGACGTCTTGACCATCTTCTCGCCGACGGAGTACTTCTTGCCTCCCGGGCCGGCGCGCTCGGTGCGGCGCCGGAGGCCGGCGCCCGCGGGCTTGGGGGGGGCGTTCGCGGGGGCCGGAGGAGCCGGGGCCGCGGCGGCCGGGTCCGGGTCCGGCGCGGGCTCGGCCGGGTCGGGGGCCGGGGCGTCCGGCTTGCGGATCGACGTCGTCCGCTGCCGGGCGGGGTCTCTCTTCTCCATGCTCCGCCTCCTACTTTGAGCCCAGCTCCAGGAGCTTGCCCCGGATCAGCTTGAGGGTCTGCCCGTACTTCGTGGTGTCGTACTTGTTCTGGTACTGCGTCTTCTGGTTCGCCTCGTCGAGCATGCCCATGCCCACGTCGAGGAGCGCCTTCCCGCGCTCGAGCTCGGCCTTCAGCTGGGCCTTCTCTCCCGCGGAGAGCTCGGCCTTCCGCATGAGGCCGTCGCAGCGCTGCACGATCACGAGCCCCTCGTCGCACTTCTGCATGCCTTGCGTCTCCAGCCCCGACACGTCCACGGGCCGGCCCGCCGGCGCAGGATTGGACGCCGCCCGGGGCTTCGGGGATCCGCCGGAAGCGGCGGCGGCGATGACGATGACGAGGACGAGGAGCCCGCCCCCGGCGCCTCCCAGGATCAGGGGGAGGTTCGACTTCTTCGGGGCCTGGAAGGACCGGGTCGGATTCGATTCCCGCCGCGACGTCCCGGGGGCTTGGCCGCGGGACATGGCGCGCGTGATGGGGCGAGAGGAGGTCTTGGGGGGGGACGACGCGGGCGCGGGTTGGGAGAGCTTGATCACGGACGGGGGGAGGTCCCGCATCGGCAGCTTGGACGTCGGGGGGCGGGGGGCGGGCTGGGGCACCCGGGTCGAGGGTCGCGGGGGGCGGCGCTCGGTGGCCATGGGGGGTTCCTCGATGGGAGCAGGATCAGGAGACGTCCGTCCTACTCGCTCCGGACCGATCCCTTCTTGAAGACCAGGTCGCGCTCGGGCTCGGGCTCGACCGCCGCCTCGGGGGCCGGGGACTTCGCCGGATTGGCGGCGTTCCCGCAGCTCGGGCAGTCGTAGTCGTGGCTCGTGAAGATCTTCCCGCCCTTGACGGTGAGGTCCCCCTTGGGGAGGCTCGTGCCGCACGTGGTGCAGAACTCGACCATGGATGCGCCTCCTAACGCGGCCCGCCCCGACCCGCCGAAAGCCTGACCACGAGCGACTCCAGGAGCGCGGCCTCGCCGCCCCCCGAGGTCTTGATCGCCACGTCCGTCCTGAGGATCTCCCCGTGCTTGTCGACCAGCTCGGCGAGCGTATGCCCGTCGACGAGCCTGAGGAACTCGTCCGCGAAGTAGGTGATCTGCAGCTGCGAGGTGACCTCGAAGCGCCGGCGCCCGGCGGCCAGGAGCTTCTTGGCCTCGGCCAGCTTCCGGTACTGCCAGGCGAGCTTCCAGACCAGGACCTGGACCGCCTCTCCGGCCCCGAGCAGCGCCCGGAGGACCCGGAAGGCCCGGGACGCGTCCTTCGAGGCGGCCGCGAGGGAAAGCTCGTAGACCTGGCGCTCCTCCTCGTTCCCCACGAGGGCGCGCACATCCTCCGCGGTGATGGAGCCCCGCGGGCCGACGTGGGCGGCGAGCTTTTCCAGATGGCCGGCCTGTCCGAGGAGGGCGGACCCTCCCCGCGCGGCCAGGAGCTGGGCGGCGGAGCGGTCGAGGGTCTTCCCCAGCCGCTGCGCCTCGCCGACGAGCCAGCGCTGCAGATCGCCCGGTTTCAAAGAGCGGCACTCCACGAGGCAGGCGCCCGCCAGGGCGGGCACCTTCTCGGTGGGGACGAGGACCGCGAGCACGCCCGAGGTCGACGGCCCCTTCAGGTACTCCCCGATCTCGTCCCGGTGGTTGTTGACGAAGTTCCCCTCGTCGGCCAGGACGACCAGTTTCTTCCCTCCCAGGAAGGGGGGCGTGTAGAGCTCGTCCGCCACCTTCGCCCAGTCCGTCTCGGACGAGGCGAGGCGGACCGCGTTGGCCCCCAGCCCGGGATCCGACTCCTTCAGCGCCGCCAGTCCCCGCTCGCGGAGGAGGGCTTCCGGCCCGGCGAAGACGACCACCGGGGCGGGCCCCTTCCGGGACCGCAGGTCCTGGGCGAAGCTGGCCAAGTCCATTCTATGGACGAAACCCCGATTATATCAAGCCCGCATTTCAAGGGGAAGGGTCCTCGCGCCCGCGCGGTTGATCCGGGGGCCGGCGCGGCCTATAATCGGGACGTGGCCGGGAGGAGATAGGACGCGTCGTTGAAGAGCTCCGAGAAGACGGTCTACGCCGAGCGGGCGCTCCTCGTGGCCATGGCCTCCCCCGCGACGGACCTGCGCGCCCGGGACCCCCTGGAGGAGCTCGCCCGCCTGGCGGAGACCGCGGGCGCGGTCGTGGCGGACCGGGTGGTCCAGAAGCGCGAGCGCCCCGACCCCCGGACCTTCATCGGAAGCGGGAAGGTGGGCGAGATCTCCCGGCTCGTCGGGGAGCGGAAGGCCAGCTGCGTCATCTTCGACCACGAGCTCTCCCCGGCGCAGATCCACAACCTCGAGAAGGACCTCGGGAAGAAGGTGATCGACCGGACGGAGCTGATCCTGGACATCTTCGCCACGCACGCGCGGACCTCCCAGGCGAAGCTCCAGGTGGAGCTCGCCCAGCTCGAGTACGCGCTTCCGCGCCTGGGCCGCCTGGGCGCCCACATCACCACCGAGCAGCAGGCGGGCGGGGGCGCGGGGATCGGCATGCGGGGCCCGGGCGAAAAGCAGCTCGAGAGCGACCGGCGGCTGGCGCGGCGCCGGATCACGCTGCTGCGCCGCGAGCTCCGCGAGATCGGCGAGCGGAAGCGACGCGAGGTGTCCGCCCGCACGCTCGAGAACACGACGGTCTCCCTCGTCGGCTACACCAACGCCGGGAAGTCCACGCTCATGAACGCGCTGACGAAGGCGGGCGTGCTGGTGGAGGACCGGCTCTTCTCGACGCTCGACACGCGCACGCGCCTCTGGACCCTGGGGGGCGGCGTCCGGGTGCTCCTTTCCGACACGGTCGGCTTCATCCGGGAGCTCCCGCACGGCCTCGTGGCGAGCTTCCACGCCACGCTCGAGGAGGCGCAGCAGGCGGACCTGCTCCTCCACGTCGTCGACGCGAGCCACCCCCAGGCGGAGGACCAGATCCGGGCGGTGGAGGGCGTGCTCCGGGAGCTCCGCTGCGAGACGAAGCCGTCGCTCCTGGTCTGGAACAAGGTGGACCGCTTCCGGGACCCCGTGGAGCGCGAGATCCTGCTCCGCCGCTTCCCCGGCTCGATCGCGATCTCGGCCCGGACCGGGGAGGGGAGGGAGGAGCTCTCCCGGAGGGCGGCGGAGGTCGTGACCCGGAGCCTGGTGGACCTCGAGGTCCGCATCCCGCAGTCGGAAGGCAAGCTCCTGGCGGAGCTCGCGTCCTGGTCGGTGATCGTGGCGCGCGAGTTCGTCGACGGCGAGGTGCGGATGAAGCTGCGGGTGCCGCCGCGGACCACCTACCGTCTGGAGCGCTTCCGGGCCTGAGCGGGAAGCCGCCGGGGCCCCGCCCGCACCCCGTTCCCGGATTGTTGTTTGACAGCGGTTTCGGGGGTGGGATATAATCGTGGGCCGGAGGACCCTATGGCCGATCAACCGTTCGACGTCCGCAAAGCGATCGAGCAGAGCTCCTCCAAGAGCACCCTCCAGGAACTCGCCAAGAAGGGCATCCACCGCGTCAAGGTCCTCGACGAGAAGATGATCAACAAGCTCATCGGGGAGGCGGTGGAGCGGATCATCTCGACGAAGACGAACCTCCTTTCCTCGGACGACCGCCAGAAGCTGATCGAGGCCTCCCGCAAGGAGCTCGACCGGCTGATGAAGGAGCACCAGGCCACCAAGGACAAGGCCGAGCTCATGGAGCGCAGCCAGGGCCAGCTGGCGACGGACGTGGAGAACCTCCAGGAGCAGCTCAAGACCACCCGGAAGCTCGCCGACGACACCGCCCGCCAGCGCTACGAGGACGGGAAGAACGTCATGCGGGCCGAAGTGGACGACATGAAGAAGAAGATGGCCTCGGTGCAGGAGGAGACCGAGGCCCGGCTCCGCAAGGAGCTCGAGATGGAGTACAAGCTCAAGATGGCCGAGCAGATGACGGTCCTCGAGCGGCAGAAGGCGGAGTTCGCGACGAAGTCCGCCGAGGACGGACGGAAGCAGGACGAGGAACTGGTCCTGAAGCTCTCGGAGCTCTTCACGAAGTCGCTCGAGGGGGTCAACAAGAAGCTGAACGACATCCGGCTCAAGGCCATCGCCGGGGGCGGGTTTGGCGGCGGCGGCGGGACGGGGCGGATGGAGGGCGACCTCGAGTTCCGCCCCAGCCAGGCGACCCTCGAGAACCTGGTCCAGACGGAGCTCGAGAGCAACCTGAAGGGCCTCCAGGCCGAGGCGAAGGTGAGCGGAAAGATCAGCAGCGCGCTCGACCGCCTGAAGGCCCTGCGGGGCGGGGGCGGGGGCGGCGACGCCAAGAAGGAAGAATCGAAGTAGGCCGGCGGGGGTGCGGGGCTTGGGTTCACGGCTGGGCAGGGTACACGTCCTTTGACAGGAGGGAACCACGGTGGCTATCCGTCACGGTAAGGGCCTGGACGTCGGCACGGTCAACCTCGTGGCCGCGGAGGAGAACGACAAGGGCGAGGTCGAGCTTCGTCCGAAGCGGAACGTCTTCATCGACGTCCCGATCGACGCCTACACCAAGAACATGCTCACGCGGCTCAACGTGCCCTACGTGGTGCAGGGGAAGAAGATGTACGTCCTGGGCGACAACGCCTTCGAGCTCGCGAACGTCCTCAACAAGAACACGCGCCGCCCGATGGCGGACGGCCTGATCTCCCCGAAGGAGCAGGACGCCCTCCCGGTGATGAAGCTCCTGATCGGCTCGATCCTGGGGCAGCCCCGGGTGCCGAACGAGGTGTGCTTCTACTCGGTGCCCGGCGACCCGATCGACAGCGACCTCTCCGTGGCCTACCACCGCGACCTCTTCGACGCGGTGCTCAAGAGCCTCGGCTACAAGCCCTCGCACATCATCGAGGGCCACGCGGTGACCTTCGCCGAGCTGGCGGAGGAGGACTTCACGGGGATCGGCATCTCCTGCGGCGGGGGCATGTTCAACATCTGCGTCGCCTACAAGTCCATGCCCGCCCTCTTCTTCTCGACCGCGCGCTCGGGCGACTGGGTGGACAAGAACGTGGCGGCGGCCCTCGGCATCAAGCCGGCCAAGGCGTCCCTCATCAAGGAGAAGGGGGTGGACCTCCTCAAGCCCAAGAACCGGGAGGAGGACGCGATCTCCATCTACTACCGGAACCTGATCAAGTACAACGTCACCAACATCGCCGAGCGCTTCAAGGCGGCGGAGAACATGCCGAGCTTCACCGACCCGATCTCGATCGTCTTCTCCGGCGGCACGTCGATGGCCGGCAACTTCATCGAGCTCGTCAAGGCCGTCTTCAAGGAGCTGGAGTTCCCCATCCCCGTGAAGGACATCCGCATGGCCAAGGACCCGTTCAACGCGACGGCCAAGGGCGCGCTCGTGGCCGCGCAGCTGGAGATGTCGGCGCAGTCGGCATAGAGGACCCATGGCGGACGACCAGGCGTTCGGGGAGCAGCTCTACTCCCGGCTCCAGAAGGGGGGCCTGTCCAAGTACCAGGTGGACAAGGTCCTGGCGCTCCAGCGCCTCGACCCGGAAGTGGCGGAGCTCGGGACCAAGGAGCTCCTGGGCGACGCCCAGCTCCTGGAGATCTCCAAGATCAACTCCGCGGCGCGCCAGAAGCAGCTGGCGGAGCTGGCCGTCGAGAAGAGCCTGCCCGCCTCCTGGGTCAAGGAGCTCACCAAGCTCATCCGCTCCGCCGAGAAGGCCCGGAACGACCTCGAGGCCAACAAGTACTGGGACTTCTTCTTCGAGATCAAGGAGATGATCGAGCGGGAGGGCCCCACCCGCGACATCCTCCAGCTCATCAAGAACTTCACGCCCGACCGGCCCGCCGGGCAGGTCCAGGTCTTCGAGAGCGACGAGCGCCGCGTCGTCTCGTTCAACAAGATGGACCTCGAGATCGGCCGCGGCCTCGACGTGGGCACCGTCAACATCTGCGCGGCGGCCCGACGCAAGGACACGACGGAGACGGTCTTCAACATCCAGCGGAACGCCTTCCTCGACGTCCGGGGCGACGCCTTCACCAAGAAGATGCTGATGAAGCTCGGCATCGACTACATCGTGCAGGGCGACAAGGGCTACGTCCTCGGGGATCCCGCCTTCGAGCTCGCCAACATCTTCGAGAAGAACACGCGGCGGCCGATGAAGGACGGGATGATCTCGCCCGTCGAGCACGAGGCGCTCCTCATCGTCAGCCTCATCATCGCCCAGTGCCTGGGCCACCCCCGGCAGCAGAACGAGGTCTGCGCCTTCTCGATCCCGGCCGACCCGATCGACGTCGAGCGGAACGTCATCTACCACCGGGGCGCGCTCGAGACCGTGCTCCGGAAGCTGGGCTACACGCCCCGGCCGATGCTCGAGGGCCACGCGATCGTCTTCGCCGAGCTCAAGGAGGAGGACTACACGGGCATCGGCATCTCCTGCGGCGGCGGCATGTTCAACGTGTGCGTGGCGTACAAGTCGGTCCCCGCCCTCACCTTCGCCACCTCGCGGGGGGGCGACTGGATCGACAACAACGTGGCGGCGGCCATCGGAATGCCGGCGCCCCAGGTCTGCGCGCTCAAGGAAAGCGGCGTCGACCTCATGAACCCGAAGGACCGGGTCCAGGACGCGATCGTCATCTACTACCGGAACCTGATCCAGTACACGCTCGAGACCATCAAGCAGAAGCTCGAGTCCGCCCAGAACCTGCCGACCTTCACGAAGCCCATCAGCGTGATCTGCGGCGGCGGGACGAGCATGATCCAGGGCTTCATCGAGGTCTTCCGCGAGGAGTTCGACCGCGTGGCCTTCCCCATGGAGGTGGCCGAGATCCGGATGGCCCGGAACCCCCTCAAGGCGGTCTCCTCCGGCTGCATGGAGGCCGCGATCGAGGAGACCCGCGCCCTCGCCGACGCGTCCCCCATCATGATCTCCCAGGCCGCCCTCGAGCGCTCGGCGGTGTCCTCGACGTTCAAGGCGGACGAGGGGACCAAGCGCCGCCTGGCGCCCCCCCGGCTCTCGCCCGCGATCCTCGACCGCTCCGCCCCGGCCCGGGTGGAGAAGGGAGGCGTCCCCGCCCCCGCGGCCACGGTCGTCGCGGCGCCCCGGAAGGAGACGGCGCGCGTCGTCAAGGCCGAGCCCCCCGCGCTCCCGCCCGCCGCCAGGCAGGACGCGAAGGCCCGTCCCGCCGCCTCCGGAGGACCCTTCCGCGCGGCGCCTCCCCCGGCCAAGCCGGAGCCCGCCCCCCAGCTCGAGGAGCTCATCGAGGTCGAGGAGCTCGAGATCGAGGATCTCCCCGCCGAGACCAGGAAGAAGCCCGCCTCCCAGGACGACCCGGGCGACCTGCCCCTGATCAGCTAGGCCCGGGCCGCTCCCCGTCCAGGAGAGCCGCGCGTGAAGATCCTCGTCCTCGGCGCCGCCGGAATGATCGGCCGCAAGCTCGTCGAACGCCTGGCGGGGGACGGGGAGATCGGCCCCGTCACGCTGGCCGACGTGGCCCCGCCCCCGGTCCCCGCGGGGCTCGGAGGCCGCGCCTCGGCCCGCTCGCTCGACCTGGCCGCCCCCGGCGCCGCGCGGGACCTGATCGCCGCCCGGCCCGACGTGATCTTCCATCTCGCCGCCGTCGTCTCGGGCGAAGCCGAGGCCGACTTCGAGAAGGGATACCGGGTCAACCTCGACGGCACCCGGGCGCTCTTCGAGGCGATCCGGGAGGAGGGACGGGAGAAGCCCTACCGCCCGCGCGTCCTGTTCACCTCGTCGATCGCCGTCTTCGGCGCGCCCTACCCGGCCCGGATCGGCGACGACTTCCTGAGCGCGCCGCTCACCAGCTACGGCACCCAGAAGGCGGTCTCCGAGCTCCTCCTGGCCGACTACTCGCGACGGGGGATCTTCGACGGCATCGGGCTGCGCCTCCCGACCATCTGCATCCGGCCGGGCAGGCCCAACAAGGCCGCGTCGGGCTTCTTCTCGAACATCCTGCGCGAACCCCTGGCCGGCCGGGAAGCCGTCCTGCCCGTCGAGGACTCGGTCCGGCACTGGTTCGCGAGTCCCCGGGCGGCGGTCGGCTTCCTCCTGCACGCCGCCCGGCTCGACCTCTCCCGGCTCGGCCCGCGCCGCAACCTGACCCTCCCCGGCCTCTCGGCCACCGTCGGCGACCAGATCGAGGCGCTCCGCCGGGCCGCCGGCGAGAAGGCCGTCCGCCTGATCCGCCGCGAGCCCGATCCCGCGATCCGGGCCATGGTCGCCGGCTGGCCCGCGGAGTTCGACGCCCGCCGGGCCGCCGAGCTCGGGTTCGCCGCGGAAAGGGACTTCGACGAGATCATCCGGGTCCACCTGGAAGACGAGGCGGGCGCGCCCTGAGGGCCGCTACTTCGAAAGGCGCAGGCCCGTGACCGCGGCGCCCACGTTCTCGAGGTCCACGTCGTAGTCGAAGGGCTGCGGGACGTCCACTTCGAAGACCCGCGACTCGCCCGGCTTGAGCGGCCTGGCCTGGAGCGAGGGGAGGCCGCTCGAGACGATGACCGGGTAGACCTTGTTGAACGTCGGACGATACTTCCGGTCCTCGTAGAGGGGTTTCCCCTTGGGGTCGAGGTGATAGACCGTGAGCTCCACCTCGTCGAGCGCGCGGTCCCCCGCGTTTTTCACCCGGCCCGACACCCGGATGTTCCCCTGCGACGTGTCCCCCGTCTTGAGTCCGAGCACCTCCACTTTCGGGGCGTAGCCCTCCTCCGCCTTCCGCTCCTCGGCCGTCGAGATCCGCGCCACGCGGAAGCCCACGAAGCGCGCGTCCGTCAGCCACCAGAGGCTCCGGGGACGGTTCGGGTCCCGCTCGAACCAAGCGGGCACGTAGGCCTGCCGGTTGGCGGCGCGGAGTTCCGGGGGGGGCGAGTTCCACGCCCCGCCCCGGAGCACCGGGCCGAAGCCCGGGGGCTGGTAGGGCTCGAGGCAGTACTCCCACACGCCGCCCAGCATGTCGTGCACGCCCCAGGCGTTGGCCTTCTTCCCCCCGCCCAGCTTGAATCCCCCACCGCTGTTGGCCTCGTACCAGGCGTAGTCGCCGAGCGGCGAGGGGGCCGCCCCCTCCGATCCGGCCCGGCACGCGTACTCCCACTCCGCCTCCGTCGGAAGGCGGTACTTCTGGCCCGTCATCTTCGAGAGGAGGTCGCAGTACCGCATCGCCCCGTGAAAGCGCATCCCCACCGCCGGGTGCTCCCCCGTCGCCCCCTCCCCGCCCGGCGGCTCGTAAGGCTCCGAGGGCCGGGTCACTCCGTCCACGGCGGCCTGCTTCCGGGTCTGGAAGAAGACGTCGTACTCGGCCCAGGTGACCTCCCGCTTCCCGATCCAGAAGGACCGGACCTCCACCTCGCGCGGGGTCTCCTCGTCGGTCCCCCGGCCCGCCTCGCCGGCGGGGCTCCCCATCCGGAACTTGCCGCCGGGGACGTGGACGAGCTCGATCGTGACCGTCTCTCCGCCCCGGAGACCCGGGTAGCTCAGCCTCTCGTCGGGCGGACGGTCCTGGAGGGACGGCAGGAGCAGGAAGAAGGCGGCCCAGCCGGTCACGCGAAGGTCTCCTTCACTTCGAGAACCTCAACCCGCTCACCCGGGCGCCGAACCGATCCGCCGCGACTTCCGTCCCGACCTCGTCGCCGGAAGCGGGGATCTCGACCCGGAACTCGCGGGCTTCACCGCCCTTGAGGGCCGCCCGCTGCGGCCCGGCATGGACGCTGTGCAGGAGCGCCGGGTGGCAGCGCGCATACGTGGCCCGGTACGGCTTGTCGGCGCCGCGGACGTCGAAAAAGTGGGGCTGGCCCTTGGGGTCGAGGTAGTAGACCATGAGCTCCAGCTCGTCCAGAGATCGCGTCCCCGCGTTCTTCACCTCCGCCGTCACCCGAACCATCGGCGAGCCCAGTCCCGGCCGGTCCTTGCCGAGGATCTCCTCGTGCTTCAGGATCCGGACCTCGATCTTCGCGGCGTAGGCCGCCCAGTCCTTCTCCGGCTCGTCCACCCGGACCACCCGGAACCCGGCGAACGGGGCGTTCGAGAGCCACCAGACGCTTCGCGGGCGGTTCGGGTCGCTCTCGTACCATCCAGGCGCGACGGTCGTCCGGGACGCGAACCCGACCTCGGCCTTCGGCATCGTGTACGCGCCGCCCCGGAGGATCGGGGCGTATTCGGTCGGCTTCTCGAACTCGAGGCAGTACTCCCAGACGTTGCCGAGGGCGTCGTGGAGGCCCCAGGCGTTCGGCTTCCTCGAGGCGGCCTTCTTCGGCTCCCGCGCGGCGTTCTCCTTCACCACGGCGGAGCCTTCCAGGTCCGCGGGCGCCGCGCCCGACTCCCCCGCCCGCGCCGCCAGCTCCCACTCCGCCTCCGTGGGCAGCCGGTAGTAGTGGCCCGTGGCCCGGGACAGGTACTCGCAGTACCCCATCGCCGTGTGCCAGCGCGGGAACGCGAAGGGATAGGCGCCGGTCGCCAGGTCCTGGTTGAACCCCGGGATCTCCTGGACGTGCGAGAGCCCCTCGGAAGGATGCGTGATGCCGTCCACCTTGTTCTTCCGGGCGCGCCGGTTGTTGTAGTAGGGAAGGAACTGCTCCCACGTCACCTCGGTCTTCCCGATCCAGAAGGAGTCGAGAGCGACGCCCCCGACCGTGCCGCCGCGCACGTGGACGAGGTCCAGCGCCGCGCCGCCCGGGACCTGGACCTTTTCGTCGGGCTTCCGATCCCCTTCGACCCGGCCGGCTCCGCCGGCCTCGCACAGGGCAAGCGGGAGGGCGAGGAGGAGGTCGATCATGGCTTGGAGAGATGCACGCCGGTCACCCGGGCGCCCACCTTCTCCAGGTCGAGCGGCCCCGCCTCGATGAACGGGTGCGGGACCTCGAGCTCGAAGGGCCGGACCTCGCCCCTCCGGAGCGGCTTCCGGTGGGGCCCCTCGCGGGCGCTGTTGACGAGGGCCGGGAAGATCTTGTTGTAGGCGGGCTTGTCCTTGGGATCCTTGATCATCGGCTTCCCGTCCTCGTCGAGGTAGTAGACCATGACCTCGACCTCGTCGAGCGGGGCGTCGCCCGTGTAGGCGAGCTCCCCGGTAATCCGGGCGAAGTACTCCGGACGCTTCCCGCGGTGATGCCACTTCAGGTTCCGCACCTCGAGCTTCGAGAGCGCGGCCTCTTCGGCCTCCTTCCCGGCCGGGTCCGCGGGACTCACGATCCGGAGGCCCACGAAGTTCCCGTCGGAGAGCCACCAGAGCCGGAGCGGCCGCTTGGGGTCGCGCTCGGCCCACTCCTCGGGGACCGTCTGGCGATTGGCGAAACGGAGTTCGGAGGCGGGCGATTTCCAGGACCCGCCCCGGAGCGCGGGGGCCAGGGAGGGCGGCTGGTAGGGCTCCAGGCAGTTCTCCCACGCGTTCCCCAGGACGTCGAAGAGGCCCCACGCGTTGGGCTTCTTCCCCCCCAGCTCGTGGCTGTGGCCGTCGCTGTTGCCCGCGTGCCAGGCGTGGTCGTCCAGCGGCTCGAGGGCCGCCCCCGCCGCCCCCGCCCGGGCGGCGTATTCCCACTCGGCCTCGGTGGGGAGCCGGAAGCGGCGGCCGGTCCTCCGGGAAAGCCACTCGCAGTAGCCCATCGCGCCGTACCAGCCGATCGAGAGCGCCGGGTGCCGGGGTCCCTGCTCGGCCCCGTTCTCGAACGGCTCCTTCGGGTCGACGACGTCCGGCTGCGAGGGCCGGGTGATGCCGTCGACCTTGGCTTCCTTCCGGCTCTCGTAGTAGAGGCTGTACTCCTCCCAGGCGACCTTGTGCGCGCCGATCCAGAAGGGCTTGAGGGTGACCTCCCGGGGGGCGTCCTCGTCGGCCTCTCGACCGGGCTCCCCGGCCGGGCTCCCCATCTTGAAGCTGCCCCCGGGCAGGAGGACCAGGGTGAACGAGACCTTCGTCCCGGGGACGGCGACCGTCTCCTTCCTGGGCTCCTGGGCGGGTCCGGCCGCCAGGAGAAGGCCCGCTACGGCGACGCTCATCATGGATGCGAGGCTCCCCGGAACGGGCCTACTCTAGCACGTCCCCGATCCGCCGTCCATGGAACGACGCCCGCGCCGGAGGGTTGCCGGGCCCCGGAACAAACCTGCCAGGAAGGAACGCTCCTTCCCGGTAGTCGTTCCTAGCGGGGGACGCGGACGCCGCCCGGGCGGCGGGCCGCGGCGTAGGCGAGCAGCGCTTCGTTCTGGCGGAAGAACCCGTGCTCCTCGGCCTCGTACGGGGCCTTGAAGAAGCAGGCCAGGTGCCGGAGGTTCCCGCTCTCCCCCGAGCGGTGGGCGAACTCCGCGAAGCGCACCAGGTCGAGCACGAGCGGCGAGGCGAGCGCGGAGTCGCAGCCCTGCCAGGTGAACTGGAGGGCCATCTTCGTCCCCAGGAATCCCGTGAAATGGATGAAATCCCACGCCGTCTTCCAGTCGCCGAGCGAGGGGACGTAGTCGATCCGCACCCGCGAGTGCACGGCGTCGTCGTCCAGGATGTCGCGGAGGCAGTGGTCCTTGTCCATGCACTTGGCCTGGTTGGCGTCCGGGGCGTCCAGGACCTTCCCGTCCCGGTTCCCGAGCATGTTGTAGCCCTCCCAGGACATGACGCGCAGGTTCCGGGCCACGAACATGGGGGCGAGCGTCGTCTTCATCAGCGTCTCGCCGGTCTTCCCGTCGCGCCCGACGTGGGGGACGCCGCTGCGGCGCGCCAGGTGGTCCAGCGCCGGGAAGCTGGAGCCGATGCAGGTCGTGAAGTTGACGAACGGGAAGCCCGATTCGACGGCCGCCAGCGCGTAGAGGACGCTCGCGGGGAAGAGGTCCCGCCGGTCGGCCTCGAGCAGCGCGAGGAACGATTCCACGTAGTGGAACTCGCGGGGCGGGACGAAATGGGGCTCGGCCGAGGTCAGGTGGACCACGACCACGTCGTCCAGGCCGTTCCGCCCCCGGAACTCGGCCAGGTCGCGCTTGATCTGCTCCACGGTCTCGCGGAGGGTCCGAGGGGGCTGCTCGGCCGCTCCGGGGGCGATGGAACGGACGCCCGCCCCGCTGTTCAGGATCACGCCCGGGCGGAGGTTGGCCGAGGCGGCCTCGAGCGCGGGCCGCACGGCCTGGAAGATCTCGGGGGTCAGGACGCCGTTCTCGCGCGCGAACTCCTGGGCCGAATCGACCCAGGTCGCCGGCCGGATCTCGTGCCCGCCGAAGACCATCCGGTCGAAGCGGCAGAGGCCGAGCGCCCGGAACTCCTCAAGCTCGCTCACGAGCCCGGTCGTCCCGATCGCGCCGGCCTTCAGGGCCTCGGCGCCCGCCACCGCGCAGGTGGCCACGCTCCCGCACGCCCCGACGACCCACACGCCCAGCTTCCGTTCCATGACGCCTCTTTTCACCGTAGTCATTCAGCGACGCTGAAGAGCACCGCTATTTAACGTACTTCAGGAGGACGTCGCAAGTGGTGAGGACGTAGCTCGTGACCAGCACCGGGTCGCCCTCGTACCAGGCGGCGTTCTCGTTGATCCACATCTTCGAGTCCTTCACGGTCTTGAGGAGCTGCGCGGCGATCTCGCGGGGCCAGTCCCGCCGCTTCCCGTCGAACGTCTCCAGGGGGTTCTCCCCGAAGGCGTCCAGGGCCCGCACCATCACCAGGTAGTAGTGATACAGGCCCCGGAGGTGGTGGCGTTGCACGGCGTCGAAAGCGAATCCGGGGTGGACGTCGACCGAGTAGTTCTTCCGCACCCAGTCCATGGCCGCGCGGACCTCGGGAGAGTCCTTCGGGAGCCCGGCGTAGAGGTAGGTCTTGATCCCGTCGTAGGTCATCGCGCCGTAGCTCGAAATCGACTCCCGGTCGGAGATCTTCTTCGTCCCGGCCTTCTGGAGCTTGGGGTCGGCGATCGGGGCGTAGTAGAGCCCGCCGTCCTCGCCGACCGTGAGACCCTTCTCCTTGAGCGCGGCCACGAACTGGGGGTCGGTGTTCACCTCCGAGCTGTTCTGGCATTTCCGGACGAACTCGACCACGAGCTTCCAGAAGGCCTCGTCCTTCGGGAGGCCGGAGACGTGGAGCCCGTCCGCCGCAAAGCCCACGACCGAAAGGTTGGGGAGGGTCTCCTGCTCGACGACGATCTTCCCGTCCTTGAAGCGCGGCTTCTCGTCCCCGTAGCCCAGCCCGCCGCGGAAGGCCCCTTCCTTGAGCTGGTTGTGCTTGAGGTAGGCCTGCGCGCCCCGGATCCTCTGGGCGTGCTTCTCCCGGTCCACCGACCCGAGCGCCATCAGGGCGATCCCGGTGGTGTAGGTCTTCATGAACGTCCCGGTCTGCCCCTCCCCGAACGAGCCGTCGTCGTTCGCCTTGGAGACCAGGAAGGCCACCGCCTTGTCGAGCGGCGCCTGGCACTTCGACCGCAGCTCGGCGGGCGCGTTCGCCAGGGCCGTGATGATGAGCCCGGTGTAGGACGGGCTCGGCGCCTGCTGGCCCGGGGGTCCCATCTTCCAGGCGCCCGAAGCGTCCTGCTGCGAGACGAGCCAGTCCGCGGCCGACTGCCAGGTCTCCCGCAGCCGCTTCCCCAGGTCGTCCGTCTTCGGCGCCTCCGCCGCGGCGGCCGGGATGGCCGGCGGGGCCTCGTTGCCGCAGGCGCTCAGGAAAAGGGCGAGGCCCAGCGCGATCGTTCTCATCGTCCGCTCCCGAAATAGCGCCGGATCACCGGGTCGTGCCGGGGATCCCAATCCTTCCTGGACAGCACGGCCGCCGCGGCCGGGGGCAGGGAGCCTCCCGCCGGGGCGGCGAATTCGCCGGGAATCCGCGAGAACTGGCGGCGGAGCTTCGCCTCGGCCGCGACGGGGGCGGGGGCGTGGACCGTCCGGCCCCGGCGCGCCAGCTCGGCCGAGATCGCCGCCGCCGCCGCGCCGGCCTCGTCGAGGGCCTTCTGGAGGCCGGCCGCGGCCGGCCCGCCGCCCGCTTCCACCAGGCGATCCGCGAGCTTCGAGAGGAGGACGTCGAGCCTCGCGAGCGCCGGCTCCAGGTCGTCACGCCGGACGAGCTCCGCGACCTCCCGGAACTCCGCGTCCGCCTTCGCGAGCTCCGCGAGGCGGGCGGCCTCCTCCTCGTGGAGCGGGCGCGCGGCGCCGTCCGCCCGCGCCGTCCGCCGCTCGAACGAGGGAACGGCCAGGAGCGCGCCCAGGACGATCAAGCTCCCCGCCAGCAGCCTCCCCTCGCGGGGCATCCGCCGGCGCGGGACCGGCGCCCGAGCGAGCGCCGCCCGGGCGTCCCGCTCCTGCGCCTCCCTCATCGGCCCCGACGCCTCGAGCGCCGTGGCCAGCCTCTCCTCGAGTCCGAGCGCGCGGTCGAGGCGCACCGCGCAGTCGAGCAGCGTGAAGCGGCGCAGCGCCGAGCGAGCGGCCAGGGCGATCGGCACGGCTCCGCAGGCGGCGGCCGCCAGGACGAAGCCCGTCCCCAGGAACTTCGAGGCCGCCAGGAGCGCGCACGCCGCGATCGAAGCGTGGAAGGCCCCCCGGGCCGCCGCCTCCGCGGCGCCCGCCGCCCTCAGGCGGCGCCGCTGTCCTTCCAGCTCCCCGCGAAGGCCGTTCACCTACTTCTTCTCCCGGTCGTCCGGCTTGAAGGGAAGAGTTTCCTTCGCGATGGCCGTCTCCACCGACTCGATCTCGCCGCGCTCGGCCTGCGAGGGCGCGCGGAAGATCACCCGGACGGGCGTTCCGGGCAGCGGGAGGATCATGTAGTTCGCCATGAAGAGCGTGTCGTCCACCGCCTCCTGGAGGGGGTTGTCGAGCAGAGCCCCGGAGTCGCGGAAGGTGGCCACCCCGGAACGGCTGTTCTGCGCGATGAGCACCCGGGGCCTCTTCGATCCCTCGGGCGCCCCGGGGTCTTCGACCTCCGCCCACTTCGCCACGTAAGTCCAGCCCACCCGCGGCATCGGGGCGTTCCGGAGGCGGCTGATGATCAGGTCCTCCGAACGGAACGTCCGGAGCGTCCCGTCCCGGTCGTTCCACTGGACCAGGATCAGGATCCTCGAGCCCTGCCCCGCCTCCTTGAGGTCCGTATTCGCCGGAAGGTTGCCGCGGCGGAAGCCCGCGGACGTGAGCGCCAGGTCGAGCGACTGCATGTCGCACTCGATCCGGAGGACCGTCTCGTGCTCCTTCCCGCCGGCCGCGCAGCCGAAAAGCTCCACCAGCCCGCGCGTGACCATGATCGTGCCGGGCACTACCACGCCGCTCACGCGCTTTCCGGCCGCGTCCTTCCGCTCGAAGAGATAGCCGCCCCCGTTCGGAAGCGCCGCCACGAAGTCGGCCCGCTCCTCGATCTTCGCGTCGAGGGTCATCTCGGGCTCGTCGACCGGGGGAACCACGTAGCGCCGGTCCTCCTTGTTGCCCAGCTCGGGGTCGGCCGGCGGCTGCTGGACCGGAGGCGCCCCGGGAAACGGCTCGGAATCCTCCTTCGCGACCTCCCCGGCCGGCGAGGGCGGGACGAGCCCGGCGGAGGGGAGCCCCACGGCCACGGGCGGTTCCTCGACCTTCACCACCGCGGCGGCTGCGCGCGAAGGAGCCGGCTGGCTCCGGACCACGTACGTCAAGGCCACGACCGCGAGGATGATCACCCCCACGATCAAGGCCACCCATCCCTTGCCGCCATCCATAGACCTACCTCTATGTGTTGATACCAGACGCTCTGCCAGCCTGACCCGCGCAAATGCGTTGCCAAGGAGCCCTGGACAAATTCCTATCGCCCAAACAGTTAACCGCTGTAGAGGGCAAATCCTCCTCCTGCTGTCTAATTCTTATACACACGAAGCAAGAAAAGCAGCCTGCCTTCCGCGCGAGGCGGAAGACAGGCCGTTCGGGGAGAGAGGGCCGGAAGTCTAGCGCAGGATGCGCATTTCCTCCTGGAACTCCCGGATTGCCGTCGCGAGGGAATCCTGGCGCTCCTCGACCTGCATCGCCACCGATCCCGGGCAGACGACCGCCGAAGCGGAAAGTCCCACGAGTTCCTCGGCCCCTCCGACGAGCGACTCCAGGCGCTCCTGGTACGGGCGCCGACTCGCCGCGCCTTCGCGGAGGCCCTCCAGGTTCCTCCTCATCTCCGCCTCCGCGCGGGCCCATGCCCGGGCATCGCCCCGGGAGACGAGAGCGGCGGCCTCGGCGCGGATCTCCTCGATCTCGCCGGCCAGGACGATCGCCGCCTCCCGCTCCGCGGCCTCGAGGATGCCCTCCACGTATTCGGGCGTGGTCTCCAGGTGGAACGGGCGGCCGGAGAGCGCCGAGATCGGACGGACGCAGGGCGAATGGGCGGCGCTCTCGACGTCCCCGATCAGCCGGGCGAAGGCATCGGCGGAGGCCCGGAGCGAGCTCGCCGCCATGGCCTCCCGCCACGCGCCGAAGCGGCGCTCGAGCTTGAGCCGGTACTCGCGCCCTCGCCGGCCCGCGCCGCAGGGAGCGTCCAGGATCCCCTCCCCCTCCTCGACCAGGGCGAGGAGGCCCTCTCCCGCGCGACGGAGCTCCCGGAAGTCCCTTTCGAGCGCCTCCGCGGCCTCCCGGCCGGTCGCCAGGCGGAACGTCCGCACGATCGGCGGGAGCGGCGCCGCGCCTTCCTTCTCGAGAAGGATGCGGACCTCGACCGTCCCCGGAGCTCCGAAGCGCTCCACGTGGACGAAGCCGCCCCGCTTCACCGGGACCGAGCGCCCCGCCGACGCCTCCTCCGGGAGCGCGTCCTCGATCGAGCGGTCCTCCCACGCCAGCCGCCGCCCCGCCGGGTGGAACCGCAGGGACACCGTCATCCCCTCCTCGAGCGACTTCCCGCGCCCGGCGAGCGCGAGCTCGTACTCTCCGCCCCGCCTCCGGACCCGACCCTGCACCGCGAGATCGGGGTCCTGCACCGCCAGGGCCAGCGCCAGCAACGTCTCCATCACCGTTCCTCCTTGAGCGCGCCGGAATCGCCAAACTCGAAGGCCGGGTCGTCCGCCGATCCGGCCTCGCGGAAACCGTCCAGCGCCATCACGGTCGCCTGCGTGGAGAAGTGGAAGACGGCGCGCCGGATCCGGAGCGTCTCCGGGTCCGCGGACGCGCGGATCGAGGAGAGCTTCCGCCGGAGCGCCGGGTCGAGGGGCACGAGCCGGAAGACGAGCGCTTCGGCCGCCTCCTCCGCCCCGGCCGCCTTCGCGGCCCCGCGCGCCTTCGCGCGGACGGGCTCCCGCGGGGCGCCGTCGGGACCCGTCACGGCCTCGGGAAGCGGGTCCTCCCCCGGCTCGCGCTCCACGGTCACCCGGAAGCGGCGCCGGAGCTCGGCCCACTCGTGGAGCCAGAGCTCGGCGGGATGGAAGCGGTCGGAGGGGCCGTCCGCCCGGATCACGAGGCGGGACCGTCCCTCCACGATCTCGAGGGCGCGGCCCGGCCGAACCCGCACGCGAGCCTCCGACGCGACCGTCCGGTCTCCCGCCCGCTCCCAGCGCTCGATCCTCGCCCGCGCCTCGAACGGGGGCGGGACGTCCTGGGCCAGGAGGACGAGCGCGAGCGCCGTCACGGCGTCCCCTCCGCGGCCGAGGCGAGGATCCGCACGGGGCCGTCGTCGAAGAAGAGCGTGACGTCGTCCAGCACCGGGGTCGAGAGGAGGATCGTCGACGGGCCGACCGCCCCGGCCTTGAGCGCCGCGGCATAGCGTACCGCGAACGGATCCTCGACCGGCAGCCGGACGGCGCTGCCGCCGGGGTCCCGGAACGGCCCGTGCCAGGTCTCCCCGGCCCGCAGGTAGAGGTCGGCCGAGGAGCCTCCCTCGGGCCGCAGGACGGCGGGAGGGGTCTCGGAGAAGTCGTACGCGCGGGGCGCCGGGGCGGCGCCATCCCGGTCGTAGTCCTCCGCGATCTCGGTCCAGGCCACTCCCAGGAGCCGGCGCGCCTTCCGTCCCGAGAGGACCGGCCCGGAGATGAACCGCTCGCCGCCCGGACGGTGATAGCGCCCCCGGGCCCAGAGGGTCTGGATGCCCCAGAGGCCGCCGTTCCAGGCGGGACTCCGGTCGAGCCAGAGGTAGAACTCGTCGAACGTGGCGTCGGCCGCGAAATTGCCCGGATGGAGGCCGCCCTTCCCCGGGAGGTCGATCAGCTTCGAGGGCTCGCCGCCGATCCGCATCGTGTTCTTGACCCAGCGCGTCGCGCCGTCGACCACCGCCTGGAGGGAGTGCGTGGCCCAGCGGGGCGTTCTCTGGAACGGCTGCCCGGGCTCGTCGCCGAAGAGATGGGGGATGCCGACCGTCCCGGGAAGCGCCTTCCCGTTCACGTAGATCCGGGCCGAGCCCGCCTCCGGCAGCCGGCCGCGCGGGATGCTCCAGGTCACCCCCACGTGGATCCACTCGTGGGCACGGAGGTGGTTGAAGCGGCCGTCGTCGCCCTGGAGCCGGTCGCCGTCGTCGGGCCCGTGGCCCTCGTGGTTCAGCGTGGGGCCGAGCGCGAAGGCGTGCGCGGTGGCGTGCTTCTCCGGGGGGCCGCCGCCCGGCCCGCCCTGGCCGGTGAGTTCCCAGTTGTAGCCGGTCGACGACGAGAACCCGAAGCCGAACGCGAGGGAGGAGGGCCGGAGCGACCCGAGCCCGGCCGGATAGCCCGCCCGGGCGTCCTCGGAACCCCCCGCGGGGACGAGATAGAGCCCGAAGGGCGAGGGATTGACGCGGTCGGGCGCGTGGGCGTGGACCCGGGCCGCGGAAAGCAGCGTGCGCCGCTTGCCCGTGGCCTCGGGGAAGAAGCCCGGCTTCATCCAGAACGCGACGGCCCCCTCGTTGAAGTTGAAGCTTTCGCTCTCGTCCAGCCAGTACCCGAAGGCGGAGCCGCGTTCGACGTAGGCCCCGTCCACCCGGAGGTCGCTCGTCGCCACGGGCTCCACCTCCGGGGGCGGCCCGGAGAACGAGCGGAGCAGGCGGTGGTCGGGACGTCCCGGCGTCCGGGCCGACTCGACCGGCGAGTAGGGCCCCGGGTTCGGCTCCCCGGCGTCCTCCCAGTTCCTCTGGAGGCAGCAGCGCCGGGCGAAGACGGTCTGCCATGCCCCCTGGGGGAGCCGGAAGCCGTCCCAGTTCGGCGGCGAGGTCGCGACGTTGCGTCCCGCGTGGTGGTGCGCGGCGTGGTCGAGCTGGAAGTGGGCGTGGATCGCGGACCCCAGGTGCGGTCCCCCGGGAGGCGAGGTCCGCGCCCCGGGGTAGAACGACGGGTCCGACAGCGTGGTCCACCGCTCGCCGGGAGGCTTCGTCTCGTCCTTCGTAAAGTTCCCGCCGACCGTGGGGAGCTGAAGGTAACCCTCGGCCCCGTTCTCGGACGGCGCGGGCCCGTTCTCGGGCTCCGGCCCGGTCTCGAGGCCGAGGTTGTTGTTCGTCTCCGGCGCGCCTCTCCGTTCCGGCAGCGTCCCCCGCGAGAAGTCGCGCTGCGAGCTCTCGCGGACCGCGTCGTAGGCGCGGACGACCGAGACGACCCTGGCCCGGGCGACGCTTTCCCCGTCCCGGAGGACCCGGCCTGTCGACTCCACCTCGAAGACTCCCATCGGGGAGAACGAGAACTCGGTCGAGTGGACGATGAGGTCGGTCTTGTCGACATGGGTGAAGAGGTTCCGGTTCGGGTTGATCTCGTTGAGATGGAGGTTGGGGTTGAAGTTCGCCTTGAGGACGTCGCCCGCCGCCTGCGAGGCGATCCGGAGCTGGATCTCGGAGGCCGGGACCCGGCGGCCCGCCTCGTCCAGGTCCGCGTAGAGCTCGGTCCGGCGGTCCGCGATCAGGCCGCGGAGGACGAGGGCGTCGACGAACAGGTTGAACTGCGCCCAGGAGCGGAAGGGGCCGCCGAAGGGGACGGCCGCGTAGTCGAGCCCGGGCACGCCGGGGGAGGGACGTCGCTCGCGGCAGGCGAGGATCTCGTCCGCGACCCGCTCCGCGGGGATCCCCTCCCGCGATCGCCCGCCGGGACCGGTGAACGGGATCGTCCGGTAGAGGAACCCGCACTCGTCGCCGTCGTTTCCGTGGGGATCGTCGCTGTGCCGGACCGTGGTCCAGGCGTACGCGGCGCCGGGGCTCGCGCAGGGGGCGACGCCCGGATCGGAGGGGGCGGCCCGACGGCGCTCGAGGACGAAGAAGCCCTCGAGGTCCACGAGGAGCGCCAGGAGGACCTCCCGCGGCGCCCGGTTCACGTTGACGGGCGACCGCGAGACGACCTCGATCCAACGGGGCGCGAGCGAGTCTCGGCCCCAGATCGCGTTCGGGGAGGAGCCCCCCTGGAGGGACTCGAAGACCCGGAGGGGCATCGAGAGGGGGGCTCCGGAATGGCTCTTCTGGTGGCCGGCGCGGAAGACGGGGCCGCCCGGCCCGGCCGGTCTGGCGAAGCGGACCGGGTAGAGGGCCTCGGTCTCGGCGGAGAGGGGGACGGGGTTGGCGACGCCCGGGTCGGACCAGGACCGGACGGTGAGGAAGTCGCGCACCCGCCGGAAGGCGTCGCGGTCGTGCCCGAGCGCCGGGAGGAGGTCGAAGGCGCTCGCGTAGCCCCCGGTCGGACGGGCGCGCAGGATCCGCTCGCCGAGCGCGGGCACGTCGACGGAGGGCTGGGCGCCGAGGACGTCGAGGATGCGCCGCAGGTTCTGGCTGACGGAGTCGTCGGGCCCCCGGGCCGCCCCGTCGTTCACGTTGATCCGGGCGTTCGCGTCGGTGATCCGGATCGTGGCCCGGTCCCCGCGCTCCTCGTAGGTGCCGGAGCTCATCGTCTCCGAGCACGGGGCCGGCCCGCAGGGTCCGTCGGAGTGGCCGCAGGGCCGCCAGTCCCGCCCGTCGATCAGGATCCCGCGGGAGGCGAGCTCGTCCAGGCGCGCGAGGGCGGTCTGGAGGCCCGACCGGGCCAGGAGCCGGGCGCGGGTGGCGTCGAGGAAGTTCCTGGAAACCCGCCGCTCCCCGGCCGCGAGCGAGGCGAACGTGACGCCCAGGAGCGCCAGCAGGGCGAGGACCCCCAGCACGGCCACGAGCGCCACTCCTCGGGTCTTCCGCATGCGTCCTTCCTCCGCCCCGGTGTGGGGCCAGGGGCGGAAAAGTGGACGCGAAAAGTGGCGGGTCCCGAGGAAGCCGACGCCCTTCCGCGGGCTTTCGGACCGGCCGCGCACCCGTCCCGCCGGAGCCGGGGAGAGCGCCTCCGCGATCCGCGCTCCCCCCTTGGGGGATCGAAGCGACCTCGACCTAGAGGCCCTCGAGGCGGCGGCGGATGAATTCCGCCCGGACGAGGTCGCGCTCGTCGGCGTCGAGGATCTTCCGCTCGGCCTTCTGGAGGTGGCCCGGCTGGGTGAAGAGGAAGAGCTCGTTGACCGTCCGGGCGGGGAACTTCGTCAGGATGTTGAGATGGATTCCCAGGCGCAGGGAGGACAGGAGGTCGGTGGCCTCCTCGGAGCTCATCCGTCGGGCGTTCTTGAGCAGGCCGTAGGCTCGCCAGACCTTGTCCTCGAGCTGGCGGGGCCGGTCCTCCAGCAGCTTCTGGCGCCAGGAGCGCTCGAAGCGGAGGATCTCGGGCACGACCTTCCGCATCTCCGCGACGATGTCCCGCTCGGACTTGCCGAGGGTCACCTGGTTGGACACCTGGTAGAAGTCGCCCACCGGCTGGGTGCCCTCGCCGTAGAAGCCGCGGACGGCGACGCGGACGCTTTGGAGCGACTGGAGGACCTTGTCCATCTGCTTGGCCAGGACCACGGCGGGCAGGTGGATCATGACCGAGATGCGCAGGCCCGTCCCGGCGTTGGTGGGGCAGGCGGTGAGGTAGCCGAACTTGGGGTGGAAGGCGTAGTTGAGCGAGCCCTCGAGGGAGCTGTCCATCCGGTCCAGTTCCTCGAAGGCCTCCTCGAGCTGGAACCCCGAGCGGATCACCTGGAGCCGGAGGTGGTCCTCCTCGTTCACCATGATGGAGACCGATTCGTCGCCGGCGACGGCGACGCCCCGTTCGCCCTCCTGCTGGGCGAGCTCGCGGCTGATCAGGTGGCGCTCCACGAGGAGGGTCCGCTCGATCGGGGAGACCTCCGTGAGCGACCAGTAGTTGAGGCGGCGGGGGAACTTGCCGTCCTCCAGGCGCGGCCGGACGAAGCGCTCGATCTCGGCCCGGACGGGGAGCGAGGCCACCGTGAGGAACGGGAAGCGGCGGAGGTTCCGCGCGAGGCGGACGCGGCTCGAGATGACGACGTCGCTCTCGGGACCGGCGCCCCTGAGCCACTCCCCCGTCTGGCTGAGGAGCTCCTCGACCTTCATGGATTGAGCTCGATCTCGATCGAGCGGATCCGGTCGCGGATCTGGGCGGCCTTCTCGAAGTCCTCGCTCTTCACGACCGACTCCAGGTCGCGCTTGAGGCGGATGAGCTCGTTCTCCTTGCGGATGCTGGCCTCGACCGTGCACGGGGTCTTCCCGGCATGGGAGGTCGCGCCGTGGACCTTCTCGAAGAGGCGGAGGAGCTCGGCCCGGAAGATCTCGTAGTCGTTGGCGCAGCCGAGCCGGGCCTTGGCCTTGAACTCCGAGTAGGTGATGCCGCACTCGGGGCAACGGGACTGGCCGGCCCTGGACGGCGCCTTGGGTTCGACGACGGCGCCCAGTAGCTCGCTGACCGGGAAGTTGAACTTGAGCGTCACCCCGGTCTGACGCGCGCACTCCTCGCAGAGGTGGACCTCGCGGGGCTTCTGGTCCGTCTCCATCGCCGTCAGGTGCAGCGTCGCGTGGTTCTTCTGGCAGCGCTCACAATTCATGGGCCGACCCTATTTTAACGCCTGCCCTGGGGGTTTTCATCACGATTCCTTGCGGTCGAGCCCGTCCACGATCTGCTTCTCCCAGCGGTGGAGCTCGGCCACGCTCCCCAGCGTCGCCTTCCGGCGGATCTCCTCGCGGAGCCGGTTCTCGTGCTCGAGGACGTCCATCGCCCGGTTGGCCACTTCGACGGCCCGGGCCTTCGGGATCCGGACCACGCCGGAGTCGTCGCCCACGATCCAGTCGCCCGGCGAGACGCCGACCCCCCCCAGGCGGAGGGGGACGTTGATCTCGCCGAAGCCCTTGGGCTCCCCGGCGGTGGGCGTGACGATCCGGGCGAAGGCGGGGAAGCCCAGCGCGCGGATGGCGTCGATGTCCCGGATCGCCCCGTCGATCACGATCCCGGCGACCTTCCGCTGGAGGCACGACTCGCTCGCCAGTTCGCCCCAGAGGGCGGGCCCCTGCCCACCCGCGTCCACCACGATCACGTCGCCGGGCCGGGCCGCGTCGATCGCCTCGACCGGCTTGGCCCAGTCGCCGGGGTAGGTGCGGACCGTGACGGCGGGGCCGACGAGCTTCCGGCCGGGCGTCTGGCAGGCGATGCCGGGAAGGTCGCCCGAACGGTGCATGGCGTCGGAAAGGTTGGGCGTGGAGACCCTCTCGAGGATCTTGCGGACCTCGTCCTCGGTGCCGCCGCGCTTGTAGAGTTCGGAGGCGACCGAGACGCCCTCCTTCATGGCCCTGATCAGGGTGCGGGTCGCCCCCTCGGCATCCGCGCTCTTGGTGATCGCGCCTCCCACGATCAGGATGTCGCCCCCCGCCTGGACGATCTCGGCGGCCGACTCGCTGTTGATGCCGCCCGCGACCGCGATGGGGAGACCCACGTGGGGCCGGAGTCGCTTGAGCTCCGAGGTCACGCCCTTCCCCCGCATCTGGTCGTCGATCGGGAGGTGGAGGCAGACGTGGTGGGCTCCCGCTTCCTCGAGGCGCTTGACGAGCGTCACGGCCTCCTGGGCGCGGAGCGCGAGGAGATCCACGCAGACGTCGATCCCGTAGTTCCGGCCGGCCTCGATGCATTCGAGGACGGTGGCGTCGCTGTCGGTGACGCAGACGGTGGCGCAGTTGGCCCCGGCCTTGGCGGCGGCCTCGAACTCGGCCCGGCCGGCGTCCAGGGTCTTGAGGTCGGCCACGACGTAGGCCCTGGGGAACTCCTTCCGGAGGGCGCGGATGGCTTCGAGCCCCTCGCTCTTGATGAGGGGGGTCCCCGCTTCGATCCAGGTGGCCCCCCCCTTCCAGGCCTCCCGCGCCGCCTTCAGCGCCCGCGAGAGCTCCAGGAAGTCGAGCGCGACCTGCAGCACCGGCTCCACGGCGGCCATCCTACCACATGACGGTAATCCTTCCTGGTAGGATTACCGTCATTCCAAGAAGCGCTTCCACTCGGACTCCATGACGGTAATCCTTCCTGGTAGGTTTACCGTCATTCCGAGAAGTGCTTCCACTCGGACTCGATGACGGTAAACCTTCCTGGTAGGTTTACCGTCATTCCGAGAAGCGCTTCCATTCGGACTCGATCCGGTCGGGAGAGGCGGGGCCGGTGTAGACCAGGAAGCGGTAGCGGAACCGGGCCGTCTGGCCCTTCGGAATGGACCAATCCCCCGCTCGGCTCCGGGCCGGGCCTACCCCGAGCTGGCCGTCCACCCGCCAGATCGTCGGGTGCTCGGGGTTCCCCTTGTGGTCGAGGATCGCGATCCGGGCCCAGTCCGAGCGGCCTTCGATCGGCATCCCCACGTCCACCCAGCGGGCCCGTTTCCCCTCGGCGGCCCCACCCTTCTGCCCCTCACTGTTCAGGGCCTCGCCTCCCGTCTCCTTCCGCCACGGCATCCGGAGGAAGAGCCCGCCGTAGTCGTACCTCGCCATGGACACGTCCACCGCCGCCTCGCCGCTCCAGTCGAGGTCCAGAACGAGGCAGTCCCCGCAGTCGAAGAGGGTCCACTTCTGCGTCTCGACCAGGGCCACGACCCCCTTCTCCCCCAGCAGCTCGTAGACCGTGGCCCAAGTCGCGCGCTTCCCCTCGACCCTCGGCGACTCGAGGGACTTCCGGCGGTAGTAGTCGCCCCCCCGGTTGTGGAAGTAGTCGCGGCCGTTGATCCGGGTGAACCCCACGTAGAGCCCGGTCTGGTGCTTGTGATGCCCGGGGCTCTCCTCGGTCAGGACTCCCTTCCCGTCCGGAGCCCCGATCGGGTGGATCCAGGGCCGCAGATCGGGCCGGGCGTTCTGGACCGCGAGCGGCAGGGACTTCCCCTTCCGGTGGATCGCCACCCCTCCCGCCTCGATATTCCGCGCCTCGAGACCGGCCTCCTGCCGCGGCAGGAGCGCCAGGGCCAGGACCAGCGTTCTCATGCGATCTCCTTGCAGTCTCCCCTACGGGTGTTAGATTACATGACCGTCGGAGGACCGCCAATGACTTCGACCCGCCGCTCCTTCCTGGCCGCCTCCGGCGCCCTGGCCGGCGGCGCCCTCCTCCCCGCGCCCGCCGCCGCGGCCCGAGCCGCCGAGGGCCGGAAGTACAAGCTGGGCACCGTCACCTACATGGTCCCCGCGAAGATGGACCTCCCCACGCTGCTTCGCGCCTGCAAGGCGACGGGCTTCGAGGCGGTCGAGCTCCGGACCACCCACGCCCACAAGGTCGAGCCCGCCCTCTCCGCCGACGCCCGGAGGGACGTGAAGAAGCAGTTCGCCGACAGCGGCGTCGTCCTCTGGGGCTACGGGAGCGTCTGCGAGTTCCACGCGCCCGACCCGGCCGTGGTCCGCAAGCACGTCGAGGACTGCAAGGCCTTCTGCCAGCTCGCCCACGACACCGGGGCCCGGGGCGTCAAGGTCCGGCCCAACGGCCTCCCCAAGGGCGTCGAGCCCGCCAAGACCCTCGAGCAGATCGGGAAGGCCCTCCAGGAGTGCGGCAAGGCCGCGGCCGACCTGGGCGTCGAGATCTGGGTCGAGGTCCACGGCGGCGGCACCTCGCTCCCCGAGAACATGCGCGCGATCATGGACCACTGCGGGCACCCCTCCGTGGGCGTCTGCTGGAACTCGAACCCGAGCGACCTGAAGGGCGGCTCGATCCGGGCGGCGTTCGAACTGCTCCGGAAGGACCTCAAGTCCTGCCACATCAACGAGCTCTCGAACGACTACCCCTGGCGGGAGCTCTTCTCGAGCCTCACGGCCTCCGGCTACGACCGCTACACGCTGATGGAGGTCGGCGGCATCCCCGAGGACCCGGGCTCGAAGGACCCCGTGGCCGCCGCCGTCCGATTCATGAAGTACTACCGCGCGCTCTGGGACGAGCTCTCCCGCCCCTCATGAGCGGCGGACGCCGCTGAGGTCGAGCGCGCGGAGCCGGTCCGGAAGGGCGGCCAGCCACGCCTCGAAGTCCCCCTCGGCCGGCGCCGTGATCCGGAGCTTCCCGCCCCGGACCTCGAGCTTCCCCTCCTTCTCCGTCCAGAGGGGCACGCTGACCGCCTCGCGGTGCAGGCCGAGCGCGTCGGTCACCGCCAGGATGCGCAGGATCTCGGGAGGGCCCACGGAGTCCACGGACGCGGCCATTCTACCGCCCCCCCGCCCCGCGAAAAGCGAAACCGCTCCCGGAGGGCGGCGGTATGCCTCAGGAACCCGAGGAGGACCCCATGATCTCCGCGATCCTCGCCCTGGCCCTCGCCCAGGAGGGGCTCACGCCCACCGACGTCCACGAGTTCGGCGCCTTCTCCGCGTCGCTCCGCATGGAGTTGGCCGACGGCCGGGGCGAATTCACCGGCACCGGGGTCGACCTGGACGTCGACCTGGCGCAGTACCGCCTGATCCTGGCGGGCGCGGTGGGGCTCGGCATGGGCTTCGAAGTCGAGGCCTCGATACCCTACCAGATCGACGGCGAAGTGGAGACGGACGGCACCTTCCTCGGCGCGCCGGCGGACACGGAGCAGGAGAGCCTGGGCTTCGGCGACCTGCAGCTCGGCCTCGTCTACCGGCTCCTCAAGGAGGACGCGACGGGGCCGCAGCTCATCGTGGGCGCCCTCATCGTCGCTCCCACCGGCAACGATGCCGACGGCCGGGCGGACGGGAACCTCGGGGCGATCGCGCTCGACGGCGAGGAGGGAGGCATCGGGGACGGCGTCTGGAAGTACGGCGTGGGCGCCGGCGTCAGCAAGCGCCTCGGCGGCGTCGAGCCCTACCTGGTCGCCGCCTACGTCTTCGGGGGCGACCGGTCGCACGACGGCGTGGACGAGGAGCGGGCCGACGTGGGCACGATCAGCCTGGGCGCGGAGCTCCACGTGACGGAGCAGGCCACGATCGACCTCCGCGTCACCGGCCAGTTCGTCGGCGAGGACGTGCAGGAGGACCAGGGCGTGGAGGAGGCGGCGGAGCGGCACTTCGACCACAGCTACGCCGCCGCGCTCTACATCGACCTGGGCCCCGGGCTCACGCTCGTGGCGGGCGCCGCGCTCGGCTTCGTGGGCGACCACGAGACGGACAAGGCCACCGGCGCCGAGCTCGAGGACACGATGATCTACTCGTTCCAGCTCGGGCTGCACTTCAACTTCGGCGGCGGGAACTAGCCCGCGGTCCGGAGCTTGCAAGGCCCCGGGGGGCGGGCCTATCATGGTCGGCATGAGCCGCTTCCTCCCGCTCGCCCTCCTCCTGGCCGCCGGCTGCGGCTCCGAGAGCGGCCCCGCCCGGCCCGTGATCGCCGTGATCCCGAAGGGCACCACGCACGTCTTCTGGAAATCGGTCCACGCCGGGGCGCTCAAGGCGGGGCAGGAACTGGAGGTGGAGATCGTCTGGAAGGGGCCGCTCAAGGAGGACGACCGGGAAGACCAGATCAAGGTCGTCGAGAATTTCGCCAACCAGCGGGTGGGCGGGATCGTGCTGGCCCCGCTCGACGACGCCGCCCTCGTCGGCCCCGTCGAGGACGCGGTCCGCGCGAAGATCCCCGTCGTCATCATCGACTCGGACCTCAAGAGCGACCGCCACGTGAGCTTCGTGGCCACGGACAACGAGAAGGGCGGGCGCCTGGCGGGCGAGGAGATGTCCCGGCTGCTGGGCGGGAAGGGGAAGGTCGTCCTCCTCCGCTACCAGGAGGGCTCGGCCAGCACCATGAACCGCGAGAAGGGATTCCTGGAGGCGATCGCGAAACACCCGGGGATCGAGGTGGTCAGCAAGGACCAGTACGCGGGCGCGACCACGGCCTCCGCGATCGCCGCGAGCGAGAACCTGCTCCAGCGGTTCAAGGCACCGGACGGCCTCTCCGTGCACGGGATCTTCTGTCCCAACGAGTCCAGCGCCGCGGGCATGCTCACCGTCCTCCAGTCCGCCGGCGTCGCCGGCAAGGTCACCTTCATCGGCTTCGACAGCTCGGTCCAGCTTCTCAAGGCCCTTCGAGACCGCCAGATGCACGCGACCGTGGTCCAGGATCCCATCACCATGGGCTACCTCGGCGTCCGGTCGATGGTCCGCCACCTCCGCGGCGAGGCCGTGGAGCGGCGCATCGACACCGGCGCCACGCTCGTCACGCCCGGGAACCTCGACGAGCCGCGCATCCGGGACCTCGTCGACCCCGACGCCTTCCGGAAATGGCTGAAGGAGTAGACCGCCCTCCCCCGCGGCTCGAGATGCGCGGCGTCCGCAAGCGATTCGGGGCCACCGTCGCGCTCGACGGCGTGGACCTGGCCGTCGCCGCGGGCGAGGTGCACGCGCTCCTCGGGGAGAACGGCGCCGGCAAGAGCACCCTGATGAAGGTCCTCTCGGGCGCGCTCCTCCCCGACGCGGGCGAGCTCCGCCTCGACGGCCTCCCCTACCGGCCCCGCGACCCGCTCGACGGCCGCCGCACCGGCGTGGCCATGATCTACCAGGAGCTCTCGATCGCCCGGCACCTCACGGTCGAAGAGAACCTCCTGCTCGGGATGGAGCCCGTCTCGTGGGGCGTCCTCCGCCGCCGCGAGATCCGCGACCGCGCCGAGCGGGCCCTGGCCGAGCTCGGCCACCCGGAGATCGAGTCCGACCGCCGCGCGGGGTCCCTCCCCATCGCCCAGCAGCAGATCGTCGAGATCGCCCGCGCGGTGACGATCGGCTTCCGGGTCCTCGTCCTCGACGAGCCCACGAGCAGCCTCGGGCTCCCGGACGCGGAGCGCCTCTTCGGGCTCGTGGCGCGCCTCCGGGACCGGGGGCACGCCGTGGTCTACATCTCGCACTTCATCGAGGAGTGCCGGCGCGTGGCCTCGCGCTTCACGGTCCTTCGCGACGGGAGGACGGCGGGGGGAGGCGATCTCGGGGCCGCCTCTGCCGGGGAGATCGTGGACCTCATGGTGGGGCGGCGGGTGGACCAGCTCTATCCCCGCTCCGCGCGCCGCCCGGGGGAGACCCTGCTCGAGGTCTCTGGGCTCTCGGGCCTCCGGAAGCCGGAATCGGCGTCCCTCGCCCTGCGCCGCGGCGAGGTGCTGGGGATCGCGGGGCTCGTGGGCGCGGGACGCACGGAGCTCCTTCGCGCGATCTTCGGCCTGGACCCGGTCCGGGAAGGCGCGGTTCGCCTGGGCCTCTACGCGGGCCCGGCCTCGCCGGCCCGGCGCTGGGCCGCGGGCGCGGGGCTCGTGAGCGAGGACCGCAAGGGGGAGGGCCTCGCCCCCGGGCTTTCCGTGGCCGACAACCTCACCCTCACCCGCCTCGAAGCCTTCCCCTCCCCCTCCCGCCTGGCCCGGGCCGCGGAGGCCTGGATCGAGCGCCTGGGCATCCGCTGCCGGGGCGCCGCCCAGCGCGTCTCGGAGCTCTCCGGCGGAAACCAGCAGAAGGTCGCCCTGGCCCGCCTCCTCCACCACGACGCGGACGTCCTCCTCCTCGACGAGCCCACCCGCGGGATCGACGTGGCGAGCAAGGCCGAGATCTACCGACTGATCGACCGGCTCGTCTCCGACCCGGCGCGGCCGCGCGCCGTCCTCCTCGTGTCGAGCTACCTCCCGGAACTCCTCGGGACCTGCGACCGGATCGCGGTGATGCGCCGGGGCCGGCTCGGCCCCGCCCGCCCCGTCGCGGAGCTCGACGAGCGCGGGCTGCTCCTCGAGGCCACCGGCGGGGGCGACGCGGCATGAACGGCGGGCGGACGGCGCCCTGGACGGCCTGGCTGAACCGCCTGGGCCCGGCGCTCGGGCTCGCGGCGGTCTTCCTCCTCTTCGCCGCCCTGATCGGCCCGGAGCGCTGGGCGACCTGGGGCAACCTGGAGACGATCCTGCGGCAGACGACCATCGTGGGGACCGCCGCCCTGGGCGCCACCCTCGTCATCCTCTCCGGCGGGATCGACCTCTCGGCGGGGTCGGTGGTGGCCCTCTCGACCACGGTGATCGCCGCGCTCCTGGCGTGGGCGGGATGGAACCCCCTGGCCGCCGCCGCGGCGGGCGTCCTGGCCGGCGCGCTCTGCGGCCTGGCCAACGGGCTCCTCGTCACCCGGCTCCGGGTCGTTCCCTTCATCGTCACGCTGGGGACGCTCCTGGCCATCCGGGGCGCGGCCAAGGGGCTGGGGCGCGAGCAGAAGGTCGACGCCCCCGCCACGTGGCTCAACGAGATCCTCCGCCAGCTCCCCGACGAGCGCCGCTGGATGCTGGTCCCCCCGGGCGTGTGGATGATGCTCCTCCTGGCGCTCGCGACCGGGGCGATGCTCCGCTTCACCCGCCTGGGGCGCCACCTCTTCGCCGTCGGCTCCAACGAGCCGGCCGCCCGGCTTTGCGGCGTCGCGGTGGACCGCGTCAAGGTGGCGGTCTACACCCTGGGCGCCGCCTTCGCGGGGGTCGCCGGGCTCATGCAGTTCTCCCGCTTCCGGGGGGTGGGCGACCCGACCTCCTCGGTCGGCCTCGAGCTCGACGTCATCGCCGCCGTCGTGATCGGCGGGGGCAGCCTCTCGGGGGGCGAGGGCTCGGTGGCCGGGACGATGGTGGGGGCGCTCATCATGGCGGTGATCCGGGCGGGCTGCTTCCAGCTCGGGATCTCGAACTGGATCCAGGAGATCGTGACGGGCGCCATCATCGTCGCGGCCGTCGCGCTCGACCGCCTCCGCCACCGCCGCGCCGCCTGAAACGCTGGCTTTTCAACCCCCGTCCGCTATCATCGGTTGAACCCAAATCAACCAGTTTGATTTGGGTTCACTTGCCGGGAGGGTTATGGACCAGCCTGCCGCCGCCGCGCCGTCGCCCGACCGGCCCCAGAAGTGGTACCAGGGCCTCAATAAGTACTGCTGGCTCGTCCTCGTCATCTCCGCCCTCGGCTGGCTCTTCGACACGATGGACCAGAACCTCTTCAACCTGGTCCGGACGACGTCGATGCAGGACCTCCTCATGCCCAAGGCCGAGCGGGCGACACTCACGCCCGAGGCGCTCAAGGCCTTCAACGACGACGTCGCTTTCAAGGGCAGCATCGTGACCGCGGTCTTCCTCCTGGGTTGGGCGGCCGGAGGGTTCATCTTCGGCATCCTGGGCGACCGCCTGGGCCGGACGAAGACCATGATCATCACGATCCTGATCTACGCCATTTTCACCGGGGCGAGTGGACTCGTGAACCATTGGATCCTCTACGCCGTCATGCGGTTCATGACCGGGCTCGGGGTGGGCGGCGAATGGGCCGCCGGCGCCGCCCTCGTCGCCGAGACCTTCCCCCAGCGCTCGCGCCCCATGGCGCTGGGCCTCCTCCAGGCCCTCTCGGCGGTCGGGAACATGATGGCCGCCGTCATCACCTGGGGCGTCGAGGGGGCGGGGATGGACTGGCGCATCGTCTACTTCGTCGGCGCCGCCCCGGCGCTCCTGGTCCTCTGGATCCGCCGTTCCGTGAAGGAGCCCGAGCAGTGGGTCCACGCGAAGGAACGGGCGACCGTGGGGAAGGAGATGGGGAAGATGGGCGAACTGTTCCGCCATCCCATCCTCCGACGAAACCTCATTGCCGCCGTCCTCATGGGCACCGCCGGCGTGGGGGCGCTCTGGGGCGTGGGCTTCTTCAGCACGGACCTCGTCCTGACGGAGCTCGCCAAAGGCGGCGTCGAGGCCGGACCGCGCAACCAGGTCAAGAACATCATGTTTTTCCTCCAGAACCTCGGCTCGTTCTTCGGGATCTATATGTGGGCCGTCTTCTCGGAGCGCTTCAACCGGAAGAAGGCGTTCTACGTCTCCTATGCGCTCGCCTGGATCTCGGTCCTCGTGTTTTTCTGGACGGTCGCCGACAAGGGCAAGGACGCCGGAGCGTATGCGCTGGTCCTGGCGCCGATCATGGGGTTCTGCACGCTCGGCCCCTTCGCGGGCTTCACGATTTACTTCCCCGAGCTCTATCCCACGCGGCTCCGGACGACCGGCTGCGGATTCTCCTACAACGCCGCCCGCATCCTGGCCGCCGCTGCGCCGTTTGCCCTGGGCTTCCTGAAGAAGGAGTGGGGCTGGCCGCAGGCGGCGAGCGTCGTCGTCTGCGTCTACATCCTTGGATTCATCGGGACCTGGATGGGACCCGAAACGAAGGGCAAGCCCCTCCCCGAGGACAAGGACTTCGACACGGCGCCCGAGGGTGCGCCGGAGCCCAAGCCCGCGTAGGCGGCCCGGCCCTAGAACGGGAACCCGATGCTCACGTGGAGCTCGACCGGGTGCTCCCCGTCCTCCGTCCGCGGGTTCCAGCCCACGTCCGCCACCAGCGCCCCCGCCGCCGTGTAGTAGCGCAGCCCCGCCCCCACCGACCAGCGCGTCTCGTCCAGGTCCACGTCCCGCCAGCGGAACCAGACGCCTCCGCGGTCCGTGAACACCGCGCCGTGCAGGCCGCCCCAGAGCGGGAAGCGGAGCTCGGACTGCAGCGCGAGGGTGGCCTCCCCCCCCGTCGGCTCCCCGCCCGCCTCCGGCCCGATCGAGTCGAACTTGAAGCCGCGCACCGAGTGGGTCCCCCCGGCAAAGTATCGCAGCGAGATCGGGATCTCGTCCGTCTTCCCGATCGGATCGATCACGCCGCCCTGGACCGACGCCGCCGCCACGAACCCGGCTGGGAGCGGCACGAAGCCGCTCAGGCGGCCCGAGACGTTGAGGAAGGTCACGTCCGAGCCGAAGTCCACCGGCGACCAGGCGAGCTCCCCCTGCGCGAAGAACCCCTTCGAGGGAAGGATCGGGTTGTCCCGGAGATCCAGGATCGACGAGACGAACGGCGCGGAGTACTCGAAGTCGAGGAGGTCCCCGGGCGGGACGGAGGGGTCCACGTCGTCCGTCCGGATCGCCGCGCGCCGGAAGCCCGCCGTCGCCGAAAGCGCCCGGGCCAGGGGGTACGAGAGCGAGACCACGCCGCCCCACGAGACCGCGTCGAAGCTCGGGAACTCGCGGTCCTCGGTGTAAGCGCTCGTCCCGAGCCGGAACTCCGTGCCGAGGAGATAGGGAAGCCCGAACTCCGCCTCCGTCCGCCACCCGACCGCGCTCACGCTCCCGCCCAGTCGGAGGAATTCCGCGCCCCCGACCAGGTTGCTCAGGGAGAAGTCCGACCCGACCCGCGGCCCCTCGAACGAGCCGTAGCCGCCCCGGACCGCGACCTCCGCGATCTCCCGCTCCTCGAGCGAGACGTCGACCGCGAGGTCGCCCGTCTCCTCCTGGAGGGCGCCGGGCTGGACGAGGACCGACCGGAAGATCCGGGTCTCCGCCAGTCGGTCCTCCGCCCGGCGCAGGTCCGACGCGCGATACGCGGCGCCCCGCTCGAGATCCGCCCGGCTCTCCACGAATCCGAGGCGCGTCCGTTCCGCGCCCTTCACGTCGAGCTCGCCGATCCGGGCGGCCGGCCCGGGCCGGGACTCGACCGCGATGAACACCCGTCCGTTCTCCCGGTCGATCCGGGACGTCACTCCGGCCGACGCCCGGGGATGGCCGTTCTCCCGGAAGTGGTCCGTCACGGCCGTCTCCACGGCGTCCGCCGTGCCCGGCGTGTAGGGCCTGCCCACGAGCCGGCCCAGCTCCTCCCCGAGCACGGGGATCCCGTCCAGCCCCTCGATCGCGGCCACCGAGAACGCGCGCCCCTCCGCGATCTCGAACGAGAGATGGATCAGCCCCTCGCCCTCCGCTCCCGGGTTCTCGGTCGCGGTCACGCCCACGTCGATGTAGCCCCGGGCCCGGTACATCGAAGCGATCCCGTCCTCGAGCAGGCCCCGGAGCCTCGGCGAGTAGACCGGGCGCGCTCCGAGAAGGCCCTCGGGGACCAGCGCCTCGAGGTCCTCGTCCCGGATCGCGCGGTTCCCCCGGAAGTGGACCCGGCCCACCTGGAACCGCGTCCCCTCCCGGATCTCGAAGACGAGCTTCCCCTCCTCCTGCCGGGCCGTCACCCGGACGTCCCGGAATCCGTCCAGCTGGTAGCGGTGGGTCAGGCGGTAGACCGCGTCGTCGAGGACCGAGGCCCGGGGCTCCGCCGCGAAGCGCTCGAGGTCGGGCGAGACCAGCTCCCGGAGCGCGCTTTCGGAGATCTCCTCCGCGCCGCGGAACTCCGCCCGCCAGGCCTCCTGGGCCGCCGGGGCGGCCGGCTCCGCTCCCCCGGAACACGACGCGCCCGCGAGAGCCAGGAGGAGGGCCGCCGCCTGCCTCAAAACCTCAGCCTCAGCTTGAGGTCGCCCGCCACGTCGCCCGCCCGGTTGGTCTCGGCCACGACGGACAGGAACGAGTTGTAGACGTATTCCGTCCGGAGCGCCGTCCCGCGGACCGTCCCCGCCGGAGGAAGCTCCCAGGGGACGCGGCGCTGGCCCGGGGCCTCGCCCGCCACGACCGCGGGCTTCAGGCGCTGGAAGAATCCCTCTTGGCGCTCGGCGACGGGGCGCTCGTCCTGGAGCTCGGAGAAGATCCGGAGCGCGGCCGTCCCGCCCGCCCCCGCGCCCGAGACGGCCCCGGGCCCCTGCCCGAACGCGAGCCTCGCCAGGAGCTCCCGCTGCGGGCGCGCGGGGTTCGAACTGAGCGAGAGCGAAGGTCCCGAGAGCGGCCCCGAAATCCGGATCCGGATCTCGTCGTCCCCCACGCCCGTGTGCCCCTCGAAGTCCACCGTCGCGAGCTTCCCCGGCTCGGCCGGGAGCAGCGCCTCCGCCCGGTCCGCGCGGATGAAGATCCCCGGCCCGAGCTTCACTTCGCCCCTCCCCCTCCGGAGCCGCACCGCGCCGGAGACGACCGGGCGATCCGCGTTCCCCGTGACCCTCGCCTCGCCCCGGAAGAGCGCCGCGACGGCGCTGTTCTCGATCCGGAGTTCCCCGGCCGCCGAGACCTCCAGGTCCAGAGCGAGGCCGCCCAGTCCCTCGATCCCGGGAAGGAAGAAGCCTCCCCCCTCCGCCGGCGGGAGGACGAGCCGCGGCGGCGCCACCTCTCGGGCGCTCTCGCGGCCGGCGGACGACGGCCTTTCGAACTCCCGGTGGAAGAGGAGGAGCGGCACGTCGAGCCGTCCCGCCGCCCGGAGCCCCGCGCCCTCCGCCCAGGTGATCTCCGCGTCGGGGCTCGCCCGGAGCCGGACCAGGTCCGTCCCCACGACGAGCATCTCGCGGCCCGTCAGCCGGACCGCAAGCGGCCGGCCCGGCTCGAAGAGGTCCCAGCGGCCCGACGCGCGGAACTCCCCGAGGCCGAGCGTTCCCCGGATCGAGTCGAGCGCGAGGCCCGAGGCGTCGAGCGACGCGGCGACCCGCAGCCCTTCCACCCGGCCGAGCGGCGCCGGGGGCGCGAAGGGGGGCGACTCCGCCTCGAGGTCCGCCGTCCACGCCGGCTCGCCGACCGTGCCCCCGAGCGTCGCCCGGACCCGGGCCGACGCGGGCGGCAGCCAGGGCCTCGCCGTCTCGGGGATCCTCTCCGCCAGGAACGAGAGGTCCCTCGCGTCCACGCCCAGGCGGAGGTCGAGACGTCCCTCCGGGCCGGCGTCCGGGAGGGGGAGCTCCCCGTCGATCGCGATCCGGCCGTACGGCGAGGGATCGGCCTCCCCCCGCACCCGGACCCGGCGGCCCGCCGGCTCGAACGTGACGGGAAGCGTGAGGGGCGGGAGACCGAACGCCGAGACGCCGTCGAGGTCGAGCCGGCCCGCGACCCGGGGCTCCTCGCGCGTCCCCGTCAGCCGGGCCTCGAACCGGATCCGGCCGGCGAGCTCGGCCTGGGGGAGCCAGCGGCGGATCGCGGGCGAGCGGAGGTCGGGAATCCCGGCCCCGATGCCGAGATCCAGGCGCTCGCCGACCGTCCCCTCCACGCGGACGTGGTCGCCCCCCTCGGGCCCCAGGGCGGCCGAGAGCGTCCAGGTCCCCGTGGCCGCGTCGCGCGAGGCCGTGGCCCGGAGCGGTCCCACGGGCGCGTCGAACGCCTCCGCCTCGGGCATCGAGAGGGTCGCCCGGGTCCCGGCCTCGGCGCGGACCACCGAAAGCGCGCCCGCGACGGAGACGGCGGGATCGCTGAGCCGGGCGCGGAGCCCCTCGACCGCGACCTCCTCCCCCGCGATCCGGACGCGGAAGGCGTCGTGCTCGACCAGACGGTCGTCCGGCAGCCGCACGAAGCCGGGCGATACCTCGAGCGTCGCCGCCCCCTCCTCCCTCCGGAGCTCGAGGCGCACGCGCCCGCCCACGCCGATCCCGGTCTCGACCTCGCCGTCGAGGAGTTCGCGGTCCCCCTCCCGCGAGAGCGCGCCCTGCACGGTGAAGGGAGCTCCCCCCGCCGGCGCGGCTCCGAACGCCCCCAGCCAGGCGAGGGGGCCGTCGAAGCGGAAACGGCCGGAAGGAAGACCCTTCTCCTCGAGCCGGCCCTCGACGCTCCCCTCGTCCTCGCCCGCGACGAACCCGGCGGAGAAGGCGTCCTCGTCCAGACGGCCCCGGAGCGAGAGCTCGGGCGCGAAGGGGCTGCCGAGCACCCGGGCGTCCCGGACCTCGACGGTTCCGGGGAGCGCGACGCTACCCTCGGCGCGGAGCCCCGCCCAGCCGTGGTCGCCCGCCGAGCCGGGGCCCGCCTCGAGCGCACCGTCGAACGTGAAGCGGTCCGCGTCGAACGTCACGGCGCCCTGGACCCGGACGACCGAGGCGCGGACCGGCGGCGGCGGCTCGACGAGCGCGAGATACGGTTCCAGGATCGCCGCGCTCCCCGTCACGCGCCCCTCGCCCGAGAGCGCATCCTTCCAGCGGACCGACCCCTCCCCCTCGGCCGAATCCCCTCCGCGGCGTACCCGGAGGCGGACGGGAAGGCCCCGGAGGCCGCCCTCCGACGCGACGGCCTCGGCCTCATCGAAGCGGAGCGAGCGGAGGCGGGCGCCCTCCGCGCGCGCGGCCCCCTCCCGGATCGTCCAGGCCTCGAGCGGACCGTCGACGGGCCCGTCCGCCCGGAAGGCCAGGGAGCCCCGGCCCTCGAAGGGCTTCGGAAGGGGGACGCCGAGGCCCGCCTCGATCGTCGACCGGCCCGAGTCGAAGTCGAGCGTGGCCCGCGCCCGGCCCTCCGCCAGCGAGACCTCTCCCGCCGCGGAGCGCAGCGTCTCGCCCTCGTAGGTGAGCCGGCCCGCTCCCCGGAGCGCGCGGTCCTCCGCCTCGACGGTGAAGGCGAGGCCCCGTCCGTCGCGCCCCGGGGCGATCGAGAGGGAGACGGCCCGGAGCGGTCCGGCGGTCGCGCGCGCGAGGACGGCCACCGCCCCGGCGGGCGTGGTCTCGGCCCGGGCCTCCACGTCCCCGAAGAGATCCTGGCGGAAGCGCAGCGTCCAGAGCGCCCCCTCGAGAGAGGCTTCCGCGACCTCGATCTCGGTGCCGTCGGCGAGCGCGATCCGGGCGTCGCGGGCCTCCGCGCGGCCTTCGAAGCGGAGGGAATCCAGGACGTCCAGGGCGTCTCGGGCGATCTCGTGGGGGCGGGCCGCGGGTCCCCCCCGGTCCCGGAAGGCGATCCGGAGCCCCTCCGCGCGGACGAGGAGGGGCGGCTTGCCCAGGAAGCCGTAGCGGACCTCGACCCGCCGGAGGGAGGCCTCACGGAGGGGCGATGAGGGCCGCGGCCGGAGGACGAGATCGGAGGCCTCGATTCCCCAAAGGAGGCTGCCTTCCAGCCGGACGCGCTCCAGGTCCGCCTCGAGCTCCGCGGCGGCCACGGCGGCCAGTTCCTTCCGGACGAGGCCGCCCAGGAGGGGCCAGCGGAGGAGGTAGAGCGCCCCGGCCAGGAGGGCGAGGGCGGGAACGACGATGCGGGCGACGCGCCCGGCGCGTCGGAGAAACGGTTTCACCGATCACCTCGGGGGGATGCCCCGATTTTATCGGGCCGCGCCCCCCGAGGTCCAGCCCCAGCGTCCTACTTCGGTCCGAGGCCGATCACGCGGCCGTCGATCGTCGCCACGTAGACTCGGCCGCCCTCGGACGCCATGCCGTCCCAGACCGGCGGGGCGCCGAGCTTGAGCTCGGCGAGCGTCTTCCCGTCCGCCGTCGAGACGGCGCGGAAGACCGCGCCCTGCGAGCCGCCGATCGCGGCGTCCTGCTCGGCGAGGCGCTTCTTCGTCGCCTCGTCCTTCTTCCCGAGCGCGGCGAACGCCTGCTCCTCGTCGACCAGGTCGGGCGGGCCCGCGATGAGGAGGGTCTTCCCCGCGAGCACCATCGCGCGGATGAAGACCGGCACGTCCGCGGTCCAGGCGAACTTCGGGTGCTGGAGGCCCGGGCGCTGGGGCCCGGCGGGGGGCTTCTTGACGATCTCGGCCTCCTTCCCCGCCCTGAAGAGCTGGTGCTCCATGGGCGTGGTCCACTTCAGGTACTCGGGCTTGCGGCCGTAGCCGTAGACGTCCTCGCCGTCGTGGACGAGGATCTGGCCGGCCGGCGTGAACTTGGCGGCCTGGTAGAAGCCGTTGTGGCCGCCGGAGAAGGCGCGGCCGAAGACCCAGTAGCTCCGGTGGAACCAGGTGTCGTCCAGGAAGCCGAAGGGGGCGAAGACATGGGCGTCCGTGCCCTTCTGCTCCGACGAGTTGGCCGCGGCGTCGCCGGCGTTGGGGCCCAGGCCGAGCCGCTCGCCCTCGAGGGAGAATTTCTGCGAGCGGAGGAAGACCGTCTTCCCGTCGCTCGAGAGGATGTCCGAGAGCCCCACGGGCATCTGGAGGATCCTCAGCCGGTCCTGGAGGTTGGAGCCGGTCTCCGGGTCGCGGTCGTCGAGGACCGTCTCGCCCAGCCGCGTCCCGGTCTTCGCGTCCAGGCGCAGGTAGCGGAGGCCGCCGTCCAGGAAGACCGAGCGGCCGGCCACCACGTGGACGACGTCCTTCTCGACCAGGGCGCTCCCGTGGACGGGCCAGACGGATTCCAGCTGCTCGAGGGCCATGTGCCGGCGGTCGACGGGCGCGCAGCGGTAGCGCCACGCGAGGGCGCCGTCGGAGGCGCGGAGCGCGTAGACCCATCCGTCCATGGATCCGAAGATCGCGCGGCCCCTCCAGATCGTGGGCGGGGAGTCGATCCGCGCGCCGGCGGTGAAGGTCCAGAGCTCCTTCCCCGAGGCCGCGTCGAGGGCCACGAGCTGGTGCTCCTCCACCTTCGCCACGAAGACGCGGCCGCCGGAGACGGTGAGGGCGGAGAGCTTGCCCCCCGGCTTCGCCTCCCAGGCGGGGGCGAGGGCGGCGGGGACGGGGTCCTTCGTGAAGCCGCTCCGGGCGGCGTCGGCGCGGTAGGTGGCCCAGCCGGCGGCGGCCTCCTCGAGGGGCGCCTCGTACGCGGGCCCGCGCTCGAGCCGGCCCTCCTCGGGGACTTTGGGATCGACCGCCCGCGTGGGCGTGGTCCCGGCCATGGCGTTCATCCCGAAGAGCTTGGCCTCCGGGTAGCAGGCGCAGTTGTGGGGCGGGGCGTAGACCATGCCGTTGGCCGGGAGGACGCCGTAGAGGCAGCCGCCGCGCACCCAGTGATGGATGGTCCAGTCCTTGGCCTGGGGGTCGACGAACTCGACGCCCGTGCGGGACGTGAGGAGGTATTTCCCCGAGCCCTTGGCGATGTAGCAGCGGTGGTGGAACCAGTAGGTCTTCTCGTCGGGCGGGAACTCGATCTTGACCTCCCCCGTGCGCGGGTCGCGGCCGGTGAAGACGCCGGAGTCCCGGGTCGCCGTGGTGGGCGCGGTCCAGACGAGGCCGCCGACCGCGAGGAGGTCCTCGGGCGACTGGTAGCCGCCGGGCGGGGCAGGATGGGCCCAGAGGGGCCTTCCGCTCCCCGCGTCGAAGGCGCGGAGCGTCTTGTCGGTCCCCTTGCAGAGGACGACGCCCTGGTAGACCATGAGGCGCACGCCCTGGTGGAAAGGAGTGGCGGGCCGCTGGCCGGCGGCCTCGGCCCAGGCCTGGCGGCCGTCGGCGCGGTCGAGCGCGACGGCGCGGTCCCCGTCGTGGACGTAGACGCGCTTCCCGTCGGTCTGCATCGAGAGCGGGGCGACCACGTGCTCCTTCGACCAGAGGACGCGGCCGCTCTCGGCCTCGAGGGCGACGATCTTCCGGGGTTTCTTGTTCCACGTGTACTCGGTCGCCACGCGCCGCTGGTCGCCCACGTTGAGCTGCGGGGCGTAGTTGGAGAGCTCCGATTCCCCCTCGTTCACGAGGGCAAGGATCGTCCCGTCCGAGACCACGATCTCCTCGGTGGACTTCGTGCCCTCGTAGGTGCGGACCAGCGCGCCGGTCGCGGCGTCGAAGGCCGAGAGCGGAGCGGTGAAGCCGAGGGGCAGGTAGACCCGGTCGCCGACCGCCACGAGGCGGCGGGCGAGCTGGGTGGGCCCGCTCTTGAGGGGCCAGAGGTGGCTCTGCCAGTCGGGGATCTCGCGCTTCCAGAGGACGACGCCGTTGAAGGCGTCGCGGGCGATGAGCGTCCACTTCGGGGGGAGGAGGATGGAGATGCGCGAGCCCTCGTCCATGACGTAGAAGAGCCGGCCCTTCTCGGAGACGAGGGCGCTCATGCTGGCCATGCGGTCGTGGTGGCGGGACCAGCGGGGGCTGCCCAGCCACTGGAGGTGGCGGGGCGGGGCGATCTCGGTGTCGTTCGCGGCGGGATTGCCGTCCGGCCCGTGGAGGTAGTGGGTCCAGTCGTCGATCGTGGAGGGGACGGGCTTGACGGTCTTCGTCCAGGCGCCGTCCTTCTTCACCATCGCGACGCCCCGCGGGGCGAGGACGCGGAGGACCTCGTCCATCGGCACCCCGGAGAGGTCCTCGGCGACGACGAGATTGACGAGGTTGTCCACGTAGGGGAGCTTCGCGCCCTGGAGCCGGTCCACGGCAACGGACCCGTAGGCGCCCTTCGCGCGGACGGCCGCGCGGGCCTTCGCGACGTCGGCGGCGTCGCGGTCGAGGGCGTGGACCTGGAAGGCCTCGCCCGCGCGGAGCGAGGCGGTCATCGCGCCTTCCCCGCAGCCCAGGTGGACGACGAAGCCGCCGCGGACGCCCGAGTCCGCGAGGAGCTTCCGCGCCTCCTCGTCCGGAAGGGCGGAGGCGCCCGGGAGGGCCAGGAGGAGGGGGGCGAGCGCGACGAGGGCGCGGAGCGACGGGAGCATGGGGGGTCCTTTCCTCAACGGGGCCACAGGAGTGGAACACGGCCGGGGCGGGCTGGGATGCGGCCCCGGGGGAATCGGCTCAGTCCCCGAAGGCCTGGTCGAGGAGCCTGGCCTGCTCGATCGCGTGGGCCTTGAGCGAGCCGGTGGCCGGGCTCGCGCTCTCGGGCCGGGCGACGGAGGAGACGGGGATCTCCCCGCAGAGGGGCCGCAGGCGGGGGACGACGAAGAAGGCGGCGCCCATGTTGGCGGGCTCCTCCTGGGCCCAGACGACGCGCCGCGCTCCCGGGTGGCGGGAGAGCTCGCGGCGGAGCTCCTCGGCCGGGAACGGGGCGACCTCCTCGAGCGACACGACGGCGGCGCGACCGGCCTTCCGGCGCCCGCGCTCCCGGCGGAGCTCGTGGACGAGCTTCCCGCCGGCCACGATCACGCGCTCCGCGTCCGCGATTTCCGCCTCGGGAAGGACGCGGCGGAAACGGCCGCGGGAGAGGTCGTCGACCGGGGAGCAGGCGGCGGGGTTCCGGAGCATGCTCTTGGGGGTGAGGACGACGAGGGGCTTGCGCCAGCGGCGGAGGGCCTGCCGGCGGAGGAGGTGGAAGTACTGGGCGGCGGTGGAGGGCTGGCAGACCTGGAGGTTGTCCTCGGCCGAGAGCTGGAGGAAGCGCTCCAGGCGCGCGCTCGAGTGCTCCGGCCCCTGGCCCTCGTAGCCGTGGGGGAGGAGGAGGACGAGGCCCGAGAGAAGCCCCCACTTGTCCTCGGCCGCGCTCACGAACTGGTCGAGGATGGGCTGGGCGCCGTTGGCGAAGTCGCCGAACTGCGCCTCCCAGAGGACGAGGGCCTCGGGGGACTCGAGGCTGAAGCCGTACTCGAAGCCCAGGACCGCCGCCTCGGAGAGGGGCGAGTCGTGGCACTCGAACGAGGCCCGGGCGCCCGGGAGGCGCTCGAGGGGAAGGTGGGGCTCCTCGGTCTCCCGGTCGTAGAGAGCGACGTGGCGCTGGCTGAACGTCCCGCGCCGGCTGTCCTCGCCGCTCAGGCGGACCGGGACGCCCTCCCGGAGGAGGGACCCGAAGGCGAGCGCCTCGGCCGTCCCCCAGTCGACCGGAGCCTCGCCCCTCCCCATGGCGGCGCGGCGGCGGAGCCCCTCCTCGGCCTTCGGGTAGGGCCGGAAGCCCTCGGGGAGCCGGGCGAGGGCCTCGGCGATCTCGCGGAGCCGGTCCCCGCCGACCCCGGTGTCGGGCTCGCCCGCCGGGTCGTAGGGCCCTCCGGAGAACCCCGACCAGTACTCGCGGGGAGCGAGGAAGTCGGGCCGGCGGCCGGAGGCGCGGGCGCGCTCGTGGGCGCGGTCGAAGGCGGCGGAGATCTCGTCGGCCGCGCGGCGGACGGCCTCGCCGTCCATCCCGATCCGCTCCGCGTAGGCCTTCCAGAGCGGCGGGAGGGCTTCGATCCGCGCATAGAGGGCGGGCTGGGTGTACTTCGGGTCCTCCACCTCGCTGTGGCCCCAGCGCCGGTGGCCGATCAGGTCGACGACGACGTCGGACTGGAACGCGTTCCGGAACCCGGCCGCCAGGCCCGCGGCCCGGACGGCGGCCTCGGGGTCGGCGGCGTTCACGTGGAGGATGGGGACGGGCAGGCGGCGGGCGAGGTCCGTGGCGAAGCGCGAGGAGTGGAGGAACTCCGGCCGGGTGGTGAAGGCGACCAGGTTGTTCACGACGACGTGGATCGCGCCGCCGACGGCGTAGCCGGGGAGCTCCGCGAGGTTGAGCGTCTCCGCGGCGATGCCCTGGCCCGCGAAGGCCCCGTCCCCGTGGAGGAGAAGGGGGACGACCCGGGTCCGGTGGGCGTCGCCGAGGCGGGCCTGCCGGGCGCGCGCGACGCCCAGGACGAGGGGGTCCACGGCCTCGACGTGGCTCGGGTTGGCCACGAGGAGGGCGTCGAGGGAGCGGTCTCCGCCGAGCCCGATCCGCCCGCGGGCGCCGAGGTGGTACTTGACGTCGCCTCCGCCGAGCACGCTTTCCGGGTCGGCGTCCTCGAACTCGGCGAAGATGTCCTCGACGGGGACGCCCAGGAAGTTGGCCATGACGTTGAGCCGGCCGCGGTGGGACATCCCGAGGACGAGCTCCTCGGCCCCGCGCTCCGCGAGGGCCCGGGCGGCTTCCCGGAGGAAGGGGAGGAGGGACGAGACGCCCTCGATCGAGAAGCGCTTCGTGCCCAGGTAGCGGCGCTGGAGGGCCGTTTCGAAGAGTTGGGCCCGGGCCAGGACCCCGAAGATCGCCGCGCGGTCGGGCTCGGGCGGATCGGACTCCATGCGCTCGATCACCCACCCGCGGCGCTCCGGGTCCGGGATGTGCATGAACTCGGCGGCGAGGGTCCCGCAGTAGCGCGCCCTCCCCTCCTCGAACCCGGGGCCGGCCTCCTCGAGCTCGGGGACGGGAAGGGGCGGCAGGCGGCCGAGGGCGTCCAGGTCGGCCTGAAGGTAGCCCCAGCGCCGGAACGCGTCCAGGACGTCCTCCCGGGCGCGACGGGACGGATCCATGGGAATACCATAGGGAGAGGGCGGGAGACGCGCAAGGACCGGCTCAGGACGCGGTCGGGCCGGCCACGCCTCCGTCCCTCCCCAGCTCGAGGTGCAGCGCCACGAAGCGGAGCACGTCCTCCCGCGTCACGATCCCCAGGAGCGAGCGACCCTCCAGGACCGGAAGCTGGTTGACGGGCCCCTCGTTCATCCGCTCGAGGGCCGTCAGCAGGGTGTCGTCCGGGGCGACCCGGCGGAGCCGCTCGAACGGGACCATCACGTCCCCCAGCCGCGTGGAGGGCCAGGCCTCCCGCGCGACCTTCCGGAGCTCGTGGAGCGTGACCAGGCCGAGGAGGGCCCCGCCGTCCGAGACGAACGCGCAGCGTCCCGCGGTCCGGAGCACTTGGTCATCCACGAAGCGGGCCACCGTCTCCTCCGGTCCCGCCACGGCGCAGTCCGGGCGGAGCGCCTGGCTCACCCGGAGCGAGCCCAGGATCGAGCGGAGCTCCATCTGCGCCACGGTCTTCTGAGAGGCGGAGAGGAGGAACCATCCGATGAACCCGAGCCAGAGCCCGTTGACGAGCTGGCCCGCCACGAACGCCGTGTACGCCCCCCACAGCATGAGGCCGTACGCGATCGCCGCCCCGCCCCGCGCCGCGGCCCGCGTCGCCTTCCTCAGGTTGCCGGTGAAGGCCCACACCACGGCGCGGAAGATCCGGCCCCCGTCCAGGGGGAAGCCGGGGAGGAGGTTGAAGACGGCCAGGAGGAGGTTCACCGCACCCAGCCACCCGAGCGCCGAGACCAGGAGCGTGTCCGCCGGAGCCGCCCGGCGCGCGAGGAGGAAGAGGCCGCCGAGCGCCCCGCTCATGAGCGGCCCCACGACCGCGATCACGAACTCGTCCCGCGGCCGCCGCGGCTCCTCCTTCAGGCGCGACACGCCGCCGAAGATGAAGAGCGTGATCCCGTGCACCCCCAGCCCCCGGAGCCGGGCCACCCAGCTGTGCGACATCTCGTGGAGGAGGATCGAGGCGAAGAACGCCAGGCTCGCCGCGAACGCCGCGAGCCAGCGGACGGCCGGGTCCGATCCCGGGTGCTGGGCCCCGAAGCCGGTCGCGAGCGAGAAGGTCACGAGGGCGAAGATGACGAGCCAGCTCGCGTCGAGCGTGACCTCGAGCCCCAGGATGCGCCCGAGCCGGAACCCGGCCCCGGAGAGGACGCCCCCCGGGGCGGGTTTCGCCGTGGCCGGACGGGGAGCTTCGTCCATGGCAGGATCGACCGACTCCACCCTAGTCCGGGCGCGGGAGGGCCGTCAAGGGAAAGGCCGCCCGGGCGCCGCGGAGGGAATCGGTCTAGAGGAGCTCGCGGATCGGGGCCCCCCCGTCCACGAGGAACTGCGGGCGGCCCGAGGGGTCCGTAAGGGTGGTCGCCCGTGGATCGACCCCGAGCACCCGGTAGAGGGTCGCGATCACGTCCTGGAAGTGGACGGGCCGCTCGGACACCTCGCCCGCCCAGCGGTCGGTCCCGCCGATCACCTGCCCGACCCGCAGCCCGCCGCCTGCCAGGATCGCAGGCGAGACCCGAGGCCAGTGGTCCCGGCCGCCCTTGTCGTTGACCTTCGGCGTCCGGCCGAACTCGCCCCAGACGACGATCGCCACGTCGCCCAGCATCCCGCGCTCCTCGAGGTCCATGACGAGCGCGTGCAGTCCCGTGTCGAGGATGGGCAGGAGGTGCCGGAGGCGCGGGTAGTTGTCCCCGTGCGTGTCGAAGTCGCTCAGCGAGACGCTCACGCAGCGGACGCCCGCCTCGACCAGGCGCCGCGCGAGGAGGAACTTCCGGGCCGAGAGCGGGCCCTCGCTCGTGGCCGACGGATTCCCGTCCGCGCCGCCCGGCGTGTAGCGCGAGAGCACCTTGGGGTCCTCGCCCTCGAGATCGAGCGCCTCCGAAAGCCGGCCGGAGCTGAGGATGCTCAGCGCCTGCTGGGTGAAGCGGTCGAGGGCCTCCATGGAGCCCCCGGCGTCGATCTCGCGCTTCATCCCGTCGAGCGCCGAGAGGAGCCTCGTCCGGTCCCCGAGCCGCTCCGCCGTCAGGCCCTCGACGAGATCGAGCTCCGCGGTGTGCCCGGCGGCGCGGCGGCCGAGCTCGAGCTTCATCCCGTCCTCGAGGGGACGCGAGAACCAGCGGTCCATGTCGGGCCGGAAGGCCTTGTAGGCGGGGCCCAGGAACCCGGGCCGCATGCTGTCGCGCACGAAGCCGCGGCCCTGCATGAGGTCCACGAAGGCCGGCACCGGGTCGCCCGGGGAGCCCAGGAGCTTCGAGACCGCCGAGCCCATCGCCGGGCGGCCGCCGACCGAGACCAGGTCCTTGTCGTCGAACCCGGACTGGCACTGGAAGGCGTCGTGCTTCCCCGCCGAGCCGACGAGGGAGCGGATGAAGGCGAAGCGGTCGGCGATCGAGGCGAGCTTGGGAAGGTGCTCGCAGACCTGGAGCCCGTCGAGGGCCGTGGGGATCGGCCGGAACTCGCCCCGGTACTCGGAGGGCGCCCCGGGCTTGAGGTCGATCATGTCCATATGCGGCGGGCCGCCGTCGAGGTGGACGTTGATGACCGACTTCCCGGTCCGGCGGCCCGAGGCCGCCTCGGCGCGGAGGATCGAGGGGAGCGTGAGGGCTCCGAAGCCCGCGGCGCCGATCTCGAGGAAGCGGCGGCGGCTCACGCCGTCGCAACGGCGGAAGGCGCGACCCTGGATCCGTATCACGTCCCGGTCCCTCCGGCTCCCGCTCCTGATCTTGATACACGTCCGGACCCGGAACGGATCTCGCTCTCACCTATTATGATGGGCCCATGAAGCCGATCCTCCGGACCCTGTCCTGGCTCCTCTTCCTCCTCCCGGGCTGCGCCGGCCGCCCGAGCGCGGAACTCCCGGCCCGGCCCAACGTCGTCTTCGTCCTCGTGGACGACCTGGGCTACGCCGACCTGGGCTGCACGGGCGGGGAGATCCCCACCCCGAACATCGACCGGCTCGCCCGCGAGGGCGTCCGGATGACCGATTTCTACGCGAACGCCCCCGTCTGCACCCCCACGCGCGCCGCGTTCATGACCGGCCGCTGGCAGCAGCGGGTCGGCCTGGAAGGCGCGATGGGCTACCTCGCCGAGCAGAAGCGGAAGGTGGACGGGAACTGGGTCGACGAGCCCGCGATCCACGGCCTGGGCCTCCCGACCGGTGAGACCACGATCGCCCAGCTCCTCAAGGGCGCGGGCTACGCCACCGGCGCCTTCGGGAAGTGGCACCTCGGGTACCTCCCCCAGTACAACCCCGTCCGGCGCGGCTTCGACGAGTACTTCGGCGTCCTCTTGGGGCACGCGGACTTCTTCCGCTACAACTACTTCGACGGCACCTACTGCCTGCGCGACGGCCTGGAGCCTGTGAAGGCCGAGGGCTACCTCACCGAGCTCCTCAACCGCCGGGCCGTCGAGTTCGTCCGGAAGCACGCCTCGGAGCCGTTCTTCCTCTACGTCCCCCACCTCGCCGTCCACGCCCCCTACCAGCCCCCCGGCCGGCCCGAGCCGCCCGTTTCCCGGGAGGGGATGAACGACGGCGACCGCGCGACCTACGCCGCCATGCTCGCCAAGGTCGACGAGGGCGTGGGGATGATCCTGGACGAGCTCGACCGCCAGGGGATCGCGGGGCGGACCCTCGTCGTCTTCTCGAGCGACAACGGCGGCGCTCACCACTCCGACAACCGCCCGTTCTTCCACGCTAAGACGTCGCTCTGGGAGGGCGGGATCCGCGTCCCGGGCCTCCTCCGCTGGCCGGGGGTCCTCCCGGCGGGCGCGGTCTCCCGCCAGCCGGCCATCACGATGGACCTCACGGCCACGTTCGCCGCTCTGGCCGGCGCGTCGCCCACCCCAGGGAAGCCCTTCGACGGGATCGACCTCCTCCCCGTCCTCCGCGGCGTGAAGCCGGAGCTAGAACGGACCTTCTTCTGGCGCGTCGACCGCTCGACCCGCCGCCAGAAGGCCGTCCGGCGCGGGCGCTGGAAGTACGTCCACGACGCCAACTACACCCAGCTCCTCTTCGACCTTGAGGCCGACCCCGGCGAGCGCGTGAACCTCGGGGTCCGCCGGCCCGAGGTCATGGCCGACCTCAAGGCGCGCCTCGCCGCGTGGGAGAAGGAAATGGACGCGCACGAGCGGGAATTCGTGGTCCGCTAGGCCACGGGCGGGTAAGAAGGAGGCCGGGAGGGACCCATGGAACTCGCGCTCGCGGCGATCGCCCTGCTCCTCGCCCAGGCCGCCGACCGCTGGCCCCAGTTCCGGGGCGAGGGCGCCTCGGGGATCGTGAAGGGGCCGGAGCTGGCCGAGTCCTGGAGCGCGACCGAGAACGTCGCCTGGGCCGCGACGGTCCCGGGGCAGGGATGGTCGTCGCCCGTCGTCTGGGGGAACCGGATCTTCCTGACCAGCCTCGTGGGCGACGACGCGGTGGTCGCCCCCAAGACCGGCTACTACGGCCCGCGCGAGACGCTCACCCCGCCCGGCGAGCGCCGCTGGACGGTCTTCTGCCTGGACGCGGAGACCGGGAAGATCGTCTGGGAGAAGGTCGTCCACCGCGGAAAGCCCGAGCACACGATCCACGTGAAGTCGAGCTACGCGGCCGAGACGCCCGTCACCGACGGCGAGCGGGTCTACGCGCTCTTCGGGAACGTGGGGGTCTTCTGCATCGACTTCGAGGGGAAGGAGCTCTGGTCGAAGCGCTGGAAGGCGCTCCCCACCCGCCTGGGCTGGGGGAACGGCTCCTCGCCCGCCCTCCACGGCGAGCGGCTCTTCGTCCTGAACGACACGGAGGCGGAGTCGTGGCTGGCGGCGTTCGACCGGAAGTCCGGAGCCGAGCTCTGGCGGGTCGCGCGGGACGAGAAGACGAGCTGGGCCACGCCCTTCGTCTGGGAGAACGGCTCCCGGACCGAGCTCGTGACGGTCGCGACGAAACGCGTCCGGTCCTACGACCTCGAGGGGAAGCTCCTCTGGGAGCTGGGCGGCATGTCTCCGATCTGCATCCCGACGCCCGTCGCGGCGCACGGGCTCCTCTTCGTCGACTCGGGCTACGAGTTTGGACGACCCCGACCGCTGCTCGCCGTCCGGCCCGGCGCCTCGGGCGACATCTCGCTCAAGGAGGGCGAGACGTCGAACGCCTTCGTCGCCTGGCACCGCGAGCCGGCCGGTTGCTACCACCCGTCGCCCCTCGTCGTGGGGGACCGCCTCTACGTCCTCTACTCCACCGGCTTCCTGGGCTGCTTCGACGCCCGGACGGGGAAGGAGCTCTATCCGCGAGGCCGGCTCGAGGGGACGTTCACGGCCTCGCCCTGGGCCTCGGGCGGAAGGATCTTCTGCCTGAACGAGCAGGGCGAGACGTTCGTGCTGGCCGACGGCCCCGAGTTCAAGCTCCTCCGCCGGAACGCGGTGGGCGAGATGGCGATGGCCACCCCCGCCGCCGCGAACGGCCGGCTCTACCTCCGCACGCTGACCAGGCTCTACTGCATCCTCCGGAAACCGTAGGCCCTCCCCTCCCCGCGTCCGGCCGCCGGCGCGGGAGGCCGGGTCGGCGGACTCAATGCCTCCAATCCTGGATGGCTTCCCCGATGACCGTGTAAGCCCGGGAATTCCCGCTCCAAGGCGGACCGATCAACGGGCCGCCGGCACCGACTCCGCGTAGAGGAGATCCCCCGTCATCCCGTCGTGGTACTGGAAGACCGCCTGCGGCCGGGGGAAGGCGACCTCGACCGTCCGCCCGCCCTCCACGGGGTTCGGGAAGACGTTGTTCACCTGGACCACGCAGAAGACGGGGCGCCGCCGGAGGTCGCGTGGGCTCTCGTCCAGGAACCACGTGGACCAGCGGATCTCGCAGGGGCGCCCGCGCGAGTCGTAGGGGCCGCTGGCCGGCCGCCCGCCCTCGCTCGAGGCCGGGTGGTTCCGCGAGTTGTGCGGGCCCGCGGCCATCTCCCAGACGCGGTCGGTGACCTTCACCACGAAGCTGTTGTGGAGGTCGCCTGTCAGCACGAAGACCGGCTTCCCCAGGCCGTCCCAGAACTTGATCAGCTCCTCGCGCTCGTGGAGGAAGGCGGTCCAGGCGTCATCCTTGTCGCCGGCCGCCACGTTCATCCCGCCCGCCCCGACGTGCGGGACCATCAGGTTGACCGAGGAGACCACGAAGAGGAAGTCGGCGTCGCTCGCCGCCATCCCCTCCCGGAGCCACGCGCGCTGGGCGGGGCCGATCATCGAGACGGCCGGGTTCGTCGGGTTCCTCGCGTCGTGCTTGTCCCGGTGCGAGCGCGTGTCCAGGCAGAAGAACTCCGTGTTCGAGACCCTGAACTTGTAGTAGGTCCGGCGGCCGATCGAGTAGCCGGCTTCGCCGTCGGCCTTCGCGGCCGGCCGGATCCGGAGCCGGCCCGGGCCCGCGGGCCCGACGATCTCGTAGACTCCCGAGTTCGGGTCGCCGCCCCTGTCGTCCAGCGCCGAGTCGTCCACGCCCGCGGTCGGCGTCCCCCAGTGGACGTGCAGCGTCCCGGCCTGCGCGATGTCGATCTTCGAGAAGTCGGCATCGGGGTCTTCCAGGACGTCGCTTCCGGCGCGGAAGCGCCCGCGCCCGAAGTGGATCCCCTGCTTGAAGTCGATCGGGTTGCTCCAGCCCAGGTAGTCCATCCAGGCCTGAAGCGCGATGTCACGGAACACCGCCCGGCGGTCCCGGAAGCCGGGCGTGGCGGTGCCCACCACGTCGTTCACGATCTCGTGGTCGTCGAGCGTGAAATAGGACGGGACGCGCCGGTGCCATTCCTTGAGCCAGACGCCGCGGGCGAGGTAGCTCTTGTAGTTCTCCCACACGGCCGTGATGGGAGGGGCGAGCCGGACCACCCGCGGAAGCTCCGCCGCGCCCTCCGCGCGGCGCCACTCCTCGGCCGTGTAGTCCCGCTTGTCCTCGTAGAGCCAGTCCCCGTTCAGGATCCCGAAGTGGAAGCCGCCCGGGAAACGCTCGAGGGCCTTCCGGAGCGCCCCGAGCTCGGGTCCCAGCGAGTGCACCCCCTGGTTGTTCCCGCAGGCGAACTCGAACCTATAGTTGAAAAGGCCCCGGGGGTTGTGCTTCGGGTCGGGCCGGGCCTCCGGAAGCGTGCGGAAGCGGCCGCTCCAGGGCCCCAGCGGCCCGGGCGGCGCTGGCGGGACGAGTTCGAAGGCGTACTCGGTGTCGGGCTCGAGGCCCCGGAGCAGGATCCAACCCGTGTTGTCGCGCTCGAGGCGGGTCTCGGCGGGGTCGCTCAGGAAGGCTCCGGACGCCCCGGCCTTCCGGACCGCCACCCGGAACGCGCCCGGCCGGTCGGTCCGTGCCCAGACGCCCATCTCGCGCGCGCCTGGTCGTCCCAGGATCGGGCCGTGGGTGATCCGGAGGCCTCCTTCCCGGGAATCGGTCCCGGCGCAGGAGCCCAGGAGCAGGAGGATCGCCGCGTGAAGGGAAAGCCGCATGACGGTGGAGACTACCGGGGCGGCCCCCGCCCGGGCAAGGGATAAGGCAGCCGCCGGCTTGTCAATCCCGCGAAACCTGGGGAGCGCCCGGGGGTTGTACGGGATAAGGACGTCGGAGGACTCGTCGATGAAGGGGCTGGGCCGCGCGATCGCCTGGGCTGCCTCGATCTCCCTCCTCCCGCTCGCTCTCCGCGCCGGCGACGCCGACGAGCAGCAGGTCAAGTTCTTCGAGTCGAAGGTCCGCCCCGTCCTCGTCCAGCACTGCTACTCCTGCCACTCCGCGAAAGCCGAGAAGCTGAAGGGCGGCCTTCTCCTCGACAGCCGCGAGGGAGTGCTCAAGGGCGGCGACAGCGGCCCCGCCATCGTGGCCGGCCAGCCCGAGAAGAGCCGCCTCGTCCAGGCCGTCCGGCAGGTCGACAAGGACCTCGCCATGCCGCCCAAGTCGAAGCTCTCCGACGCCGTGATCGCCGACCTCTCGGCCTGGGTCAAGATGGGCGCCCCCTGGCCGAAGGAGACCCCCCCGGCCGCCGGGGCGGCGGCGGGCGGGACTAAGACGACGGCCGACTACGACCGGCTCCGGAAGGAGCACTGGGCCTGGCAGCCGCTCAGGAAGCCGGAGCCTCCCGCGGTGAAGGACGCGGCCTGGCCGGCCGACGACCTCGACCGCTTCATCCTGGCGCGCCTCGAGGAGAAGGGCCTCGCCCCCGCGGGGCCCGCCGACCCCTACACGCTGATCCGGAGGGTGTCGTTCGACCTCACGGGCCTCCCGCCCTCGGCCGAGGAGGTCGAGGCGTTCGCGAAGGACCCTTCCCCCGAGGCGTACCGGAAGCTCGTCGAACGCCTCCTCGCCTCGCCCCGCTTCGGCGAGCGCTGGGGGCGCCACTGGCTCGACCTCGCCCGCTACGGGGAGTCGGCGGGCTCGACGCGCAACGTCCCCTACCCCAACGCCTGGCGCTACCGGGACTACGTGATCGGGTCCTTCAACGAGGACAAGCCCTACGACCGCTTCGTCCGCGAGCAGGTGGCGGGCGACCTCCTCTCCGGGGCGGGCGACGAGGAGCGGATCGCGACCGGGTTCCTCGTCCTCGGCATGAAGGACCTGAACGAGCGCAACAGCGAGCAGTACCTCATGGACTCGATCGACGACGCGCTCGACGCGACGAGCCGGGCCGTCCTCGGCCTCACCGTGAGCTGCGCCCGCTGCCACGACCACAAGTTCGACCCCATCCCCACGGCGGAGTACTACGCGCTGGCGGGGATCCTGAAGTCGACCGAGTTCCTCCCCGGCGTCGCCAACCGCGGCCGGGGCGGCGGGCAGAACTACTACCACCCGGAGCTTTACGTCGCGCTGGGCCAGGCGGCGTCCGCGGTCGCGCCTCCCCCCGCCGAGGAGCCGGCCAATCCCAGGAGGAAGAAGGCGGCCAAGGCGAAGCGCGAGACCCCCGCCGGCCCCGCCCCGGGCGCCGCGGTCGCGATGGGCGTCCGTGAGGGGGCCCCCGTCGACGCGAAGATCTACGTCCGGGGCGACGTGGACAACCCCGGCCCCTCCGTCCAGCGGGGGACCCTCTCGCTCTTCAAGCCGATCGAGATCTCCTCGCGGTCGAGCGGACGCCTCGCGCTCGCCGACTGGCTGGTCTCCCCCGAGAACGCCCTCACGCCTCGCGTCATGGCGAACCGCGTCTGGAAGCACCTCTTCGGGGAGGGCCTGGTCTACACGGTGGACAACTTCGGGACGACCGGCGACAAGCCCAGCCACCCCGAGCTCCTCGACCACCTGGCCCTGCGCTTCCGGGACGGCGGCTGGTCGGTGAAAGGCCTCGTCCGCTCGATCGTCCTGAGCCGGACCTACCGCCTCTCCGGGGAGAGCCTCGCGCGGAACGCGGAGGTCGACCCCGGGAACGCCCTCCTCTGGCGCGCGAACCGGAAGCGGCTAGACGCGGAAGCCATCCGCGACGCGATCCTGGCCGTGGGCGGCCGCCTGGAATTCGCCCCGCCCGCGGGCTCGCCCGTTCAGAAGCTGAACCCCGGCCAGCCGATCGGGGGCGGCAAGAACGCCGCGGCCTTCGGGGAGTCCGACAGCCGCCACCGGAGCGTTTACCTCCCGATCGTCCGCGACTACGTGCCCGACTTCCTCGAAGTCTTCGACTTCGCCGAGCCCAGCACGCTCTCCGGCCGCCGGGACAGCACCACGGTCGCGACCCAGGCGCTCATGCTCCTCAACAGCCGCTTCGTCCTCGACCAGTCGAAGGCCTTCGCCGAGCGGATGCTCGCGCTCAAGGCCGCCGACGACGGCGCGCGGGTCGAGGCGGCGTATCGTGCCGCCCTCTCCCGGCCGCCCACGGCGCAGGAGCGGGCGCGCTCCCTCGAGTTCCTGGGCGCCGCCGCCCGCCCCGCGGCCTGGCAGGGCTTCTGCCAGGCGCTCCTCGCGGGCGCGGAATTCCGGTACCTGAACTATCCCCCGGCGATGGAAAGGAAGGCCGACGATGTGCGACGCTGAGCACTCCTCCCGGCGCGACTTCCTCCGGAACGCCGCCTGCGGGTTCGGGGCGCTGGCCTTCGCGGGCCTGGCCACCGAGGCCGCCGCGCGCGACAACCCGCTCGCGCCCCGCGCGCCGCACTTCAAGGAGCGCGCCAAGCGCGTCATCTTCCTCTTCATGCAGGGCGGGCCCTCGCACGTCGACACCTTCGACCACAAGCCGATCCTCACCCGCGACGACGGGAAGAGCCCGCCCGCCGGGGCCGACGGGAGGGGCCGGGGCGGAACGCTGCTCGGCTCCCCCTGGAAATTCAGCCCGCAGGGGAAGAGCGGGCTCCCCCTCTCGGAGCTCTTCCCCCACCTCTCCAAGCACGCGGACGAGCTCTGCCTCCTGAACGGGATGCACACGGACAACCCCGCGCACCCGCAGGCCACGATCCAGATGCACACGGGGACCTCGCAGTTCGTCCGGCCCTCGATCGGGTCCTGGGTGCTCTACGGCCTGGGGACCCCCAACCAGAACCTCCCGGGCTACGTCAGCATCAGCCCCGTCCAGAACGCCCAGACCTACGGGGCCGCCTTCCTCCCCGCAGCCTACCAGGGGACGGCCATCGGCGGTTCCTCGGGCAACGCCAAGATCCCCAACATCGCCCCCGGCGTCCCGGCCGAGCTTCAGAAGAAGCAGCTCGACCTCGTCCGCGAGATGAACCGCGACCTCCACGACCGCGCCCCGGACGGCGGCGACGTCGAGGCCGTGATCGGTTCCTTCGACCTGGCCGCCCGCATGCAGACGAGCGTGCCGGAGGTCATGGACCTCGCGAAGGAGCCCAAGGCCGTCCGCGACAGCTACGGGACGGGCGCCTTCGCCGAGCAGTGCCTCCTCGCGCGGCGCCTGGCCGAGTCGGGCGTCCGCTTCATCGAGGTCACCCACCGCGGCTGGGACCAGCACAACAACCTTCGCGCGGCCCTGGCCAGGAACTGCCAGGCGATCGACCAGCCGATGGCCGCCCTCCTCGGCGACCTCAGGCAGCGCGGGCTCCTCGACGAGACCCTCGTCGTCTGGGGCGGAGAGTTCGGCCGCACCCCCGCCCAGCAGGGCCGCGACGGCCGCAACCACAACAACCGCGGCTTCTCGATGTGGATGGCCGGCGGCGGGATCAAGGGCGGGCTCCGGCACGGGGCCACCGACGACCACGGCTTCGCCGCCGTCCAGGACAAGGTCCACATCCACGACCTGCACGCGACGATCCTGCACTGCCTGGGCCTGGACCACGAGAAGCTGACCTACCGCTACGCGGGGAGGGATTTCAGGCTTACCGACGTCCACGGCAACGTGGTCACGTCCATCCTGGCGTAGGCGGGGCGTCCCGGCGCGGGACCCCACCGCGGAGACGCCGAGACGCCGAGAGCGTCCGAAAGGGTTTCCTGCCTCTGCGTCTCCGCGTCTCTGCGGTGGCGCGAGCACCCCGGAGGATGCCTACAACCGGACGGTCGACGGGACGAGCCGGAGCGCCTCCTCGACGAATCCGCCCCAGAGGCGGTCCTCCAGGCGGCAGGCCGCCTCCACATCCGCGCCGGGGAGGCCACGGCCGTCGAAAAGCCGGGCGTGCGCCCGCTCCTGGGCGAGGATCCGCTCGACCGCCTTCCGGACGTCCGCGATCGCGGTCCGCTCCAGGTACGCGGAATAGAGGGCCAGGACCCGCCGCTCGACCGCCACCGCGACGAGCGGGTAGCAGAGCGCCCGGTCCGGAACCGCGGCCTCCACGCCCCGGTCGAGCCCCTCGAAGTAGCGCCACCCGGCCTCGGAGAAAAGCCCTTCCTTCCACGAGCGCTCGGCCAGGCCGTTCCGCTCCGCCGCCGCCTTGAGGAGATAGGCGTGCGAGGCCTCCTCGGACACGTGCCGGAGCGTCTCGAGCGAGACGCGGTCGTAGGGCACGGCCTTGGCGATCTTCCGGAAGCCCACGTACTCCATCTGGGCGAGGAGGTCGACCCATTCCAGCTCGACCTCCCGGGAGCCCGTCACGCGGTCGAGGAGCGGCGCTATGGAATCGGGCGCCGGCGGGGGCAGCTCCATGGCGCGGGCATGGTAGCGTCCCCCCGGCCTTCGGTCAACCGCCGGTCCCGGCGGCGGGTAATAGGGAGTGACGATGAGGACGGCCCTGGCCCTGCTCCTCCTCGGGGGGGCCGCCGCCTCCGCGGGAGGCGACGAGAACCCGCCCGCCGGGGAGATCGACTTCGAGCGCTCGATCCTCCCCATCCTGTCCGACAAGTGCTTCGCCTGCCACGGGCCCGACGCCGGGAAGCGGAAGGCCGAGCTCCGGCTGGACGACGAAAAGGCCGCCAAGAGCCGCAACGACGAGGGCCGCGCCGCGATCGTCCCCGGGAAGAGCGCCGAGAGCGAGCTCGTCCGGCGGATCGAGGCCGAGGACCCGGACGATCTCATGCCCCCCCGGAAGTCGACCAAGACCCTGAGCCGCGCCCAGATCGACCTCCTCAAGCGCTGGATCGACGCCGGCGCCGCCTGGGGCGAGCACTGGTCGTTCCAGCCCCTCCGCCGCCCCGACCTGCCCCGCATCCCGGGCGTCTCCCACCCGGTCGACGCTTTCCTCCGCGCGCGGCTCGAGAAGGAAGAGCTCCGGCCCTCCCCCGAGGCCGACCGCGCGACGCTCCTCCGCCGCGCGACCCTCGACCTGACCGGCCTCCCCCCGACGCCGGAGGAGGCCGACGCCTTCCTCGTCGACCGTTCCTCCGACGCCTGGGAGAAGGTCCTCGACCGTCTCCTCGCCTCCCCCCGCTACGGCGAGCGCATGGCCTGGGACTGGATGGAGATCTCCCGCTACGCCGATTCGAACGGCTACCAGGGAGACGGCGAGCGGAGCATGTGGCCCTGGCGCGACTGGGTCGTCCGCGCCTTCAACGAGAACCTCCCCTGGGACCAATTCACGGTCTGGCAGCTCGCGGGCGACGGATTGCCCGACGCCACGCGGGAGCAGAAACTCGCCACCGGCTTCTGCCGGAACCACCCGATCAATGGCGAGGGCGGCCGGATCGCCGAGGAGAACCGGGTCGAGTACGTCTTCGACATGACGGAGACGATGGGCACCGTCTGGCTCGGCCTCACCCTCACCTGCACGCGCTGCCACGACCACAAGTTCGACCCCGTCTCGAAGAAGGACTACTTCGGCCTCTTCGCCTTCTTCAACCAGACGCCCGTGAACGGCGGGGGCGGCGATCCCCAGACCGCGCCCGTCCTCGAGATGCCCACGACCGATCAGACGGAGGCCATCGCGAAGCTCGACGCCGAGTTCGCCGCCGCCTGCCGGGCGATCCGCCCGTTCGAGGAAACCCTGCTCGCGATGCCGGCCTTCATGGAGCGGCACAAGAAGCTGAAGGGCGTCCTGGAGACCGCTCCTGAGAAGAGGAGTCGCGCGCAGCTCGACGAGCTCGGCAAGGGCCTCGAGGCCGACGTCCCCGCGATCGGGAAGTCCCTCCGGAGCCTCCGCGACCTCTCCGACCGGCGCTCGGCGGCGCGGAAGGCGGTCGTCCGCGTCATGGTCATGGAGGACATGCCCAAGCCCCGGAAGACCTACGCCCTCGACAAGGGGCTCTACGACAAGCGCCTGGAGGAGGTCGAGGCCGGGACCCCCGCCAAGCTCCCTCCGCTCCCGGCGGGCGTCCCGAAGAACCGCCTAGCGCTCGCCCGCTGGCTCGTCGCCCCCGAGAACCCGCTCACCGCCCGGGTCACCGTCAACCGCTTCTGGCAGATGCTCTTCGGGATCGGGATCACGAAGACGTCCGAGGACTTCGGCCGCCAGGGCGAGTACCCGGTCCACCGCGAGCTCCTCGACTGGCTGGCCGCGGACTTCCGCGACTCCGGCTGGGACGTGAAGCGCCATCTCCGGCTCCTGATGACGAGCGCGGCCTACCGGCAATCGTCGCGCGTGACGCCGGAGCTCCTTCAGGCCGACCCCGACAACCGCCTCCTCGCCCGCGGGCCGCGCTACCGGCTGCCCTCCTGGATGATCCGCGACCAGGCGCTCGCCGCGGGCGGCCTCCTCGTCGACCGCCCGGGCGGCCCGCCGGTCAACGCCTACCAGCCGCCCGGCGTCTGGGAGGAGACGACCTTCGGGAACAAGAAGTACCGGCAGGACAAGGGCGAAGCCCTCTACCGCCGGAGCCTCTACGTCTTCTGGAGGCGGATCATCGGGCCCACGATGTTCTTCGACACGCAGTCGCGCTCGACCTGCGTGGTCAAGCCCACGCGGACGAACACGCCGCTCCACGCCCTTGCCACGCTCAACGACCCGACCTACGTCGAGGCCGCGCGGGCGCTGGCCGAGCGGGCGCTCGAGGCGAAGGACGACGCGGCCCGGCTCGACCGGGCCTTCCGCCGGGTCCTGGGCCGCCTGCCCCGCGACGAGGAGCGCTCGGTGCTCATGGCCGGCCTCGCCCGGCTCCGCGCCGAGTACGCCGCGCGGCCGGAGGACGCCAAGAAGCTCCTCAAGGTCGGAGAGTCGAAGCGCGACGAGTCGATCGACCCCGTCGAGCACGCCGCGTGGGCGTCGCTCGGGCTCGGCCTCCTGAATCTCGACGAGACGGTGACCAAGGAATGAGTCCTCTTCGCGAACACGCCCTGTTCCTCACGCGGCGCGAGCTCTTCCGGAAGGGCGCGCTCGGCCTGGGCGGGGCGGCGCTGGGCACGCTCCTCGCGCGCGAGTCGGCGGCGTCGGGCGGCCTTCCCGGATTGCCCCACTTCGCCCCGCGGGCCAAGCGGATCATCTATCTCTTCCAGAACGGCGCGCCCACGCACGTGGACCTCTTCGACTGGAAGCCCAGGCTCCGCGAGATGCACGGGAAGCCCGTGCCCGAGGAGTACCTGGGCTCAAAGCGTTTCAGCACGATGACCGGCGACCCGAAGGGGAAGCTACTTCTCGCCCCGGTCGAGCCCTTCAAGCAGCACGGGAAGAGCGGCGCCTGGGTGAGCGCCCTCATGCCCTGCACCGCCCACGTAGCCGACGAGCTTTGCTTCGTGAAGTCGATGCACACCGAGCAGGTGAACCACGCGCCCGCCATCTCCTTCTTCCTGAGCGGGGGCGAGGCGCCGGGCCGGCCGACGCTCGGGGCCTGGATGCACTACGGCCTCGGGACCCTCTCGGAGAACCTCCCGGCCTTCGTGGTCATGACCTCGGTCAGCAAGGGCACCACCTGCGGGCAGATCTTCTACGACTTCTACTGGGGCTCCGGCTTCCTCCCCTCCCGCCACCAGGGCGTCCGGTTCCGGGGGAGCGGCGACCCGGTGCTCTACCTCTCGAACCCCGACGGGATGAGCCGCGAGACGCGGCGCGGGATCCTCGACGACCTGGCCCGCCTGAACGAGCTCAAGCTCCGCGAGACGGGCGACCCGGAGATCGCGACCCGGATCGCCCAGTACGAGATGGCCTACCGGATGCAGGCGAGCGTGCCGGAGCTGGCGGACCTATCCAGGGAACCCAAGGAAGTCCTCGACCTCTACGGCCCCCAGGTCCGCGAGCAGGGGACCTTCGCCTACAACTGCCTGATGGCCCGGCGCCTCGTCGAGCGCGGCGTCCGCTTCGTCCAGCTCATGCACGCCGGCTGGGACCAGCACAACAGCCTGACGACCGAGCTCTACACCCAGTGCCGCGACACCGACCGCCCGAGCGCGGGCCTCCTCCTCGACCTCAAGCGGCGCGGCCTCCTCGAGGACACGCTCGTCGTCTGGGGCGGCGAGTTCGGCCGGACGCCCTTCCTCCAGGGGAACCTCGCCGACCGCCCCCGCTGGGGCCGGGACCACCACCCCTACGCCTTCACCCTCTGGATGGCGGGCGGAGGCGTCAAGGCCGGCCACACCCACGGCGCCTCGGACGACCTCGGGATCAACGTGGAGAAGGACCCCGTCCACGTCCACGACTTCCAGGCGACGATCCTCCACCTCCTCGGCATCCAGCACGAGCGCCTCACCTTCCGCTTCCAGGGCCGCGACTTCAGGCTGACCGACGTCCACGGCCACGTCGTGAAGGACCTCCTCGCGTAGGAACCCCGCGGACGCGCACGGTTTCCCGCAGCGGTCCCGTCGGAAGTTATGATAGCTGCGGACATGACGCTGCTCCTCCTCGCGCTCCTCCTCCAGGACGACCCGGCGAGGCTCGCCGAGCGGCTCTCGTCCGAGAGCGTCCAGGAGCGGGACGAGGCCGAGCGGAAGCTCCTCGGCCTGGGCCGGGACGCCATCCCCGCCCTCGAGAAGGCGGCGAAGGACCCGGACGCCGAGGCGGCCGGCCGCGCGGCCAGGCTCCTCCGCATCCTCCGGAACCGAGAGACGCTCTCCCGCCGGCTCCGCGCGGCCTTTCCCGGGATCGAGGAACGGCTGGACGCCGGAGAGGGCCGGGACTGGTTCCGCGTCTTTCTCGAGGCGGCGCGGATGGAGAATTCCGGGCCGGCCTACCCCACGCTCCGGAAGGAGGACCTCCTCGTCCTCGCGCCCGGGGCGATCCGCGAGGCGCGGTCCGACGAGGAACGCCTCCAGGTCGCGGGCATCGTCGCCGACCGGAAGCTGGAGGCGGCCGCCCTCCTCACCGCGCCGTTCTTGACGTCGGAAAACCAGTACCTGTGGCAACGGGTGCCCGAGTGCCTCCGGATGGCGAAGCCGGAGGAGGTCGTTCCGGCGCTGGCACCGGCGCTCGCGCACGAATCCCCGAGAGTCCGCTGGAACGCGATCCGCCTTTTGCGGACCTTCAGGATCCCGGCCTCGGTGGCGCCCTGCGCGCGGGCGCTCCGGGACGCGAAGGTCGACGTCCGGCGCGAGGCCCTCGAGACCCTGGCGGAACTGGGCTTTCCCGAGGCGCTGCCCCACGTCCTGCCGCTGCTCCACGAGAAGACCCCCGCGTGGATCCCGGGCGCTGCGGCGATGACGCTCGGTCGCCTCGGCAGCAAGGACGCGGTCCCGCATCTCCTGCCCCTCCTTTCGCACCCCCACGCGTACGCGCGCAAGGAGGCCGCCAGCTCCCTCGCGATCCTGATCGGCGCCGAGGCGCTCCTTCAGCTCCTGCCCCTCCTCGCGGATCCCGATCCCGGCCCCCGCCGCAGCGCCCTGGCCGCCGTCGCCGCGTTCGAGGGGGACAAGGCCCTGCCCCGCATCCGGCCCTTCCTGGCCGATCCGGCGAAGGAGCTCCGGTCCTTCGCGCTCCGGCTCCTCGCCGAGCGGGGGGACCGCGAGTCGGCGCCCGCGATCGCGGGCCTCCTCAAGGACGTCGACCCGGAGGTCCGCGGAAACGCCCTCGAGGCGCTCGGCCGGCTGGGAGCGAAGGACCGGCTCCCGGAGATCCTTCCCTTCCTCGTAAGCCCCGAGGAGGGACTGCGGGACCGGGCGATGGAAGCGATCGGCAGGCTCGACGCGCGCGAGGCGGCGCCGCAGGTCCTCAAGCTCCTTCAGGACCCGGAAGCCCACATCCGGCGGGACGCCATGGAGATCCTCGTGCGGTGGGAGGTGAAGGAGGCGACCGCGAACATCCTCAAGCTCCTGTCCAACCCCGACTCCCTTGAGGACGCCGTGAGCGCGATCGAGAAGCTCAAGTCACGGGAGGCGCTCGTCCCCGACCTGCTCCCCTTCCTCGCCTCGGAGCACGAGGCCGTGAGGCGCGCCGTATTCGGCCTGCTCGAGAACCTCCCGCTCCGGACGCTCCCGCCCGCCCTCCTGGGCCTCCTCTCCCATCCCGAGGGCGACACCCGGTACCGCGCCGGAAGGCTGATCCGAGGCTCCGATTTCCCGGAGGCGATCGCCCAGGCGAGGAAGCTCCTGGGCCACGCCGAGGCCGGCGTCCG
>Ga0187893_10001175_pt1 | contig 64848 bp, 103 predicted proteins | sample MA1701074metaG_FD_139574 | JGI IMG/M metagenome (GOLD analysis project Ga0187893, IMG submission 139574) | White microbial mat communities from a basaltic lava cave in the Kipuka Kanohina Cave System on the Island of Hawaii, USA - MA170107-4 metaG ... | reverse complement strand
TGAAGCAGGAGTTCTCAGAGGCATACTTCATCAAGACGTGCGCGGAAATTGTTCAGCATCACCAACGACCTCTTTCGTAGTCAGAAAATTTCCACTGCCGACCGGTCACGTGGTCGTTCACGACGTCGTCACGGACACGGATCGTCCGGATCTTGTCGCCGCGCATACCGCTCCCGACTTGTTGGCGGCGCTCATAGGCGCGCTTGCCGTCGAGCGCGAGCTGCGTGACTTCCCAGATCCGCGCGCGCAGCACTGCGACCGCCGTGGCCTTGTTGTCGTGCTGCGATCGTTCGGTCTCGCAGCGGACGCTGATCCCCGTCGGCTTGTGCGTGAGTTGCACGGCGCTGTCCGTTTTCGCGACGTTCTGCCCGCCGTTGCCGCTCGCGCGACAGAACTTGAAGTCGAGATCACGCTCGTGGAGCACAACTTCGACGGCGGTGGGCTCGGCGAGCACCGCGACCGTGATCGTCGACGTCTGGACGCGACCGCGCTTCTCGGTGGGCGGAATCCGCTGCCACCGATGGCCGCCGGCTTCGTCCTTGAACGTCTCGGCAGCGTGCTTCCCGAGCACGCGAAGGATCGTGAGACCCGCGCGCTCTTCTACGAGTTCGACGTCAAAGACATCTCCGACCGGCGAGCCGGAGATAGATCTTGGTCTGCTCCACGACCAGGAGCTTGGCATCTGCGCCACCCTCGGCGGCGCGGATCTCGATGATCACCGCGTTGCGCATCGCAGGACGGTAGCACATTCAAGAGATCGGCCTGGATCTTTAAGGTCCGACCGACAGATTCAAATTTTCGTTCAAGCGGCGATCTGCAACCACTTGTTACTCTGCCAGAAGTCCTCGACGCTGCGCGCACTCGCCCATGTCGGGCACAGTGACGGGCGCGTGATCCACTCGGGCAAGTAGAACGGCACGTTGCCGGGACCGAACCTGTAGCCGTTCGAATCTGATGAACGGATCACGAGCAGCTCGGTGCGCTTGCCGGTGAACGAACGGCCGAGCCGCGCGAGCACGTTGCGCACGGCAATGTCTTGGATGTGCGTCGAGTACGCTTCCTGCGCGGCGTAGTCGCAGCCCGAGTGCACATTGGTCGGTGCGTTGTCCATGCACTCGGTGAACTCACAGATGAAGTCGATCGCGTCGGGGCGGTCCTTGAGGTGCACGTAGTAGCTCTCCTCGTAGAACTGCTTGCACGCGCGCACGAACGGGAACACGACGTCGGCCGCGGGACCACTGACCGCGTTGCCGGTGACGACCCACGCGAGGCGCCAGTTGCCGGCGCCGTACTGCTGATCAAACTGCGCGTGCTTGAGATCGCGACGTCGACCGAAGTAGCCCGGCCGCATGACGTTACGCCAGTCGCGATGCTGGCGTACGCCACTCGTCACACCCGGGAAGCCGCCGGCTTCGTCTTCGAGTTGCACCATACCCTTGAGCCAGTCGATCTCGTCTTCGTTCATGTGAACCCGTAGGGGGCCGTACTCTCCGACCTGTCACGAACTGTTCCGGGCGTCGACCAATCAACCTGTTTTGCAAATCGGACTGCGCCAACACGGCGTCGACTCCGTGGGCTGTGTCCGCTTGCTGTATCCCGAGGCTCGTTCGTTCTCCTTGGTCGGGAACGTACGTAGCCGGTTCGGGCCGAACTTGTCAAGAGCGACTTGCGCCCGGGATTAGTTCTTGTCGCGGGGCGCGTCGGTGACAATCTCGTGGCCGAGCTTGAAGTGTCCAGCCTGCATCGCAGCCACGGCTGCATCGCGACGGTTGGCGTCGAGGTCCGTGTCGGAAAACGCATCGACAGCGCACTCCAAGAGGTCGTTCATGGTCATGCCGATGTCGAGCGCATTGCTCTCGATCGCGCGCACGATCGACTTGGCGCGCTCGTACGCGTGGCTTGCAGCCTGTGCGTCGGACGTGTCGTGAAACTTCACGCCCGCGGACAAGCCTGGCTGTGGATCGTGACCGGCCCAACAGCCGATGACTTCGCAGATCGCGTTCGCGGCGCAACGCGAGAGGTGCGCACGCGATTGGGCCTGCGTGCCCATGCGCACAGGGCGCGACCCGCCGGGTGGTGTCGTGATGAGCGCGTTGAGCAGGCCGCCCGTGTTCGCCGCGAGACATTGCTCGGCGGCGTCAAGCACCTCGATGGTGCAGCGGTGCGGTTGTGGCGTCAGGCGCACGATGATCGCGCGCAGGTACCGCACGAAGTGCGGGAAGCCCCAGACCCCTAGCTCTCGTTCCTTCCGCATGTAGCTCTCCAGATCGCGCACGAGGTCGCCCGTGCGCGGCCACCCTAACACGCCCATCAGTGGACGAGCTTCGTGATTGCGGCGGGCGCGACAGCGATCAACGCCGACAAGATGCACGAGAACAGCAGCATCTCGCCGATGCGGGTGATCTTCGCGTTGGACGAAGGCAAGAGGTACATGAACAGACCAGCAATGAAAGCGACGAGGAAGATGAAGGCCATGCGTCGAGCTTAGATCGGGAACCCGGCCTGGCGCAGCAGGCCTGTAACTACTGCAACCTTGTCGCGGCTGTACACGGGCAACTCGGACGCTTCGCCGGTCTTCTCGGCGTTCGACATGATGAAGTTGGTGAGCTGGCGTAGGGTTTTCGACAGCTGTGGATTGGTTGGCACGAGGTCGCGGCCAGCGTGCGCTTCCTGCAGCGTGAACGCGTACAGCTCGGCCCAGTTCTCCGGCCCGCGACCGTTCACGCGCATGAACGCGTTGAGCGCGCTCGACGGCATCGCGTACGCGCCGTGGTAGAGCTTCACGAGCTTCCAGAAGTCACGGCCGTGCCACGCGACACCGACCTTGCCGAGATCCTTCTTGGCCTGGTACGCGAACAGCTTGGCCGCCTTCACGCCGTAGCGCAGCGCGAGATCAGTGTCGGTCGTGAGCCGCATGAACTCGTCCTGCGTGAGCCCGAGCATCTCGACTTCGGCCGGATGCACCTGGAACAGCCCGCGCTCACCGAGGCTCGTAGTGACGTCGGGCCGCCCGCCGGATTCGGTGTCGATCCATGCAAGCAGTGCGTCGACAGGAACCCACGTCGCGACGCGTTCGAGCTTCTTGCGCCAGCGTTCTGTAGTTCGTCCACCTTTGGGCCAGGTCGGCATCGGACGATTCTACGATCGCTCGCGCGATCGGACTAGAACTTGTGCAGGATGCCGAACTGCTTGGCCTCGGCACGTGTCGGGCGCTTTACCACCCAGCGACCCGACTGCGGGTGTCGTTTGGCAGCTTCATTGCGGATCGCGAGTGCTTCACGCAGCCGCGTTGTGCAGCGTTGGAGCTGCTTCTTGCGGCCCTTCAGCGTGAAGATGCACCAGAGCTTCTTGCGCGCGTACAGATCGATCTTCTTCCGTTGCCGCTTCGCCATGCGCCCATCCTAGCTGATCGCTCGCGCGATCGTCACTTGTACTCGACCTCGTACCGGCGGGGCTGCTTCTCCAGCAGGTACTGCGACGCGCGTTGCACCTCGGCCCATTCACCGATCAGCAGCGTGCTCTTGCCGCCGTACGACGCGTTGATGACTTCGCGCTTGGCGATACCGCGCAGCTCGCGATCGCTCGCGAGAGCTTCAGCCAAGGCGCGGAGCGCCGGTTGGCCGTTGGGTGTGTCGAAGTCGGCGGGCGAGAGCCCTTGGCAGTGCGCGCTCGCGATCACGATCAACGCGAGTTGGATATCGACGCGACCCTCGTCGAGACAGTCGCGGGCGGCGGCGTTATTCAACTGATGCTGCCATCGATGCACCGCGCGATTGATGGCATCGGCGACACGCCATCCGACACCAGACGCGTTGACGTCTTGGTGGCGGCGGCTTTGCGGGATGCCGCGCGTCAAGGCGTTTGTCGCTCCGGCATTTGTAGCACACGATCGATCACGCGTTGCCACGTCGACGACGGTTCCTTCGTCGTGCGAATGCGTGTCGGCGTCGGCAGGTGCATGAACTTGCCGGGCGCGATCTCGACCTCGGACACGTAGCTGTCGACGACGATCCAGCCGGGCTTGAGGCCGGTCGTCTCGGTGTCGATCGCCGTCTTCGCGGGCAACGCGCTCGCGATGATCACCAGTGCGTCGGCACCGCGCTCACGTGCAACATCGATCGGTTCGAGGCCTTGGCGAATCAACTGGCACACGAGCATGTCGAGCTGATCGCGCATCGACAGGCCCTTGTGCGGGATGTGGCGCATCGCGCGGCGAACGCGTCGCGCTGCCGTCGTGACGGTCCTGTCCGAGTAGCGGCGCACTTCTCTCACGTGCGCACCTGTCGCGCGAAGTGTTCAGCGTGACGGTGGGCGGCGTTGACGACGTGCTTCCACTCGTCAGGGAGCCGCACGAGGCTGATCACGGTGGTGAGCCGCTTCGGGAAGATCGTGGACGCGACCGCTTCGAGCGCGTCACGACCCTCGGGACGATCGAGATCGCTCGGCGCCAAGCCCTGCTTCGCGAGCTGGAATGCGAGCTGGTACACCCCCGACTGCAGAACGGTGCTGGGTACGACGCGTCCCGCCTTGTTGAGCATGATCGATTCGTTTTGCAGGTGCCCCGTGGCCACACGGAACATCTGCATCGCGATGCGGTCTGTCAGGTTCGGCGGCATCACGCTTTGCACTTCCGACAACGGCGCCGCGTCGCGTTCGTGTAGCCCATGAGGTCGCGCTTCGCGATCGCGATGTGCCCGCACTCGTAGGTCTCGAAGGGCACGTCGCCTTTGTACTCGACGGAAATGACCTTACGCAGCGGCCCGCTCTTGGAGCCGTTGCTACGTGGTCGCGGCCCACCACCACGTCGGAGCGTGTTCGAGAGCGTGCCCATCACTCGTCGACGAGCTTGAGCCGACAGCCGTAGATGCACTCCAGCTTCTCGCTCAGGTACTCGACGTGGTGCGGCTTGAACGGTAGATGCACGTCGCCGTGGACGTTCGCATGCACCCACGGTAGGCCCTGCGCCTCGGCGGTCTCGCAGAGCTTGATGAACTCGTTCATCAGCCCCGTGAACTCGATGAAGGCATGGCAGCCGGCGCTTGCGGCGGCGCTGTAGAACAGGTTCGACGCCGCCCGCATCTTGGCGAGGATCGCTTTGCGTTCTTCGGTCGTGTACATGGACTCGCTCACGTTGGCACCTCACCGGTAGAGACGTGCGTCGCGGGCAGTTCATGCACATCGGCGAGCATCGCGCGCAGGAACGTGCCGAGGAACTTGTAGCGCTCGCGCTCGGACGCAGCGGCGAACGCCTCGCGGATCTCGCGATCGACGAGCAGGTTCGGACGGCAGCACGAGAAGTCGGGCGTGCACTCGTCCATGTCCTGCGTGCGTACGACGGTGACACCATCATCGTCGACGATCTCCAGCTTGAACTGGCGGTGCACGGAATCGCCGTTGACCCAGCGCGTGGTCTGCTCCTCGCTCGTGATCCACTCGCCTTTGGTGGTCGGGATCGTCATACGTCACCTTCCTCGGCGAGCTTGAACAACGTGAGCCGCGCCGTCTCGCACTCGGTCTGCGCCGTCAGCTTGTCGGCTTCGAGGCGCTCGACTTCGCGCTTCGCCCGTTCGAGGGCAACGTCAACCTCGCGACAGCGCCGCAGCGACCGCGCGTGTGTCAGGCCGGCAAGCTCCAACGGCGAGAACGCGGGCGCTGCGTCAGCTACGGGCAACGCGATCTCGGCCTTCGCCTGTTCGATCGGCGTCGGCTTCTTGGCACCGTTGACTTGAATGTCGTGCATCGTCTTCTTGAGTGCGTCGTTCGCGAACGGCGTGTTGAGTGCCTGTTTCCACGTGCCCTCTTTGAAGTTGATCTTCACCATGCTGGGATCGAGCACGGTAATCGCCGTGTCGTTGCGCATGACCACGTAGTAGTTCGAGCCTGTGCGCATCACGATCTCGAACAGCTGCGTGACTTCCTCAGGCGCCCGCGGATCGCGGACTGTCTGAGTACTCTCGGGATGCTGCAACTTCTCGTCGAGCATGTTCCCGAGGTCTTGATCGTCGCGGTGTCGAAATTCTTCGTCAACCCGTTCGCGATACCGTTCTACAGCGTGAACACTGATGGTGTACTTCCGCCGGTAGGTGCTGCCTTGACCGCGATCATTGCGAGAAATAGGACGGGATGTAAACGCCATGGACAAAGCTCCTGGTTATGAAACACGTCGTGCGACGCAAGGTGGATTAGCAATGGTCCAGTACGGTGGACACTTCTTGGCCTGATTCGGTGGTGCGTAACGAGGCTGTCGCTTCGGATCGTAGTACTCGTATCCGCTCGACGTCGAGCGACGCTTCACGCCACACCGCACGCAGACGCCGTGGCAGCCACGGCGGCGCTTGTACGCGTGCCGGACATAGAGCCCGCGCGCCATGAACGTCTTGTCATCCCAGCTCATTGTGTTCTCCGACGGCCCCAGCCCTCGACGAATACGTAGAGCGGCGGCGCGTGCCTGGGGTAGACGTCTTCGTGGGCGTAGCTGAGATCGAACCGCACCTCAAAGTTCTGACGTTCGGGGACCGGCACGAGCACGGTCTGCCGTCGGCGTAGCAGTTCGAGCCCGATTGTCATCGCCTCGGGGCGGCCACCGACGACCATCGTCAGCCACGTCTTCGCGAAGAACTCGTCGGCGCGTGGCCACGGTGCCGTCGTGATCCACCACGACGTGAGGAGCGTCGGCGTGTCGTCGATCGTCAGCTGTCCCGACGCCTGCAGGTTGGTCTGTCGTGCGTTGCCGATGTTCGAGTTGCCGAACAGACGCGTCGAGTTGAGCATGTCCAGACTCAGATCCAGCGAATCGTAATACTGGCGGATGCGCATCGACGCCTCGATACCCTTCCCGCGTTGCATCTCGTCCGGCGTCGGCTTGAACCAAACGTCGAGGAACCGCGGCGGAACCTGGAACGGCGACGTCTCGGGGCGCCACAGCGCTTGCTGGACGTCGGTCGCCGGATCCCATGTCTCACCGAGGGTGTGCATCACCAGAAAGTCGCGCACAGCGTCGAGCCGCTGCGACGGTGAACGCTCCGCTTCCATGATCGCGACGATCGCTTCAGCGAGCCCCTCGTCACCGTTGCGTAGTCGTGCGAGTAAGCCAGTCGCTGGAAGGCGCGCGACCGTCGCGGCCAGCTCCAACCAGGTGGCTGCTTCTTCGAGGTCGAGTCTGCTCACGAGGGCCAGGTCGGTGTGCGCGGCCAGTGGCGCGGCTTGCGGTATGGTTTGGTGTCGGGGCGGCGTGGCTTGACCTTGTAGTAGACCTCGTCGGCGAACTCGAAGATCGCGTTGCCGATGTCGCGCGCTGTCCGCTCGCTGAGGAACACGCCGATACGTACCGTGCCGCCGTTCGACGGGAACACCGCGTACAAGTGGTATTCGAGCCTGGTCTTCATGCGATGTTGTCCAGTGCGGCGATGAACTTCCACGCCGTGTTGTAGACAGTGGTCCACGTGTTCGGGACCGGTGTGCCGTCGGCGTGTAGCAGCACGCTGCTCTTGAGGTGGAGCATGTGCGGTGGTTGCTTCTCGCGCACTTGTGCCGCCGCGATCACGAGCGCTTCGATCGCATCGAGCGCGTTGTCGGTTGACGCTTCCTCGACGGTGAACCCTTGGTCGAGCAGGTAGCCGAGCATCCAGTGCAGCATCCAGCGCGCACGCGAGCGGATGTCGACGATCTTCGTCGAGCAGTTCGTGAGCGTGATGAGACCGAGGTGGATCCCGAGCTGCGTCTGTGCCGGCAGCATGCTCATCTCGTCGTATTCACGCTGCAGGCGCGACGTCGCCATGCTGACAAGGCGCCGGTTGCGGCCGGCGCGCTTCTCGACGTAGAGCTGCCACGGCGTTTTGGGCTTGCCTCGGGTCATCGGATGCTCTCGATCAGCTCAGTAGCGAACTTGTAGTTGCCCGACAGCCACGCGGCTTCCCACGCGGCGCGCACGTTGCGCCCCCGGTGGCTACGATCGGTGAGGTCGCGGAAGCGCCACGCGCACTCGACGGTGGCAATCTCGCCGAGGTCTGCACCGAGCCGTGCCGCACCCGAGACGAAGTCGTGCCAGATCTTGAGCCACTCGGGCGGGTTGATGCGCGCTGGCGTGCCTATGAACGTGTTCGCGGGCTCGCGCGTCTCGCAGATGCACTTCTCCCAGCGTCGCTCGTCTTCGAGTGCGTCGAGCGCAATCCCTAGGATGCGTCCGCCGAGCGCTGTCACGTTGCCGTAGACCTCGCGCTTCGCGTTGTCGCGTACGACCCAGTTGGGATCGTACGGCAACGCCTCGCTGATCTTCTTGATGCGCTGATACAGCTCTGATGACCCGCCACGACGCTTGTAGCCGTTGGTGAAGTGGCGCGGCATCTTCGAGAACTCGCGGCTGACCTTCACGCACGCATCGACGTTGCCATCGCCGCCAGGGGCGTACTTGGTCCACGCGGGCCCGACGAGCGCGAGTGCGAGCACGTCGGTCATCATGCCGGCCGCGTTGCGCGGATCTCGAACCGGTGTCGTATCGAACGTGCGCATCGCTCAGGCCTTCGTCGACGCTTCGTACGCGGCGATCTTCGTTTCGAGCTGTTCGGCACGCGCCTGCCAGTCGAACTTCTCGGCGCGGGCCTCGGACAGTTGCTTGCGGAGCTGCTGGATCTGCTTCTCGGCCCCGATGGCGTGCTCGGGATCGATGCGCGTCGCGGCCTTGACCAAGTTGTCGAACGGCAGCTTGCCGCAGATCTTGCCGTTGATGGTCAATGTGAACTCGACGGCACTGGGACCTGTGCGATCGAGTCGGACCTGATATTCGGTGTTCCTTGCGTCGTCGAGATGATCGATCGTGATGTCGCCCTCGACGACGATGGCGTACGTGGGCTGGTGCGGTTCGCGGGTGCTGTGATTGATCGGGTCGGGCATAGGTTCTCCGTGCTGCAGGCAAGCGAACTGGTTCGCCATGTCGACGAGGATGCGGACACCGGGGACGCAGATGCTCGCGGGGGCCGCGTCGAGCAACATGCAGTACGGAACGATCTTGAGCGTGATCGTCGAGATCGGCTGCGCGTAGTACGGACACATCACGTCGCACCACGGCACTTGGAACTCGTCGAGGCGCGGTCCGATGCCCGACATGCCTTGCTCGCGGAGCTGCCGCATGTGGATCAAGAGCGGATCGTCGGTCACGGGGTCCTCTTCGACTTGTGGAGCTTCAGAAACGCGATCGTGCTGGCGGTGCGCTCGTCCGAGTCAGCCAGTGCGGCGATAGCCGCGAGCGCCTCGTAGAAGCCGTCCTCGACGACGGCGCGTTCCCACGCGCGTAGAGCGAGCAGCGGGTGGTCGCCGTGTGCGGTGGCCTTGAGCAGCTCGACGACCGGATCCTTGTCGCCGTTGGGCTTGGTGCGCTCGTACGAGACGCGTGAGAGCTGGTTGAGCTGCCAGTCGAGGCGCTGCCGTGCGTAGAACGCGCCGGTCTCGGCGTCGGCGTACTTGACGAGGTAGTTGAGCCCGTCGACGTCGTTGACGAAGCACGACCAGAACAGGTCGTGCATCACTTCCTTCGCAGACTCGCCGACTAGCTCACCGCGTGCGAGCGCGCGAATGATCGCGAAGCCGACGCTCGGCAGGCCGGTGCAGCCCGAACGATACGACTCGTCGATGCGCTTCCACTCCTGGCGAAACGACGGCGGCCCTTTCGGCTTCTGGTTCGGGTGCTTCGTTTCCCAGAAGTAGATCGGGTGCTGCTCCTCGATCCACGCATCGAGCCGCGTCGCGGTGCCGAGCGACAGCGGCGAGTACGGCTCGATCACGAGCCGGCGCGGACGGCCGTCGCGGTTCCTAGCCTGCTTTAGATCCACCAGCCAGAGGTGTGTCCCGAACATGCCGGTGCGTGTGTCGCGCTCGCAGGTCATGGCTCACGCTGCTAGTTGGATGACGGTCTGCCACTCGGCGCCGAGCTGATTGCGCGGCGCCTTGGGGCGGTACGGAGCGAAGATCGCGCGAGCGATTGTGATGAACGCGTCGCGACCGTCGACGGTCAGGATGTCCTCGGGCGCGAGGCCCATCTGCTCGGCCTGCTCGGCCATGATCTGGATGCCACGTCGCACGAGGGCCGGCACACCGTGCGCGCGCACGTACTCGGCCTGCACGATCTTGGCGAGCGCCTCGGCAACCTTCTGTCGAGACGCGAGAGTCACAGTGCGATCCTCACGAGCGCGGTGCGGGGCTGCTCACGGACGACCGGCGACAGCGCGACGAACGTCAGCTCGTCGGGGTTGGGCAAGCACTCGCGCATCACCGCCGTGCGCCAGAACTTGGCGCCGAGCGGGTCGGTGTGCGTCTGCAGCCAGAACAAGAACAGCTCGGTCCCGCTGACGGGTGCGAGCGCCTCTGCAACGCCGAACGGCGGCATCAGCGTGTTGGTCTCGATCCGCAATGTCCCTGGCATGGTTCCCCCGAGTTACGTTCGTTTTGTACGGCAAGTCAAGAGTTTCGTACACCACCCTTGGGGATCTCCAGTTCACGAAGCCGATCGCGGCCCGCAGCGGTGATCACCAAATCGTTCTGTTCCCACACGAGCAGGCCGAGCCGTACGAGCGAGCGCCACGTTCCGTCGGCGCCGCCGTACTCGGACATGTTGTGGCAGTGGTCGAACGCGTCGCGGCCGTCGCGAACGTTGCGCAGCATCTTGAGCTGCGTGCGCGACAGCGGACGCGGTTTGCGTACGCGTTTCTTTTTGGACGTGATGATGTTGTCCATGAACTCTGCAACAGTGATCGCGTTCTTCATGTGTCACCTCGCGTCGTCGGCGTGAGAAAAATGCCGAGGATGGCGAGCGCGCCGAACACGAGAACGAGCACACCGACGACAAAATCAGGCTCGGGATCGTTGTTGTAACCGACGAACAAGATCGCGAACACCCAGAGCGCGATCGCGCGTGCGAGTGGGAAGTGTGCCGCGACTTTCTTCTTGAACGTCACGCGTCCTCGGCCATCTTGAGGCGCTGTTCGAGCGCGAAGTGCGGCGAGTACACGCGCTTGCCCTTGTACGTGAAGTGCTCTTGCACCACGTGGTCGTAGCTGCGCATTACTGCAGCAAACACCGTGTGCACGACCTCGGTGTCGCTCGCACTCTCGGCGATGAACCACGGCCGCGACTCCTGCAGCTCGGCGTCGCCGTTGGGCTTGGAGATGTCGGGCTCGAAGTAGCAGATCTGGACGTGCCAGCCACACGTGACGTCTTCGTCGTCCTGCACCGTCACGGGGCCGGTTACCTTGAACGTGCGATCGAAGATCTTGATCTCGGCGAGGATCGCGCAGAGGCGCTGCTTGGTCATCATCGTCGGTACTCCAGGAGACGCTCAGCGCGTTCGACACCGAGCGTTGTGGCGAGCTTGTCTGCAACGCGCGCGAGGAACGCTGCGCGATGCTTGAGCATGTCTTTGCCGTCGAAGGTGACGGTCAGGATGGCGAGCGACGTCGCGGGCACAGCAGCTTCGACAGGGAAGCGTTGCAGCATCTCGTCGACGTACTCGAACTTGCCGACCGACAGCCAGTACTCGAAGAACGCGAGCGTGACCTGCACCTCGCGAAGCTCATTGAGAAGTTGCGCCGACGGAGCGCCCTCGGTGCTCATCGGCCGCCCCACGAGTCGAGCACGTGCGCCTTCTTGTCGGGCGGGGACCATTCGAGCGTGCCGATGATCGCGTCCGCGACTTTCTGCCACTCGGCGCCGATCGGCTCGGCGAACATCTCAGCGATCGGCCTGAGCGCTTCGCGCAGCTTGGCCTCGGTGACGTCGCCCGTGACGGCCAGCAGCGCAAGCTCGATGGCATCGACATACGATTCGACGTCGAGCGGGTTGTCTGGATCGAACCCCATGTCGAAGTCTTGGATCAGGATCGGCAACGCACTCTGCTTCGCGTTCTTGATCGCGTCCTGCAACCACGCGCCCTGTTGATGCTCCTCGTCGCTCATGACTGAACCCTCGCAGGCGGTAGCTGTGGACAGGTCTTGCGGGCTCGACGTTCGCGGACAACGTCTCGCACGCGCAGGAAGGCTAGGCCGCCGTAGCCGATCAACATCAGCCCGGCGCCGACGTAGATGAACGGCACGGCTTACGCTGCTTCGTCGACGTCGTCTTCGCTATCGGTGGTCGTGCCCGCGAGCGGCGACTCCTCGAAGTGGGCGATCGCTGCCTCGATCGACTCGACGTCGACCTTGCCGCCCGCACGCTTCGCGGCGATCTCGCCGACCTCAGTGACCTTGTCCTTGTCCTCGCCGTCGTTCTTCGCGGCGCGGGTCGCGTGCTTCACAGCCTCGCGGATCTCGGCAGCGGCAAGCGGCACGCGCTCCAGTGCGAACTTGATTGCGTCGCTCTGGAAGCCGACAGCGAGCTTCTCCAAGTTGCGCGACCGGATGCGGAGTTTGTGCAGAGATGCGAGGTCACCGGCCTTGAGCGCGTCACGCAGCTCGATCAGCACGCTGCGGATCGTGCCAGCGATCTCCTGGACGGCTTCGGGCTTCGCGAGGTCGAGCTTGAGCGGCACGACGCGGATCTTCGCGCGGCGAGCGCTCTTGGCCTTCTTTGCGCCGTTCGTGTTCAGCTCCTCGGCCTCTTTCATGATCTCGGCGACCTCGGCCTTGACCTTGTGGAGCACGCTGTCGTCGGCGAACCAGCCCATGTCGGTACGCGCACAGTGCTTGCGCAGCACGTAGTCAACCTTCTTGACGACGGCGTCGACCGCCGCGCAAAACTCGACGTTGTCGACGGTCTTGCGCGTCTTGTGGTCAACCTGCAGACCGCGCTTGCGGTTGATCGGCTCCTCGCCGAGCAGCTCGCGGTCGTAGCTGATACCGCCGCTGGCCGACGAACAATCGACCATCATCCACCCCGGCCGGAAGTGGAAAACGCCCTCGGACTTCTTGACGCTGCTCTTCTTGCTCTTCGACATGGCTCTTCTCCCCTAGTAGTCACCGACGCTGGCGGGCGCCAGTGTCACAGCTCGACTTCGATGATACGCGCGTCCGCGGGTGCGTGCGTCTCGTTCGCCGAGCCCAGCAGGGCGACGACGAGGCGACGAACACTACTCGGACGTTCGGGCCAGTCATAGACCTCACCGTCGGTGAGGTGGACCATGACGTTGAACTTGCCCGGTTCCTTCTCGACGCGATCGTAGGCTTCGTCGAAGCTCGTACCGCCGCGCCCCTTCATTTTCTTCTTGATGTTCGAGTGGACGACGTTGCGCGCACCCGGCCGGATCCAGCATGCCTCTTGGACGCAGTGGTCATGCACGACGAGGAACACCGGCACGCGGCAGTTGTTAACGATGGCTGTGGTCTCGGCAACGCAGCGGCTGAGATCCTCGTCGGACATTGAGCCCGACGAGTCGATCACGACCGAAGCCTTGCAGCGGTACGTGATGCCACCGGGCAGAATGATCTCGGTGCCCGAGCGGCGCGATCGGCGCGACCACGAGACGTCGTCACGGCCTGCTTCGGCGATCGCGCGGTGAAGCGCGCCGCGGAGCACTTCGGCCCAGCGGACCTTCGGCGGCGGAATGTCGAGGATGTCGGCGAGCAGGTTGCCGTCCTGCGTACCGGCCTGGCGGCCCGACATCTGGCTCTGCGCCGCGCATTCACGCCAATCGCGCTTGAGTTGATCTTCGGTCTTGCCGCCGCCGCCATCCCCGTCGTCGTCCTGGCCGTCACTGCCGTCGCCGGGGACGGGGCCGCAGCCGGCGCCGACCGGCGTCTGACCGGCCTGCGCCTGGGCGCGTTGCTGCGCGCTCGGCTCGGGGATCTCGCTGTAGAGCTGCTCGGCCGTCATTTCGGCCTGGCTTTCGTCGGCAATGATTCCAACCGAGGGCATCGTGAACGCGCCCGCACCCATCGCTGCCGACGCGTTCTTGAGCGTGCGGTTGATGATCAGGTCGGTCGCGATGTTCCAGCGCACGGGCTCACGGTTCGCGCGGCGGTCGTGGTGGAGCATCAGCAAGTGCATCAGCTCGTGCGCGATCACGAACTGCAACTCGGTGTCCTTGAGTGTCGCGGCGAACTCCGGGTTGACGCGGATGCGTCCACGCAAGTCGACGCACGCCGTCGGCGGGAAGTTCGCAGCGATGAACTCGATGCGCGCGATCGCGGGCAAGAAGAACGGCGACTTCCAACCGAGCGACATCGCCTGCGCCTTACAGCGTTTGACGAGCGCAGCAGCGACGTCAGGGTCGATGCGGCGGTGCCCGTTGGTTTGGGGCTCGGCTGAGGTGTTGCTGGAGCGTGCCATGGTCGTTGTCCTCGACGGAGTGTGCTGCTTCGGATGTTACTGCATTGCCCGACGCACCTTGGCGAGCGCGTCGATCTGGGCCTTCTTGCCTGCCTGGAACCACTTCGACGAGCCGGGCGTGCCCTGGCGGGTCATGAGAACACGTGCGCAGGCGGCGCTGATCTCGGGTAGCAGGCGCTCGGTGTAGAGCCACGCGCACCAGAGATCCTTCTCGGCGACACGCGAGAGCAGGCCGACGGCCGCGATCTGGCGATCCTTCTGCTCGGGCACCTTTGCCTTCGTCGGCTCCGCGATGATCTCGTCGATCGACGGCAGGTACTTACGGAGCTTGCGGATACCGAGGAACATGCTCGCCTTGTGCTCGCCGACAGCGCCGCCGAGAATAGCGTAGCCGATGTCGTCCTCGTCCTTGCCGACGTTGAAGCCGATGTTGGCCTTGTCGCAGTAGTGCGAGTACGCGCGGAGCCCACGCTCCCACGCGCGCGGCGAACCGAACGGCACGCCCGCGTCGATCGACGCACGGGGCGGGCTCATGTCGAGCAAGTCCGCGTTGACCGTGAGCGTCGCGGAGAAGTCGAGGAACTCCTCGCGCATGCGCGAGCCCTCGTCACCGACCGTCTCGTAGAACCCGCGCAGCTCGTCGATCGTCGGGATGTAGTCGATCAGCTTGATGACGCGGTTGATGCTCGCAGCCGACATCTCGATGCCGCCGGGACACTCCTCGGGGCGGTTCGCGGCGCCGACGACGCAGCTCTCCGGGTGCAGCCGGTCATTGCCCGCAACGTGTTCGAGCAGGAGCCGCATCAGCGGCGCCTGAACGCTCGGCGGCACGCTGGTCAGCTCGTCCAGGAACAGGATGCCCGGGGCATCCACGCAAGCCTTGATCTGCTGGATCAGCGCCCGCATCAGCACGCCGTTCACGACGTAGGGCAGGCCCGCGATGTCAACCGCGTCGCAGTTGCTGGCCAGCAGCTCGTGGCAGGGCTTGTTGACCTCGGCCGCGACAACGCGCATGAGCGCGGTCTTGCCGACGCCGGGCGGCCCGACGAGCAATGGGGTGATGCCGGCCTCGACGCACGCGATCAGGGCCTTCTTAGCTTGGGCGAATGACAGTGCCATGTTCTCTTGACTCCCTAGTGGTTGCTCGGTTCAGCGATCTTGTACCCCAGTTGTACGATCGCTGCTGGGACTAAGTCAAGAGTATTATCGCAAGAGCGATCGACCTTCAGGTCGTAGCCGGCTTGACCCAGTATTCTCCGTCGGGAAACTGAACCGCGGCCTCGTAACTTGACAACGAAAGCAGGGTGTCGATCGGCTCGTAGGGCACGTGCCGGCGGTAGCGCTCGCCGATCTCGTAGGCTAGCTCGTGGCCGACGAGTTTCGAGCCCGAAGCTGCCTGATCCCAGGGCGAGCGGCGCGTATGACCATCAAGCGCAAGCGCTGCCTGCAACGCCTCACGGATGTTCTCGATCAGCGCTCCGTCGGGGAAGACCTCGGGCCGCGCGACGAACTTCTGCTCACGGCCCTCACGGTGCGCTGTCGTGACGTGGCCGTTGCAGGCGAGCGCGAACCGCGAACCGGTCGGGAACGTGACCTCGGACGCGTACATCGCGCCGGGACGCCACGTGTACCCAGTCCCAACAGCGATCCGATCGGCAGCTTCGCGGAGCTTGGAGAGCAGCACAGCGCCGTGTGTGAACGCGTGACCGCGCGCGAACGCATCGGCGTCCATCGTCAGATACGCCTCGGTGCACGGTCCGAAGCCGCGTTCGTTCATCTCGCCTGCGTTCGAGGACCACGGCCCGCGCAACGTCTTGGGTGTGCCATCGATCATCGTGAGGTCGAACGAGCGCCCACCGAAGCCGCCGCCGTTGCCGTCGGGCGTGTTGCTGTAGTGCGAAAAGAACCGGCAGTAGCCGTCGTTCTCGGCGAAGTAGAGCCCGCCGTTGATCGTGCCGCCCTTGTCGTGCAGACGGAACCGCATCGCGTCGAGCGCGGGGATCTTGTCGACGAGCAGATACATGTTCGGGCGGTTCTCGCGCCCTTCCATCCAGTTGACGTAGCCCTTCAGAACCTTCATCGGTCGTCCTCTCCCATGTCACGCATCGTGAAACCGTCGCTGAACAGCATGTGACGATCTGCGGGGAAGATCTTGTAGTAGTCGATGTCGTCGTAGCACGTGCGCTTCGTACCGTCCTCGGTCTGCTTGCACCACTCGCGCAGCGCGAATCCGAGTTCGACGTTCGCGACGACGTCACACCAGACGCCGTCCATGCCGTCCCACACACGCAACGTGAACGTCTTCGACGTCGTCAGGTCCATGCGTGCGACGGCGCCCATCGTCTTGGTGTAGAGCAGCTTCATCTCGTCGAGGGTCATGGCTTGATCACTTTCCAGTCGATCAACATCTGCTTGGCCTTCTTCGTGTCGTCGCGCATCAGCGCCGACTTGAGGATCTCGCGTTGGACCTCGGTCAGATACTTGCCCGGCGGTACGTGCCGCTCGATCCAGCCGCTGATCATGAACTCGTTCACCTAGTACCCCCGCACCGTGCGCGTCGCCGTGTCGACGCTGACCTCGCCACCCGCGTCGAAACGCTCGATCGCTCCAGCGATCCGGACGATCGGCAGATTCCGCTCGCGCCCGACTTGAGCCAGATGTGCGACAGCACCGCCTTCCTCGGTGATGACTGCGGCGGCGTCGGCGATCGCTTCGAGATAGTCGGGGTGCAGGTTCGGCAGCACGACGATCGCGCCGTCGGGCGAGGGCTTCTTCTTGCGACCGTGGTAGACGGTGCCGCTCGCGTACGGTCCGTCGACGAGCACGTGAACGTCGGACGGCTCGTCGAACTTGTCCTGCAGCTCGTGTGAGAGTTTCATCGCCGCGTCGGCAACGGGGCCCGGGTAGTAGAGCAGCGAGCGATCGTCCGGATCGAGTCCAGCGCCGATCACCCAGTCGGTATGGAACGGGTCGTCGTTCATCATCTTGAGCCCGATGGGGCTCACCGTCTGCCACGGTGGCAGCTGCGCCTCGAACAGCTTCATGCGCGCGAACGCCCAGTGCAGGAACGGCGCGCGGGGAACCTTCGCGCTACCGGCCTTGGTGCGTTCGGTCGCCGGCCAGGTGAGATCGAGCAGGTCGTCGCCCGCTTGCTTCAGGATCTGCTCACGGAGCTGTCCGAGCCGCTTGAGCCGGAGCGCTTCCTGGTCGCGCTCGATGGCTTCCTCGGCGTCCTCACGCGCATCTTCGTCGTCGATCTCTTGCGCGAGCCGGTACTCGTCACGCAGTCGCGCAGCTTCCTGCTCGTACGCCGTCTCGGGCTGGATCTTCGCGAGCGCTGTCGGGTCATGCTCGTCGAGCATCTCAGCAAGTACACCGAGACCGGGGGCGATCGCGTGTGCCTGCTCTACGATCCTCTGAGGATCGTTGCGCAGCGCCTGCACCTCGGGGCGATCGTCTTCGTCGAGTTCCTGCGCCAGTTCCAGCTCGGCGTTGATGCGCGCGTTCATGGGCAGCAGGTTGCCCTTCTTCAGCTCGTTGCGCTCACGCGTGACGCGCTCGGCGTAGACCGAATCGGTGAGATCGTCGTCGGATGCATCACTCCAGTGACGCGGCACATCGTCGCCGTACCAGTCGCTGTGGCTGCGTTCTTCGAGCCCGTGGAAGGTCAAGTACTCGTCGAGCGCGGCTTGCGGCGAGAGTGGCACGTCCATCCAGTGCGGACGCTCACCGCAGCGCCGGAAGATCACTTCGCGCTTGATGCTCGGGTACGTGGGATCGGAGAAGCTCGTGTTGTCGACGACGATCTCGTCCTTGCCGCAGTAGTGCCACGCGCGGTTCTCGTAGCCGCGGTTCGTGCCCTTGCGATACACGGGCATGCCGTGGTCGTTCCGCATGTCGCGCGGGCCCATGTTGCTGACGTACGCGTACGGCCGGTACCACGTGTCGCGGATGCGGATCCGGCCGGCGTAGACCTCGCGCACGCGCGTCATGTGGCTCTCGGTCACGGCTTTCGGCTCCTTCACGGCCTTCATGTCGCGCTCGCTGCCGACGAGCTTCTTGGTGCCATTGAGCAGGCTGAGCGCAAGATCAGCAATGCCGTCCTGGCGATCGCTCTCGGCGTCGTTGAGCAAGCTGCTCGCGATACGCCACGCGTGGCCGGGCGCGTCTTCGAGTAGGCGCTCGCGCACGATGCGCGTGAAGTCAGCGCCGGAGATCCGGAAGTGGGCGATCGTCGTCGTCGATTCGGTTGTCATTTTGGCGTCCACTTGTCGAAGAGCTTGGAGCTGTAGGTTGAGCGTGGTGGATCTTCTTGGATGTCGACGATGCGGCGCAGCTCAGCGACCGACGTACTGGCCGCTGACAGTTCCAGGATCGCGACGTAGGTAACCTGCGACCAGCGCCTGTCGAGTGTGGTTACGTTGCTGTCGGCGAGCTGGATCAGCTCGCGTTGCGACGTCGCGTGCGCGATCGCCGAGAGCGCGTCGCGACCGTTCTCGCCGTCGAACTGCGCGGGTGCGATCCGCGCCGCTTGCGCGTTGAGCGCGACACCGCGTGCGAGCTTCAGTAAAACACGCGACGTCAGCGGCACCTGGTGCTCGCGCGACAGCTCGTGCACGACGTTGCGCAGCGTGGAACCGACGCGCTTGTACACGTCCGAGATGGAACCTGGTGCGTAGGGATAATGCTTCATGGCGTGCGCTTGTCGATGTCGGTGAACTTCTTCCAGCGCTTGCCACCGCGCTCGTACGGTTCGCCGATCTGCCAGCGGTCGGTGTACTTCGCCAGGTGATCGAGCAGGTGCCACTCGTCCTCGGCGACACCGACACCGTCGGGCTTCGCGCGATGGATGTCGCGCAGCAGCTCTTGTCGACGACGCATCTGTGCAGCGCGCTCGCGGTCGGCCTTGATCGATTCGAGGCGCTCGTTGATGGCCTTGTAGATGCCCATCTGATCGAGTCCGCACGCGGCGACGACAGCGTTGACGAGCGCGAGCAGCGTGCGCGCGTCTTCCTTGCCGAGCGCAGTGTACAGAAACCCCTCGGTCATGAACGGCGCGTCCTCGTCGCCCTGGCTGTACATGCGTGCGCGCTTGCCCTCACGGATCATGTAGTCGGGCATGCCTTGCTCGGGGCCCCACGTGTGCAAATCGACGATCGCAGTCAGCAGATCGACGTTGCAACGGTGGTCTAGTTCGGCCTTGCAGTTCTCACACGTAATAGTCAGTCGCTGACTCATGGCTTCTTTCCGAACCGCTCCATGACGTCGACCTTGGAGCGCAGCTCGTAGATCTCGCGCCTGTGGGCGGCTTCGTTCTGGATCGAGATCCAGAGCTTGTTGAACGTCGCGCGCTCGCGTTCGTGTGCAAGCCACGCCTCGTAGATGGCGTCCTCGATGTAGAGCGGGTCGCCGCCCTGCTGCATGTGCGCGTCGGCGCTCTCGTTGGAGATCGGCGTGACTTTGAACGTACCGTCGCGCGAGTCGATAGCTACGTAGGGCATGGCACCGTCGCGACGTCAGCGAGACGCGCGCCTTCTTGGATTGAGGACTTCATTTTGTGGAACTGGCAGGTCGCGAGCACAGCGCCGCCGTCACGCCACACGGTGCAGAACCACGCGCCACCGACACGGCTGACACGAAAGCGAAGTCCGAAGCCGCGCCCGCGCCATTCGCCGTCGCCGGTACGTGTGACGGTGCGTGTGAACTTGACCCAACGGTTGTTGCCGATGTGGATGTTCATGTGTCGAGTCCGCCCTTGCAGCCACGGCACTTCTCGATTGCGACCTCGCGAAACGTCGCATCAGGTTCTTCACGCCGCACGTCGGCGCGATCAGCACAGCAGCCCGTGACCTCGCCGTGCGACGTGAGAATCTCCCAGTGCTTGTTGGTGAAAAAGTCGGGACTGACGCCGGCCATGTGAATCGCTTCGAGAATTCGTTCGGCTGTCGAGCCGTACAGGTTCACGCGGATGCCGTACGTGTCATCTGGCGTCAGGAACGGTGTCACGCCCGATTCACCGTCGCCGCCAAGCGCAAGCGAGAGTCGACGTGCAAGGTCACGTGCAGAAGCGCCGTTGGTGGCAATCGTCACGCGACGAGCTTTCATGCCGTCGGTGATCCAGCGGTAACCCCAACTGTTATTGCCGTCGGTGTGGCCGCGCGCCTTCTCGACGAGCTTCTCCTCGACGAGTTTGTCGAGCCGCTTACGTATCGCCATCGCTTGCGCCGATGTCAGCGACAGGTGGTGGGTGTAGCCCGGTGCGTGTTGCAGCTTGTCGCAAGCGCGCCCGTATGACTTGTTCTGGAACTGGCTCACGCCGTCCCAACCGTTCATCAGCAGCGCAACGGACTTGGTCGACAGCCAGTGCTTGCCGCCGTGCTGCTCGGCGTACTTGATCACGACGGAGCGCACAGCTTCGTACGTGATGTCGACGACGAGCGGCAGAACCTTCTGTGGCTTCGCAGCCGGTGTGCCCTTCATGGTCATGCGGCCTCGGGGAGTGCGCACGGTGTGCGCGTCTTTTTGGGCTTGTCGATCGCGGCGTAGACCGTCGGCGCAATGATCGCGAGTTCCTCGCGCATTCCGTCGAGTGCGGCCTCGGGATCGACGAGCACGTCCTGGAAGTACGGCGTCAGCGGCCGACCCGTCGCGGCGATGCAGTCGAGGTGCTCGCACTCGTGACGGCACGGGAAGACGTCTTGGCACTTCGTGCACTGCTCGTGTGCACCGCCACGCTTCATCGGCTTCCAGTCGTGCGCGTTCTTCGTGCACCGTGGCAGACGCTTCCCCATGACTACTTGATCTCCTCGGGCTTGAGGTTGCGCGCCCAGCTATAGAGCCCGTCGCGGAACTTCTCCGGGTAGCGGCGAACGTCGGCGAGCGCACTACGCGTCGCGACCGCGCCGCCCTCGTCGACGAGCCCTTCGAGCGCGAGCTTGGTGTGCAGCGCGCAGAAGCAGAACTTGCCGACCTTGGACGTGGCGTAGCGGCTGCACTGCTGATGCTTGGGGACGGTGAACGCCCGCGCGAGGTTGTAGCTCGTGCCGTCGCGGTAGTTCTCGATCTGCGCCTGGCACTTCTGCTTCGGCGGCTTCGGAGCCTTCGGATATGCGCGTGCGATGTGTCCCATGACAGCCTCTACTTGTTGAACCAGACGACGTGCGTGACCCAGTCGTGCGGGGGCTTGAACTTCTTCGCGACGGCTTCAGCGTCGTCGATGGACTTGCTGTGGAAGATCTTCTCCATCAGGTTGCCCATCGAGACGTCAACGTCCGAGACCTGCGTCGCCGTCGCGTACGTGCCGGAGCCGTCCTCGTCGTCGATGCCGCCCTCAGCGACCAGCTTGCAGAAGCGTCGCCACGTCATGTGGTCGCCGTAGCTGGGCAGCGCCTCGAACTTGACGCGCCTGCGCTTGTGCAGCGTGCCGAGCTTCGCGTCGACGATGACCTCGTGGTTCTCGGTGCGCAGCACGAGCACGTGCGGTTCCAGCGTCGGATCCTCGACGACGGTCAACGCCGCCGGCAACGTGCTGTGCGGATTCTTGATGAGCGTGACCTTGTCGGACATAGCGGGTTCCACCTGATTGACGCTTGTAGCGTTGTTGGCATTCACAAAGCAAGAGTTACTTGCGTCGCGCTTTGCGCTTCGCAGCGGGACGCGACTTGCGATTCTTGAAGTCGACGATCGGTTGCTTCATGCGCGCAGCCGTGTCGGCGATCAGCTGTCGGCGCATCTTCGCGCCCTCGGTCTGATCGTCCTCGTCCCAGCTGTGCACGGCCGACTCGCGATGGAAGCGAACAAACTCGACGGTGTTCGAGAACACGTTGTCGTGGTCTTTCTCCATCCGCTGGAACGGGTGCTGCTGCACCTTGTTCGCCATGAACTGCAGCGCGCCCGCGCACATGTGGCCGGTCTTCTGGTGCAGCCACTCGACGAGCCAATGCGGATTGTTGTCGTAGTCGATCGTCTGGTGACACGGCAGCGGTTCGTCGCGCTCCATACAATCGATGAAGCCCTCGGGCGAGCTGGCACCGAGCCAGCCCGGCATCGCCTTGCGCCTGAAGGGACAGTCATTGCAAACCTGGGGGACTGGCGGTCGATAGTTCATCGGATTCTCCGTTGCTCGCGTTTGCGGTTGCACGTGCGGCACTGACGGCCTTTTCCGTCGGGACGCTGATACGTGTTCCTTGGTGTAAATCGATGGCCGTTGTGACAGTGCGTCAGGAAGTCGGTGCGTTTCGTGCGCGTTGAATTGCAGCGACGACACGCTGCCACCAGGTTCTTTCGTTTGTTGTTCCAGGTGTCACCGTCGAGGTGATCTACGCAGAGCTTGTTGATGCCGTTGCCGTTCCAATAGAGAAGTCGATCGCACCAGTAGCAGCGTTGCTTTCCTGTTCCGATCTTTTGTCGCAGTAGAACGCGGTGCGCACGCTCCTCGCCGATCTTCAGATACGGCGTGACCTTCGGTTGCGGTCCGTGCTTGCCCACTTTCGTGCTCCTAAACGTGACGGCCGAGGTGCTCGACGCACCAGACGTAGACCCACTTGCGGCCGACGTTCGGCTCGCCTGCGTGGGCCTTCATGAACTCGTCGACGATCCACGCGACGCGTGCGCCGCGCTCACCGCCGTGCTTGTCGAATAGCGCCTGACGCTCGGCAGCGGGTAACGCGATCGCGGTCCGCGACGTGTGCCACAGCTCGTGCAGCTCGTTCTGCTCGCGATCATCAGGTTCGTAACCGCCGACGGGACGTGCGCGCATAGTGAGACTCCTAGACGGGCTGGATGGTGACGGGATTGACTTGCTGCGGATGCTTGGCGTTGAGCTGGTCAGCGATCTGCTGCGCCTCGCGGCGCGTGAACTTCTTGGCGAGGTCTTTGCGCGTGAGCCACCGAGGCCCGTACTCGTCGAAGCCGTACAGGAAGTGCGACATGAACCCGGTGGGCTGCACGACGATGAACATCAGAATGGGCACTCCTCGGCGACCGCGATCTCGACGTCGCCGGCCGGCTGCTGCAGCATCGCCGCGAGCGGCACCGTCGCTGCCGTCATCGCGTCACGCGCGTCCTGCGCACGCTTCGCGTCCGTGGCGAGCGCTGCCGCGTCCACCGTCACCGTCGTGCTCTTGACCGGCGCTGCGTCACGCGCTGCCGCGTCAACGGCCTGCGCGATGCGTGCGGCCTTCTCGGCGAGGAGCTGCGCGATGCGACGGTCGAGCGCGTGCTTCGCGACCAGGCGCGTGATGACGACGCCACGGGTCTGGCCGATGCGGTTGCAGCGATCCTGCGCCTGCGCGTTGAGCGCCGGAGTCCAATCCTCGTCGATGAAGATCACGTTGCTCGCGCGGGTCAGCGTGATCGCAACGCCGCCAGCCTTGATGGTGCAGGCGACGCCTTTGAGCTTGCCGGCCTGGAACGCGTTCTCGATCTCGGTGCGAACGTGCGCGGGGGTGTCGCCCGTGATGGCCGCCCAGCCAACGCGCTGGCCGATCACGTCGATCGGCGCGCGGTGCGCGGAGAACACGACGACGGGCTCGTTCGCGTCCTCGAACGCCTTAGCCAGCTCAATCGCCGAGGGGAGCTTCGCGAGCGCGAGCGCTTCGCGCGCCTCGGAAAACTGGCGGAACGAGATCCGCTTGTTCGCCGTGCCCTCGGCCTTCGCGAGCGCCTTCTCCAGATCTGCGTCTAGCTCGTCGAGCGCGGCGAGCGTCGCGTCGCACAGCTTCTTGGTCGCTGCCGACAGACCGTTGACCTCGATATCACGGAACGTCTTGGCCGGCAGCTGCGTGAGCACTTCGTGTTTCATGCGGCGCAGCATGACCGTCTGCAAGCGGCGCGCGATCTCGGGCGACGGCTCGCCCCATTCGATCCCGAAGCGACCGTCGTACGCGTTCCAGAGGCGCTTGTAGTTGTCGTACGAGCCGAACACGTCGCGCGCGGAGCCCATCGCCTGCAGCACCGCCCACAGCTCGGGCGCGTCGTTGAGCATCGGCGTCGCCGTCAGGAGCCACACGCGGCCGTCGGCCGCGAGTGCAGCGTCACGGAGCGCGCGGAACCGGCTGGTTTGCGCCGTGCCGCTCGCCTTGAGCACGTGCGCCTCGTCGGAGATCAGCACGGTGCCGGCCGGCGCGACCGCGAGGTCCGCGGGCAGCGTCGCGGAGTAGCCCTTCTGCTCGGCCTTCTCGCCGGGAAGGATCGCGTAGTTGGTGATGATCAGCTCGCCCGGCTGCGCCCAGCGGAACGAGTCGCGACCTTCGAGTGCGATCGGGTTGAGGTCAGGACGGAAGCGCTTCGCTTCGCGGGCCCACACGCCCTTGGCGACGGCGGGGCAGACGACGACGAGCGGCGCACCGACAGGGGCCGCGAGCAGCGCCTGGATTGTCTTGCCGAGGCCCATGTCGTCGCCGAGCACGGCCTTCTTGCGCGGTGCGAGCCAGCTGACGCCGGAGCCTTGGAACGGGTAGAGCGCTTTGCCCGTCGCGCGGAGCATCGCGTCGATCTCGGCGGCGCGTGCGTCCGCGGCGGTGACGTCGCTTGCCGCGCGTGCTTCGATTGCCTGCAGCGTAGCGACCAGCTCCGGCGCGACGTCGAGCGTGAAGCCCGCGCTGCGGAGCGCCGTGATCAACGCGGGGAGCTTGTCGAGCGTGCCGGCCTGCGCGTTGTCGGCCTTGCTGTAGAAGAAGCCCGCGCCGCGGGTAACCGACAGGTACGTATCGAACTTGCCGTTCAGGCGGCTGACCGGCGCGCAGAGCACGCGGCCGGCCTCGACCCAGAGGCGTAGGACCAGTGCCAGAGCAGCGGCGGCCGTCGAAACGCCGCCCGCGTGAGCCGCACAGAGGACCGCCCAGCGGCCGTCGATCTTGATGAGGTCGCCCGCGCCCGAGGCGACCGGCGTCTGGCAGGTGTTGCACTTTCCGGGGTGTTTGTTCTTCATGGCCCTTGTGAGACGTTGTACCGCCCGGTCTATTCACAAAGCAAGAGTAACATGCTAAGTGTGCGGAAATAGGCCGGTTCCCGGGGGACGTCCCGGGGGCCCCGGCCGGGCCCGGGGGCGGGATCTGCCCGGTTCCGGGGGCTTTTCTGAGGGGCGTCCCGTCGAAACCCCTCTATAGAGGGCCGGATCGCTCCTGGGATCGTTCGCAGCTTACTCTTGCTTTGTTTGAATAGCCGCGCCGGTCGGTCGTCTGTCGTTCACCATGAAGAACAACGCCCCGGCCGCCGCCCCGATCAACGCTCGCCTCGTTCGCAGCTGCGAGCGCGCGTACAACGCTGCGATCCGCGCCGAAGAGGCCGCGGAGACTGAGACGAAGGCCTGGCGCTTGGCGAAGGCCTCGGAGCGTGCGCTCCGTCGCCTGCAGGCCGCTCGGGCGGGCCTGCCCCTGCCGGTCGCCCCGGCGCCCCGCACGGCGAAGAACCTCGCCCGCGGCGCGTTCGCAGCGCTCGCGGCGGTCGGTCGGGCGGTCGCTCGGGCGCTCGTGACGCAGGCCGCGCTGCGCAAGGCGCAGGCTGCCCTCGCGGCGCGCAAGGCGGCGCGTCTCGCGGCGGGCCTCGTTCGTGCGGCGCTGCGCCGGGCCACTCGTGCGGTCGCCCGCAAGGCGCTCGCGCTGTCCGCGCCGGTCGCGACGGTTGCGTCGGTCACCGTGACGCCGCCGCTCGCGTTCGTGCCGGTTGCGTTCACGGTGCGCGGCTATGTCTTCGACGAGCTGATCCCGGTCCACCTGATCGCGGCGCGGGTGCAGGCGCAGGCGCGCATGAACCGCGCGCTCGCCGGGGGTACGTCGTGACCGAATACAAGGCACGCACGAAGGCCGGCCGCGCGTGGATCGCCGCGATCCTCGACGCGTCCACGCGCGTCATGAAGATCGAGATCGACAACCTCACCGACGAGCGCACGTCGAGCGCGTTCCCGGTGCAGCTGCTGCGCGGCTTCATCGAGATCGACGGTCGCGACGCGGTGCTCTACCAGATCGCACCGAACGAATACGTCTACATGCACGGCGGCGCTTCGTGCCGCTACGTCACCAAGTACGTCATCCGCACCTACGCCTTCGATGTTTCTGATCTCCCCGAGATGGAAAGGACCCGGTAGTCATGCCCACGCCCAAGCAAGTCATCACGCTCAACGCCGATCAGCTCGCCGCGCTGCGTACGTTCGCCGATGCGAACGGCCGCGATTGGAAGTTCAAGCTCAACCACGCGTGGATGTCCGGCCGCTACCGCGAGTACCGTGGCACGAACGAGTACGGCCTCTTGCAGCAAGTCCGCAACACGTTCGGGCCGAGCTGGCTCGTCAAGTTCTCGTTCGACAACGTCAAGACGCACAGCGTGAAGCGATGAAGCGCCGCAGCCAAGAGCAGAAGCTCCGCGAGGCCATCATGGCGACGCTTGTCGCGATGCGCGACATCGAGCCGAAGGTCGGCATCGCAGGCGTCAGCCAGCACTACCTCGACGCGTTCGACAAGTACAGCAACGCGCTCGAAGCGTTCGTCGAGCACATGTGCGGCATGCACATCGTCGACTGGGACTGGGACGGTTACGAAGCGTGTTTCCGGTTCCGCTGGGATTTCTCGGCGCAGCTGCAGCAGCCGAACCGCCCCGAGTTCGATACACGCTTCGTGCACATGGCAACGCGCGGACAGTTCGACGACTCCAAGCCGCTCGACGAAGAACTGGCGCGACTTCAAGCTGAGGCCGCGCACTACAAAGAGCTGACCGCCGTCGCTATGCGGTGGGCACGTGACATCGCGATCGCAACCCGGAAGGAGACCAAGTAGCCATGCCCCGCAAGCGTGCTGTTTCCACGCTCAAAAAGGTCTGCGAGTGGTTGCCCGACTACTTCCAGATGATCCAGGGCTCAAAGATGGACGAGATCCTGTCTGACATCGCGATGTGCGAGGTCGAGTCGGTCATCGAGGCGCGCAACCTGATCAACGGCCGCATCGATAACTGGGTGCTGTGGCTCAACGGCACGCGGCCCCGGCCGTGTCCGATCGAGGCAATGATCACGGCGATGGAAGCGCGAGGCAGCGCCTAGTGGCCCCGCCGCCTACTGTGCACGCGCTCGCACGAGCGTGCGTGCGCCGTGACGGCGTGCGCTGGTTCGTGTGGTTGCCTGCGCGGGCCGGCGCCAAGAAGTGGGTGATCGCGTCGTGCGATGCATCGTTCTGGATCTAGGCTGCGCGCTTGCGGCGCCAGATCACGACGCCGATCACCGCGCCAGCGATAGCCAGAGTCGCGCCCGCGAGGGCGAACGACGTCGAGCGCGAGGTCCACGCCGTGCCGCCGAACTGCGCCGCCTTGTTCTTGGGCGTGATGATCACGCCGACGCGATCGCGGAACTTCCAGCGCTTGTCCAGCTCGCGGTGCGTGAGCGTGCGGCGGTTGCCCTTGACGTTTGGATCCATGATCTCGACGACGGTCGGCTTGACCTCGGTCGCGACGACGAAGTGGCCCTGGTTCGGCCGCGTGAAGCTCTGGATCGCGAGGATGACTGGCGTGTCTTGCGACGTGACGCGACCCAGCTCGGCGATCGAGCCGAACAGCTTCACGTTGGCGTTGTAGCCGCGAGCGCGTGCCGCAGCGGCAACCTGGAGCGCCGTCGAACCGTTCTCGGGATCGATGCCGATCTCCTTGATCAGTTTCCGCTCGGGAACACGCTCGTTCCAGTGACCGAGCACGGCCTTGAGCGTGGCCGCGCCACAGCTGTACTTCTCGATCTGCTGGTACGGTTCGACGTCACCGAGGTAGGCGGCTGCGAGCATGGGTTCAGCGTACCGTGAACTGGGGGCCCTTTGGTATGGTCCCGAGATGCCCCTGGAATGGTTGGAAGCGTTCGCAGCGGCAGTCCGCAATCGCGACTACACGACCGCACGCAGCCTGTTCTGCCCTGACGTTCGGGCGTTCGGCACGCGCCTGCCAGTCGCGAATGGGATCGAGCAGCTCGAAGCGGCGCAGTGGCGGCGGGTCTGGGCGACGACGTACGGTTTCACGTTCCAGGCGCCGAAGGTCATCGAGGCGGGATCACTTTGCGCAATCATCGCGCAGTGGTCGTCACGACGCGCATCTGACGACTCGCCGCGCTATGGTCGCGCGACGATTTTGTTGACCCGGATCGACAACCGCTGGTTCGCCCTGCACACCCATCTATCCCTGGAGCCCACATGATTTGTTTTCTCATGGCGCCGCGGACGAACCGCTTCACGATCGCGGAGTTCTTGTTCGAGTACGCGCCGAAGATGGTGCCGAAGATTCGGTTCATCGACGTCGCGCGCATTGCCAACGGCGAGAGTGTCAACGCGAAGACGTGGATCTTTGTCGGTCACGACGAGGCAACCGATCCCAAGAGTCGCTCGCAGATGCTCGCGGTCGAAGCCAAGCTCCGCAACGAAGAGCAGCGCGTGTTCAATCTGCCGTCGCGTGTGCTCGGGCGTTTCGAGCTGCTCAAGAAGCTACGGGCGCTCGGCATCAATACGTACGACGTGCACGACGCGGATCCGACGCAGCTCAAGGCGTGGCGTTTCCCCGTGTTCGTGCGTCCACGTCACGAGCACGAAGGTTCGTCGATCCTGTTGCGGCATCCGGCTGATGCAGAGCGCCTGTTTGCACAACATCCACAGCTCTCGGGTCCAGACTCGATGGTCACCGAATACGTCGACACCGTCGAGAAGGGTGGCGTGCACGACGGCGTCTTTCGCAAGTACAGTGTGCAGCGTGTTGGCGATCGGTACATCGCGCGCCATGTCATCTTCAGCAAGAACTGGGTGACGAAGACGTCGGATCTTTTCGAGACCGCATTTGCCGCCGAGGATGCTGCGTTCGTCGGGCTCAGGCGTCAGACGCCGATCTTGCCCGAGGTCGTCACTGCGTTCGAGACGGCGAACATCGAGTACGGCCGCATCGACTACGGCATGTACAAAGGCAAGCCGCAGATCTGGGAGATCAACGTCAACCCTGTCGTCGTACCACGCATGGGTCGCATCAACTCGCAGCGACATAAAGCACAGAAGATCTCGGCGACGCGTGTCGTCGAGGCTTTCGAGGCAATTCTCAAGTAGATGGTATGATGCGGAGATGCGTCACGTGATCATCGCGCCGCAGCTCGACGCACTTCGACAGCTCGACGGGCCTCTGATCTATCTTGCGGGCCCGATTCAGGGCGCCGACGATTGGCAGACCGAAGCGATCGTCATGCTTGGTGATCTCGCACCGGACGTTCACGTCGCGAGTCAGCGCGGCGCGAACTTCAAGGGCGGCATGGACAAGCAGCTCATCTGGGAGCGTGCGTGTATCGATCGCGCAGCACGCGATGGTGTGATTCTGTTCTGGTGTGCGCGCGAAACCAACCATCGTTGCAATCGCACCTACGCCGCACAGATGCGATTCGAGCTGGGCGAATGGATGGTGAAGGCGACGCTCGGGCTCGCGCGCGTCGTCGTCGGCATCGAGAAGGGATTCACGGGCGGGCCGTACCTGCAGCGTCGGTTCCTGCTCGACTTCCCGAGCGTGCCAGTGTGCCGTGCGTTGCGTCAGACGTGTGCCGCTGCCGTCGAGAAGCTCTCGAACGGTGGCCCACAGCTCGTCTACCCGCGGCGGCTCGAAGACATGTTCGTGCCGCACTCGTTCGGCAAGAACAACGGTTAGTCAGCGTCTTCGGCGCTTTCGATCTCGTGCTCGACGGCGCGTGCAAGCTCGTGCTTCTCGCCGGGCGTCAGCCGCTTCCACGCTTGACGCGTCATGTCCTCGGGACACTGCCACTCGAACGCACCGACCATCTGCGTGAGCGCAGCGACGCGGTTCATGCGCGGGCTGTGCAAGATCTGCTTCGCGAGCAGCATCGAGCCGTAGCCGTAGTTGCCGTCGAGTAGCCAGCCAACGCGCTCGCCGACGAGTCGCGGGGAATCGCGCATCGCCTTGAAGAAGTCGAGCTGCGCGTCTTTACGATCGGCGAGCGGGGCTTTCCGGATCTCGTCGAGGTGCCGTTCCGCCTCGCGACGCTCGCGCGTCTCGTACTCGTGCTGGCTCGCCATGTCGGCGATAGTAACACCGATTCCGTTGCTTGATCGCGTGAGCGATCGCCGGTACGGTTCTGGGACACCTCACTCGGATCCCCCGAGTCCGGCCCACGGCAAGGAGAATCACCATGGCTGTCACCGCTACCCTCGTTCGCGCCACCGGCAACCGCCTCACGTACCTGCTCGCGCAGGACGGTGCCGCAGGCACCACCCTCAACATCACTGCCACGGGTGCTGCGTCGCCCGACCTCGTGACCGACACCGCCGGTCGCCAGGGGCCGATTCGCAAGCTCGCGAAGGCGAACACTGACGGTTACGGCGCGATCGCGACGCCGATGACCCAAGCGAAGGCCCGTGCGGTCCTGCTCTCGGACTACTCGGGTGCGTCGCCGTCGGGCTCGACCCCGGCGAACTCGGCAGCGGCCCCGACCGCTCGCTGCGCGCTCACCGCGCGCGGTGGCGACACGACCGCAGGCTTCGCGGTCGACGCCAACGTGTCGGGCTCGAACATGGTCATCGCGATCACGGCTCCGGCCGCCGCCGCGCAGGTCTACCTCGACGTCGCGATTCCGGGCCCGGCAGGAGTCTGATAGGCTCGGAGCGCGATGGCGCTCCAAGTCAAACGTGAAGGCGCGACGCCGAACTTGCTCAAGTACAGCGTCGTCGCCGATGCAGAAGGCGGCGAGATCATCCTGAGCCAAGAAGACTTGGTTCGGGACAGTGTCCGCGGCCCGCTTCGCGACTACATCGGTCGCGGAGTGCGTCTTAACGACGACGCTACGGCGTGCCGGTACCTGCTCTGCAACCCGCAGATGCGCTCGTTCGTGACGCCGCGCTCGTTCCCGCGCGTTGCTGTTGACGGCATCGTGCACGGCCCGACGACGAGCGCCGCGGTGAAGATCATGGCCGAACCGAACGCGGTCGCGATCGTCGCGCTCGAATTCCGTCACTCCGTCGCGGCATGACGCCGCCGCGCGCGATTGGACTACTCGCGACGCGAAACCGTCACGAGCAGGCACACCACGCCGCGCACTTGTTCTTCGAGCAGTGCTACGACGGCCCCAAGACGCTGTTGATCTACGATGACAGCACGACGTCGTTCGCGCTGTGTGAAGCGTTCGCAGGTGAAGACGTCGTCGTCGCGAACGTGCCGCCGATCAAGCTGCCGGTGAAGCGCAACGCGATGATGCGCGCCGCAATCGCTCGCGATCCGGACGCGATCTACTTCGTGTGGGACGACGACGACTACAACGGCCCGACACGCATTGCGCGCCAGGTCGCGGCGCTACAGACGAACCGATACGCTGACGGCGTGATCTTCTGTCCGTATCTGACGTACGACGTCGAGACGCGGCGCCTCGCACGCCTGAACAAAGCGACGCTGCACCGCTTGCCGGTTCGCGTCTTCACCGATGCAACTCTCGCGTTTCGCCGGCAGCTCTGGGAACGCTTGCCGTGGGACGAGAACGTCGATCCGAACGCATGCTGGCGCTGGATGCAGGAGCCTGTCGATCGAATCATCGACATCCCAGGCGAGCGCGACTACGTCGTCGTACGGCACGCTAGCAATCACACGGCGGGGATGTTGCCGAAGCGGTTCCATCCCAAATTGTGGACACCGGACGTCGATGTCGGTTGGTCCAGCATCGACGTCGAGCAACTGCTCGTCAGTCGTTGTACGGGTCCGCTTCGCCCGGACCCACAAGCGAGTGCGGGTTCCAGAACAGCACGTTGATGATCGACGTGCCGAACGACGCGTTGAGGAACTCGACGTGGATCGTCCCCGTCGCGGGATCGAAGTAGGGCTCGCCGTGCGTGATGACGTCCCAAGCTGAAATGGGCATCATCGGCATCACCTGGATACGCGACGGATCGCCGAAATCGGGCTCGTCCTTGGACATGTCTGCGAACGACTTGGTCACCTGCGTGATGCCGGTATCGACATCAAGGATGCCAGGTCCGCCACCGTTCGCCGCACCGGGGATGTTCACCCGCATCCGGTTCCAGAGAAGTGCGCCTGCTTTGAGTCCCATAATGTAGCCCCTTGCCGTATCCGGGATCGCAACGTGCGATCAGGTTCCTAGAGGCTACTGCCGATCGCGTGAGCGATCAACGCCAGGCTGCTTCGTACATCTGGTGCGCGCCGCGTCCGCCGTAGACGGCCGGATAGTGCTTGATCCAGCCGAGGTGCGAAAGCACCGCCTGGCGCGCCGTGTACGGGCCCGAGTCGAGGAACTCGCGCAGGTTGTTGAAGTGAAAGTCGCCGACGCCGTTCACCGTCTCGCGGATCTTGTCGGCGGCGTCTTTCCACGAGTACGTCGGGATGATGCGTAGCTCGTACGAGCGCCGATCTTTCTTACGCACCGGCACGAGTTCGAGCCCGTGCTCGCCGAACAGCTTGTCAGCAACGCTTTCGACGGCGTCGTACCACTTCGCGAAGACTTCATCACGTGCGTCATCTTCGGCGGTACCGCCTTCGTAGGGGTCCGACTCGACGTTGCGCGCGTGTTCCCAGTAGTACTCCTGATTCATCTCGTCGATGCGTTCCCAATCGGGCAACCCAAAGAGCTTCGCGAGCGCGTCGATGTTGATCTTGTCAGAGCGGGTCTGCGGCATGTTCAGCGTCTCCTACGATACGAGCGTCCCATGCCCGTACGACACTTTTTGGTCGCGCGGCCGATACCGAAGCCGATGCCACCTAGCACGACGATCGTGCCGGCACCGATGACCCACGGGGCCCACGGATACCTCATGTAGAAAATCGCGGCGTCCCACAACGGCAACGTGCGACTCAGGCCGACGCCAGCCTTTGCGGGCGCGCCTGGCGCACTCGGTACACTCGGCTTGGACGTGCCGGCGTCGAGCGCCTTGAGCGTCTTGATGCGCGAGACCAGCTGCGGCAGTGCGGGGTCCTGTACGACTTCGAGCACCGTGTCGAGGTACGGGCCAGCCTTCTGCAGAATCGTCCCGCCCTTCGAGAGCAACGACGAGAGATCCGAGATCGTGTCCCCGAGTCCGTCGGCGCGTTGAAGGGTCAGCACGGGTCCAGCCTACCATCGATCGCGCGAGCGATCACAGATTCCTCTTGACGAAACCCGTAGTAGGTTCCGGCGATGCTGGAACCCTTGATCGTCGCTATCACCGCCCTGGTCACGTCGCTGTCGCCGGGACAAGCCCGTGAACACGTCGAAGCAGCAATGGCAGTCGCGACAGCACAACTGCCTGCTGATCTGCTGCTCAGCGTCGCGTACATCGAGTCGCGCTACGACCCACGCGCGCTCAGCCGCAACGAGTGTGAGACTGCCGATCCGGAGAGCTGCGTCCGCAAGACAGGCGTGTGGCCTAGAGCCACGATGCCGCCGAAGGCCAAGCAAAGCTGGTATTGCGGTCCGATGCGGACCGGCGGCTACGTGTCGTGGGCCGAGTGCCAGCGGATGCGCACGGACGTCGCGTACGCGTACACGGTCGGCGTCTACGAGATCACGAAGTGGCTCGACGACAGGCGCTGTGCGCGGCTCGCGGACGACGATCGCCTACGCTGCGCTCTGGCCGGCTACAACGGCGGTAACGCGGCCGTCGCGAACTACCAAGACTCGAAGTACGTGCGTTGGGTCCTCGCGATCCGCGCACGTATTGCCCGAAGCACCGCTCGCGCGGCGGCGTCGTAACTACGGCGCTGCGTTGTACGTGTCAGCGTCGCCCGGACCGATCAGCGAGTGCGGGTCCCAGAACAGCACGTTGATGAACGTGGTGAGGCCGTTTGAGAACTGCACGTGGATCGTGTTCGTCGTCGTGTTGAAGTAGGGCTCGCCGTGCGTAACGGTCACCCAGACGTCGAGCGGTGCGAGCGGAATGACCTGGATACGCGACGCGGGCGGCGTACCGGCAACCGGCGGTGCTGCGCCCGGGATGCCCAGGAACGGCTCGTTCGGCGAGTAGTCCGGGAAGCTGCGATTCGGCTGCGTCAGCCCGGTGTCGATGTCGATCACGCCGTCGAGGATCTCGACGCGCATGCGGTTCCAGAGAAGCGCGCCTGCTTTTTTGCTCATGACTTAGACCTCGTTGTAGGCGTCAGCGTCACCGGGACCGACCAGCGAGTGCGGATCCCAGAACAGCACGTTGATGGTGGCAGGCGTCTTGTCGGCGTTGTTGAACGTCACGAAGATCGTTCCCGTTGCCGGATTCACGTACGGCTCGCTGTGCGTGATGTTGAGCCACGTGGTCGTCGGCGCCTGTGGAATGACCATGACGCGCGACGCGGGCAACGCGCCGTCAGGCGGTCCGGGTGGTGCGATGAGAAGGCCCATCGGCGGCTCGTTCGGCGACATGCTGCCGAATCCCTGATTGACCTGGCGGATGCCTGTATCGACTTCTGTCAGACCGGCGAGCAGCGTGAGGTGCTGCCGGTTCCAGAGAAGTGCTCCTGCTTTCGTTCCCATTGACGTAGCCCCTTTGCCGTAGCCGGCATCGCGAAATGCGATGAGGTACCCCCGAGGCTACTAGCGATCGCGTGAGCGATCAACGCTGGCTACCAGTCGTGGTCGTAGGCCTTCGGCGTCTGGTAGCCGGCCTTGCGCATGAGGAAGATCGCGAGGCCGCCGAGGATGGCGCCGGTCGCGAGCGAGCCGCCGAGGACCATGAGTCCAGCGACGACGGGATTACGCTCGCGCAGGAAATCGACGACGTCACCGAACTGTTGCCGCTGTGCCGGCAACACCTGCAGGCCGCCGTTCATCACGGTGAAGTAGCTCGGGTCGCAGTAGTCGCAGACCGGACCACGCGCCGGGTAGCGCCGACGGTACATGACGGGCGTGCCGCCGGGTCCGAACACCTGCGTGGCGACGCGCGTAGGGCCGATGACGGCCGCGTGCGGCGAGATCGCCGAGCCGGCCGGCGGGTACGCCACTACGTTTGCGCTCAGGCCTGCGAGCTGCGCGGGGGTATTGCCTTCGAGGGTGAAAACGTGGGGCACAGGGCAGCTCCTTGGTCAATAGCTTACCACGATCGCGTGCGCGATCGGGTTACTTGCGTTTGCGCTTGGGGGTGCCCCGGAGCGGTGTCCCCGGCGGAAACTCGAACTTGCCTTTGGCCTTCCAGGTTGCGCACGCGGCGCTTGCCTGCGCTACGGCCTCGGCCGGGTTGTCGACGTTGACACGGTAGCCGGGTTGCTTCTCGGTCGTACAGAAGCGCAGGAATGGTTGCCCGTTCTCGAACGCGAGTTGCACCGGACAGCCGGTGCGCTTGAGCGCACCGAGACACGGCTTGTTGTTCTTGGGCGTCGCGACCGTCTTGCTCGTCGAGTTGTACTTCTTGCCGAGGTTGAACTTGCTGACGCCACCACGGCTCTCGCCGACGATCGCACACGCCTTCGAGTCGGTCTGTCCGGTCTTGCCGGGCTTCCCGCCGACGACGACGCGCAGGCACGGTACGTCGTCTTTGCTGACGACGCCCTTTGCGGTCGATGGCTTCTTCTTCGGCATGACGTTCCTCAGTGGAGCGAGTAGTTGACGATCTCCGTCGGCGCGATCCAACACGCGCGACAGCCCTTACCGTTCGCATCGCCGAGACCGGGCGGCGCGACAGCCTTGCGGCACGTGTGCTTCGCGTCGTCGGTGGCGTACGCCTGGCAGTTCCACGTGTAGCGCGGATCCGGACCGGTGAGCTTGGGCGGGAAGCGGTGTGCGTGCTCGTAGACGTAGCGCTCGCGTTCGGGCGTCATGCCGAGGTTCTGCGAAACCGCGATCACCGTCGTCGGGCCGGCCCAGCCTGGACCGAGATCGACGGGGCCGGGTTCGTTCACTTCGTATGCGCTCGGACGAATGATCAGGTTGCGCGGGTCACGGTTGATCTTGTTGACGGCAGCCGTGCCCCAACTCGTCGCCCAGATGCGTGACGGTGCCCAGAACGTGATGTCCGGGAGCCGGTCCGCGATCATCTTCCACTGGCGCAGGTACTCTTCCTCGAAGAAGTCACCGCTGTCGTGGATGCGAAAGAATCGCCGACCGGTCGGCTCCGGTGGAAGATCTTGCGTCGCTTCGGCGCCTTCACCTTGCACCGTGCCGCCGTTGAGCTTGTAGTCGGCGTTGTCGATCGCATAGACCATCGCCTCGACGAACGCTGTCGAACCGTTCGGCAGGTGGAAGTTGATCGCCTGACGCGCCCACAGGAAGCGAAGGATCTGCGCGAACTGCACCTGGCCCGTCGAGTACTGGCCACCGGTCGCGTAGCAGTGCTCGCAGATCGCTTGCGCGAGGTTGACCGGCGTGTTCGCAGGTCGACCGAGACCGATGTTGACGAGCCGTGCGCCTGCATCAAGCGCCTTCTCGGGCACAACGCTCTGACCCGCGACGGCGCCCGGACACGCGCCGCCGATCTGCGGTGCGCCAGCTGGCAGCGACCACGACGGCGCGTTCATCTTCGACGTCCACGACAAGAGCTTGTATTGCGAGACGTCGGGATTCGTCGCCGGGTTCCAGGCCGGACCCGGACCGATCGGACGGTCGAGCACGAGGAAGACCTTCTTCGTGTCCTTGCCCTCAGCGTTGCCGGGTCGGACGATGAACTGCAGGTCTTTTAGGCTGTCGAATACCGCCTCACGCACGAACACCATGCCGAGTAGGCCAGCGTGGGCGTCCGCGAGGACCGATTGCGGTGCAGGGCACGCGTGGTGGTCTTCGCCGAGGTTCGGTCCGCTCAACGAGCCGACGCACATGTCGTAGGCACGCTCGATCGCGGTGACGTCGCTGGGGACTTCGAGGTGCGGGATGATCGCGGCCATGACGGGACTCTACCGTGCCTTCCGGCGCCGACGCGAGCGCGCACCGAGCGCGCTCAGGCATGAGCCGCCGACGTACAGTAGTGCGCCGGGCCGACTCCACGTCCGCTGCGTCGAGCGGTTGGGCTTGCTTGCCCGGAACCACTGATCGAGGCGGTCGCGTGTCGATGGCGTGCAGGCGGTGAAACACTGCACGTCCTTGCCGTGCGTCACGCACGACGACATCGGGATGCCGTAGCGAGCGGCTTCGCGCTGCACGCTCTTCTTGGGTCCTTTGGCAATCAGCGAGACGTGCTCGCGACGCTTGCGCTTCGCCACTAGCGGCGTGCTTTCCGTCGACGACGACGACGCGCGAGCCCGCTGCGATAGTCGCGGTTGACGAGGCACTTCTCGTTGAACTCGTTGATCGCTTTGTGGACCAACTTTTCGTGCAGCGGTGCCGTCGAGGTACCGCCAGCCTTCTGGTGTGCGGTGTACTCGCCGTAGCCCATCATCATCTCGGCGTATACGGCCGAGGCTGCGCCGCACTTGCCGTGGCGTACACGGTTGGTCATTTCGGCGATCGAGTAACCGATCATCGTCGACGCTTCGGCCATCTTTTTGGTGTGGATCGCCGGAGAATCGCCGAGCCCGCGACGCGAACGACGACGCTTGCGTTTCGTCGCCATGACTAGCGCCTCGCCTTGCGACGGCGCCGACGCTTGCCCATGCCGCCGCTGACCGCGTAGCACTCGCTACGGTTGCACTCAGCGATCGTGCGCTGCATGCCGGGCAGGCCTTCGGTGACCTTGCAGATCGCGTTCGGGTGCCGCTTCGAGCATGCCTTCGCCTGATCGACGGCGGCGCTCTTGGTCGTATGGACACTGCGCCGCCACGTGGCGGGGCCGCTGACGACGAACCGATCGCTCGAACCGAGATTCTTGCGCCGACGACGGGATGATTTCCTCTTCGCCATGACTAGCGACTCCTCTTGTTGCGGCGCCGCTTACGACGGCGACCAAAGCTGACTGGGCAGGCCTTCTCGAACACGCGCATCTCGATGTCGTCGACACGGTACGAGCGCTTGCTGGTAGCAGGCACGAGCGCCGTGTGGGACGCGTCGACCTTGCGACGTGTCGCTTGCTTCGTGCCTGCGTCGTACGCGAAGCACGCGCCGACAGGCAGACGATCAAACGTGGTCCGCTTGCTCACCGACGACCCCTGCGCCGCGCACGACGCTTACGGCGACCGAGCCCGGCCGCGTTCGGACGAACGCAGACGTCGACGAAATGCCCGATCTTCCGTGGATTGACGACGCGGTTCGCGGCGCCTGCATCCACGGCGTCGTAGAGCAGATCTTCGAGCATGTCCTGGCAGCGTTGCTTCGGCATGGTCAGCGGCTCCGCTTCGAGCGGCGGCGCTTGCGCTTGCCGAGTCCGGTGGGGCACGACCCCGAGTAGTAGAGGAGCGTGCCCGGCGGGTAGCCGCGCCCAGCCTTCGTGCGGCTGCGCTCGCTGTACCACGCGGCTGTCTTGTGCGTGGCGCTGCCACTGCACGGCGCGTAGCACTGCACGTCGCCGGAGACGGCGCGACACGACACGGTCGAGATGCCGTGGCGTGACGCGGCACGCTTGGCGCTCTTGACGGGGCCCTTGATGATCAGAGAGAGGTGGTGCTTACGCGGCATAGCGACCTCGGGAATGGGGTAGACGAAAAAAGGCCGCGTACGAAATCGCACGCGGCCTTCTCTCAGGCTAGCGGCCGAAGCCGCTGGTCCTACTTCCGGCGGCGGCGGCGCGCCTTGACGGCGCAGCCCGCACGGCCCTTGGCCCAGCGGTAGCCCTTGCGGAGCCGACCGTTGGCCTTGACGCCCGCGGCGCTGCAGCCCTTCGCCCGGCGCCGACGGCGACCGACGAGGGTAACGCCGCTCGAACCGAGGCGGCGACGACGACGGCGGCGGCGCTTGCCGAGACCATCACCCGAGAGGTTCTCGATGTTCATCTTCATGACCTTTGTGAAAGTTGACCCTGAAGTTGGCGACATGCCTTCTCTCGGGGTTGTGTTGAGAACGATCCCATGAGCGATCCTCGGCGTCAAGACGATCGCATCCGCGATCGCCGTCATGGCGATCGGCGCGTTTCGACCATGTTTGAAGTACACTCGCGGTCAGCGCGCGATGCCTATCCTCAAACGGGGCGAGAATCCACGGAAGGTGTTTCGGGCGCGGCATCGCGAGCGCGGCCCGAGCAAGCTGTTCACGTTCGATGATCTTGCAGTCGCTGCAGACGAAGCGCCAGCTACAACACGATCACGGTTGCGGACGTCGACGGATGCGCGCACTGCAGCGCGTTACATCATTGATGCACTCGCGGGGCGTTCGGTCCGGCTCACGGACGAACAGGCTGCACAAGCATTGCCCGGCGCGACGCTTGCGCAGTGGCGTGCGCGATGGCCACGATTCGATCTGTACGAGTGCGGCTTCCCGGGCTGTCGCGCAACGATGCTCCAGCCGGGGCTCTGCGAGCAGCACGGTGGACCGCTGCAACCGTTCGCGAAGATCGTAGACGACCACTTCATGATCCTGACCGGGCGCGACTACACGCCGCTGTGCCGTGTGATCTTCGGCGTCATCGGCGGCGGCGCGGTCGAGCACATCGATCAGAATCCATGGAACAACCATCCCGACAACCTCGCTGTGCCCGTAGACGGTGATGTGCGATCGGCGCGGCGCAACCGTTGGTCGTACGGCTACCGCGAACTCGCCGACCTGTTCGATCTGTCCGAGAACGGTACGCGCCAAGCGGCGTCGCGCGGGCAGGTCAACCCGGCGTCGCTCGACAGCATCACCAGCTTCTGGTGGCTGCGTCAGGACAAGCGCCGCAGCTAGTGATTGCGCGGCAGCTCGGACGGACACTTCTTGCAGAACCGCATCGCGATTCCGCTGCGCATGAGATACGTACCCTGCGACGCGTGGATTGGATTCGCGCACTTCATGCAGATCGCTTCCTGCAGGTTGTAGCGCTTTGCCATGTCCCACGCGACGTGCCACATGCCGGTGGCGCCCGCAGCGATGATCGCGTCGCGCACCGTCTTGAGCGCGACGCCGTCCTCGAACACGTGGTCGGGCTTGTACGTGTAGAGCTTCCGGTTACGCGCCACGATTAGGCCCCTCGCAGAAGCGTGTCGTCGGATAGAATCAGCACCGCCGGCTTCATACCACGGCGCTCGGCGGTCGCGCCGACAGCGTGACGCTCGTGCACCGGCACGACCGTGGCCCAGGTGTACAGCTCGCGGACGCGCTCGTGGTCGCTGTTCGAGGCGATGACCGCCGCGCCGCGCTCGTGCGCTTCACGTAATGCGGTCGCGAGATCGAGGTGATCCTCGTCGGTGAAGCCACCGGCCGTATAGTCGCTGAACGTCTCGTAGTACGGCGAGTCGACGTAGAGCACGTCGCCGGCCGTTGCGCGAAAGATCGTCGAGCGGAAGTCGGCGACGCGGATCTCGGCTTCCTTGAGTGCTTTCGCGACCGCATTCAGCTCGTCGATCCCAGGGATGCCAGCGCTCGAACGATCGCCGCCGTGCGGGACGTTGAACTTGCCCTGACGGTTCTCACGGTAGAGTCCGTTGAAACCGAACTTGTTGAGATAGATAAAGCGCGCCGCCGCGAACACGACGCTCGTCGGCTCCGATGCCCGTACAGCGAGGTAGCTGTCCTTGTCGGTGCCCTTCTCGACGAGCGTGCTGAGCGCCCACGCAACGGCTTCGGGTGTTTTGCGGATCGCCTGGTACGTCGCGACGAGCGGCTTGCAGACATCAGCGAGGATCATGCCAGGCAGGCCGAGGTCGAGCGCGATCGCGGCCGAGCCCATGAACGGCTCGATGTAGCGGCCTTGCGTCGCGCCGAGGCGCTCGTAGATCGACGGTGCCACCGTCGGCACGAGCCAGCGTTTGCCGCCGACCCACTTGATCGGCGCCGTACAATTGGCGCGCGGTGGCAGTAGTGGTTCGGTGTTCGGCACCTCGATCTGGTGCACGCCGTTGGTTTCGGTATTGGTCGACATCACGTAGCTCCCCTAGGTTCGCGTGAGCCAGAACAGTGCGACGCTGACAAACAGCAGCGTCAGGCCCACAGCAAGCACCGACAACGGGCGACGTTGGTCGGATGCTGCGCCGCGCGCGATCAGATCGCGCATCAGCTGTTTCTCGGTCTCACGCCTTAGCATCGTTGGTTGGTTTTTCGCCTTCGTAGTCGAGCCCGAGCTGCCGTTGGTCGCGCAGGTCGAGGTAGAAGCTGATTGCTTCTCGGACGTCATCGAATAGCTCTTCGGACGTCATTGTGCCCTTCGCGTCGTGCTGCGAGACGCGGAACCGTCCGTCCTCAAGACGATCGAGCCACAGGTCGGCGAACAACTCGATGCCGTACCCTGCAGGGTGCGTGAGCACCACTGCAAAGGCCGCCATCAGATGTTCTTCGTGGACGCGCGTAATGAGGTCGGATTCGGTTGTCATGGCAGGTGTAACTCGCCGGGAAGGCCGAGATCCTGCCACATCCAGCGTAGGTTCTGATCGAACGGTTTGGTTCCGTCGATAATCACGCTAGATGCGAATCGTGATCGCAGGTCACGATACGCTTGACACATCTTCTCCAACCGGTCGAGTTTCTCCGGTTCGTAGAGCACATTGCGCGCTTCGCCGCGCGCTTCACGCCGTTTCATCGCAACCTCAGCAGGGACATCGACGAGGTAGACGCGATCGGGCACGATGAAGTTGGCGCGCGACGTGACCGCCGTGACGTGATCGATGCCGTGGACTTCGGCCTGGTAGACGAGGCCCGAGACCATCGTGTGACGATCGCAGACGATCCAGTCACCGTCGGTGACGGCGCGCCGGATCTGCGGTTCCATGTCGACGCCCTCGGCGACGAACAGCCACATCATGGCCTTGGGATTGACCATGACCTTGGACTCGAAGGTGTCGCGGATCAGACCGCCGACGACAGACACACGACTCGGGAACGCCATGCGGCGTACGCGTGTGTCGACGCGTTCGATCGCGTCCGCGAGCATCTTCGCGAGTGTCGACTTGCCGGAGCCGTCCGGGCCCTCGAAGAGCACGTACTTGCCGCGCGTTTTCACTTCGTGGCCGATCCGCCGAGCGTCTCGGCAAGGCGCAGCAGCTCCCCGCGCAGCTTGGCCTGTGCGTCACCCGCCGAGTGCAACGGGCTCGACGTGATGTGCAACGTCGCGACCCAGCCGTTCGCGCCCTGCGCGATCTCGATCTTGGTGGTGAAGTCCTTCGCCATGCCGGCGGTCTGGACGGGCGGGGTGTACTCGTACTTGGTCGGGGTCATCATAATCGTCGCTCCTGGTTAGTGATTCGCGAGGAACTTGCCGGCATCGGCGAGATCCTGGGAGTAGCCCTTGAATGGCAAGCTCGCGAGGAACTGTCGGCCGTAGCGCTTCGTCTTGATGCGCTGGTCGAGCAGCACGAACACGCCGTGGTCGGTGACGCTGCGGATGAGGCGTCCTGCACCCTGCGCGAGCGTGATCGTTGCGCGCGGTACGTAGAAGTCCTCGTAGAACGTGTCCGGGTGCTTCTCCTTCATCATGTCGACGAAGGGATCGTCGAAGCTCTCGAACGGCAGTTTGTCGATCACGAGGCACGACAACGACTCACCAGAGACGTCGAGGCCCATCCAGAAGCTGCGCGTCGCGAGCAGCACGCTGTCAGTCTGCTCGCGGAACATCTGCGCGAGCATCTTGTTCGGCGCTTCGCCCTGGACGAGCAGCGGGTAGTCGATGCGGTCCTTGATCGACTCGGCGATGTGCTTGAGTCGGCGCCACGACGTGAACAGCGCGAGCGTGCGGCCCTTACACTCCTGGATGAGCTGCACGAGCGCGTCGGACGCTGCCGCGTCGAAGATGGCCTCGTTCTCGCCGGTCGGGAACGGGATGCCGAGCGGGATGACGAACTTGGCTTGCTTGGCGTAGTCGAACGGGCTCGCGACGCGTGTGACCTGCGTCTTGGCTGTCATCACGGGATCGGTCAGGCCCAGCTCGCCACGAATGAAGTCGAAGCCACCGCCGGCTGCGAGCGTCGCCGAGACGCAGACGATCGACTCGTACTTGTCGAACACGAGCCGCTTGAGTACGTCACCGACGTGGTACGGCGCCGCGCACAGCTTGATCGTCGCGCCTGTGACGCGTGCGGTGTCCATCGGCTTGTCGAGCCAGTACGCGGTCATGTCATTGGTTTGGTCGACGAACGCGCGAATGTTGTCGGACATCTCCTGTGCGCGCTCTTGGATCTTCTTGCGGTTGTTACAGGCCGCGCAGATCTCGTCGACCATGCACGCACCGCAGCCACCGCTCGCGGCCGACACGACCTCGCGGAGCGTGTCGCAGAGATCGTCGACGTTGACGAAGCCCGGGTCTTTCAATCGGCCGCTACTGCGGTACTGCAGCGCGTAGTCGGCGATCTTCTCGAACACGGGCGCGGCGACGTTGCGCAGCGTCTTGGCCAGCTCGCGCTCGCCGACCTTGTCGCTGACCGCGGTCGCGAGCCGCCGGATGCCCCACTCGGTGATCTCGGTGCCGAAGCAGCGACGCGCGATCGATGCGGCCTCGTGCGCCTCGTCGAACACAACGAAGCCGAACTTGTGCCAGAACGGATCGTTGCTGTGCTGGAGCTTCGAGTAGAACAGGTCGTAGTTGACGATCACGACGTGGGCGCGCTCGGCTTCTTCGGCGGCAAGCTCGGCGAAGCACGTCGAGTAGTTCACACACGCGTTGTGGTCGCAGTCGTCGCCCGAGATCGACACCGCGCGCCAGGTCTGATCGCTGACCACAGGCGCGTCGTTACGATCGCCAGAGCACGGTGGCGCAGCCACCCACGCAGACAGCGCGTCGCCTTCGTTCTCGGATCCCATCGGCCAGTTCAGGCTCCGCGATTCGCGGAGTATCAGCTCGCGCTGGCAGATGTAGTTCGAGCGGCCCTTGAGCAGCTTGAACCGGAAGTTCGCGGCGACGGTGTCCTTCAGAATCTCTGCGAGCAGCGGCAAATCTTTCTCGGCGAGCTGATCCTGCAGCGCCTTGTTCGCGGTCACGATCAGCGACGGTGCGCCGGTCGCGACCGCGCGCAGGATCGCTGGAATCGCGTACGCGAACGACTTGCCGATGCCCGTCGGGCCTTCGGCGAGCAGGATGCCGCCCCGGTTGGCGGTGTTCCAGATGTCGCGCGCGAGCTGCACTTGACCCTCGCGGCGCTCGTAGCCGGGGATCGCGCGTGCGAGTGCGCCTGATTGGTCAAATACCTCGTCGATGTTGCTCATGTGATTCCCCTAGTGGTGACAGTGGCCCAACGCTCGTGCGGTGCTACGCCGAGCGCATCTTCAATGACGGCGATCTGTGCTTCGTCGGCGAAACGAATGCCGTTGCGTGACGTGCACGAGTGCAAGCGCGGCACCGGTACCGTGTGCATGTCGTCGACTGGTGCAGAGAAGTGCGACGCGCAGCCCATGATGAGCGCGAACGTCGCACCGTCTGGGATCAGCACCAGGAAGTAGCTCGTGCCGAGCCGCAGTTCGGATGCTGAGACCGACAGCGCGTACTGCCAGAGCGGTTTGGTGCCGGACACGAGCACACCCTTGAACACCGACGTGTCAACCTCGCGTGCGCTGATCAGCTTGCGGCCTGCAAGCTCGGCAAGCTCAGCGAGCGACTCGGGGCGGCCGAGGCCGACGAACGACACGATCAGCGGGCGCGGTAGCAGCATCAGTTCACCTCTGCCCAGCTCTTGCCCGAGCGCGCGTCGACGGGGAAATTCACCGTGACACCCTCGTGCGTGACTTCGCGCGTGAAGCTCTCGACGACGATGCGCTTCACTAGCTCCTGGTCGTCCTCGTCGCACTCAAACACGACGGCGTCATGGATCTGCAGGATCGGGAATGCCGTCGCCGGTAGACGTGGCATGCAGTCCATGAGGCCCAGGTTGATGATGTCGGCGCCGGTCGACTGCACCGGGAAGTTGACGACCTCGGACAGCTCGAACTGCTTGAGCGGGAAGCAGCGACGGCGACCGAGGATCGCACTGCGCACCTCGCCGACTTCCTCGGCGGTGCGCATCATGCGCTGGTGCCATGCCGTGACGGCAGGCATCTTCACCTTCATCGTCGCGACCATCTTGCCGATCATGCCGATCGTGACGTTTGGGTAGTCGCGGACGACGGCCTTCCACAGCGTGTCGACGGCACCGCCGTAGAACGCGCCGTACTCGGGCCGCTTGATCATGTCGCGGAGCACCTTGCGTTCGTCGACGGGACGCGTGTCGAAGTCCGGCCACACGATGCGAGCGAACTCGCTGTGGATGTCCTTGTCGTTGTTGAAGATGTCGAGCAGGAACGGATCGGCCGACAGCAGCGCGATGATGCGCGCTTCAAGCTGCTTGGCGTCGAACGCGACGAGCGCACGGCCTGGACGCGCAATGACCTGACTGCGCAGGTTCGGGCGGCCCTTCTTCTTATCGGCCTTGGGCCAGTTCTGCGAGCCCGGTGCTTCGGAGCCCCAACGGCCGGTGATTTTGTGGACGCTCCAGCGCGGGTGTACGCGATCGTTTTCGTCGGCGAAGCCGTAGACGATCTTGTCGCCGTACTCGCGCGTGAACATGCGCTCGACGAACGTGTTGAGCAGCTTCGCGTTCTCGCGATAGGTCAGGAGAGCGCGCACCTCGGGGTAGTGCACGAAGCTCTCTAGGATGTCCTTCTTCGTCGAGATCTTGCCGCTGGCGGTCTGGATCGACAGTGGGACGCCGCACGCCTTCAGGAACGACACGACGTGATCGCCAGAGTCGAGCATGAAGCGGAACGGCTTCTTCGGGTTGTCCATCTCGGCGAGGCGCTTGGTGATGCGCTCTTCGAGATCGAGGGAGTCGTGCTTGCGCGGGCGTCGCGCCTGTTCGAGCGCGAGCCGTTCACGGAAACGTGCGTTGATGCCGGGCTCGAACACCTTCGCGTTCAGTTCATTGCGATTGCGATCGATGTGCGCCTTGAAGCCGACGCGGAGCTGCTCGTTGACCTCGCGGTCGATCGGCACGCCCTTGACGTGCATGATGGCCGCTGCCCGGGCCATCGCCTTGTCGACCTCGTAGGTCTTCTCCGAGTTGGACTTCTTGATCGCGATGGTCAGCGGTGCGGCATCGCGCATCGTCGCGAGCGTGTCGCGCGCGTTGTATGGCAACAGTTCTTCGAGCGAGCCCTGCCCGTGGCGGTACTCGGCCTTCCATGGCGTGATCGCGTGGAATTGCGTCGTCACGCGCTGCAAGTCATGCGGTAGACCGGGAAACGCGCTGTGGTGCATCAGCAGCGTGTCCTCGCGTGGGCCGTTGACCTCGAAGCCGTGGCGATTCAGCACCGGGACGTCGTAGAGACCGTTGTGGAACCACTTCGTGATGCTGCTGTCGGCGAGGACCGCAGCGATCAGGCGCTTCGCGCGCTGGGTCAGGATCTGCCACGCGACACTGACAGCGCGATCAACAGTCGCGAGGCCGATCGCGTTGAGCTTGGCGTGTGCCGCCTGCAACGCGGAGTGCTTCTTTGGATCGTCGACGTAGGTCTCGGTATCGCACGCGAACTCGCGCTTGACACGGATGTCACGGACCATGTCCTCGACGAGCTTCTCGGCACGCGCAGGATCAGCCGTCTCGTACTCGATGTCGTCGGTGAACCGGATGTCGACGTTGCGCGCGAGCAGGTTGACCTTCTGAAGATCGTAGAGCAGCGACCAAAAACCGAGATCGCTGGTGTGCGCGCCGCCGCCGGAACCACCACCGCCGCGGAGAATCGCGGCGGGGTGCGTGGTCGGAATCACCTCACGTACGCCCGTGCCGTCGAAATCGACTTTGTGCAGCGAGCCGGCCATCTGCGTGATCGAAAACTTCTCGCCGCAGAATCCCTGCGCGGCGATGGCACCAAGTGCCGCGATGGGTCGGCCCGGGAACTCGGCCAGCTCGCGTTGCAAACGCGGCGCGCAACATCGGCGCGCCTCTTTCTTCTGTGCGTCGGTGGCGCCGCTCGGCGGCTGACACAGCGTCGCGTTCGTGATCCAGACGCTCTCGCGGCGCGTCCTAATACGCAGGAGCGCATCCGACACCATGCGACCGGATTGTCCGACGAACGGACGGCCCTGGATCACTTCGTTGTGGCCGGGACCTTCACCGACGACGATCCAGATCGGACGCTCGGGACCTTCAGCGACGACTGGCTGACGCGGCTTGCCGTGCGACGAAAACGGGCACGTCGCACACTGCGCGCCGTCCACCTTGCCGCGTATGATCAGCGGCGGCTCCCATGCTTCCTCGACGGGCGCAGGCGCGGGCGCAGCCATACCGGTCACGCGACGGGCTCCTTGATGAACGGCGTCGTGGTGTCATCGGCGGTCGGCGGCAACATTTTGACGCAGGTGCTGCAGATACCGTCGCGCGTGATCGGCTTGTCGGTGCCGATGTGGCAATGGCATTGCCGGATGATATTGGTGCAGTAGCGACAGTCGATCCGGTAGTGGTCGTCGCACGCGGGCGGCATGAGTCGCTCCTTGCGCCAGCGGCGCAGGCCGTAGACGTTGATCGCAGCGAACGTGACCGCGTTGAGCATGTTGGCGATGCTGAGTGCGACGATGCCGAACGCGAGCCAGAACACGTTCGAGACCAGTCGGACAATCCAGCCGGTCTCGCTCTTGCGCGCGATGAGAATGTTGGCCCAGACGTTGGTCGCGAACGCGACGATGCCGATGCCTTCAGTCAGGACGCTGCCGAGAGTCACTCCGCATGCTCCTCGATGAAGCGCATCGCTTCGCGTAGATCGGCCGAGGCCGTGTTACCGTTGACCTGACAGGCCGGCGGCTCTCCGTTCGAGACACTGTGCTGTACGACGACTTCGGCGATGTGCAGCCGGATACGGAGCGTTTCGAGCACGCTCACCTTGTTCGCGATTGGCGACTTCATGCGTCGATCTCGAACAACACTTCGCTGGCCTTGACGGCACCGCGACCGACATCGACGACGAGCTGCTTCGCACGCATGCGGCTGATGTATGCGTCGCGCGAGCTGCGTGCGTAGCCGGTCTGTTCGTCGACCGACGTTTTCTCGACGGCATCAGGGTACGCATCGACCAGAATTCGCAGCACGTTGCGCTCGCCGTCGGGCAGCTCGCGGTACCAGTAGTCGCGGAGCGCGTCACCGGTCGGCAGTGGTTCAGCGTGCGGCATCGCGGCGATGCCTGCATCAGTCGCGAACACGTAGACGAGATTGACCTCGACCAAACCCTTGGCCTTGAGACGGCTGATGTACGCGTCGCGTGAGCTGCGGGCGTAGCCGGTGAGCACCGTGAGCTGCGAGCGCTGCAGGCCCTTGGGGAACTGGATCAGCGCACGCAGGACGGCCTGCTCACCCGGCGGCAACTCACCGCTGTCGTCGGGCGGGTGCGAGACGTACTGGTGATGCAGCGGGTCGCCCTTGGACGGTGACCGCTCGACACGCTCGCGGTTGCGATCGCGATCGCGATCGCGGAGCTGCTGCGCCGTGCCTTTGATCAGCGGATCGATCGGACGCACAGGCGCGCGATTCTGGCTGAGCGTGAACGTCTGCAGGCTGGTCACCTGAGCACGTAGTGACGCGGCACCGGCCGCGAACGATTCGAGGTGTGGCGCGAGCTTCTCCGCGACAGAGAATGCTTTGCTGCAGAGCGCGTCGAGCTGCTTGAAGTCGCTGTCCTTGAACGCCGGCTTCTCGACGATCTTCTCGACAGGTGCGGGCGCGCCGCTCTCGGCCTTCTTGAGCGCGCTGCGCAGCTGCTTCACCTGTGCCTGCAGCTCGATGATCGTCTTGGCCTCTTGTTCCGCTTCCTGCGGGAGATCCTTGAGCTGCGCGAGGATCTTCTTGACCTTCTCACGCGGCGCAGGCGGCGCCATCGCGCGCTGGCCGGCGCGTAGGTGCGTCGTCTTGACGTCGCCGACTTGGATCAGCGTGACCTCGTCGGTGAATGCCGGCCCGAACGCATAGAACTGGCCGGGCTTGAGCGTACGCAGCGAGCGGGCGTCTTCCTTCGAGGAGAACCCCAGCTCGTCGGCGGAACGCTTCATGTCGACGTCGAGTGCCGAGCGGCCGATCAGCTTGCTGTTGCATTCGGCAGCGGCGTCCTTGTCGAGCTTCGCGATCCGCTGCGTAGCGAGGATGCCAGCGAAGCCGCGCTTGCGCCCGAGCGACATGAACTGCTTGACCGCCTCGGACGCGATCGAGCTGCCCTTCTCGGGGCAGTACAGGTGCGCCTCGTCGATGAATACGAGGCACGGGTGCCACAGGTCGCGCGGCGAGTTGGTGATCGCGTCGAGGAGCCGTCGCACGAACTCGGCGCGCTGCGTGCCCAGCTCGTAGATGTCGATGATCGCCGAGACACCCAGCTCCAAGAGCCGGCGCGCGAGTAGCGCTGCGCTCTTGATGTCGGCGGGCGCTTCGCCGCCCTTACGGGCGATCACGTAATCGAACTTCTCAGCGAGCGTGTGGTACTCGCCGTCGTGGTCGATGATGATCTGCTGGACCTTGCCGTAGGTTTGCTCGGCGAGGAGCCGGATCGTCCAGCTCTTGCCGCCGCCGCTGTTCGCCTGGACGAGCAGCTTGCTCTCGACGAGCCGCTCGACGTTGATCAGGCAGTCTGGTGCCAGTGATGGATTCTTGGTCATGTATCTCGTCTCCCTACTGACGAGGTTGTCGGTGCTCTCGGTCGAAGTGCCGCTCAGCCCAGCGGTGCTTCGACGCCTGCGCCCTTCTCGACGACGATCGCGTACCGGAGTAGCTCACCCTCGAACGTGACCTCGACGCGGATCGCATCAAGACGCTTGCGCTGGCCGTCGAACGCGACGTCGAACGATTCGCGACCGTAGACCTGGACGCGCCAGTAGTCGCCGCGACGGAGCGTGATCGGTGCGCGCGGTGTCCAGCGGTAGACACCGTCGCCGATGGCCGTCAGCACGATGGGACCGACGGGCTCGTTGCGACTTGCGTCGAGTATGTCGATTTTGATGAAGCGATCGAGCACGTCCGGCTGCGGATCACAGACCGCGCCGTCTGCGAGCGCGGTCAGCTTGAACGTGAGGTACGGAACCTCGAAGTCGCGATCCATGTTGTGGATTGTGCCGCTCTCGGGAACGACGCCTCTCTCGTTCGCCTTGACGATCACCTCGCCACTACGATTGAAAGGAGACCGCTCGATCACGTGACGCTTACCGTTGCCGTTCTGCATGGCGACTCCTAGCACCAGGTCCGAAGGATCTTTGAGATCCCCGTCTGGCCGATGTTGTACCGCTTGGCGATCGCAGCCTGTGAGAGCCGCTCGCCGTGATACAGCGCGAAGATCTCTTCGCGTTGCTTGTCTGTGACCTTCGAGACAGGGTGTTGTTCGCCGCGAACACCCGTGCAGTCGAGACGACGTCCCGAGAAACGTGCGCGACGACCTTTCGTGATCGCGTCCCGGTTATTGTCGAGGATCGTACCCAGCTTGAGATGCTCGACGTTGATACACGGCGGGTTGTCGCACTCGTGCATTACGAGCAGTCCCTCGGGGATCGGTCCGTGCACGTCAGACCAAGCGGCGCGATGCGCACGTGTCCACTTCCCATTGCGAGAAGTGACGCCATACCCATCACGGTCCTTGGCACCCGACCAGACGATGCACGGAGTGATCAACATTTCGAGTGTCCACACGAAGTGCAGAGGCCGCAGCGCTGTTGGTAGATGAATGTCGCCTTGCCGCACGATGGGCACAGATCACTGAGCGACTTGGTCTTGGCGCGAACAGGTGCCGCGAACGAAAGCGCTCCACCTGCTGGGAACGCCGCCGCCGGGAACGCTGCTGACTCGCCCGCCGCGACCGTGACCGTCGGCGGCTGGTAGTGCGGACCATCGTCGACGCCGAGGTGCGCGAGCAGGAGCTTCGAGATCGCGTCGGGAGCCGACACGACACGCTCCATACCGATGTTCCAGACGTCGCCGCCGCCGATGCTGGCGAGCTGGCGTGCGACTTCTTCGAGGCGCGCCTTGGGTGAGAATGGCGACGGTAGTGCGAGCGTGTAGCTCACGACGCGACCGAACGCTTCAGCCCATGCCATGACCTCGGAGCCGCTCTTGCCGACACGCACGAACAGCTCGAACGGGTCGCCATCGTCGGGGTGGTTGTTCACGGTCATGTGGACCGTGCCGTACGGCGTCGACTTCGAGAGCGTGACACCTTCGCGGCGGCCGTCGTTCGGTACGCGGCGCTTGACGGCCGGTACGATCGCGGTGCCGGTGCGGCGCTCGACGACGTCGATTGCGGTCTGCAGCACCGCCTCGGCAGCCTCGACGGTCAACGTCGACTTGGCCTCGACGGACGCGGCGCCTGCGGTCAGCACTTGACCCTCGCGGCAACCGTCGCGGTAGACGGTGATGCCCTTGCAGCCCTTCTGCCACGCGAGCATGTACGCGCGCTCGACGTCAGCTTCGGTCGCTTCGCGGTGCAGGTTGATCGTCTTTGAGACCGCATCCTCGGTGTGCGCCTGGAAAGCGGCCTGCATCCCGATGTGCGCCTCGGTGTCTAGCTCGTTGGCGATCGCGAACACCGCGCGCCAGTGATCGGGCACGCCGGGCGCGTCTTTCAAAGAGCCCGTCTTGCGCACGCAATCGGCTAGCTCTTCGCTCCAGAAGCCTTCACGCTTGGCGATCTTCTCGACGAGCGGATTGACCTCGGTCATTGTCAGGCCCGCCTGCTCGCGCGTCATCGAGTGCGCGAACTGCGGCTCGCAGCCCGAGCTGCAACCGGCGATCATGCTGATCGTGCCGGTCGGCGCGATGACCGTGACGGTGCCGTGGCGACGCGGCTTGTCGCCGCGCGCCGCCCACTTCGAGACTGGCCAGTGATGGAACGGTCCACGCTCGACGGCGAGCTGCTCGCTCGCGTCGATAGCCCACGTGTTGACGAGCTGCATCACGTGTGCAGCAAGCTCGCGTGCCTCGGGCGAGCCGTACGGCAGGCCGAGCATGATGAGCAGGTCGGCCCAGCCCATCACGCCGAGACCGATCTTACGCGTCTTCGACGTGACGTCGGCGATCTCAGGGATCGGGTACCGGTTGACCGTCAGCATGTTGTCGAGGAAGCGCGTGCTGTGCTGTACGGCGCGCTGCAGACGATCGAAGTCGATCGAGCCGTGGCGCAGCATGACGTTGCCGACCTTGCTGTTCGGTGTGTCCTTCTCGACGTAGAACTTCGAGAGGTTGATCGAACCGAGGCAGCACGCGTCGAACGGGCGCAGCGGAACTTCGCCGCACGGGTTGGTCGCTTCGATCGGGCCGAGCGAGTGCGCGAGCGGGTCCGCCTCGTTCGTGCGATCGATGAACCACAGCCCGGGATCACCGATGATGTGCGCGCAGCGGACAATCTCGTTCCAAACCTCGCGCGAGTTGAGTTGGCCGACGACGTCTTTGGTGACCGGATGGATCAGGTCGTAGTCCTTGTCGCTCTCCAGTGCGAGCATGAACGCGTCGGTGATCGCGACCGACACGTTGAAGTTCTGCATCTTCGAGCGGTCGAGCTTGAGCCGGATGAACTTGAGAATGTCCGGGTGATCGACGCGCAGAATGCCCATGTTCGCGCCGCGCCGAACACCGCCCTGCTTGATCCGCTCCGTCGAGAAGTCGAAGACTTCCATGAACGAGATCGGGCCCGAGGCAATGCCAGACGTCGACGCGACGAAGTCGCCCTCGGGCCGGAGCCGCGAGAACGAGAAGCCGGTACCGCCGCCGGTCTTCTGGACGAGCGCCATGTGGCGCATCGCGCTGAAGATGCCGTCCATCGAGTCGGGCACCGGGATCACGAAGCACGCGCTGAGCTGGCCGGTACCGTCGGGGCGGCCAGCGTTGACGAGGCATGGCGTGTTCGGCTCGAACTCGCACGACGCCATCAGGCGATAGAAGATCGCGCCCCACTTGTCCTTGTCGTGGGTCGTCGTCTCGGCGGATGCGAGGAACGTCGCGACACGCTGGAACAACGCCTTGGGGGTCTCGATGACCTCTTGCTTCTCGTTGCGGATCAGATACCGCGTGGCGAGGATCTTCTGTGAGATGGCGGTCAATACGGGTTCGATCATGTTTGTCGTCACTCCCCTCGTGTTGGACTGTCAACGATCGACGTTGGGCCGCAGCGCGGGCAGCTAGCCCGCACGAGTCTGGTGACTTGCCGTTGAGCAAACGACTGCGGCGACTAACGCGGGTGCGTTAGCTGCGCGGGCGCGCGGCGCCGTTGCCGTTGGTCGCCGGAGCGGCCGGACGGCGCGGTGCTGCAGCCGTTGCTGCCGGAGCCGCAGGCTTCGACGCAGCGGCGGCCGGCGCGGAACCCTCGTAGGGGCGCTCGCCGATCCACTTCGTGAAGTCCTTGGTCACCGGCTGGCCCGTCTTCGAGTCGATGTCGTCGAACGTGTCGACGACGACATCGGCCGTGAAGTGCGTGCCCACGAACGCGTCCTTGGAGAGACCGCCGTTCGCGTCGACCTGTACGCCCGTCGCCTCGACGAGCGCCTTCATACGACGACGAGCAAAGTCGTCCTCGCTGATCACGTACGTGCCTACCAGCGAGCGGCCCTTCATCGGGCTGTCCTCGGTGTTCACGATCGCGGTGACGCGCAGCGTGCGGTTGCCCTTCTTCGACTGATCGAACACCGCCTTGGTGATCTCCCAGTCGTAGGTGCCAGGCTCGACGCGCTGGTTGCGGCCGTCGTGCGGGATGAGGCTCGGGTCGTTGAGACCCATGTTGCTGATGTAATCGACAAACTCGGCCATCGGATTGCTCTCTTTCTAGGGTTGCAGTGACTCGAACATTTACCTGGTCGTGCTCCGACCAGGTTGAGACGGGGTTGGCGGCGTCGGGCGGCCGGTGACAGCCTTGCCCTTGCCGTTGCTGGGCGCAGTCGCTGCTGCGACTGCTTCATCGATTCCAGTCCCAGCAGCGATCGACACACCGTCAGCGATAGGCAGAATGCCCAACGCCTCGGCGAGCGTACGGTACGTGCAATCGGGAACGAAGATGTCGGTGCCGCCTTCGACGGCTTGCATGTAACCGAGCGGATCCGGCAGACGACCTTCGTCGCGACCGCCGGCTTGGTAGTGCTGATACTTGCGCGTGCGGATCTCGAACTGCAGCGGCTGGTTCGGCTGCGATTGGAAGCTGCGGTGATAGAACACGTAGTCGCAACCAGCGGCGAACTTCGCGGCGTTCTGGCCCGACAACATCGGACCGCCGATCGGCGTGTCCTCGCCCGGTGGCTTCTCCAGCGCGAGCCAGACGACGTTGCAGCCGAGCAGGTGAATCTGCTCGCGCAGGTTCTTCAGGTGCTGCCCGAGCTTCTGGTAGAGCTGGCGGCCGTCGGCGCGGTTGCCACCAGCAGCGTCGAGCGTGTTGAAGAACAGATCGGCGTAGAACGTGAGCGAGTCGATCACGACGGTGTGCACATCGCCGCGCTTCACGAGCGGCTCGGCGTCGTGCACACCCTGCATCATGTCCTGGGCCTTCTCGATCGCCCACACGATCGGCGCGCGGCCTTCTTCGAAGCGCGCGTTGTGATCCATGTTCGAGAGAGTGGTCCAACCGGATTCGGTCGCGTCGCTGAGAAACAGCGGACGAGGCCACGACCCGGCGAAGCGGGTTTTGCCCGCGCGAGATTGCCCGTACGAGAGCGCAGTGATGCGCTGGATCCGGCCGGGCTTGCTGACGTCAATGACCTTCATGCGTTGCTCCCTGTGTTCTCTGCGTTGTCACTCACGCCACCAGCCGGAGCTGACGACGTTTGCCCGATCGGGTCGGTAATCGCAAGTCCCTCTTGCGACGTAGTCGGATCAGCGATCGCTGGGCGAGCCTGCGGAGCCCACTCACGCTTGCGAATAGGCACGAGCTTTTGGTTCTCGGCACAGTGATCAAAAAAGTTGCACATGCCGAACTTGGTCACGCAGTTCGCGCGTGCCTTCGGCCAGACTCCCGTGGCCGCGTACATCTGCTGTAGCGCGGACCACATCTTGAGGTCTTCCATGTGCTGCGTTACGTGCCACTTCTGTGCGGGCACGATCGTGCGGTGGAATTGGATGACCTTCTGCTTGCCAACGATATTGACGATGGTGCCGCGCAGCTTGCCGTACTTCTTGTCGAGCTTGGCGCGCTTCCAGACCATGATCTGGCCCAAGATTTCACCGTCGTTGCGCCAACCTTCGAGCGCGTCGGCAGTGAAACGTGCTGCGGTCTTGTGCTCGATGATGTACACGCCGGGCATGAGACCCGGCTGCGCTTCTTTGATCTCGGCGATCATATCGAAGCGGCACGTATTGCCGTCGGGATCCTGCGCCCACGCTTCCATCTCGATCGGATGCAGGTAATCGCCTTCGTAGCGATCGGCGTACGCTTCGTAGAGCCGGAACGCTTCGATGACGGCCTTCGCATCAACGTTCATCGCGAGCAGCGAGTCCTTCGCGACGAACGGCGTCAGCGTCAGATCGCCGTTGAGCATCCACGTGTAGTGGAGCGCGAGGAACGTGTGGAACGCCGAGCCCGTCTCCAGCGCGGTTGCAGGCGCGCCGCGCTGCCCTTCAAGGTACGTCAGCTTGAACAGGTACGGGCAACGCTGAAACGTGGCGTGACTCGACCAGCCGCGACCCGACGCGCCACCCATCTTCTCGATGTTGTGGTGCTTGAAGATCTCGTTCATCGCATCCTCGAAGTAGATGCGGTTGGGATCTCCGTTCATCGTGAAGTAGTCGGGCTGCGCGATCGGCGGTGGCACGATCATGTTGGGTTCGCGTGTGCCACCCTCGACCTCGAAGTCTTCTAGCTCGGCTGTTTTCGTCATTCCTTCTCCCAGTCGAAGTTCCACAGCGTGCCGTGGTAGTCGTTGTCGTCCTCGTCCTCGGGGTGATCCGCGAGCACGGCCGATGCAAGCGCATCGAGATCGTCGGGTGTGAGATCGCCGCCGCCGATGCCGGTGAAGCCGCTGGCGATGACATCGATCGCGCTCTCGGCTGCAGGAACACCGAGCCGGAATGCCAACTCGCACTTGGTCTGCAGCGCTTCGAGGATCTTCCGCTCGATGTCGTGATCGATGATCACGTACGTCGCGGCGACGGGCTGCTGTCCGTTGAACGGACGCATCTCGGCCTGCGCGACGATCGCGGGCGTGTAGTCCAGCTCGGCGAAGACTTCCTGGCGTGCGGCGCTGAGGTCGATGCCGACCTGCCCGACGGAGAGCGTGATGCACAACGGCGAACACGGGTGGGCGCGCCACCGGTTGTAGATCGTCTCGCGGATGTCCTGATGCGTAGCACCCGAGACAACGAAGCCGGGGTAACCCTGCTTCGCGAGCGCTTCTTCAATTCGAAGCGCGATATCGCGGTGCCAGGTCCAGACGATCACGCGCTCACCGCCGTCGAGAACACGCTTGGCGGCGTCGATGGAACCTTCGAGCTTGAGCTGCGCGAGCAACCGACGGAACCGTGCGGTCGCGCCGATCACCGTCGACTTGTGCGCGTGATCGCGAACGCGCTCGGCCTCTTTCTCGACGGCGAACGCTTGGCGCTCGGTGATCTCGACGACCTCGACGGTGCGCGTGATCGGCGGCACCTGGCCGATGACCGACTGCCACGTGCGTCGGATCATCACTTCCTGCATGCGCAGGCGGAATTCTTCCTCGTGCGAGGTACCGTCGGCGACGAAGCCGTGCGCGCCCATACGGCCACCTGCGTAGCGCGCGGCGTACTCGTAGTATTTGCCCCACGCGCCCGGCGTGATACTCGCGAGCGTCGTGTAGAGCCCGGCGGGCTTGTTCCACACGGGCGTGCCGGTCGCGCCGATAACACGGTCGGCGACCGTGGACATGAACAGCGCAGCCTTGCTGCGGTGGCTCGCCTTGTTCGAGAGCAGGTGGATCTCGTCGAAGATCAGCGTGCCGATGCGCCGGTTGCCGAAGTTCTTCCAGCCGGCGAGGATGTCGTAGTTCATGAACACGAGTTGCGCGTTCTTGAGCATCGTCTCGTCGAAGTAGTCGCCTTCGAGCAGGTCGTAGCCGCGATCCTTGCGCCGCGTCGACGGCTTCTTCGTCTTCGGATTGATGTACGCGACGGTCTTGCCCTGCAGCACCAGGGGGCGGATATCCGGCCAGCGACGGCGGAACCAGCCGAGCCAGACCTCGCGAGTCGCGAGTGGCGCGACGACAATCAGCGGACCATCGTCGAGTTCGTGTGAGGCGACGAGCTGCGCCGTCTTGCCGAGCCGCATCTGATCGGCGAGTAGCGTGCCGCGACGGTCACGGATGAAGTCGCGGCCGTCGTGCTGATATCCACGGAGATTCCAGCCGTTGGCCGTCGTCCCCATGTCGAAGTCAGCTCGATCGCTGATGCGATCAGAATCTAGTCGCTGCCGCGATCCGTACGTGGACAAAAAATTTTCGACGTCAGGATGGTTCTGCGCAAGGATCGGCAAGTGCGATCGATGCACGAGCGGACCCCAGCGTCCGTCGAGCTGGACCACGGGCGCGCGCGACACTTCCGGCGTCCATGCCGGTGGGATCGCAAACCAGTCGCGTCGTGTCGGGTGCGCGACCAGGGTTGCTCTTCCCTGGCCCGCCGTAGCAGCTCTCATTTTTCAGCCCCTAGCTCGTAACTCGAAGGTCGCACGCTAAGTCGCGGTCACCGAAACTGTCAAGCCCGGATGTGCGCCGATGTCACGCGATCGTACGCGAATTTACGTATCGAGATCTGCTCCGGATCATCGTGCTTGTGAACGGCTGTGAATTGATCGCGTTGATCTGCGCGAGGAGTTTCAGTTTCTCGACGAGTGATCCCTGTGCATAACTTCGGGACCCTTGACTACGTAGTTTCGCTACTGTAATCCGGGCGAACACGCTCGGTGAGAATTATGAGCACAGTGAGTCGCACGAAACGCATCGCTGACATCCTGACCCCCGAGCAGTCGGCAGCAGCCCTTGACATTTCCATCGCGACGTTGTGGCGATGGGTCAAGGCAGGAACACTCGCGCCCAAGCGCGTGCTCGGTCGCACCGTCTTCATGAAGACGAGCATCGATACACTGGCGCAAAAGCGTCGTCAGTTGGCCGCAGGCTAGGGATGGCTGGCGGCAACAACAACATCATCCCGTTCCCTGGAACGAGCGCGAACGCAGCGACTGCGAGCGCGAGTAGCTCGTCCGGATCCAGTACGCCCTCGACGGGCGGCGGCGGCGGTGGCGGCGGTGGTAGTCCCATCAGCGATCCGCATACGTGGACGCGCCAGCAGGTCTGGGCGATCCGCTATCACAAGAAGTACAACGAGGATCAGAAGCGCCGCATCCTCTTCAACTTCATCACGACGCACGAGAACCGAAAGACGCCGCACGGTGCGTTCCTCAAGACGACCGACAAGCGCGCGTACCTGTTCGACGGCCGAGCGTGCAAGCTCTACCGCATCGACGAGCGTGACCCCGAGTTCCGGGGCTACATGCAGCTCGCGTACGGTCTCAACTCCAGCGAGCAGCTCACGCGCCACGTGATGTCGGCGCTGCAGAACGCAACGATCGCGACGGGCTTGCCGCGCGACGTGCGCCGGTTCTCATACTGGGACCGTGCCCGGCAGACGCTCTACATCTCGCGGTACGACGGTACCTGCTACGAGATCGACGGCGACGAGGTGAAGATCCGCAACAACGGCTACGGCTCGGCGGTATTCCTCGACGACGACGGCGGCTTCAACTGCGACGCGCCGCCAGACGACGGACCGATCGTCGGCAACCATCATGAGCTGATGAAGCAGCTCATCGACGATCTCAACTACGTACCGACGACGTCGGGCAGCATGTCGCCCGAGACACAGAAGACGTGCCTGGGCATCTGGCTGTTCGCGGTGGCCTTCCCCGATCTGATGCCGACCAAACCCATCATGCTCGTCGAGGGTATGCCCGGATCGGGCAAGACGTTCGCACTGCAGCGCATTGCGATGACCTTGCACGGCAAGAGCGCGCCGCTGACGATCGCGAAGAAGGAGGACCCCGACTTCGGCGTGAAGATCCTCCGCTCGCCGCTCGCGATCATCGACGACGTCAATACAACGATCGAGTGGCTGCAGGACACGTTGTGCTCGTACGCGACCGGCGGTACGTGGTCCAAGCGCAAGCTGTTCACCGACGACACCGAACACGTGATCAGGCCACAGAGCTTCCTGCAGATCACGAGCAACAATCCGACGACGTTCCGCCAGGGACAGCTCGCTGACCGGTGCTTGATCATCCGACTCGAACGGCGCACCGACAACTTCGGTTCGGCTGATCAACTACTCGAACACGCGCAGAGCTGGCGTCCACAGTTGCAAGGCGAGTGGCTGTACTGGCTCAACGAAATCGTCCGCGAGCTGCGTAAGCCGCAGCCGTTGTCGACGTCGCCGTACCGCATGGCCGACTTCGCGCGCGTTGCGCATGTGATCGGCCGTGTGCTGAACCAGCCCGCCGGACCGCCAGGCGATTGGTCGCCCGAGGCCATCGACGAGATGCTCGCGGCTATGCAAGCCGAGCGCGACGCGCTCGTTATCGGCGAGGGCGATCAACTGATCGAGCTGCTCGACAAGTGGCTCGACGTCGTCTCGAATCAAGGACGCGAGATGCGTGTCGCCGATCTTCATCGCGAGCTAGCGATGATCGCGAAGGTGACGGGCAACCAGACGTTCTTCAAGTCACCCAAGGGGCTCGCTGCGCGGTTGCGTGAAGCAGGCGGCGCTCTTGGACGACACTTCGACGTCACCCGGCAAACCGGGGCGGGCGACGTCATGCTGTACACGTTCCGGCGCACGTAGTGATGTAGACCAGACGTTTCACCTAGGGGTAGCGGTTCCATGAGCAATTTGATCGCATGTCAGCCAGGTTGGGCAGCAGTGTTTGGACAAATCGACGGTGACGGGTACACCACCGAACCGATCGCGTGCTGGATCGTGACGATCGTCAATACGATCGAAGAGGTTCATCCGATCTGCGCGCTCGGCGGTGACGTCTGTGACGCGACGATCGTCGATAACTACGTGGGCGTCGTCGGTCCCGGACCGAATCAAGCGCAACATGCGAAGCAGCTCGTCGAAGCGCATCGCGAGTCGACTGCGAACCGTCCAACGGCGGCGTAGTTCGTGGCGTCCATCGTCGATACGGTCGTCGTCAACATGCGAACGACCAGCAACTACGACGTCGCGATCGATCGTTCGTCGCCGTTCGGCAATCCGTATCACCTCGGCAAGGACGGGGATCGGCAAGTCGTGCTGCAGAAGTACAAGGAGTACTTCTATGCGCGCGTCGAGAAGGACCCCGAGTTCCGTCGACGCGTGATGCAGTTGCGCGGTAAGCGCTTGGGCTGCCATTGCGCCCCAAAACTGTGTCATGGCATGATCATCGCCGAATGGTTGGCGAAACATGATCAGTAAGCACACGCGAAACGCAGCAGTGCACGGACGGCAGCTCGATACTACTGATCTCGCGTGGGTCGCGGGGCTACTAGAAGGCGAAGGTTGCTTCTCACATAAGAGCGGTGCGAGTTCACCACGCGGTGTCTCCGTGCAGTGTCACATGACGGATTTAGATGTGCTCAAGCGTCTTCACCGCAAGGTAGGCGTTGGGCATGTTCGTGGTCCGTACGCCAACGGCTTCACGCGACGTCCTAAGAAGGGCGTTCGCCCCGTCAAGTGCAAACCGCGTTGGATGTTCCAGGTCAGTGGCCCAGCGGCCTATCAACTCATGAAGCAACTCTTGCCGCTGATGGGTATACGGCGTAAAGCGCGCATCCGCGAACTGTTGAAGGGCTACGAGTCCGTCAAGGATCACGTCTTCAAGATCCAGCACATCGAGAGCGGATGCATCGAGACGACTACTGATATCGGTGCATGGCTTGCGAAACACAACATGAGCGACAGCGGTCTGTACCGCACGTTGACCGGTGCGCGTGCTGCATGTCGCGGATGGAGAAGGCTCGCATGATCCCGAACCCCACGCCGTGTCGCATCGTGCTCTACCACTTCACGTTCATGGGTGAGGATCACAAGCCTGTGCACCTTTCGCGGCCTGCCATGGTGACGTCGATTGGTGCGAGTGATGACGTCGTCAATCTGTTCGTGTTCTTCGAGCCGAACGATCTGACGGCTGACCCCTACCGTCCACCTGCACAGAACCAGATGTTCGTGCGCCCATACAACCCGTCCAACCCGTCTGTTCCCGGTTGGTCTTGGCCCCCAAGGAGCTGACCGTGACACCGCCACAGCGAGCGTTGCTGACGAAAGAATTGAACCAGGCTTCGGCCGCGTTGGCGCGTGCGTTCAACCTTGCACGGAACCACGGCGAACTCGATCTCGCTGCGAGCATTCGCAAGCAGCAGAAGCGTGTCGCGGATCAGATCACCAAAATCAACGGTGGCCCGTTGAAGTTGACTGGAGCTGAGCTACTCGGCTAGCAACGTGATGAGCAGGTCTGCGTAGGGACGCGTGAGCGTGCAGACCAGGGAGAGCGTGTGACAGCAACAGGGAAACTAGGCAGGGTGACGAAGCTCAGTGACGTCAAGGGCGTCATGGAGTACCGCTTCGTGCCCGTAGATTGGAAAGGACCACCGGCCGCGTTCGCGACGCAGGTGTGCTGGTACGTGTTCGATCCCGTCAAGCACGCCGACGACTACGCGAAGATCAAGGCCGACATGATCGCGCGGCGCGAACGCCTCAAGGCGTGGTGCAACGAAGACTGGGATGGCACCGCGCGCTGGTACTGCCGTCAGCCCGGACCGTGGGTCGAGAAGATTACGTACGACGAAGTCGAGCGACCGATCCTCGTTCTGATCGGGAACATCTAGGGAGACAGAGCTATGCACTCACACGATCGAACGATGCTGGCGAGGCTCGGCTTCGCTGACCCCGACAAGAAAAATCCGATCCACGATCTCGCATGCCAGTACGTGGCGCTGCCGGAGAACGCAACTGCACTGGTCGCGCACACTGTTTTGGTGCGTCAGGTTCCGGTTGCGCGCACCTATACCGACCACTGCAAACTGAAAGGTACTGTAACGATGACGCCCGAGTTCAGCCGCGCTGAACTGGAAGTTCCGATCAGCAAGGGTGAAGGACAGTACAAAACGACTATTGGATTCTTGGATGTCGCTCTTCGCTTCGATTACGCGACTGTCGAAGAAGGTAACAAGGAGTGGGTGGCGACCTTGAATCAAATGGAACACTGGGGCGAATGGGGGCCCCTAGAGTTCAGGTGGTATCAAGAACGCCAAGATCTAAAAACGTCCGGCACGGTGCAGTTGCTAAAGCAAGGACAAGCGGCCCGTGACCGGATCGCCGAAATCGAAATGAACGTGATGACGATCGAGCATCACTACGTACACGATCCGAGGTCAGCCGCCTTCTCGTCGCACGAAAATCCGAGCCGTCACGCGATCTGCTACCCGTACTGTCGTTGCTGCCGCGATACGTGTCCGTGTCGAAAGCTCCTGAACGAAATCGCAACGGCGCGCAGCACGCCGCTGATACATAGCGGACCGCACCTCACGACTAAACATGCGCCGGGTGGGAGTGTCTACGTCGAGGTAAAGACAACACCTGTTGGTGCCGGAGAGTTGTTGCGTCAGATCAACCTGTATCGCGGGTACGTCGACGGCCACTGGGTGATCGCTACGACATTTCCGATCTCGCAACTCGATGCTGCAACCTTGGAGCGCGCTGAAATTCGACACGTCATGCTCGGAAACAAGTTCCAGGCGTGGTTGACCGAATACCGTACCAATCAAGCCGCCGCCACTAACAAGTCCGTGGAGATCTGATCATGAAGCTACGCATCGTTGATGACCTGACCCCCGAAGACGTCGCCATGCTGCAGGCGCTTTACTCGCGTTCTGCCGAGAGCGTCGATGTGCACCTGGAAAAGGTGAAGCAATCCGGTTCGGGCAAGTTCATGTCGAACTACTACGTTGGCTACGGCCACAAGAGCATCGCCGACTGCGGCTCGACGACGATGTTCATCGAGGGCGTGTCGCTACTCGCCGCGAAGGCGATCCAGGACTGGCCGCTCTACAGCGGACAGGAAACCAGCACGCGTTACATCGACATGGGCAAGCAGCCAATCATCGACCCGTTCAAGACGCACGAATCGAAGGAGGTGCTCGACCGCTGGATGGCGTTCTACACGAGCAAGCAGGGCTCCGTCGGCGAGATCATCCGTGCCCGTTATCCGCGCCGCGACAACGAGAAGCCCGAGACGTACGACCGCGCGGTCAAAGCGCGCACGTTCGACATCCTGCGCGGCTTTCTACCTGCTGGCATCACGACGCAGCTCTCGTGGCACACGAACCTGCGCCAGGCTTCTGATCACTTGGAGTGGATGCTCGCGCACCCAGTGCCGGAGATCTCGCAGACGGCGCTCAAGATGCGCGACGCGCTTCATGAGAAGTACGCGTCGAGCGGTTTTGATCGTTCGCTGGCGGCGGTCAGCGGCGTCGACAACAACAAGGATCGCGACGCTCGCGATGTACGTCAGGACTGGGAACATCGCGTCGCGCAGCGATTCACGTACTCGGTTGAGTATCGCTACCACCATCGTCTCAACGATGACGAACCGGTACAGATGTACCCAGCATGGAACCGTCCGGGGATGCCGCTCTCGGAGATCGTGAAGCAGGACCGCTACGACTTCATCAGGACGCGCCCGCGCGGCTGCGTACTGCCGCACTTCATGAGCGACCTCGCGTCGTTCACGTTCGACTTCCTGCTCGACTTCGGATCGTTCCGCGACATCCAACGTCATCGCAACGGTGTGTGCCGCATGCCGCTGCTCGATACGAGCTGGGGCTTCGAGCCGTGGTACCTCGAACAGCTCGGCGAGCTACGAGGTGAAGCCGAGACCCTGATCGAGGAGCAGCGTCACACGATCGCGATGCGTCTTGGTGCAGGCGAGCACAATCGCGAAGTGAAGCGCCAGTACTATAACGCGCTCGGCTTCCGCGTGCCGTGCTCGGTCACGTACGCGCTGCCTGCATTGCTCTACGTGTTGGAACTGCGCTCGGGCAAGACCGTGCACCCGAGTCTACGCCGCGTCATCCACGGCATGATCCAGCGCTTCCGTCACGAACATCCCGAGGTCGCGTTGCACGTCGATACGGATCCCGACGACTGGGATGTCCGTCGCGGCGAGCAGACGATCACGGAGAAGAAAGCGTGATCAAGGTGTCGAACGACATCACGGTCTACGAGATCGACGGCAAGGAGACAAGCGGAGTGCCGCTGCCAAAGATGTCACTCGTATCGCACTGGAACCGGGCCGAATTGATCATCCTGATCATCGACGACAAATGCGTCACGGTAACCGCACGCGATCTGCGAGCGGCGATCGACAACGCTACCAACGTGAACAGGTAGAACATGCTCTCGCCGTTCGGCATGGCTGCAGTGGGGTACGCGCGCCGCAACTGGCGTGTGATCCCGCTGTATCACGTACGTGACTACGGCACTGCACGTATCGATGTCGCAACGGCTGACGGTAAAGCAGGCGGTGACACACTGAACGCACTTGATCGGTGGAAACAGTCATGGACACAACTACCGATTTGTAGCTGCTGGAAACAGCAAGAGTGTCGCACGCCCGGCAAGCACCCCATGATCAAGAACTGGCGCGAGACCGCGTCGTGCGATCCCGTTCTCGTCGCGCAGTGGTGGCGCGTGTGGCCGCGCGCGAACGTCGGGCTCGTAACCGGTGGGCTCGTGCGCCTAGTCGCGATC